>Ga0209745_1000612_pt1 | contig 21752 bp, 20 predicted proteins | sample BarGraNGADG00312_FD_184495 | JGI IMG/M metagenome (GOLD analysis project Ga0209745, IMG submission 184495) | Arctic peat soil microbial communities from Barrow, Alaska - Barrow Graham LP Ref core NGADG0004-312 (SPAdes) (version 2) | ecosystem: Environmental > Terrestrial > Soil > Wetlands > Peat...
AGGCCTATAGGCATATTTGACAGCGGCGTCGGCGGGCTGACCGTGGTCAGGTCCGTAATGGACCTGTTGCCGGAGGAGCGCATCATCTACCTCGGTGATGGGGCGCGAGGCCCCTACGGCCCACGCGATATCGACGAGGTCAGGACGTTCGCTCACGAGATAATCCAGTACCTGCTCGGGTTCGGCGTCAAGCTGATAGTGATCGCATGCAACAGCGCGACCGCGGCGGCCCTCGACGAAGCTCAGCGCGATTATGACATCCCGATCGTCGGCGTCATCATGCCGGGGGTGCGCGCGGCGCTGAAGCGCTCCACGCGCCTTGAGATAGGCGTTATCGGCACGAAGGTCACGATAAGCAGCGGCTCTTACGAGCGAGCCATCAAGAGGTTAAACCCGGGAGCACGGGTCCTGAGCCAGGCGTGCCCGGAGTTCGTCGAGTTCGTCGAGCGCGGAGAGGTGACCGGCGACCACATCACCGAGATGGCGCTCGGCTACATCGACCCGATGCTCGAAGCCGGTATAGACACGCTCATCATGGGATGCACGCACTATCCTCTGCTGGCGCCGCTTCTCCAGCAGGTCGTAGGCCAGGACGTCGGGCTGATCAGCAGTGCGGACGAGACGGCCGCCGAGGTCGAGATAATTCTCGACAGGCTGGGCTGGCTTACCGACGGTGACTGCCCCGGCTCGATGATGTTCCTGACCACAGGAGATGTCGAGCGCAGCCGTGAGCTTGGAAGGATGTTCCTCGGGCCGGAGGTGCGCCAGGTCACACCGATCTGCTTCGACAAGCATCCGGAGCTCGACTTCGTCGTCGATGAACAGGGTGAGGCCGATGAGTTTTAAGGTTACTGTCTGCGGCAGTTCGGGGGGCTACGCCGGCGCCGGAAAGGCGTGTTCGGGATTTCTGCTGGAGAGCGAGACGAGCACCATGATGCTCGACATCGGCGCGGCGGCTCTGCCTAATATGCTGCAGTATATAGAGGCGGACGAGCTCGATGCGCTCGCGATCAGCCACATGCACTACGACCATTACGGAGACATCTACGGGCTGTGCACCGCGCGCCGCTTCTGGGAGAATGAGCTCCCGGTGCTGCCGGTACTCGCGACCGCGGATGCGAAGAAGATCATCGGCAGTCCGCTCTCCGAGAGCAGCCGCCCCGAGTTTTTCAAGTGCCTGGAGATCACGACACCCAGGGAGGGTGAGGAGATCGACCTCGCCGGGTTCGCGGTGGTCGCGAGAGCGGCCGCGCACGGCATCGACGGGTTCATCTTCCAGGTGAGCTGCGAGGAAAGGACGATATGCTACTCGGGCGACACTGAGAGGTGCGACGCGCTGCTGGAGCTTGCGAGCGGCGCGGACCTGTTCATATGCGAGTCGACTTTCACGAGCGAGATCCATGACAAGCTGAAGGGGCACATGTTCGCGCGCGAAGCCGGACGGATCGCCGCGGAGGCCGAGGTGGGGAGCCTGCTGCTCACGCACCTCTGGCCGACGCTCGACGGCGAGAGGGCCGTCGAGGACGCAGCCGAAGAATTCGGTGGACCGATCGACCTGGCGGAAGAGGGGCTGACCGTTTTTGTCGGCCCTTACCCTTGCGCAATCTGAACTGTTGGCCCAAAGGAGGACCCAGTGATACGAACCGACGGCAGGAACCCTGACCAGATGAGGCCCGTCAAGATCACGCGCAACTTCATCCCGCACGCTGAGGGCTCGGCGCTCATCGAGCTCGGACGTACGAGGGTGATCTGCACGGCCACTTATGAGGAGAGCGTACCGAGGTTCCTTTCGGGGTCCGGAAAGGGGTGGGTCACCGCGGAATACTCGATGCTCCCACGAGCGACCTCGCTGCGAAGCCAGCGTGAGGCGGTCACCGGCCACCAGGGCGGGCGGACGATGGAGATACAGAGGCTTATCGGGCGGTCGCTAAGGGCGATCACTGACATGAGCCTGTTTCCCGAGCGCACATTCTGGGTCGATTGCGACGTAATCGAGGCTGACGGCGGAACTCGCACCGCGGCTATTACCGGAGCATACGTCGCGCTGAGCGACGCCTTCGACACGATGATCGATGAAGGCGCGTTTCCCGGATCCCCGATCACGGGCAACGTTGCCGCCATCAGCATCGGTGTGGTAAGCGGCCTGCCTTGTCTCGATCTCTGCTTCGAGGAGGACTACCACGCCGACGTCGACATGAACCTCGTGGCGAACGATCGGGGTGAGATCATTGAGATCCAGGGCACCTCCGAGCACAAGCCGCTGTCGAGGGCCGACCTGGACACCATGATAGAGCTGGGCTTGCAGGGCATCACCGACCTCATCGATTATCAGAACAAGCTGCTGTCCGGCGAGTTGACCTGACCCCGCCGATGGAACTGGTCATCGCCTCTAAAAACCCCGGAAAGATCCGCGAGATCCGCGGCGTGCTCGCGCTGCGGGGTCTCGAGCTGCTCACCTGTGAAGAGCTTGGTGACTGGAGCGAGCCCGAGGAGACGGGCGCGACGTTCGCGGAGAATGCCGAGATCAAGGCCCGCACGCTTCTTCAGATGTTCGGTCGCGCGGCGCTGGCGGACGATTCGGGACTGGTGGTCGACGCTCTGGGTGGGCGGCCCGGGGTTCACTCGTCGAGGTACGCCGGAGAAGAGGGCGACGCGGATCGCAACATGGCCAGGCTGCTTTCTGAGCTCAAGGGCGTACTGCCCGATAAGCGGGCCGCGAGGTTTGTCTGCGTAGCGGTCCTCGCGTTCCCGAAAAGCGACCGGATCGTCACGCGTGGCGAATGCGAAGGGACGATTCTCAAAGAGCGCAGGGGCTCGGGCGGGTTTGGCTACGACCCGGTTTTCCAGCCGTCAGGTTTTGAGAGGTCCATGGCTGAGCTCTCCCTGGACGAGAAAAACAGCATCAGCCATCGCGGGAAGGCCCTGCTACTGATGCGCGAAGAGCTCGCCCGAATCCTGAAGTGAACGACGCCTATGAGAGGGCCAGGGCGAGGAGGCCGGTCGCCAGGGCGGTCACTTCCCTGTCAACCAGTTGAGCGCAGTTCTCCATGTCTTCATCGGTTCCGTTGAGAGGGTCGTGGATTCCGCTGGCCTGATAAAAGCATGGGGCAAAATGCGTCATGAGCTCGCGGACGTCCATCGTGACACCCGGCATCTGGCGTACCTTCTCCCTTGGGATGTCCTTGATGGCGCGGACCGCCTTCGCGAGGCGCTGCTCCAGCTCGCCGGCTCCCACGCCACTCGCGAGAGCGCTCCAATCCTGCCCGTCGAGACGGATGCCGCGCTCCTCCAGCAGCATCTCGATCGCGCCGTTCACCTCGACCAGCGAGTAGCACTTCCGCTTGTTGTCCGGGAACTTCCCGGCAAGGACGTAGCACTGCTGGCGGGTCATGGTCAGCGCGAGGTCGGCCCTGTCCATTAGCTCATCATCGGCAAGTGAAGAATTCGTGTCGCAGGCGGGGATGCCAAGATTCTCCAGAGCGCGAAGGGCTTCGGGGTGGGGCGGGCTGTCCGCGTCAGCCTTGATCCCGCACGACTCGGATACCATGACCCCAGATAATCCGCCGAGCAGCTCTTCCGCGCGCGCACGAAGGACGCACTCCGCGATGACGCTTCTCATAATGTTTCCAGCGCAGATGAAGAGGAGTCTCATGCCATTCCGCGTTACAAGGAGGAGCCGTTCGAGTGGGAGGTGGATGCCAGCACGTTCAACACCTGGCGCTCTATACCCAGGTGGAATATCGTGCCGCGCGGGTAGAAGTAGACCTCGCCATCCTCCTGGGTCCAGGCGTCGTCGAGCAGCTCGACGGTCGCCTCCTCGCACGTGAGGCCGTCGATCTGTTTGAACTTGAGATGCCACCCCCAGATGACGCACGTGGCGGCGATGAGGGACTTAATGCCGCTCATCGGCTTCACGATAGACACGTGGATCTTGCCGTCGTCCGGGCGGGCGCCGGGAGCGATCTTGAAGTTCTGGCCATAAGACTCGACGTTGGAGAGCATTATCCCAATAACCTTGCCCTCGTACTCGACGTCGCCGGCCTTGATGCGCATGCGGTACATGTCCATGCCCCGGAATATGGCGCGGGCCCCAAGCTTGAGAGAGGAGTACCAGTAGCCGGGCACGCCGAAGCGCTTGTACTTCTGCCCGCGGCGCGCCAGGTCGCCGTCAAGGCCGACCCCGAAGATGTTGCTGCAGTATTTCACCTGCTCCACCTCGCCGCCCCCCTGTACCTCGAGACGGAGGAGGTCGATGGACCGGATGTTGAACTCCACCATGGCCTCGAGGGCCCGCTCCACCGAGTCGAGCTCGAGCGCGCGGCAGAAGTCGTTGGCCGTGCCCGCCGGCATGGGCACGAGGACGACGTTCTTGTTAGAGCGCGAGAGCATGATGTTGTTGATGACCTGGTTGATGGCCCCGTCGCCGCCGAAAACCATGATGATGCGCGAGCCGCCGAATCTCTTGGACCAGAACTCCATCGTCTGACCCACGTCATCAGGGTGGTCCGTCGAGGTCTCCTCGAGGTTCATGCCCTCGCGGCGAATGAGGCTGCGAACGTGAGACGCCTTCTCCGGGCCTCGCTTGCTCATCGGGTTTACCACGACGATAAGCCGCTCTTCAATAGTCTTTATGCGATCTATCAGGCGACGCCGTTCCGGGTTTGTCATCTCCGTCCTTTCCGGGGAGAAAAGTATAACACAGGGCCACCTTCACTCCGATAGAATTGGACCACCATTCGAGGAGGTTGTTTGAAGCTCATCGCTCACAGGGGCGGTCGCGGGTTCGGGACCGACAACACGCTGGAAGCCATGGAGAGCGCCGCGCGCGCCGGCGTCCGCATGATCGAGACGGACGTGCGTCTCACTTCCGACGGCGAGATCATCATCTGCCACGATGCTACCGTCTGGGGCCATGTCGTCAAGCGCACCCCATACGCGGAGCTGAAGATCCACTCGCCCGCCAGACCGCGACTCTCCGAGGTCCTCGAGAGACTCGCGGGCTGGGTGCGCTTCAACATCGAGATCAAAGATGCGCCCGCGCGCGACGTCGCCGATTTGCTTGAGATCTACGGGATAGCGCTCGACACGGTGGTCACCTCGTTTGATAAGGACATCCTCGCGGCGTACAAGGAATGTTGCCCGTCGGCGCTCACCGGGTTGCTTTATCGGATGCCGTACGGCCAGGACAGGAAACTGCGACGCACCCATGATCTGGGGGCCGAGATAGTCGCGCCCTACTTCAACAGCATCGATCAAAAGCTGATCGCCGAGGCGCACGACCTGGGTCTGGAGGTCTACGCCTGGACGGTGAACGACGAGGATGACTTCCGCAGGCTTCATGGCTGGGGGGTCGATGCGATAATCACCGACCACTATCTGCAGATGGAGCGCCTTCTGAAGGAACGGGAGGAGCCTGCAGCCGAGGCTCAGTCCACGTAGCCGTCCGGATGCGCCGCGTGCCACTTCCACGCACTCCGGACGATCTCTTTCAGTCCCGGGTGGGCCGGCTCCCAGCCCAGCACCGACCTGATGCGGTCCGATGACGCTACCAGCACCGGTGGGTCGCCTTCACGGCGGGGCTCGTCGACCACCTCGAAGTCTCTTCCCGACACTTCCTTGACCGCTTCGATGACCTCGCGAACAGTGTACCCTTCTCCGTTGCCGAGGTTGAACACGCCGCCGCTCTCGCCGCCCGCAAGCCTTGCCAGCGCAAGCACATGGGCTCGGGCCAGGTCGCTGACGTGGATGTAGTCGCGCACGCACGTGCCGTCGCGCGTCGGATAGTCAGAGCCGAATACCCTGGCGCGCGCCTGCTTACGCTGCGCAACCGCGACCACACACGGGATCAGGTGAGTCTCCGGGTCGTGGTCTTCTCCCAGGTCGCCCTCGACGTCCGCGCCGGCCGCGTTGAAGTATCTGAGCGAGGCGTAGCGCATCGCTCCGGCCCTCTCGAGCTCCGCCAGCATGTTCTCGACCATCAGCTTGGAGAGGCCGTAAGGGTTTATCGGTTCTGTCGGATCGGACTCGACGATGGGGGAGGTTTCCGCCGCGCCGTACACGGCTGCCGTCGACGAGAAGACCATCATGTCGCAGCCCGAGTCGATCAGGGCTCTGGCGAGGATGATGCTACCCCCGAAGTTCGACATGAAATAGTCCAGCGGGCGTTCCATCGATTCACCGACGAGGCTGCGAGCCGCGAAGTGCATGCACGCTTCGGGCTTGAAGCGTCTGCAGCAACCCTCGATGGCCGCCGCGTCCTCGATGTCGACTTCCTCGAGGCTCGCGCGTCCGGCGGCTTGTTTGTGCCCCTTCGAGAGATTGTCTGCGATGAGGATGTCGTGCCCCGCGCCCGCAAGCATCCTGGCGGTGACGGAGCCGATGTAGCCGGCGCCGCCCGTGACGAGAATACGCATGGTCTCAGACCTTGTGAGCGCCCTCGCCGGGCGTCGTCACGATGAACTCGGCGTCGTAGTGGGTTGCCTGCCAGTAGAACCCCGGCACGCGCCTCAGGTAACGCTCGACGTTCTCAGACTTGATGAGGGTTATGACGCAGCCGCCGAAGCCCGCACCGGTCATGCGGCATCCCCAGACTCCCTGCTGTTCGAGCGAGATCTCCTGGAGCGCGTCCAGCTCGGGGCTGGAGACCTCGAACAGGTCCCGCAGCGACTCGTGAGAGCGATTCATCAGGTGGCCGAGCGTCAGCGCGTCCCCTCGCTCGAGGCACCGGGCGGCCTCCTCGACACGCGTGTTCTCGTATATGACGTGCTCAGCCCGTTTTGCCAGCGTCTCGGGGATCGTGTAGCGCGTGCGCTCGAAATCGCTGATGCTGACGTCGACGAGGTTGGCTCTGGGGCCGACCTTGGCGGAGAGTTGACGCAGCGCCTCGGCGCACTCGTGTCTCCGGGTGTTGTATTCAGAGGTCGCCAGAGAGCGCTTGATCCCGGTGTGCCCGATAACGAGCACCGAGTCCCTGATGTTGAAGGGGACCTGACGGTGGTCCATCGATCCGCAGTCGAGCAGGATTGCGTTTCCTTTCTTGCCCATGGCCACGGCGAACTGATCCATGACTCCACAGAAGACTCCAACGAAGTCGTTCTCGGCCCTGCGCGCTACCTTGACCTGTTCAGACTTGCTCATACAGCATCCAAGGCTCTCGAACCCCGCAGCGGTCACGACCTCGAGCGACGCGGACGACGATAGCCCGGAATCGAGGGGGAGGTCGCCGAAATAGAAGGCATCGAAGGGGGGAAGATCCTGGCAGGTCTTTCGCGCAAACATATACACGCCGCGGACGTAGTCGGCCCAGTCCCGCTGCTTGGTCAGCTCCGCCGGGAAGACCCGAGCGTCCAGGTCGACGTTCTCGGAGTACAGGCGGGCCGGCGGGAGCTCCGATTTCCTGATGAGCATGTAAGTGCCCTGCTCGATGGCGATCGGCAGCACCTTTCCGCCGTTATAGTCCGTGTGCTCCCCGATGATGTTGATCCGTCCGGGGGCGAAGTATGTGTCGATCGCGCCGCCGCGCCCGAAGCGCGACTCGAACTCGATAAACCGCTTGCCGATCTCCGCTGCATCCAAAGTGTCCACTCCATATATAAACACGAATCCCAATTCACCCTGGAGGTTTGACCCCAAAGGTGAATTCACGTTCGGGGTCAAACCTTGGACGTGAATTTCGGTCCCTGAGCGCTGACCCCAACATGAATTATACGGCAAGAACCCGTTCCGGCCCCTATTCCTCCAGCATCCCCAGTTGTTCGTCGAGCTTTGTCCGCAGCTCGGCTGCTTTTTCCTCGGGGCGGGTATCGTTTATCGTCGCCCACGCGCCGGTCTCGCTCGACGCGTTGAATTTGAGCTTGTCGTGGTCGCGCATCGGCGGGTAGAACTCGATGTGGAAGTGATAGTACGGGTACTGACCGCCGTCGGTAGGATTTTGATGAATGCACATCATGTAAGGGAACGGCACGCCGAAGAGCGAGTCGTAAGCCCCGGTAATGCACTTGAGGGCCTTGGCCAGGCCGCGTTTCTCCTTAAGGCTCATCGACGTCAGAGAGCTCACGTGTACGTCGGAGACTACATACACCTGGTAGGGGAACTCGGCGAATGGCGGCACGAATATAGCGAACCCGTCTTCGTCGTAGACCATTCTGCTGCCGTCGTCCTTCTCGTGCCTGACGAGGTCGCAGAACAGGCAGCCGCCGGTCCTCTCCCAGTGGTCCTTCGTGCTTGCGAGCTCGACCTGGAGTTTGAGCGGGAGGAACGAGTATGCGTAGATCTGGCCGTGCGGGTGGTGCATCGTTACACCGACCGCCTCGCCGCGGTTCTCGAAAATGAACACATACTCTATACCTTCTATGGCCCCTAGCTCGCGGTAACGCTCGGTCCAGTGCTCGACCAGCTTCTCGATGTGCCCGAGCGGGAGCCCGGCCAGGGTCGCGTCGTGGACAGGCGAGTACAGCGTCACCTCGCACTTCCCGAATGCCGGTCGCACGGGTATTAGGCCGTCGCCCTCGATGTCCGGCTCGGGTGGATCGAGCTCGAGCGAAGGGAAGTCGTTAGGGTAAGCGTAGATGTCGAAGTCGTCCGGCACTTTCCCTGACCCGGGGCAGAACGGGCACTTGATCTCAGTGTTGAGCAGTGGCCGGTTCTGCCTGTGCGAGGACATGATGACCCACGTCCTTAATACCGGGTTCCACCGTAGCTCCGCCATCTTTTACTCCCATCTGAAGAGCTTGATCGCCGCAAGGAAACAGATGATCCCCATGCCGCCCACCACGAGGATGTCGAGCCAGACCTGCCCGAGGCCCTTGCCCTGGATCATTACCTTCCTCAGAGCATCCCCAAGGTAATACAGCGGCAGGCATTTGGCTATCACCGCCAGGAACGGTGGCAGTATCGCCAGGGGGAAGAAGACCCCTGAGAGGAACATCATCGGGAACGTGATGGCGTTGGAAGCCATCTCCGCGGTCTTGAGCGTTTTCGTCACCGAAGCTATCAGGAACCCGAGCGCGAGGAACGACGCGGCTCCCAGTATGATCAAGAAGGCGATGTATAGCGGGTTTCCCTTGATGTTGATCCTGAAGACGGCCCAGCCGACGAGCAGCAGGATGCACGCCTGGATGAGAGACATTATGAGCGCGGCGATGATCTCGCTGCCCAGGAAGCGCGACAACGGCAGAGGCGAGACCTTGACCCTGCGCAGTATGCCTTTCTCGCGATACTGCACGAACGAGAGGCTCAGACCGAGCAGGCCCGCGGTCATCATGGTCAAGGCGAGAATGCCTGGTACGACATAGTCCACGTACCGCAGGTCGCTGGAGGTTATCGACTTCTCGGTGACCTTGATGATGTCGCTCGGCCCTATCGCATTGGGCACCACCTGCTTCGCCATGGCCACGCCGATCTCACCCATGACCTGGTTCAATGCGGTGCTTGTTATCTGGGACACCGTCGGGCTCGACTTATCTACGTAGATCGTGGCGTTGCCGGGCTTGTGCTGGAGGATGGACTCCTGGAAGCCCCTGTCCAGCACCAGGATCGCGCTCAGCTTGCCGTCCGACAGCTTCTGTTTCAGCCCTGCCTGGTCCCCTTTGGTTATCTTGAAAGCCTTTATGGTGCCAAGCTTCTTGACTATAGAGTTCGTAACGGTGCTGTTGTCGAGGTTGACGACGCCGAGGCTGATGTTAGCCGAGTTGCTGCGCCCGAAGATCGTGCCGAGCAGCAGCATCAACAGGAGCGGGAAGAGGAACATCCAGAACAGCGCGATCTTCTCGCGGTAGGTCATCTTGAGGCTGGCACCTATGAACTTCAGGAACTGCCTCATGCTTTGATCTTTCTGCCGGTTATCTTCAGGAAGACGTCCTCGAGCGACGCCCGTCGCATGCTGATCTCGTCGGCGGCAGCATCGTTCTCGAAAGCCGCCTTGAAGATGCCGACCAGCGTTTTCTGGGGCACTTCCGTGGTCACGACATACCCGTCATTGCCTGACTTCACGCTCTGGACCCCCTCGATCTTTCCTACCACGGCTTCGTCGACGGGCGGGGTCAGGCGGAAAGAGATGTTGCTCTCGGGCGAGTACTGGTCGACGAGCTCGGCCGGCGTCCCGTGCGCGATGATCTTGCCGTAGTCCATGATGGCGACGCGGTCGCAGAGGTACTCGGCTTCCTCGATGTAGTGCGATGTGATTATGACGGTCTTCTCGTGCGCCCTCAGGTTCTCGACGATCTCCCAGATGTTGCGCCTGACCTGGGGGTCCAGTCCGGTCGTGGGCTCGTCGAGGAAAACGATGCGCGGGTCATTTACCAGGGCGAGTGCAATGGATACGCGCTTGTGTTGCCCGCCGGAGAGCTCGTTCAGCATTGCGTCCCGCTTGTCCTGCAGGCCTACGGTCTCGAGCAGCTCGTCGGGGCTGAGCTTTGTTGAGTAAAAGGAGCCGAAGAGGTCGATGGTCTCGTAAACGGTGAGGTTGTCGAAGAAGACGGTCGTCTGCAGCTGGACTCCGATGATCTCCTTGATCTTCTTGGCGTTCTTGCGCACGTCCATGCCTTCGACGAGGACCTGGCCCCCGTCCGGCTCGCGAAGCGTCTCGATCATCTCGAGTGTGGTAGTCTTGCCGGCCCCGTTTGGCCCGAGGATGCCGAAAATCTCTTTGTCCTCGACTTGGAACGAGACGCCGTCGACCGCTTTGAGGGACCCATATGACTTTTCAAGGTCGGTGACATGTATCGCGGGCATGGTATTGTCCTTCACGCTTTTCCAGGGCCTGGAACGGCCCGGTGCCTGGAACAGGATGACTATACCACGAAGGCCAGCCTGTTCAAATTGTCCCGTACAAGGTGAAAGCACTGCTAATCGGGTAGTATATCTGTGATTCTGACCAGCTTCCCAGGAGGTGCGGACTTGAAGGGCTACTACGGCAGGATACTGAAGGTCGACCTGACCGCAGGCACCACGGATGTCATCGAACCGGACCCGCGGTTGTACCGCGATTATCTCGGTGGAAGCGGGCTCGCGGCGCGCCTGTTCTTCGACATGGGCGCGTGCGACGCGGATCCCCTTGGCCCGGACAATCCGCTCATGATCATGCACGGGCCTCTTTCGGGTACAACCCTGCCCGGCTGCTCCCGCCTGGAAGTCTGCGCGCGTTCGCCGCTGACGGGAATCTGGGGAGAGTCGAGCATGGGCGGACACGTCTCGCCTCAGATGCGCGCGAGCGGCTACGACGGCATCATCATCACAGGGGCCTCAAAGAAGCCCGTATACCTCTGGGTCACCGACAAGGAAGTAGAGATCCGCGACGCCGCGGACCTGTGGGGAAAGGATTCGTTCGAAACCGAGGACATCATCAAAGAGATGACCGACGACAAGCGGGTCAGGGTCATGTCCATAGGCCAGGCGGGAGAGCACCTGGTCAAGTTCGCCGCGATAGTGAATGACCGCGGCAGCCTCGCCGGCCGCACCGGGATGGGCGCTGTGATGGGCTCGAAGAAGCTCAAGGCCGTCGCCTTCCGGGGAAACGCAAAGGCTCCTGTCGCTGACGAGGAAGCCTTCAAGGCCGTCAAACAGCGTGCGCTGGGCGAGCTCAAGATCAGCGTCACCGGCGAGGGCTTACACGCTTACGGCTCCAACGTTCACATGGAGATGGGCATGGCGATCTCGGACGTGCCCGTGAAGAACTGGCGCGAGGCGCAGTGGGAAGAAGGGATGGACGCGCTCTCGGGAGTAACGGTCGCCGAGAAGATCATGACCAAGACGCACGCGTGCTACGCTTGCCCGGTCGCCTGCAAGCGCGTTGTCAAGATCGACTCCGGGCCGTTCAAGATGGAGGAGGGCCCCGGGTTGGAGTACGAGGGTGCCGCGGCTCTCGGGACGCTTCAGCGCTGCGCCGACCTCGACGCCGTGTCCAAAGCCAATGAACTTACTGACCGCTACGGAATGGACTGCATCTCGGCGGGAAGCACCATAGCTTACGCGACTGAGGCCTTCGAGAGGGGCCTCATCACCAAGGATGAGACGGGGGGCATCGAGCTCGAGTGGAACAACCCGGCTCTGCTGGTCAGGCTCGTCGAGATGATAGCGACCCGCGAAGGGTTTGGCGACGAGCTCGCTGAGGGAAGCCGCGCGATGTCGGAGAAGTTCGGAGGATCGGAGTTCGCAATCCATGTGAAGGGGCTCGAGGCGCCCATGCACGACCCGCGCGCCCTGTGGGCGATGGCCCTCACATACGCAACCGGCATCCGGGGCGCGTGCCACGTCAACGACGACAACCTCATGGCCGAGCTCGGCAATACGAGTTTCAAGGTGGTCGGCGTCAAGAGCACGAAGCCCCACCGGCCTCAGGGCAAAGCCGCGCAGACTATCGCCGCCCAGTCCTTCGGCCAGTTGGCGGGGTCCGCGGTCATATGCCTGTACGCGTGGTGGTCGATGGACGGTATAGAGATACTGCGCGACATGTTGAACGCGGTGACCGGCGCCGGCTACACGATCGACGACCTGATGGAGATGGCGGACCGGATCTGGTACCTGAAGCGCTCGATCGGCAATCTCTGTGGAGCCACGAAGGAAGATGACGTCCTGCCCGAGCGCATCCTCAAGCCGCACATGGAAGGCGCGACCTCCAACCTGACCAAAGTGCTCTATCCGATCATGAGCATGATGACGCGCAGCAAGATCAGGAACCAGAAAGCCGCCGATCTCACAATCAGCTTCTCAAACAAGTACATGCTCCCTAACCTGTTCAAGATATTGAAGCTGACCGGCTTTCTCGTCCCGTGGGTCGGAGGCACCGACCGCCGCATGCGCAAGGCGACCCTGGAGGAGCTCGAGAGCCGGCTGGTTGATTTCGACTACATGATCGAGGACTTCTACAGACTGCGCGAACTCGACGATCGTGGCGTCACCAGCCGGAAGCGGCTTGAGAAGCTCGGGCTCTCTGACGTCGCGGACGCCCTGGAGTCCGTCTCTTGACCACATGATCTCTGCCGGCCGCCGCCGGCGCAACGCAATGGGAATGCCGCACGAGGAGGATGGTGTTGATGCGCTGTGAAGAATGCGGGACCTTGAACCTCGAGGGCAGCGACTACTGCAAGGAGTGCAGCGCGCGCCTGAGAACCACCCTGGTCGAGGAGGCTGAGACGCCGCCCATGCCGGGTCTCGACAAGAAGCCGACCATGATGGCGCACTTTCTGTCGACGACGTGGCACCGTAAGGGGCCTATCCTGATGGCCCTGTTCATAGTCTTGATGATGGCAGTCGTGTGGGCGCCCTGGGCGTTTATCAAGCTGGATGTCCTCGGCTTCTCTCTCGTGTCGCGCGACTTCACCGGCTGGCAGATCTACGTCGGCCGCATACTTTTCTTCCTCTCTATAATCCCGCTGATAATCTCGCTTCTGCTGATCGCCGGCATCGGGACGCGAAGGAGGGTCGTCGAGACCCACATCTGCACGTTTCTGGGCGGTGTGATCTTTACGATCTGGCTCATAGTTTTCGCGATGAGCGAGGTTTTGAAATCGCTTATAAAGAACGTTCATGTAGTCCAGGTGAGCGTGGCGGGCGGACAGGTTGCCACCATATTCCTGTTTGTCGGGTTCATGCTGGGCATCATCATCACGAGCTATGACCGCGGTCGGATGCTTGGCTCCGCCGGGGAAGGTGGGTGAGCATGAGCTGGAGATTCCGGAAGAAGACGCGCGGGGTCAGGAAGCCTGAGCCTGAACAGATGAACCTCGAAGCACCAGAGCCGGTAGCCCCTGAGCCCGAGCCTGCTCCCATCGAGGAGGAACTACCCACCGAGATCGCCGCTCCGGTCGTCGAAATGATCGAGCCACAGGCGCCCGAAGTCACGTCCGATCCGGGACGCAAGGTCGCCCAGACATGCGCAGCCTGCGGCGCGGAAGTCGAGCCCGACTCCAAGTTCTGCACGCAGTGCGCGGCCCCCCTCAGCGATGAAGCGCGCGAGATAGCGGCAAAGCCGCCCCAGCGCGCGACGCCCCGAAAACATGTGAAGAGGCGTGAGATCGAGGGCAGTGTCGAGCCGTGGGCCCGGAAAGCCGGCGAAGGAGTGTCGAGACTTCCCAGGGGCGTGAAGATCGGCATCCCGGTGGTCATCCTGATAATAATCGCCATCGTCGTGGCGCTGTTCACGCTTGCAGCGACCCACAGCCAGCAGGCGGCGATAAGCCGCTACCTCGGGGACCTCAAGGTCGGTGACTTCAAGGAAGCCTACAGCCTGGTGTCCCATCCGGGCGGCCGTTACGGGACTCTCGAATACTTCCAGAAATGGCAGAGCACGACCACCAACAATATAGGTCAGTTGCAGAGCTTCAATATCCAGAAGCGCAAGGTCGAAAACAAGTTTTTCGGCAAACTGATCGCGCCCCCGCCGACGACTGGCACGCCTTACGTCGTGACAATGAAGTACAGGGACACGACCTTCGACGTGAACATGATCGTCGAAGAAGCCGGCGGCGCGTGGCCGGTCCAGAACTGGCGTCTCAGGCTCTCAGCCGTAACCACACGTCTCCTCGTCGAGCCGCTCGGCTCGAAGGTTTTGATCGACGGGCAGTTTGCCGGCTCGGCGGAGCCGAACCAGGACCTCCAGGACGCCCTGCAGCTCAAGCACTTCCCGAAGGACATCGACGGCGCGGTCGACTATGCCCGCAAGGTGGTGAAGACGTTCCAGTTCCTCATCGGCGAGTTCAAGCGGCTTGCGACGAGCCTTGAGAGTGTGACAGAGAGCGCGCAACGGGTCGTTGACCGCTTCGGGACGAGCGGCTTCACCTGGAGCGACCTGCTCAACTCGGCTGACAGCACCGTAGAGCAGAGCAAGGATTTCGGACAGGACGTAGCGCGCACGGCGATCCACGTCTACTGGATATTCGGCGGGGGAGACGACGGGAGCATCAGGGCCCAGCTTACACGGGTCCAGTGCGGCATCGACGTGAACAACCTCCCGGAGGGCTGGCACCAGGTGACCGCCGAGCTGCCTGGAGCCACCCCGGGCAAGAAAGAATTTATCGCTCCGAGCGACCTCGTCATGACGCTGGACCCCACGAGGTCGACGCAGACCGCGCTGAAGAACACGATGGCACGTTACTATACTGTCGTCACCAACGGCGAGTTCTCCGTGAGCACGGTGGGGCTCTCGACGGCACTTGCCGGTCAGGCCCTCACGGACGAGACGAACAAAGTACTGGGGCTCATGGGCAAAGGACAGCACGTTTCCTCGCAGCTCACGGACCTCAAGTACGACAGCATCAAGCTGCTGAACGAATCGATCGCGACGGTCGAGACACGAGAGACGTGGAACTACACGACTTTCCAGGGCAGCACGCCGGTCGCCTCGGTGACCGGGCAGAAGCTGCACATGGTATACACGATCGAACAGCAGGGCGGCGGCCTCTGGAAGGTGGTAGAGTGCAAGCAGCTCTAACTGCTGAGATCCCCGACCTGTCGTAATTGTTCGTCTCCGGCGCCTGCCGGCCACCCGTGAGTCCATTCACCGCGATGGGTGGTACTATTGATGAGGTCAATCATCGGGGTGTAGCGCAGCCAGGTTAGCGCGCAGCGTTTGGGACGCTGAGGCCGTCGGTTCGAATCCGACCACCCCGACCATCCGCTACATATATGGCCAGGTGCTTAGGTGGTCGGATTCGAACCGACGGCCCCAGGGGGGCCGGGGGAAGTATTCCCCCGCAATAACTGAAACCAGGGGGGTGCAGCAAGGCTGAAGGCCTTGTGTCGAGGGGGGATCCGGATCCCCCCTCGGGAGCGAAGCGACGAGCGCAGCGACGAGCGCAGCGACGCCGTCGGTTCAATCCGACCACCCCGACACGCCAACATTTGATCGCCCGCCGGGTTTGAATCTACCTTATTGGCCACTTTATTGAGTGCCCATCCCGAAATTAAGTTGTTACCCTTCCGATAAAGACATTTCCCCACAAGGTCGATATTGGACATACACTGGGCGCAATGTTTATGGATAGAATACGTACATGATGCGGTCGCTTCGGTGACCGGTCGGGCATGCGCGGCAGGTTGAGCAGAGCGGAGGTCCGTGGATGGAAATGAAGAATATGCTTTTCTACGAGTTCGCTCGGATGATGATCGGGCCGGTCGCGGACTGGCATTATCACATCAAGGTCGAGGGCGGGGAGAATGTCCCTGAAGAAGGGGCAGCACTAATAGTCAGCAACCACCGCTCGCTGCTCGACCCGGTAGTGGTCGGGTACTCTGTCGACCGCTTCGTAAACTTCGCCGCGGCCTCGTATTCATTTAAGATGCCCATTGTTAAACAATTGTATTCTCTAGCGGGTGCTTTTCCTCTCTCGATCTACGGAGGCCAGGAGAGCGACAAAAACATAGACCGGGCGCGCTCGCTCCTCGACAACGGTGAGCTCGTGGGCATCTTCCCGGAGGGAGTGCAGTCGTTCTTCAACCCCCACCGCGTGACCAAGATCGCGACCTTCAAGACCGGCTTCGCCAAGCTGGCCCTGGAGGCCCGGGTGCCCATCATACCCTGCACAGTGATAGCCAACGAGGAGCGCGAGCTCCCCAAGATACCGGGCTTCATGGTCAAGGCTTACGTGACCCTTCCAAACGCGAACGAAGGCATCAGATTCATCAGTTACAGAGGGATCACATGCCGTATCGGACGCCCCATAGACCTGTCTCCGTTCTACGAGGAGGACTACACCAAGGCCCTAATAGACCGGGTAGCAGGAAGGATAAGACGGATAGTCATCAAACTATATGATGGTGAAGATTTAGAAAAATATCTCACCGGCGAGAAGCCTTTCGACTTTGTGGAGGACCCGGTTTAGGAGCCAAAGCAAGCAGGGTGACTCGTTTTTTGCTGTAGGGCTAGAAGGAGGTTTCGACCGACAAGGTCAATATGAGTTCGAAAAAGAAAAAGAACGATTACCAAAACGAAGACAATTTCGACCGCAATCTCGAAGACGAGATCAACCTCACAGAAAGCGCGCACCGGTTCGCCGGGATGGAGCGTTTCCCAATCATCTACGTCCCTGGATATGGGGCACCTCCGTTTCACGGGCTGTACCTGCGAAGCCGGCTCGAGGTCGAAGGATTCGACGTCCTCGAGGTCGAGTTGCCTTACCTGCAGACCGGAGATATAGCCAGGTCCGCCGCGCTCCTCGCGGTGGAGGTCCAGCGCGCGCGCTACCGCTTCAATGCTGAGAAGGTCAACCTGGTGGGCCACAGCCTCGGCGGCATCATCTCGAGGTACTACCTGCAGAAGCTCGGTGGATGGAAGTACGTCCACCGCGCTGTCTACCTTGGCACCCCGCACAAGGGAGTCTACTGGGCGGTCTTCGGGCTGGCGACCAAGGCGGGCAGGCAACTCCTGCCCAACAGCAGGCTGCTCGATGACCTGAACAACGACCCGTCGCGGTGCAGGAACATCAAGTGCCTTTCGATAATCAGCAACTTCGACGAGATGGTTGTGCCGAAGGAATCGGGCATCCTCGACTGCGGCTACAACAAGGTCGTGAACTGGCCCATCGGCCACTGGGGCATGGTGTTCTCGAACAAGGCCATCGGCTGGATCGTCGATTTCTTCGACGGGCTGTTCGACATCCGTGAGGGCTTTGCCAAGCTCTATGAAGAGCGGGGCAATGGAAACGGCAACGGCAACGGTGAGCTGTGCCGCGAGCACCACGACCAGACAAGGGCCATCGCCGAGAAGAGTCTAGCCCAGAAAGCCGGTTAGCTCCGCGAGGCATTTCTCAGGGTTCTGCCACATGAAACCGTGGCCCGCGCCCGGAAACTCTATCAATCGCGCGCCGGGGATCTTTCCGGCTATCAGCCTGGAGTTATCGGGCGGGATGAGGATGTCCTCGGCGCCGCATGCGACCAGCGTCGGCACGCACACCGCGCCCAGCCTCCCAGACGCGTCGAACTTGACCGTGGCCATGAACTGCCTTGCCGCGGCGTGATCGGAAGTCGGCGCCAGAAGGTAGCGGGCTTTGAAGTCGTCGAGAAGGCTTCGGTTCTCCCGGATCCAGTCGCGCGTGAACATGAGCGTCAGGAACCTTTCGACGAGGTCGTCGACCGTGCCGCTGCGGTCCGCGAGCTTCATGAGCACTTCTTTACTCCCGAAGACGGATTCGCTGCCGCCGCAGTACGTCGCGAGGAGGATCAGCCTGTCGACCTTCTCAGGGTGGCGAAGGGCCAGCTCCTGGGCGATCATTCCGCCCATGGAGTAGCCGAGCACGCTGGCGCTCTCGATGCCGAGCGCGTCCATCAGGCCAGCGGTGTCGTCGGCGAACTGCTCGATGGAGAACTCACCTTCGGGTGCGAGGCTGCGGCCGGCGCCGCGGTTGTCAAAGATGAGGACGCGGTAAGTCTTCGACAGGGCGTTCAGAAGTGCAGGGTCCCACCAGTCCATCGTGGCCGTCAGGCCCATGATCATGACAAGCGGAGTACCTTCGCCCCTCATCTGGTAGGCTATATCGATGCCGTTTACCCTTGCCTTGTCCATCGCACGCTCCAGTAATCTGACTCGAAAAGAAGACTTCAATGCGGTCCGCGACCATGATAGCAGAAAGGCGGCACGACCTTACGGTTTCTCGACCCTGACGATCATGCGGGGGCTGCGTGAAGAGGAGAAGTTGGAGAAGAACGAGTCGCCGTAGAAGCGCCACGATACCGCGCCTATGCGCTTGAGCATCTTTTCGAGCTTGTTGCGGGTCAGGATGTTCATCGGGAACTGGTTGTATAACACTTCTTCGTTTCCGCTGGTGTCGATGTAGAAGATCTTGTAAACGACGATCGGGTCCTGGTAGTCGAAGACAAACAGAGTGAAGGTGCCCTTGTTCGCTCCCTCGTTGAGGACAGCCTCGGGCCGCTCGCGCTCCATCTTGTCCATGTTCCTGTTCTGGAGCACGAGGAGCCCGCCGTCATCCACCATCTTGTACATGCCTGCAAGGGCTGCCCGTACCTGCTCGTCGGAGCCCGCCAGCGGCAATGAGTTGCCGATGCAGATCACCGCGTCGAACCGGCGGTCGATCACGGACGGCAGCTCAGCCCATTCGGACTCTACCAGCGTCGCATCGATCTCAAGCGCCTCGAGCCTTCGCCTCGCCTGGTCGAGCATCGCGGCCGACAGATCCGATCCTGTGATCTGGTAGCCGTCCTGAGCCAGCATAGCCACGTGTGGTCCGGTCCCGCACGCACAGTCGAGAACCGTCTTCACGCTGTGCCCCCGGAACAGTCCCTTGATTATGCGGACGTCCTCGGCGAAATCGCGAGGGAACATCTTGTCGTAGTCGACAGCCACTTCATTGAAAAGGTCTTCCAAGGAGATACCCCGCTTCTCATCTAAAGGCAATATACCAAACAGAGCTGCTAAATCCTGCTTGGACAGCCTCGGGCAATCAGGGGGGAAGGTGGAGGGTCAAGCAACGCGCAATCGATTTCGAGCGTTCTAATTGGTATTATTTACGCTAAGCGGGAGTAGCTCAGTTGGTAGAGCGAGAGCCTTCCAAGCTCTAGGTCGCCGGTTCGAGACCGGTCTCCCGCTCCATCCATAATTTCCACCCTACTTCTTCCGGTCTCGAACCGGCGACTAAGGGGGCCGGGGGAAGTATTCCCCCGCATCCATTCAATCCAGGGGGGTGCAGCAAGACCGAAGGTCTTGCGTCGAGGGGGGAGCCGGCTCCCCCCTCGGGAGCGGAGCGACGAGCGAAGCGAGGAGAGCAGCGACGTCGCCGGTTCAGAACCGGTCTCCCGCTCCATCCCTAATCTCCATCTCCCGCTCCGTTGCTTTGTACAACTTTGAGTTGTTAGACTCACTCCACGATATTCATGGTTGATCCAGGAGATATCGATTCAAGGAATAGCGGACCGTAAAAGGGAAAGCGCAAAGCACTGCGCGATTGACCGTCCAGGGTTGATCCCACGAGATCGGAAGTGTTCATGCTCGTACCGATAGCCCTCCTGTTGGCATTGGGCGCCTCTTTCTGCGAGAACTACTCGACGTATATGCAGAAGAAGGCGATGGACAGCCTGCCCACTCTGAGTTTCAGTCTCTCATGGACTGTCATACGGGCGTGGATCACCAACCGTCCCTGGTTGTCCGCCGTTGTCATGGAATGCGTCGGCGTCGCTCTTTACATGCTCGCACTGATCCGGCTGCCGGTCTCGATAGTGGAGCCGATAATCACGGCAGGCATCGCGCTCGTCGCTTACCTTGCGGTAAAGAAACTCGGGGAGCAGCCGACCCGGGTGGATTACATAGCGATGGGCACTGTCGTGATCGGGGTGATATTCCTTGCCGTGAGTCTCGCCGGTGGAGTTCACAAGCACAACACGTACATGCCGAAATTTCTCTGGCCGGCGGTGATCGCGGTGGTGATTCTTGCCATTGCAATCCCCCTCGGTCTATTCCTCTTCAGAAGGAACAGCCTCGCGGCCGGCCTCGGCTGTGCCGGGGGACTGGTCTTCGGCCTGTCGGCGGTCTTCTCCCGACTGCTCATGGGAGACTCGGGGAATCTCTGGTACGTCTGGCTGCTGGCGTGTGCGGTCACCTACCCTCTGGGATTCGTGCTCTTCCAGTCGGGCCTGCAGAGAGGCAGGGCCGTCGTCGTTGCGCCGATATATAACGCCATGATGTTGGGCGTACCGATACTGATCGGCACCCTGGCAATGGATGAACACATGCCGGCCAACGACGCACTAGCTGTGCTACGGATAATCTCGTTTGTGCTTATCGTGTGCGGGTCGATCGTCCTCGCACGAAGTACGGCGGACGTTGTGCACGCACCAGAGTTGTCTGAAGAACCCCAGTTGGTGGGTGCGAGTTAGAAGAGACGTGCTCTGCCGCCGGTTGAACGAGTCTTAGAAGCCCTCCCGCTGCCGCATGATACCGCCAACCAGAACCGCGGCTCCGGCAGCAAGCTCGAGTATGAGAACAACCCACCAGCTCAGCAGCGTTACCCTGTATGACAGTGTCTGAATAATCCTCAGCAGGGCCAGTAACATGGCAAGACCACCGATTCCCATGTATATCCAACTCAAGTATGGAAGGTCAGCGATCGCAGGCACCTTGGCCAGCTTGTCCAGAATCACCAGAACGATTGCCGCTATCCCGAGCAACGGCCACAGGACTCCATAACCAAAGAACCAGATGAAGGAAGCAATAACCATCACTATTCCACCGGCGCCCACGAGCCAGTCATAAGCCTCCATCATCGAGAAGTCCACGCCGCCGCCCCCGGTCCGTGCGGCTCCCGCCGGCTGTTGGTACTGCGGAGCCGCGCCAGGCGCCTGCTGCTGCGGTATGGGTGGTGGCGTATAAGCGGGCGTTGCCGAGACGATGTCCTCGTCCCTCAACTGGTACCACTGGCTGAGCCTGGTGGAGTAGACGGTGTACTTGTACTCGGGTCTCTGCGCGTTTGGAGCGACCTGCTGTACGGTCACCTGCTCGCCCCCCGCAAAGGCCGGAACCCCGTTGATCATGACGTCGGAAGCGACAGTCACGACCGTTCCTTGCTGAACATCGGCCATTACCCCCACCCTTTCCATCGTCGGCGACTGCCCAGGTCTTCCACATCCAGCAGAGACAATGCTACCACCGTCCGAGCCCTTTATCTAGAAAACATGCTGCTGCTTTTCCGCTCCAATTCTTTTTCTCCCGGACGGGCATGGTCTTGAGAACCGAGCGCCATCATCCGGCGTCGGAAGAGGCAAGTGGCTCATATCTGGATTGCGCCGATGTATATAATCGTCAATATGAA
>Ga0209745_1000614_pt1 | contig 21740 bp, 14 predicted proteins | sample BarGraNGADG00312_FD_184495 | JGI IMG/M metagenome (GOLD analysis project Ga0209745, IMG submission 184495) | Arctic peat soil microbial communities from Barrow, Alaska - Barrow Graham LP Ref core NGADG0004-312 (SPAdes) (version 2) | ecosystem: Environmental > Terrestrial > Soil > Wetlands > Peat...
GAAATATTTTAAGTACGACAAAGTATTGCCAATGAATTCAGGTGCTGAAGCAGATGAAACAGCTCTTAAACTTTGCCGTAAATGGGGTTATAAAAAAAAGGGAATTAAGCCGAATAACGTAAAGATTATTGCATGCGAAGGAAACTTCCACGGAAGAACAATAAGTATTGTTTCAATGTCGACAGATCCCGATGCAAGAAATGATTACGGACCATTTACTCCAGGTTTCATAATTATACCTTATAATGACCTAAAGGCTCTTGAAAATGCCCTGATTGACCCTGACGTAGCCGGTTTTCTTGTAGAACCGATACAAGGTGAAGCAGGTGTTTTCGTACCTGACGAGGGATATCTTAAAAAAGCCTACGACCTGTGCAAAGCTAAAAACGTACTTTTCATAGCAGATGAAGTCCAGACAGGGATTGCCCGTACCGGGAAATTACTTGCCTGCGATCATGAGGGTGTTCGTCCTGATATTCTCATACTTGGGAAGGCTCTATCAGGGGGCGTTTTGCCAGTTTCTGCTGTACTTGCCGATGATGAAATAATGCTTACAATAAAGCCGGGAGAACATGGTTCAACATTCGGAGGAAACCCCCTTGCTGCCAAAGTAGCTGTTGCAGCTCTGGAAGTCGTAAAAAACGAAAAGCTTGCAGAAAATGCAGAGCGTCTTGGTAAAATTTTCCGTGCAGAATTCAGTAACATCAAATCAGAAATGATTGAATTGGTTCGTGGAAAAGGACTATTAAATGCTGTTGTGATAAGACCAAAGAATGGCAAAGAAGCCTGGGATGTTTGTCTTGCCATGAAAGAAAAAGGACTCATCGCAAAACCTACTCATGGTCATATAATCCGCTTTGCTCCGCCCCTTATAATTACTGAGAGCCAGCTTAGAGAAGCAATTATATTAATCAAAGAATCATTCAAACTTTTTGAATAAAATAAAACTTACTATGGCTATAAATAATTCACAAAAACATATCTTCAGTTCTCTTAAGCTTCTGATATTACTATTTCTTATATCATGTACCGGGAACCGGAATGTTACTGTTAAAGAGCTTCAGGAAGAGATAAAATATCTTTCTTCAGATTCACTCAAAGGCAGACTTACCGGATCAGAAGGCGATAGTCTTGCAGCTGTATATATCAGAAACAAATTAGCCACGTATGGTTTTAAACCCTTATCCGGTGATGGATTTCAACGGTATAAAGTAACTAAAAGAGTTCTTCCGGGAAAGGATAACTCTCTATTGGTCAACGGAACTAACTACGCTCCGGATAAAGATTTTATGCCTTTGGCTTTTAGTTCAAATTCGGGACTTGAATCTGAAGTTATTTTTGCTGGTTATGGATTCAATATTAATGAAGACAGCTTAAAATGGAATGATTATACCGGTATTGATGTTAAAGGTAAATGGGTAATGATACTCCGTGCCGATCCTGAGACTGATAATAACAAAAGTGTTTTTATCCCATTTAGCGGTGACAGAGACAAAGCGATTATTGCAAAAGACATGGGTGCTGCAGGAGTGCTTATGGTATCTGGTAAGGTATTTGATTCGCAGGATACATTCGAAGCACTGAATACTGAAGGATTCTCTGTAGGTATTCCAGTGCTAAGAATAAAAAGGGATGTAGCAGATATTATTCTTTCAAAGTCAAAAAATACCATCGAAAACCTTGAAAAAAAGCTGAATACTACAAGAAAGGCCAACTCTTTTTCTATTAAAGTTTCTGTTAATGCTAATGCTGAAATTGTAAGGGAGAGCGCTGCAACACGCAACGTGGTTATGATGCTCCCCGGAGAAGATGAAACGCTTAAAAATGAATATTTAATATTTGGTGCTCATTTTGACCATCTGGGTATGGGCGGACCCGGATCCGGAAGCAGAGCTGTTGATACAATTGCTGTTCACCATGGAGCTGACGACAATGCATCAGGTGTTGCAATGATGCTTGAACTTGCAGAGAAATTTGCCGGCACAAAAGGAAGTCATAAAAGAACCATAATCTGCGTTGCTTTTAGCGGAGAAGAAGAAGGACTGCTTGGATCTAAACAATTTACAAATGATCCGGGAATTGATCTTTCAAAAGTTAATGCAATGGTTAATCTTGATATGGTAGGAAGGTTAAACGAGACAAATAATTTACAGATTTTCGGAGTTGGTACAGCAACCGGTTTAAAAGATCTTATATATGCCAAAACTGATACTTCAGTAATAAAACTCAGTCTCTTACCTGAAGGTTATGGACCATCAGATCATTCCTCTTTCTATCTGAAGAATATTCCTGTTATTTATTACTCAACAGGGGCTCATCTCGACTATCATACACCTTCAGATACTTATGATAAGATTAACTATAATGGAATGGTAACCATTTCAGAACTTATATTCAATGTTTCGAAGGAACTTGCAACATCTGAATCCAGACTTCAGTTTAAAGAATCAGGTCCCAAAGTAGAAGCAGTGAGGTCAGTTCGTGGAAAAAGTGTAACTCTCGGTATTATGCCTGATTTTGCCGGCGTTATCAAAAACGGATTAAGAGCCGACTTCATCACTCCGGGAAAGCCCGCTGCTCTCGGAGGAATGAAAAAAGGAGATATTATAGTTGCTATTGAAACTAAGCCGGTAAACAATATTGAGGATTACATGTTTAGAATGAAACAACTCAAACATGGTCAGACAATAAGTGTGGAAGTTATACGCGACGGAAAGAAAGTGGTTTTGTTGATTCAATTATAAAAAAGTAATAATGAAAAAATTAATCTTGTGGTCGCTGGCAATTATAATTACCGTAACTGCTGCTATTTATCAGCGTCACACCGGGCCAACCTACCCAAAGGATTTGAATGTTACTCTTAATAATAATTTGTACGAACTTAAGCTTGTCAGAAGTCTGTCGCTTGATGAAAAACCAGAAGTAAAACTTGCATTAACAGATACTTCGGTCAAGGCAAGACTGTTTTTTAAACGTTTAGGCAGTAAGGAAGAATATCAGGTTAATGAGTTTTCGTATAAAGTATATCCTGTTAAGTCTTTTCTGATGAACAAGATATTTAAAATTTATGCAGATGAAGGATTATTTGCTTTAGTGCCTCAGCAACCGCCTGCAGGCAAGGTTCAGTATTACTTTGAAATAACTGATTCCAAGGGGACCCAGACTTTTTTTAAAGATTCACCAATAGTTATAAGATTTAAAGGTGGAGTTCCAGCATATATCCTTGTTCCCCATATTCTTCTGATGTTTATGGCTATGCTTTTTTCGACTCTTGCCGGACTGATGAGTCTTGTAAAAGAACCCAGGTACAAATTATATGCAATCTGGACTCTTATCCTTTTCACTGCGGGTGGAATGATACTTGGTCCTATTGTACAGCTCGATGCCTTTGGAGATCTTTGGACAGGAATTCCATTCGGATGGGATCTTACTGATAATAAAACACTTATTGCACTAATATTCTGGATTCTGGCTGTTGTTATGAACAGAAAGAAAGATAGACCTATCTACACAGCTATCGCTGCACTTGTCCTGCTTCTGGTATTTTCAATTCCACACAGCTTATTTGGTTCACAATTAGATTACACAACCGGAGAAGTAACTCAGGGATTTATCCTAAACTTATTCTGACATTTTATTTAATTTTCTTAAATTAGGTGCATCATTTAAACTAATACCACGTCTATTAATTAAAAGTTAATAGAAAGTGGGTGCGGCAACACATATAGAAACCAGTCTTTACGTAAAGATGTCAAATGTAGAAGCGGCATTCAAAAATCTGCACCAGGATCTTCTGAACGGGTGTAAAATTGGCGACCAGAAAGCACAGTTTCAGATTTACAAGTTGTATTACAAAGCGATGTACAATACCAGTCTGAGAATTGTTTCTGACACTATGGAAGCTGAAGATATTATGCAGGAATCGTTTCTGTCGGCTTTTGAAAAAATTGATACTTATTCAGGAACAGTAAGTTTCGGCGCCTGGCTCAAAAAAATAGTTGTAAACCGGTCACTTGACTCTCTGAATAAAAGGAAAGCAATCTTTGAAGATATTGAGTCGCATGTTGATATAAGAGATGAAAGTGGCGTCGATTCAGCCAGATATGAAGAACTTGAAAGCAAGGTTGAAGAGGTTAAGGGAGCTATTGAAAGACTTCCTGATGGATACCGGGTAATTCTTTCATTATACCTTCTTGAAGGATACGATCATGATGAAATAGCTGAAATTCTTTCAATCAATAGCAGTACCTCACGATCCCAACTATCGAGGGCTAAACAGAAGCTCATCGGAGAATTAAAAGGAAAATAAAAAATTATTGGTCATGAAAAATATAGAAGACATAATCAGGGATAATAAGGATCGGTTTGAAGATATGGAACCTTCGAAAGGTCACTTTGAAAGGTTCAACAGAAAACTTGGAAACAGATTCCGGGTCGGTTTACACAAAAGAAGCATTGTTCCATACCTCTTAAGGGCTGCAGTTGTTACATTACTGGTTACCCTTTCCTCATTATGGACATGGGATCATTTTATTCGTCCCTCCAACAATAAAATGACTCTTAGTCAGGTATCACCACAATATAAAGAAGTGGAGAACTACTATATTCATCAGGTTAATATGATGGAAAGCGAAATCGTAAATGTCGATCTTAAAAACAATCCAGATCAGAAGGCTATGCTCTTTAATGAGATGAAAAGTATGGATTCTATTTATGTATCACTTCAAAAAGAACTCAAAGCAAATCCTAATGATGAAAGAATTATAAATGCGATGATTGAACATTACCAGACAAAAGTCGAGGTCATGACATACATTGTAAATCAGCTTAAGACAGTCAAAAATGATAATCAAAAAAGTACAGAAAATGAAAAAGTCAAATTATAAATCAGGAAGGCTCTTATTCCTGCCCATTCTATTTGTTTCATTTGCTTTATCAGCTCAGGAAGTTACCAAGGAATTCCATAAGGAATATTCTGCCGGAGCAAATACAACTCTTGAAATAAGCAACAGATATGGTGATGTAGTGATAGAGAGCTGGGATAAGAATCAGGTGGTTATAGATGTAAAGGTAACTGTTGAATTGCCAAATAAGGAAAAAGCCGAGAAGCTTTTAGGGTATATTGATGTTCAGTTCTCAGAAGGCGAAAATCTAATCTCTGCAAAAACAATTATTGATGACAAGTTTAACTTTACAGGATGGGGTTTTGATTCAAAAAAATTCAGTATTGATTACAATATAAAAATGCCCGTTGGTACTGCCCTGACTCTTTCAAACAAGTATGGCAATACTGACATAAATGAACTTCACGGGTTGATCAATCTTAATATAAAATACGGAAACCTTACTGCAGGAAAGCTTACAAGGGGGAATATAAAACCGCTAAATGCCATAAACCTGGCCTACGGAAAAGGAAATATTGATGAAGCCGGGTGGCTCGATCTTACTGTAAGATATATCAGCAGTTTTGAAATTATAAAAAGTCAGGCAATACTTCTTGATAGTAAATATTCAAAACTATCGCTCGGAGAAACCAGCTCAATGGTTGGCGAAAGCAAGTATGACAATATCAGGATAGAATCTATTAACAACCTGGTGCTCGATAATGGATATACTGAAGTAAATATTGGAACACTGACAAAGAAACTTACTTATAACGGAAGCTATGGTTCCTTTTCAATCGACCGCATACCGTCGGGTTTTGAATCGATTGACGTTGAAACACATTATATGGGTGTAAAACTCGGTATTGAGGAATCAGCAAGTTATAAACTAGACGCCAAAGTATCGTATGGCAGCTTAAAATATAACGAGGATAACTTTAAGAACCAGAGACGAAATATTGAGAATAATTCTAAAGAAGTAAGCGGAGTTGTCGGAAAAGCTGAATCTCCGTCGGCTCAGGTTAATGTAGTTGCTTCCTATGGGTCGGTAAAACTGTATTGATAAATTTTCAAAATAAAAATAACGGCAGAAACGTGTAAATTAATTGTAGTAGAGACGCCAAGCATGGCGTCTCTACTTTTATTTTTCATCCTTATATATAAACACGCCCTCTTTCCCATTTGACGTAGCAAATCCTCTGAACATTCCCTCCGAATTGAATGGCATTGAGATGTTACCTGCCTTATCAACGCATATCACACCTCCGCTCCCACCTGCTTTTACGAGTTTATCATTTACGACCAGTTCTGAAGCCTCTTTAAGCGAAAGTCCTTTATATTCCATAAGTGCAGAAATATCATGAGCAACGGTCCACCTTATAAAATACTCCCCATGTCCGGTGGCAGATACAGCACAAGTGTTGTTGTTTGCATAGGTACCCGCACCTATAATAGGGGCATCCCCTACCCTGTTATATTTCTTATTTGCCATTCCTCCGGTAGATGTTCCTGCAGCCAGATTCCCGTTTTTATCGAGAGCACAACACCCTACAGTTCCATTCTTCTCCTTTTTTAATATCTCCTGGAGCTCGTTAAATCTTCTATCAGTGTAGAAATACGACGGAGGAACAATCTCAAGTCCCTGCTCTTTTGCAAATTGTGAGGCGCCGGCACCTGTAAGCATAACATGTTCTGATTTTGTCATTACATATCGTGCAGCAGTAATCGGATTTTTTATATCGGTAACCCCGGCTATTGATCCGGCAGCCAGATTTGATCCATCCATAATTGCTGCATCCATTTCATTCTTACCATCATGGGTAAAAACAGCGCCTTTCCCGGCATTGAAAAGCGGGTTATCTTCCATTACTCTTATTGTGGCCTCAACAGCCTCAAGTGCAGTACCCCCTTCTATAAGAATTTCCCTGCCGGTATTCAAAGCTAATGTAAGAGAGGCTCTGTATTCTTTGTCCAGCTCAGGGGTCATTTTTTCTCTGGTAATAACACCTGCGCCACCATGAATAACTATTGCCCACTCCTGTCTTTCGGAGAATGAAGTAGCAGACTGTTTATCAATAGTTTTATTCATATTCTTACAGGAAATAAGGAACATAACTGAGATAAATAATGCTGTAAGGATTAAAGGTTTGTATTTCATCTTTATAAGATATTAAAAATCCATTTCGACCACTGTAATACCAGAACCACCAAACTCTATATGCTCATCGCGGAAGGTTTTTACAACATCTACAGTATCTAAATATTGTCGTACAAGCTGACGCAATATTCCATTACCTTTTCCATGTAATATTCTGAGATTACGATGTTGTACAATCAGAGCATTATCAATCAGTTCACGGACCTGATTTATAGCCTCTTCTCCACGTACACCCCGAATATCTATTTCCGGTTTGAAATTAATATTGCGCTGGACTATTGCCTGATCATTTACCCTGAGTGGTTGATTGGCTCTAAGGCTTTTCTTAAGTTCTGATCTGGTGATTCTTTCAATCTTGTCAACCGGTACAAAAAATCTCAGACTCCCCGTTTCAACCTCAATCATCTTATCTCTGATTGCAATTACTTCACCGGCTGCAAGAGTGTCCTTCATTCTAACAGAATCACCTGGCTTTAATGGTTCAGAAGATAATGGAACAACTGTGGGCTTAACTTTTTGGGGTTGTGGATCCAATTTTATACTTTTTGCTTTCGAGCTAAGGGTTTTAATTTTAGTTTCCGATTCAGTCTCTACAGGCTTTGTCTGCTTATCAACTAAATTCTTAAAATCTTCGAGTTGCTGCCGGACATCTTTTGTTTTCTCTTTTTCCGCCTGAGATTCCTTTATCTGACGAATGGTTCCTTCAATCATTTTATTGGAATCTTTAAGCAACTGCTGTGCCTCATCTTTTGCTTTGGAAATTATTTCTTTCCTGAGCGATTTAGCTCCGGAAAGTTCACTTTCATATTCAGACATTAACTCCTCAAGGCGTTTTTCCTGTTGCCTTATGCTCTGGCGTTTTGTTTCCCAATACCGTTTATCACGTGCTATATCCTTCAGGTGTCTGTCGTAATCAATATTTTTTACTCCTGCTCTTCCGGCGGCTTCAGCCAATATCTCCTCAGGCAGGCCTATTTTTCGGGCTATTTCAAATGCAAATGAACTACCGGGTTTGCCAATTGTAAGCTGAAAGAGAGGTTGCATAAGATGGTTATCAAAAGCCATTGCTCCATTTATAACACCATCGGTAAGCGATGCAAAGTGCTTCAGGTTAGTATAGTGAGTAGTTATTACACCAAACACCTTTTTCCTGTTCAGCTCTCCAAGTATTGCTTCAGCTATTGAGCCTCCAAGCATAGGTTCGGTACCAGTTCCGAATTCATCGATAAGAATCAACGTCTTGTCATTACCGTTCTTAATAAAAAACTTCATATTAATGAGATGAGAACTATAAGTGCTCAAATCATTTTCAATACTTTGCTCATCACCGATATCAATTAATATGTTTTTAAACATACCGGTCTCTGATCCTTCTGCCACAGGTATGGTAAGACCACATTGAAGCATGTATTGAAGTAGCCCGACAGTTTTCAGGCACACCGACTTACCACCGGCATTCGGGCCGGAGATCAGCAATATTCTGTCACGCTCATCAAGAATTATTTCAAGAGGAACAACTTTTCTTCCCTGGACTTTCTCAAATGTAAGTGATAACAAAGGATGTACTGCCCGTCTCCATGATATAAAGGGCTTATCGACTAAAACAGGTTTTATTGAATGAAGGTGATTCCCAAGAATTGCTTTTGCCCTTAAAAAATCCATTTCCCCAAGAAAGATATTTGATTCAAGCAGGTCGTCTATGTATGGTCTTACATTATCGGCAAATACAGTCAGGATTCTGACTATCTCTCTTTTCTCCTCATATTCAAGCTCTACAATATCATTATTTATTTCAACTATCTCCTCCGGTTCAATAAACACGGTTTTACCTGAAGCTGACTGATCATGAATAAGGCCTTTGATCTTCCTCTTATCATAAGCGCTTACAGGAATTACCCCCCTCCCGTTTCGCACTGAGACTGAAGTATCTGAATCAACAATTCCATCAGACTGTGCCTGCTTCAGAATAGCATTAAGTCTTTTTGATACATGAATGCTTTTACTAACCAGCTCAGACCTGATCTCTTTCAATCTGGTAGAAGCATTGTCCTTTACCACTCCTCTTCTGTCGATGATCCTGTCAATTGCATCAAGCACATATGGATAAGTTTTTACAGAGCTGCACATTGCGCTCAGAACAGGATACTTAATCACATCTTTATTCCTGAAAAAATTCAGGATGGTTTTAACTGTTTCAAGCGTACGTTTCAGGTCAAACACCTCAGTAACCTCTGGAAAAGTACCTTCAATTCTTATTTTGTTAAGACAATCCGAAATTTTATAGTAGTGTTCCGACGGGAAAAAATCTTCAAACTGAAGTATCTGCTGAAATTCATGGGTAGCAGATAATATAGTTGTTAAGACATCGAAGTCATTAATAAAGCCAATCTCATTTACCATTTCAAGTCCCATCGGACTCAAGCATCTTTCGATCAACAGCGTACGAATTCTGTCAAAGCCAATCTTGTTTTCAAAATTATCGGGATAAATCATATGAAAAGACAAAAGATAAAAGTAAAAAGACAAAAGACAAAAGGCAAAAGTAAGGAAAAAAGACTCACGATGCACGACACATGAAGCAGGAAAGAAAATAGGGGCATTTTGGTTGGGGATGTTGAAAAAGTCCTTAGCGTCCCGATAGCTATGTATTTCTTCACAATTCATGTAAAAGTTTTGCTTATATTAATAATCTAATCTAAAATTCTGTTTTTTTAGATTAAACCCCCTTCCCAGCCTTCCCCCTTCCCCCGCCAGCTGGCGGGGAAGGTTGGGAAGGGGGTTAAAAATCCGGAAGAAATCATATTTCAACAGCCCCGTCACGTGGGTTAAATTTTTTGTTCCAAAATTATTTATCGTCAAATCATTTTGAAAGACTTGATAACGGCTTTTATTTTTTTCTACATTTGAAAATTCTTAAAACCCTTAAATAATAAACAAATGAAAATCAAGAAAATCTCAACCACATTTTTATTACTGTTTTTTCTACCCTTATGGTTAATGTCTCAAAGTGAAAATATTGACCTGGGAATGATTTACAAAATTAAACAGGAAGAAGCGCTTAATTCCGGCATTGAAGACCTGGCATTCTGGTTAACCGATTTTGTAGGCCCAAGACTTACAGGCTCAACAGGTGGAAACCGCGGTAATGAGTGGGCCAGGAAAAAGATGGAAGAGCTTGGTTTTCAGAATGTAAGAATCGAAGCTGCCAGAGATTTTACCCGCGGGGGCTGGGATAATATTAAAACTTATGCTGCCATGACTGCTCCATACTATACAAACTTTGCATGTAACCCGGTTGCATGGACAGGCAGCACAAATGGAATTGTTAAAAGTAATGTCGTTCTCATTGACGTAAAAGCGGAAAGTGATCTTGATAAATATAAAGGAAAAGTATCGGGAAAGATTGTACTAATACCATCAACAGCAACATACGAAGTAAGTTACGAACCGCTGGCAAGCCGATACACCGATGAACAGCTAAAAGCACTCGCTATGATATCCTCCGGAACCCAGGGAAACAGGCCGCTGACTGATCGTACTGTTATGGCCGCACAGAGGGCTCTCAGAACAAAGATTTCTGATTTTCTTAAAAGTGAAGGTGCTGCTGTAATTCTGAACAGCTCAGGTTTCTTTAATGTTCCAAGATCAACAGGAGCAGCATATACTGCCGGAACAAAAGAACCAATTGCAGAACTGAATCTTCCGATTGAAGATCATGGAAGAATGGAACGCCTTTTACGGCATAACGTACCAGTGGAAATGGAAGTTGAAATAAAAAATAATTTTATTCCGGCAAATACTATTTATAACGTAATTGGAGAAATACCCGGTACTGACAAGCTTCTTAAGAATGAAGTAGTACTGGTGGGTGCTCATATCGATTCGTGGCATGGGGCAACAGGAGCTGCCGATAATGCTTCCGGATGTATTGTTATGATGGAGGCTCTTCGTATTCTTAAAAACCTCGATGTGGCTCCAAAGAGAACTATCAGAATAGCATTGTGGGGCGGCGAAGAGCAGGGATTGAACGGATCGCGCGGATATGTCGAGAAATTTCTGGTTGATCCAACAACAAAAGCACATAAACCTGATTTTGACAAATTTGCAGCGTATTTCAATATGGATAACGGATCAGGAAAATATCGCGGAATTTATATTCAGGGGAATGAGTTAGTCAGGCCAATATTTGAGGAATGGCTTAAACCATTTGAAAATATGGGTGCAACAACAATCACAATCAGCAACACTTCAGGGACCGACCATCTTTCATTTGATGCAGTTGGATTACCAGCCTTCCAGTTTATACAGGATGAGATTGAATACGATCGTGGCTATCATACAGTTATGGATACTTATGAAAGACTTGTTATGGCTGATCTTAAACAGAACGCAATTATAACTGCCTCATTTGTTTACGATGCAGCAATGCGAAGTGCTAAATTACCGGGAAAACCTGCAATGAAACCAACACCTGCTGCCGGACAAAATCAACGATAATTAAAATTATTTTTTAATACCCGCCAGATCCAGAATAAAAGCATATTCCAGGGCTGTAATGCGATACCGTTCAAATCTACCTGACGCTCCTCCATGACCTGCTACCATATTGCAGTCCATAACAAGAATGTTTTTATCAGTCTTCATGTCGCGAAGTTTGGCAACCCATTTTGCCGGCTCCCAGTATTGTACCTGAGAGTCCCAGAAACCGGTTGTGACCAGGATATTTGGATAAGCCATCGCCTTTACCTGATCATAGGGTGCATAGGATAACATATAGTCATAGTACACTTTTTTTCTCGGGTCGCCCCATTCATCCCACTCAAAAGTAGTAAGAGGAATGGTTTCATCGAGCATTGTTGTAACAACGTCGACAAACGGAACAGCAGCAATAACTCCCTTATATAATTCGGGTTTCATATTTACAATCGCTCCGATTAGTAGTCCGCCTGCACTGCCACCCATTGCAAAGAGTTTTTCACTATTTGTATACTTCTCATTTACAAGAAACTGCGCACAATCGTTGAAATCGGTGAATGTATTTTTCTTTTTGAGCAATTTCCCGTCTTCATACCACGAGCGGCCCATTTCACTTCCTCCGCGAATGTGTGCAATGGCATAAACAAATCCCCTGTCAAGAAGACTAAGTATGGTTGAACGAAATGCGGCGTCCGTAGAATTTCCGTAAGAACCATAAGCATATAACAATAGCGGAGCATTGCCATTCTGAACAAAACCTTTTCTGTAAACCACGGAAACCGGGACCATAGTCCCATCGGTAGCTTTTGCCCACAATCTCTTCGATTCATAATTATTTTTATCAAATCCACCAAGCACTGCCTCCTCTTTCAAAACCTTTTTCTCCTTCGTTACCATGTTGTAATCAATCACAGAACTTGGAGTTGTTAGTGATGAGTAGCTATACCTTAATATATCTGTGTTTGAATTCGGATTGTTATTTATACCTGCTGTATACGCCTCTTCTCCGAAATCAAGATAGTGCTCACTGCCATTTTTAGTGCTGATTATCCTCAGGTTACTCAGACCTTTAATTCTTTCTTCAGCAACCAGGTAATTATCAAATAATTCGAAATTTTCAAAAAGAACATCCTTCCTGTGTGCTATGACATCAGTCCAGTTTGCTTTAGCAGTTTTCGCTTCCGGAGTTTTCATCAGCTTAAAATTTGAAGAACTGTCTGCATTCGTTCTGATATAGAATTCATTTCCAATGTGATCTACATCATACTCATGATTGACTACCCGTGGTTCAAATACTTTAAACTCACCATCAGGTTTCGACAGATCGAGGTAACGAGTTTCTGTAGTAAGTGTTTGGGATGAATTAATAAGGATGAACTTTCGGCTTTTTGTTTCTGAAATTGAAACACTGAATGTTTCATCATTTTCAGTGAATACAGGTAACTCATTTGCTGAAGAGGTACCCAGCTTATGTTTGAAAATTTTGTCGGCTCTAAGAGTCTTTATATCCTTAGTAACGTAGAATATAGTCTTATTGTCTGTTGCCCAAATTGCAGCACCGGTTGTATTTTCAATTTTGTCAGGTAATAGTGATCCTGTTGCAATATCTACAAAATAGAGTGTATACCGGCGACGACTTAAATAATCAACACCATAGATAAGAATTTTATTATCTCTACTGACACTCAGGTTGTTAACTGAACAATAATCCTTTCCTTTAGCAAGTATATTAACATCAAGCAGGACTTCTTCGGGGGAATCAAGGCTGCCTTTTTTGCGATAGTAAACCGGATATTCACTGCCTTCTTTATACTTATTATAATAGTAGTAACCATTTTCAAGATAAGGCACAGACTCATCGTCCTTTTTTATCCTGCCAACTATTTCATTATAGAGTGTCTTTTGAAGTGAATCTGAATTTTTTAATACAGCTTTTGAATATTCGTTTTCCTGATTCAGATAATCAAGAACTTTTGTGGTCTGCTCATCAGGAGATGCTGCGTTTTTTTGATCATCGCTGAGCCTCATCCAGAAATAGTTATCATTGCGCTTATCAAATAATTCATGAGATATTTTCTCAGCAACGGGGGCTTTTATTGCCGGTTGAGTAGAACATCCGGATAAAATGACCAAAAGAATTATGGTCAGCAAATAGTTTACTCTTTTCATGAAATGAATTTTTAATTATTTATACATTTTTAATATCTACATCTTTCATTGACAACTGTATACGTTTTCGTTCAATATCAACTGCAAGAATTTTTACCATTACATGCTGATGGAGTTTAACAACAGTTGAGGGATCAGTAATAAAAGTCTTACTCATATTTGAAATATGCACAAGCCCATCCTGTTTTATACCAATGTCAACAAACGCCCCAAATTTTGTAACATTTGTTACAATTCCGGGAACTACCATTCCTTCATTCAGGTCTTCCATCGAATGAACGTCAGCAAATCTGAACTCTTTAATTTTTGATCGTGGGTCACGTCCGGGTTTCGCCAGTTCCTCCAGAATATCCCTAAGCGTCGGAAGTCCTATAGTGGTTGTAATGTATTTATCGAGCTTAATCTCTTTACGCTTTATATCGTTAGTAATCAACTCCTTTACGTCGCAACCAAGGTCTTTCGACATGAGCTCCACAACATGATAACTCTCGGGATGAACAGCGCTGGCATCCAATGGGTTTTCCGCATTACGGATTCTAAGAAAACCGGCGCTCTGTTCAAATGCCTTCTCCCCCATCCGCTTAACTTTTAGAAGTTCTTTACGCTTTTTGAAAGGTCCGTTTTCTGTACGATAATCAATGATATTCTGTGCGAGTTGCGGCCCCAGTCCCGAGACATAAGTTAATAGATGCTTGCTAGCCGTATTCACCTCAACACCAACTGCATTAACGCAACTCATAATTACATCATCGAGAGACTTCTGAAGCTTCTGCTGGTCAACATCGTGCTGATACTGACCCACTCCGATTGATTTTGGGTCGAGCTTTACCAGCTCGGCAAGAGGATCCATAAGCCTTCGGCCTATCGACACCGATCCTCGTACCGTTACGTCATAATCAGGAAATTCTTCGCGGGCAATTTTTGAAGCAGAATAAATCGATGCACCTGCCTCGCTCACAACAAAAACCTGAATATCATTTTCAAATTTCACCCATTTTATAAAATCTTCTGTTTCACGGCTTGCCGTCCCGTTACCAATAGCAATTGCCTCAATCTTGTAAGCGCTTACCAGAGTAAGTATTTTTTTTATCGACATTGCAGTCTCATTCTGAGGAGGATGCGGATATATAGTCTCATTGTGAATCAGATTGCCCTGCTTGTCGAGACAAACAATTTTACATCCCGATCTGAATCCCGGATCAATTGCAAGAACGTTTTTTTCACCGAGCGGCGATCCTAAAAGTAGCTGCCGAAGATTTTCAGCGAAAACTGATATTGCCTCAATATCTGCCTTTTCTTTTGAGATATTTCTGAATTCTGTTTCCATTGAAGATGAAAGAAGCCTTTTCCAGCTATCCTTTACTGCACCTTCAGCTATTTCTGATGAACGATTTCTTCCTTTAATAAAAACTGAGTTCAGCATATCAAGGGCATTCGCTTCGGAAGGCTCTATGGAAAGTCTTAAAAAACCCTCAACTTCTCCCCTCCTCATTGCCAGCAACCTGTGTGAAGGACACTTTTTGAGCGGTTCAGACCAGTCGTAATAATCACTGTATTTAATTCCTTCTGCCTCTTTGCCTTTAACAACTTTTGAATAAATAACTGCCTCTTTTTCAAAAAGATATCGTAACTGCTTTCTGGCCTTTTCATCTTCGCTCACCCATTCTGCAATAATGTCGGAAGCTCCGGCAATTGCGTCTTCGACTGATGAAACAACATCGTTAAGAAACTCTTCTGCCTTGAGTGACGGATCGCTAATTTTCTGATCCAGAATAAGAACAGCTAACGGTTCAAGACCTTTTTCCTTTGCAATTGTTGCCCTTGTGCGACGTTTTGGTCTGTACGGAAGATATATGTCTTCAAGTTCTGAAAGTGTAACAGACTCATCAATTCTTTTTCTTAGTTCAGGAGTCATCCTCTCCTGTTCTTCAATTGACTTTATTACTGCTTCTTTTCGTGCATCAAGATCTCTAAGCCGGTCGTACTCATCCTTTACATTCATCAGCTGAACCTCATCGAGGCTGCCCGTCATTTCTTTACGGTACCTGCTTATGAAAGGAATTGTAGCTCCTCCATCCATTAACCTGATAGTATTCTCGACCTGCCATTCATGAAGGCCAAGCTTCCTGGCGACAAGTAGGATATTCCTGTTTGTGTCCATAAAAATATTATTCTACGTATATAACCAGACCTTTCAGATATTCACTTTCGGGGTGATAGATATTTACCGGATGATCCGGTGGCTGGCTGATCTGATGTAAAATTCTTACACTTCTTCCAGTATTTGCTGCCGCTGCGAAAACAGATTTTCTGAAGTTTTCTTTTGTAACAACCTGTGAGCATGAAAAAGTGAAGAGAATTCCTCCCGGCTTTATCTGTTCAAAAGCTTTTATATTAAGCCTTTTATACCCCTGAAGCGCATTTGCCAGAACATTATTGTGTTTGGCAAAAGCAGGTGGGTCGAGAATTATAACATCGTACTGATCTTTAATGTTATTTAGATATTCGAAGGCATCGACCTGAAATGATTCATGCCTTTTATCTTCTCCGTAATTAAGAGCTATATTCTCATTTGCCAGAGCGATAGCAGGGAATGAGCTGTCGACAGTATGAACCACGGATGCGTTTTTCATGGCATAAACCGAAAACCCGCCAGTGTACCCAAACATGTTCAAAACACTTTTTCCGTCAGTGTAAGATTCGAGAAGCTTTCTGTTGTCCCTCTGATCGATGAAAAAACCTGTTTTCTGCCCGGTTGTCCAGTCAATTTTGAACTTGTACCCGTTTTCGGTTACAATAACAGGTTCGGCGGCGCCATATAAAAACTCATTTGTTCCAACTATTCCCGACATCTTCGGTATTGTTCCCTCACTCTTGTCATAAACTGCAACTATCTGACCTTTTAATAATTCAACCAGTATTTCTGTTATTTCTTTTCTGATTCTATAGAAACCAACCGAGTGCATCTGCATAACGGCAACCCCGTTGTAATAATCAACAATAAGACCTGGCAACCCATCTCCCTCACCATGAATGAGCCTGTAAACATTTACCAACGGATTTCCGATTATACCAATTGCTTTTCTGTAAGAAATTGCTCGTTCAATCTTTTCCCGGAAAAAATTCATATCTGGCACAACCTGTTTGAATGAAAGAACACGTACAGATATTGAACTGGGTGCATAATGACCTACAGCGAGGAAAGTATCCTTATTGTCAAACACATCAACAAGGTCGCCTTCAACAGGATTCCCGTATATTTTTTTTATAGCCCCTGAAAATATCCAGGGATGGTATCTCATTAGTGATTGTTCTTTTCCTGATTTCAGAACAATTTTGATACGGTCGGCTGCTTCTTTTACTCTTTCGAATTTCATTCTATCGTTTCTATGTTGTTTATACAGAGCACTGAGACGCGAAATCTCGCGTCTCTACGTACTGTTTATTGAGACGCGAAACATCGCGTCTCTACTTCCTACTTCCGTCTTCCGTCTTCCAGCTTCTCATATATCTGATGACAAACCCATGCGTCGGTGGCAGCATAAATTTGCTGTGCTTCGGTAAGCTTATCAGCCTCCCAGTCGGTAACCTGCTGCCTTTTGGATATTCTGATTCCGAGAACGATTGCTGCAAGTTTCTTAAGTCCCGAACTCTCAATGCCAAAGCCCTTTACGAAACCCTGAAGATCAATAAACCCTTCAGGGATAAACTTTTTTACCCCTTTCAGGAATTTTATGTCATCATGAACTGCCACACCAGCTTTTATAACAGAAGGATCTGACAATAATTTGATCAACTCATTCGGAATACCAATTTTATTGATCCTGAAGAGACCTGCAAAATCAGCTGTAGAAAGTTGAATGAGAGAAACAGTATTTCTCCCGCCTTTTGTAAATGTCGGTCTGGTTTCGGTATCAAAACCCAGCAAATTCGATCCCAGGAGTTTTGGAAAGACTTCATAAAAAGTTTTTAAATCTTCCACCAATGCTATTTCACCTTTGAACCAGGAAAGTTCGCATTCAGCAATTTCCTCAACTGTGATATTCTCCCGATAATTATTACTCACTTTCTCCTCTGATTTCCTTTTGTCTTCTTGAGATAAACCAACCTGAAGTGTTTCTTGTTTCATCATTTTCATCAACATCATTTTCAACTTTTCCAATTTCTTCTCCGGAATAAATAAACTTATGAATAGCTCTCATTGCGTTTACGAGTTTTTGACCCCAGAAAGTTTCAAAATTCATTCTGCATTCCCAAACGGCATCATTCATTACTTCCGCAGTACCTGTCTGGTACAGAAGAAGAAAGTCTTTCATATCCTGATAAATATCTGCCATATTTTCTGAAAGATTCGATACTACAGGTCCGTCTGATTCGTTAATTTTTTCGTCAAATACTTCAAGATAATCATTTGCAGTACCAAATTTTTCTTTGAGAATTTCATTAATCCCGATCCAATCTGATTCGGTAACAAACTTCTCATTACCATCTTCAAAATAAGGAGTCAATGCCGGTAATAGAGAAGCCTTCAGATACATCAAAGGTAGAATCCTCTGAAGAATTTTCAGCAACTCATCACCTTTTAATTCTGAAGCATGTTCTGTATATTTACAGAATTCATTTGCAACTGCCACAAATTCAACAACATTCCTTGAATAAACCGGATCTGAGTTTGTCTCCATAATAAATATTTAAAAGAGTACAAAATTATACAATTTTTAATGTGAATGGCGAATTATAATGCTTATGTAAATGGATACGAATAAATATTTACTTTATATTTGGAGAATGTTGTTTTGCCATACTAAATAAAAATAAATAAGACCAAAAACAGAATAATAATTACTTACCTAACCTAACCCCTATGTCAATTTCCAGAAGAATATTCACACTTTTAGTGGTTTGCATCACGGTTTTAAGCTGTAATGTTAAAAACCAAAATTCAAAAATTAAATCCGATTCAAAGTCAGCTAACTGGCCGGAAGTAAAAAAAGAAATGCACCCCTGGGCCAGATGGTGGTGGATGGGTAGTGCTGTAGACAAAGAAAACTTAGAAAGAGAACTGACATTATTTAAAGAAGCTGGTATTGGCGGAGTTGAAATAACACCTATTTATGGCGCTAAGGGATTTGAATCAAAATACATCAAGTTCCTTTCACCTGAGTGGATTAATATGCTTAATGTAACAGTTCAGAAAGGAACCAGTTTAGGTATGGGAGTAGATATTAATGCCGGAACAGGCTGGCCATTCGGAGGACCTCAAATCAGTCCTGAATATGCTGCAGGTAAGCTGGTTATTCAAGTCTATAAGCTCAAGGCCGGACAATCTCTTGATAAAAAAATAGTAGCTGAAGATTCCCTTCAGCAGAAACTAGGCGCTCCCCTAAAAGCTCTGACTGCATATGGTAGTAAAGGTGAAGTATTGAATATCCTTAATAAAGTCGATGAAAATGGAAATCTGAACTGGAAACCTGCGACCGGTAATTGGGAAATATACGCTGCTTTTGCAGGCCATACAGGGCAGGTAGTTAAACGGTCTGCCCCGGGAGGAGAAGGTTATGTTTTGGACCATCTTTCCAAAGATGCCCTGAAAGTCTATCTGAAACGATTTGACGATGCATTTGGTGAAAATCCTACAGGAATTCGCTCTTTTTTCAATGATAGTTATGAAGTATATTTTGCAGATTTTTCCCCTAAACTATTTGATGAATTTCAGAACCGCCGGGGATATGATGTCAGAAATTATTTGAGGGAATTGGTGAGCAAAGATTCCACTGATCAAATACAAAGAATTCGTTCTGACTATCGGCTTACAATTTCTGAAATGGTTTATGAAAATTTCAGTGTTCCATGGCGTGAATGGGTAAATAGCAAGGGAGGTCTTTCGCGGAACCAGGCCCACGGCTTTCCAGGAAATATTTTGGACATTTATGCCAACGTCGATATTCCTGAACCTGAATCATTTGGAATAAACCAGATACCTGTTCCCGGTATGAAATATTATACAGTAGATACCAGGAATGTACCTCCCGACAGAGTAATGATGAAGTTCGCTTCCTCCGCCGCGAACGTATTAGGTAAACCTTATACTTCCTGTGAAACATTTACGTGGCTTGGAGAACATTTTAAAGTACCTCTGGCCCATACTAAGCCGGAGGTGGAAAAGGTCTTCTTAGCTGGTGTAAATCATGTTTTCTTTCACGGCACTACCTATTCGCCCGTTGAAGCCGGCTGGCCTGGCTGGTTGTTTTATGCTTCAACAAACTTTGCTCCTTCAAACAGTTGGTGGCCACATATAAGCGGATTAACTGAATATATTACACGATGTCAGTCGATTCTTCAGGCGGGTAATGCCGATAGCGAAGTATTACTCTACTGGCCTTATTCAGATGTCAGATATTATGCTCCACCAAAAGGGAAACTCGATTTAATGCTGACTATTCATGAGATCCCTGAGTGGTTACAGCCAACACCTTTTTATAAAAATGCAACGAAGCTCATGAATGGGGGCTATTCTGTTGACTTTGTCTCGGATATGCTTTTAAACAGAAGCGAAGTAAAAGAGGGATTAATAAAAGTTTCTCCGAAAGGAGCAGCATATAAGGCGCTTGTTGTACCGCAAACTGATTTTATGCCGATCGAGACTTTTACCGAAATTATAAAGCTTGCAGAACAGGGTGCCACAGTTATTTTGGAAAAAATACCTAATGATGTTCCCGGGTTTATAAATCTCGAAGCAAGACGCAAACAACTAAATCAGATTACAAAATCTTTGACATTTACTGATGCGGGAGATGGAATGCGAATTTCAAAAATCGGCAACGGAATGATAATAGTCTCTTCAGATATACTAAAAGCACTTCAATATCAGAAAATTACCGGTGAAGACTTTGCAGCTTCAGGCCTTAAGTTCATTCGTCGTGATATAAATGGAAATAAATATTATTATCTCGTTAATCATACAGCCCAAAAAGTCGACGGTTATATCCCTCTTAACGTACAAGCTGCTTCTGTAATGATTCTTGATCCACAGACAGGCAATTCCGGCTTAGCTGAGACAAGAGATGATAATGGCAAAATCAGTGTGCGCATGCAGATTGATCCTGGAAATACATTAATTCTTCAGACATCTAAAGAGAAGATTCTGAATAGCTCGAACTGGAAATATATAGAATCATATGGAACACCTGTTGCAGTTTCAGGAAAATGGAAACTGAAATTTACAGATGGAGGACCCGTATTACCAAAATCTCAGACACTTACAAACCTAATTTCCTGGACCGCACTCACTGATGAAAATGCAATCAGATTTTCAGGTCGTGGCGAATATACAACTACATTTCAACTGACTTTGAAAAATGGTGATGACTATATTCTTGATTTGGGCGATGTACGGGAAAGTGCAAGAGTTTGGGTGAATGGAATTGAAGCAGGCATTTTATGGCATGTCCCGTTTAAAGTAAATATCGGACAATATCTTAAAAATGGAAAAAATACATTGCGGATTGAAATCGCAAATCTTATGGCTAACCGTATAATTGACCTGGATAAAAGGAAAGTGGTATGGCGAATATTTAATGAGATAAATTTTATTGATCTCTATTATACACCTTTCGACGCTTCTAAATGGGAACCAATGGCTTCAGGATTACTTGGACCAGTTACAATTACTCCGGTAAACTAATTACAAATTATCACTATCCCTTCTATTTGTAGAGGGGCTAGTGATAAATAAATTATGACTATCGGCAATCATGAATAAGAAATAGTAAATCGCTTGAAAATCAATGGGTTTTTATGCGTGATTGCCGATACTCATTAAATAAATTATTTATACTGGTCAATACCTTTTTATCGGTCTTAGACATTTTTCCGATGAAAGTAACCATCATCCTCTGCGAAGGTCAATCAATTTACCTGTCAGGTACTAAGGTTACACCCATTACGCTTTCTAATTGGAATTTGAATTATCGATTTGAAGTAAGATTCCATAAGGAATTGAATTTTGCACTATATTTACAAAAATCTTATAAAATGCGATCTTTTTTGAATAG
>Ga0209745_1000617_pt1 | contig 21715 bp, 12 predicted proteins | sample BarGraNGADG00312_FD_184495 | JGI IMG/M metagenome (GOLD analysis project Ga0209745, IMG submission 184495) | Arctic peat soil microbial communities from Barrow, Alaska - Barrow Graham LP Ref core NGADG0004-312 (SPAdes) (version 2) | ecosystem: Environmental > Terrestrial > Soil > Wetlands > Peat...
GACCTGACGGCGTGCGGCTTCCAGAACTTCCTCGTTAACACCTGGTGGGCGCACTCCGATGAAGGCAGGGACTGGTTCAGCGTATGGGAAGGGAGCTCCTGCAGGTACCACAGCACGGTCGACGTCGAGTACAACGACTCGTGGTTCTACTTCCAGTACTGGCCGTCGCTTCTGAAAACGGTGATGGACGAGTGGCTGCTCTACACTAAGGCCAACGGCCAGGGGACGTTCCTGTCCCACGACATCGGCTGGGTCGACGTGGTTTCGGGCCAGGCCTACCCGCACGATATGCCGGTGGAAGAGAACGCCGACTACATCCTCCTGCTCTACAAGTACTGGAAGACCACCGGCGACACCGCGTACGTCAAGTCGAGGTTCTCGACCGTGAGGCGGCTGGTCGACTTCATGAAAGCCTGCGACACCAACGGGAACGGGATGCCCGACCTGAACACCGCGAACACGCTGGACCAGGGGTCGCCCGCGCTCCAGGTATCCCGGGACCAGACCTACCTGGGGGCCAAATGCATGGCGGCATTCCAGGCCGCGCGCGAGATGGCGGGGGTGGCCGGTGATTTGACCTACAGCGGCAAGTGCCGCGGCCTGGTAGAGATCATCAACCAGACCCTCGAGCAGGACTCGTGGCTCTCCGACCACTTCGCGGTGTGCCTCGACGGAGGCGTGACCGCCGCCGACCGCGAGGCCTACAACATCTATGCCGGCAACGGCCTCCTGTACCTGATGGGCGGCACGCGCAACCGCGGGGTGACGACCTCGAACACCGAGCGTCTCGCGGCCGATATCAAGAACGCGGCGCCGAAGACCCTGCGGCAGTACGGGAGCACACACTCGAGCTACGACTATTACAACGAGTGGGTATCGCAGAGCATGTGGAGGGACATGGCCGCCTGCCAGCTCGGGACCTCCGTGAACGGGGCAAACCCCCTGTCGATGTCCACGCGTTACTGGAGCCTTGAGAAGTACTTCGCCCAGGAGATGAACGGGGGCTTCTGGGACGTCGTTCTATACCCCGGCGGCGGTGGGCTCTCGGGGGCGTCGGCAAGTGTCGAGAAGGCGCTGGGAGGGCCCGCGATAAAGCGCGCGCCGGCCGCGACCGGGGACTCCGGAGGTGGGCTTACCGACGGAGCGGGCAGCCCGGCATACCGCGCCGGCGTGTCGACCGGCTTCCAGCAGAGCCTGGGATACTACCCGCGCGGCGCGACGAGCCTGGGGCTCTTCGAGTCGGTGGCGGGAATTGTTCTGGACGTTCCCGCGAATGCCCTCTATTACCAGCCGACCGCCTACCCGCTCAGGGTCCCCGTTTTCGCGAGGGCCGACTGGTCTTCGAAGCGGGTGCCGACCTTGTATTTCTCAGGCTCGGGGGCGGCCCCGACCGTCACGAGGAGAGAGAGGCTTCCGGGCACGTTGGCACCGCAGAGGATCATGGACATCGAGGACATGACGGGCACGGCCCACGCCCTCAGCCCGAACGGCGACGGAGTCAACGACAGCGTAACCATCGGCTACACTCTGCCCACCGCCTCGGCCGTCGAGGGGTCCGTGTGGGACGGCACCAGCCGGGTGCGCTCGCTCGGAAGCGCGAAGCTCGGAGCCGGGAGGCGGAGCTTCACCTGGGACGGTAAGTTCGACGACGGCTCGGTGGCGCCCGACGGCGTCTATACCGGCAGGGTGGACGCGGGACCGTCGGACAAGCGGTACAGCGTGAGGCCGGCGTCGAGCCAGCTCTGGGTCAACAACACCATCCCCGACCTGTCCAGCGACTGGTACCTGGCCGAGGGCTTCACCGGCCACAACGCGACCGGCGGCGAGTTCGAAGAATACGTGCTGATACAGAACCCGAACCCGGAGGCGGCCGCCGTGCAGGTCACGTTCATGGTCCCCGGCGGAGCCACGGACCAGCGCTCCTACACCGTCGCCCCGAACAGCAGGTTCACGATAACCGTCGACGACATCCTGCCCGACTCGGAGGTCAGCACGTACGTGCACGCGGACAGGAGAATAGCGGTCGAGAGGGCGATGTACTTCAACGGCCGGCGTGCCGGGCACGACTCGACCGGCGTTACGTGCCCCGGCAAGACCTGGTACCTCGCGGAAGGGTACACGGCGCAGGCGTTTGACGAGTATGTGCTGATACAGAACCCCGGGGAGCAGACCGCGAAGATCGACGCCACCTTCATGACCCCGAACATGGGCAACGTCAAGAAAGGCTACTCGGTAGGCCCGCACTCGAGGTTTACCATCCACGTGAACGAGTTCCTGCCCGACCGGGAGGTATCGACGCAGATAAACGCGAGCGCACCGGTGGTGGTGGAGCGCGCCCAGTACCTCAACAGCATGACCGCCGGCACCGACTCTATCGCGGCGGCTTCGACGTCGCGCACATGGTTCCTCGCGGAGGGGTACACCGACCAGGGTTTCGAGGAGTACGTACTGGTGCAGAACCCGGGCTCGACGTCGAACAACATCACGGTGACCTTCATGGACAAGTCGGGCGCGAACACCTTGAGGAACTACAGCCTTCCCCCGGCCTGCCGGTTCACTATAGGCGTGGACGAGATACTCCCCAAGTCCGAGGTCTCGGTAAAGGTCAGGGCGCAGCACCCCGTACTGGTGGAGCGCGCCATGTACTGGAACAACCGGAGCGACGGGCACGCGTGCATCGGGACCCCGACCCCCGACACCCAGTGGTACCTCCCCGAGGGATACACCGCGCAGGGCTTCGAGACCTGGCTGCTGGTGCAGAACCCCGGCGACGAGACCAGGAACGTGACGTTCACCTTCATGGAGAACTCCGGCAGGAACACCGTCAAGACCTACCAGGTAGCTCCGAGGAGCCGCTTCACGGTGGGCGTCAACCAGGTGCTGCCCGCCTCCGAGGTCAGCACCCGGGTGAGCGCCGACGGCCCCATCATCGCTGAGCGTGCCGTGTACTTCAACAACCGCAGCGGCGGCACCGACTCTCTCGGCATCCGCGGCTACTAGCACAAGGATGTGCGGTGCTGGAGCGAGGAAGGGAGTCCCTCGAGGAGTAATCCGCAGCTTCGTATCGGCTTATGGAGCATTGTGAGAGAAGCGAGGACATCGACGAGGGGGACCCCGCCCGAGCAACATCCCGAGCAGTCCCGTATTACCCCCGCCAACGCACAAAAAGAGACCTGACCCCGATCCTAAAGCGGAGGAACCGCCGCGCCGAATAGAGAAGTAGAGGTGTGATATAATCGCGCGACAAGCGAATACGGATCCTCTTGCCAGGGAGCCGAAGGTAGAGCCTGCAGGCGTGCCTGGTTTTTTGTTGCCCGTAAATAGATATGTTTAGAAGTAGGACAGCGATCATAGTACTCATCGCCGCGGCGCTGGCCTCGGCGGCTTTCCCCTCGCATGGCGCAGCGGCCGACGCTACCGTCGGCGCCCGCCCGCTGGTATGCATCGACCCGGGACACGGCGGATACGACTCGGGGGCGACCGGCAACGGGCTCCTGGAAAAGGACCTCAACCTCGATATCGCGCGCAGGGTCAAGCCTCTACTGCAGGGAATGGGTTACAGCGTCCTGATGACGAGGGAGACCGACACCTACGTCTCGCTCGAAGACCGCTGCAGGATCGCGAACAGCGCGCACGCGACGATATTCGTGGCCATCCACAACAACGCTTACGAGTCGAGCTCCAAGGGGACCGAAACGTATTGCTTTTACAGCTCCTCCGAAGGGCGCAGACTCGCCACCTGCGTCCATACCGAGGTCGTGAAGCGCATCCAGACGGTCGACCGCGGCGTGAAGGAGGCCGGCTTTTACGTCCTCAAGAACACCGACATGACCGCGGCCCTGCTCGAGGGTGCTTTCATCACGAACCCGTCAGACGCGAAGCGCCTGGCGACCGCGAGCTTCAGGCAGAAGATCGCGGAGGGTGTGGCGGCCGGCGTGGGCGACTACCTGGTGGACCCGGGCAGGTTCGACGAGTACATCCTCCTCATGAACCCGGACACCCGCCGGAGCGCGGCCGTCGACCTCGAGTACATGACGGGCGATGGGCGCCAGAGCGTGGACAGGGTCGCGGTGCCGCCGGGTTCCAGGTACACCGTGCACGTCGACGAGCACATGTACAACGCCGACGTCTCGGCGCGCGCGATCAGCACCAATGGCGTGCCCATCGTGGCCGAGCGCGCCATGTACTTCGATTTCGAACTGGGAAGGGGAGGCTCGGACGCCCCCGGCGTGACCGCGCCCGCCCTCAAGTGGCACCTGGCGGAAGGCTCGACCAACTGGGGCTTCAGCACGTTCATTCTGGTCGAGAACCCCCAGGAGGCCGCCAACAGCGTGACCATGAAGTTCATGCGCTCGGACGGGAAGCTTGCCTGGGTCCGGTACGACCTGGCCCCACGGTCGCGCTTCACGCTCGACGCCGCGTCTGTGGCGGGCTTCGGGAAGGCGGACTTCTCCACGCAGGTCACCGCGGCAAAGCCGGTGGTGGTCGAGCGGGCGATGTACTTCGCGAACTACCACGGCATCTCCGGCGGGCACGACTCGCCCGGGGTCACCAGGCCGGGCAGGAGATGGTACCTCGCCGAGGGCTACACAGGAAAGGGGTTCGACAGCTACATCCTCCTCGAGAACCCCAACAGCCAGGCCGCGGTCGCCCATATCGACTACATGCTGCCGAAGGGTCGGGACGTCTCGGCGTATTACCAGATAGGCCCTAACAGCCGGAAGAGCGTCCACCTGAACGAGGTTCCCGGGCTGGAGGCCACAGACGTCTCGGCGATGGTTTCGTCGTCCGCGCCGATCGTGGTGGAGAGGTCGATGTATTTCGACTACATGGGCATCCGCGAGGGCAGCAACTCCACGGCGACGCCCGCCCCTTCCGACATGTGGTACCTGGCGGAAGGCTACACGGGCGGAGGGTTCGACACGTACATCCTCCTGATGAACCCCGGCAACGCGGATACGGGCGTGGTGCTCAACTTCATGATGCCCGGCGGGGTGCGCAGGAAGAAGGGGATCGTCGTCGGGGCGCGCTCGCGCATGACCGTGTGCCTCAACAAGGTGGCGGGGCTCGAGAACACCGAGGTCTCGACCCAGGTCACGAGCCAGCGACCGATCGTGGTGGAGCGGGCCATGTATTTCAAGGGGGCAAGGCCAGGGGGCCACTGCGCTCTTGGGGCCAGCGTGCCGGCCCTTGAATGGTATTTCGCCGAAGGCTGTACGAGGTGATGCCCGTGAGACGTGGGCGTCTGGCCGGACATGGGGAGAGGATGAAGGCGGCGGCGGCCACCGCGTTGTGCGCCGCATTGACAGCCGCGCTGCTGCCGGTGTTGCTGGCCGGAACGCCCGCTCACGCGTCGACGTACCCGGACATCGGGGGGCAGCCCGGCGAGATCCAGGCGGCGATAGGTTACGCGACCGATATGGGGTACATGAACGGCGCCGCCGACAGCAAGTTCTACCCGGCGGAGCCGGTCGGCAGGATGGACGTCGCGCGCGCTCTCGTCCGCATCTTCAAGAACCTGCACGAGGACACGGACCCGGCGATAAAGTTCAAGGATATTAAGAGCAGCGACCCGGACTACAGGTTCGCGAACCTGGCCGTGAAGCACCAGTACCTGGCGCCGTACGCGGACGGCTCGTTCCGCCCCGACGAACCGGTGACCACGGCCGACGCGATGCGCGGGCTCTGTATCGGGCTCGGGATGCAGGACTCCGTACAGCGGCTGATGGGCCTCTACCCGAGGGGCCCCGGCTACGAGGGGTTCATGATCGTCGCGCACGACCTCCACCTGAGGTACCGCAACACGCACGCATGGCCCGCAAAGCCGTATCCGAGAGGCGAGATGGCGTTCAGCCTGGAGCGGACCGACAAGCTCGACGACTGGCGCGCCGATTACGTGCGGGACGATTTCGACTGGCTGCGCTGCCAGTGCCCGTGGACCGGCCCGCTGCGTCAGCGCGCGATGGACGCCGCGTTCTCCAAGGTCGGATACCCCTACGTGTGGGGTGGGGACTCGGACAGCGAGGGAGGGTACGACTGTTCGGGCCTGGTTTACTTCGTCCTCGAGGAGACGCTCGGCTACCGGATGATGAGGGTGGCCGACGACCAGGCCAGGGACGGCAGGTACCCGTCCGTCGGTCGCACGGAATTGATGGCGGGAGACCCCATCTTCTTCTACGGCGAGGCCAACGGGAGCACCGGTTCCTACATAAATCACGCAGGGATGTACGTCGGCAACGGCCTGTTCATCCACTCGACGGGAAGCAACTCGGGCGTCAGCGTCGACCTGCTCAGCGGCTACTGGCTGGACCATTTCGCGTGGGGCAAGCGGGTCATCGCGGAGCCCGAGCCCCAGACCTTCGACACCTACGTGCTGTTGATGAACCCCGGCAGCGGCTACGCCTCGGCGAAACTCACGTACATGATGCCGGCCGGGGTGCAGTGCTCGGTCGACACAGACCTCGCGCCCCACTCGCGCAAGACCGTGAAGATAGACGACACGCTGGTCAACCAGGAGGTGTCGACAAGGGTCGAGGCGACCCGCGGCAGCGTGGTGGCGGAGCGGGCGATGTATTTCGTGTACCGGGGCAAGTACCCCGGCGGGCACGACTCAGCAGGGGTCACCGGGCCCGCGACACAATGGTACCTGCCGGAAGGCTGTACGGCGTACGGCTTCGACACGTTCATCCTCGTTCAGAACCCGGGTCTCCAGGCCGCCCACGCCACCCTCACTTACATGACGCCCAAGGGAACGACCCGGCAGCAGGCGATAAACGTCGCGCCCTGCTCGCGTTACACGGTGGCGGTGGACTCGGTACCGGGCATGGAGGCGTCCGAGTTCTCGACACTCGTCAGCTCCGACGCCCCGGTGGTCGTCGAGCGCTCGATGTACTTCGATTACAACGGGATAAAGGAGGGGCACAACTCGCCCGGCGCGACCAGGCTTTCCAGGGACTGGTACTTCGCCGAGGGCTACACGACCGGCTCCTTCGATTCCTACATCCTCATCATGAACCCTTCGCGCTTCGCGGTCCCGGTGACCGTCACGCTCACCGACCCGGCGGGCAAGCGCTCTGACATCCGCTTAGGCATGCCTCCGCACTCGCGACGGACGCTGGCCGTCGACAAGTTGCGCGGCTGGGAGCGCGGCGAGTTCTCGGCGCGCGTCCACTCCGACGGCGCGCAGGTCGCCGCCGAGCGCGCGATGTATTTCGACTACAACGGTATCGCGGGCGGGCACGACGCGATGGGCAGCCCCGAGCCGGGCAGGGTGTGGTACCTTGCCGAGGGCTACACCGCGCAGGATTTTGACACCTACGCGCTCATCTCGAACCCCGGGGACGTGAAGGCGCGGGTCTCGGTTCGATACATGCTCAGGGGCGGCAAGTTCATTGACAGGGATTACACGGTGTTACCACGGAGGCGTTTCACCATCGCGCTCGACAAGGTCAAGGGGCTTGCGGCCGAGGAGGTGTCCACGCGCCTGTCGAGCAGCGAGCCGATCGTGGTGGAGAGGGCCATATACTTCCGGTACGGAAAAGCGCGAGGCGGGACCTGTTCGCCGGGAGTCGTCGCGCCGTCGAAGTCATGGTATTTCGCCGAAGGCTATACGGGGAGATGACCGCGGCCCCCGCCGGGCGGGAAACGCGAGAAGAGGGTCTGAGCCCGCGTTGCATCGTTGTACACGAGTTAAGGAAACAGGAGCGCGTCGAAAGGCGCGTAGCCGACAAGGCCGGGAGTTCGCAATGGGTTCTTCGATAAGGCGCCGGGAGGCGCGGGCGGCCGTGGCCAGGGTGGCGGTCGCGGCGGCGGCGATCGCGCTTATCGCGTCGATGGCGCTGACAGGTCCCGCCGGGGCGGCGGGAAACGGGGGCTCGACGGACCCCCTCTACATCTTCAGGGGTCAGGGGAGGGCCCACGGGGTCGGCCTGTGCATGGACGGCGTCCTCTACAGGGCAAAGGAAGGCCAGGGGTACCACCAGATAATCGATTACTACTACAACGGCATCAGCTTCGCGAAGACCGATGAAAACCGGCCCATCAGGGTGAAGGGCCGGGACGGCCAGATACGGGTGTACACACTGCACAACTACCTCTACCACCTGCAGGAGGAGCCCGAGAGCTCTCCGATGGAGGAGCTCAAGGTCCTGTACACCGCGGCGCGGACGTACACGCTGTCGGTCATAGCCCGCGGGAAGCACGCCAAAGAGGGCTTCGATATCTGCTCGAGCGGCGACTGCTGCCAGGCGTTCGACGAGAACAAGGACCTCACAAAGTACCCGCGGAATTGTGCGGCGGTCGACGCCACAACGGGCGAGATAATAACTTGCGGCGGGCAGCCCATAATAGCGGCCTACTGCGGCTCGTGCGGCGGGCATACCGAGAACAACGAGGACGTCTGGGGAGGCTCGGCCATCCCCTACCTCAGGGGAAGGCCGGACTCCTACTGCCAGGAATCCCCGCGCTTCGCCTGGACAGTAGCGATGCGGAAGTCCGAGCTCGAGGCCCGCCTCAACGCCTCGGCCGACACGGCGGTCGGTTCGCTCTACTCGATCGACCTGTCCATCCGCACTCCCGGCGGCCGGGTCAAGACGGCCAGGCTTTCGGGCTCGGCCGGCGTCAAGTCGGTCTCCGGCACCGCGCTCGCGACCCGGCTCGGGTTCCAGAGCTCTAAGTTCGACCTCGTACCGAACAACTTCGACGAATACATACTGGTACTGAACCCGAACCCCCAGGCGACTATAGTGACCTTCACCTTCATGCAGCCGGACGGGGGCACCAGCGACCAGATAGTCGAGGTGGCCGGTCACGCCCGGTACACCCTGAAGGTCAACGATTACGTGCAGTGTCAGGAGGTGTCCACGCGCGTGATGTCCGAGAGGCCCGTCATCGCCGAACGCGCCATGTACTTCGACTGCGGAGGGCGGCGCGGCGGGAGCGACAGCATGGGCGCAAGGGCGACCGCCGACAGGTGGTACTTCGCCGAGGGTTACACGGCCGGCTCGTTCGACTCTTACATCCTGGTCCAGAACCCCTACACGGAGCCCGCGGACGTGAAGATGACGTTCATGGTGCCCGGGGGACAAACGTTCGTCAAGACGCTGCAGGCCCAGCCCTGCTCCAGGGTCACCGTGCACCTCGACGAGGTGCCCGGGCTCGCGGGCGCCGAGGTCTCCACACTGGTGGAGTCCACCAACGGGGTCGGGATAGTGGCCGAGAGGGCGATGTACTTCGATTACCAGGGCTGCGACGACGGCAACGCGGAGGTCGGCGTCAACGCGACCGCCACCGACTGGTACCTGGCCGAGGGCTACACGGCCGGAGGGTTCGACACATACGTGCTGTTGCAGAACCCGTCGGCCAGGGCGGCGCAGGTCGATGCGACGTTCATGAAAGAGGACGGCAAGACTGTCGCGCACTCTTACACCGTAAAACCACACTCCAGGTTCACCATCACCACAGACCACGTGCCCGGGCTCGAGAGCGCCGGTTTTTCGACGCGGCTGGTCTCGAAGAACGGGGTCGGGATAATCGCCGAACGCGCGATGTACTTCAACTACGGAGGCATCACCGGCGGCAGCGACGGCATGGGGGTGACCGCGCCCGCCCCGGACTGGTATTTCGCCGAGGGCTACACCGGCGGCCGGTTCGACACCTATGTCCTGGTCCAGAACCCGGATTCGAAGGCCGCCAGGGTAAGGGTGACGTTCGCGCGTGCCAACGGGAGCACCGTCAAGAAGGAATATACCCTCAAGCCCAGGTCGCGGTTCACCATCCAGGTCGACAAGGTCGCCGGGCTGTCCGACGCGGAGGTGGCGACGACGGTCAGCTCGCTGAACGGCGTCGGCGTCATCGCGGAGCGGGCGATGTACTTCAACTACAGTAACGGCTTCGACGAGAGGTCCGGCGGGCACGACACCGCGGGCGCCACAGCGCCTTCCAGCCAGTGGTACTTCGCGGAAGGGTACACGGGGTATTGAGGTTCCTAAGCGGCTCCCTCGGGGGGGCTCCCCGTGGGCACGAGTCGAAGGGTGCGGGCGGGCCGGGGCCAGGCGCCGCGAGGAGGGGCGTTCCACTGATACAGCACCGCGACACCCTGGGCAAGGCTGTCGTCCTTCTGGCGCTGGCCTGCTGCGCGGTAGCAGTGACCGCACTTGCCTGCGTCATCCCTCCCCGGCCGAAGACAGCGGCGGCAGGCCCGACAAGAGTCCCCGAGCCGGCGATGCGCAGCGCCTTCCCGCGGCTGTTCACCGGCTCCACCGCCCCGGTCGTGCTCGGGTTGGATTATCAGGTGTCAAAAAAAGTCCGCGCAGGCGAAAAGACCACGGCCGCCACCCTTGCCCGCGTTCGGGACGCGGGGCTTCTCAGGGGCTACAGCCTGCCCCCGGGGCGCCTCGCTTTCACGCCGTCCGGCGGCGTCGTGTTCCTGCCCGAGCCGCCCGTCGCCGTGGCCCCCGTCCCCCCGCTCGCCATCGCGCGCGGAAACCGCGACAAGCCACGGGTCGCCCTGACGTTCGACACCTCCGATGTCCCGGATTCCAACGCCCGTCCGATCATGGACGAGCTCACTCGCCTGAGGGCGCCCGCCACCTTCTTCGTGTGCGGCGCCTGGTGCAGGTCGTGTCCGGCGCTTCTGAAAGCCCTGGTCGACCGCGGCTTCGAGGTGGCCAACCATTCGTACACCCATCCGCAGTCGTCGAAGATACCGCCCGAGATACTCGCAAGGGAGATAACCGCGACCGATCAGGCGTTTCGAGAGATCACCGGAGGCGAGATGGCGGCATACTTCCGGCCGCCGTTCGGGGACTGGGACGCGAGGGTGCGCCAGGTCGCCGCCCAGTGCGGATACCGCGTCGTGATCTGGAACAGGGACACCCTGGACTGGAGCCCCGCGACGATCCCGGAGCAGATACGGGACCGGGCGACCGCCGACGCGGCGAACGGCGACATAGTCCTGATGCACTGCCACGGCCGGTATACCCCGGCGATGCTCGAGCAGATAGTGAACAACCTCAGGGCGAAGGGTTTCGAGCTCACCACGGTGACCGGCGTGCTTCAGCCCTGAGGCGGCCTCCGATCACCTTGAGCGCACCGCGGCCCGATGATAATATGCTGGCGTTGCGCCAACGCCCGAAAGGGAGGCTCACATGAAGGCTCTGGTCCTCTGCGGGGGAACCGGCACGCGGTTGCGTCCCATAACCCATACCATGGCGAAACAGCTCGTCCCGATCGCGAACAAGCCGGTGCTGTTCTATGGCCTGGAGGCCATAAGGGGCGCCGGCATCACCGAAGTCGGCATCGTCGTGGGAGATACGAGGAAAGAGATCATCCAGGCCGTCGGCGACGGTTCCAGGTGGGGCATCAGGGTGACCTACATCACCCAGGACGAGCCCCTGGGCCTCGCGCACGCGGTGCTGGTCTCGGAAGAATTCCTGGGCGGCGACCACTTCGTCATGTACCTCGGCGACAACCTTATCAAGGACGGGATAACCGGCTGCGTCACCGCGTACCAGGAGGACCGTCCGAACTGCGAGATCCTGCTGGCCCACGTGCTCGAGCCGCAGCGCTTCGGCGTCGCTGAACTGGACTCGGGCAAGGTGGTGCGCCTGGTGGAGAAGCCCGAGCGCCCCGCAAGCGACCTCGCGCTGGTCGGCGTCTACATGTTCGACGAGCACATCATGGAGGCGGTCAAGGCGATAGAGCCCTCGCCCAGGGGGGAGCTCGAGATAACCGACGCCATACAGTGGCTGATCGACCAGGGATACCGCGTCGACCCGCACGTCATCGACGGCTGGTGGAAGGACACCGGCCGTCTCGAGGACATGCTGGAGGCGAACCGCATCATGCTCGAGACCATGGAACCGTCGATGAAGGGGTACATCGACAGCGAGTCCCAGGCGCTGGGCAAGGTGGTGGTCGAGGACGGCGCGGAGATAATCAACAGCACAGTGAGGGGTCCGGCGATAATCGGCGAGAGGACCAGGGTCGTGAACTCCTTCGTGGGGCCGTTCACCTCCGTCTACTACGACGTCAGCATAATTGACTCCGAGATCGAGCACAGCATAGTGCTCGAACGGAGCACCATAACCGACATCCCCGGCCGCATTGAGGACAGCCTGATCGGCCAGAACGTGGTCGTGGGGCGCTCGCCGCTTAAGCCCGCGGCTTACCGCTTCATGCTGGGGGATAACAGCAGGGTCGGGATCCTTTGAGGTGACGCGTTTGCCGGCGGGCGCGGCTCTCCGGACAATCTACAACGGGGGGACGGGATGGCGATGATCGACGGCGTAGCGATAAAGGGCCTGCCCATCATAGCGGACGAGCGGGGCCACCTGATGGAGATTCTCCGCTCCGACGACGACGTCTTCGAGAAGTTCGGGCAGGCGCAGTTGATGACCACGTTCCCCGGCGCCGTCGAGGCGTGGCACCTCCACAAGGGACAGGACGACAACATCGCCTGTGTGCGCGGCATGGTCAAGCTGGTGATATACGATGACCGCGAAGGCTCCTCTACCCGCGCCGAGCTGATGGAGGTTTTTCTGGGTGAGCACAGGCCCGTCCTGGTCCACGTGCCGAAGGGGCTCCACCACGGCTGGAAATGCATAAGCGAGCACGAGGCCTACGTGATCGACTTCGCCACCGAGCTCCTCGACCACAAGCGACCCGACAACTATCGGCTCCCGGCCGATACCGACGCGATACCTTACGACTGGGCGATAAAGATGGGCTAGGAGGCCCCCTTGAAGATACTGGTCACCGGCTGCTGCGGATTCATAGGGTCCAACTTCGTGAGGTACATGTTCCGGTCCCACCCCGGGATCACCATCGTGAACCTCGACAAGCTGACGTACGCCGGCAACCCCGCCAACCTCGAGGACGTAGAGGCTGACCTGGCCGCCGATTACTCGTTCGTGCGCGGGGACATCTGCGACGAGGTGCTGGTCGACCGGCTCCTCTCCGACGGGTTCGACAGCGTGGTCAACTTCGCGGCCGAAAGCCACGTGGACCGTTCGATAACCGGGCCGCGGGACTTCATCGAGACCGACGTGTTCGGGACGTTCACGCTGCTGGACGCGTGCCGCCGGCACGGCGTCGGACGCTACCTGCAGGTCTCGACCGACGAGGTCTACGGCAGCGTAGAGGTAGGGTCGTTCACCGAGCTGTCCAGCCTCGAGCCCAGCAGCCCCTACTCGGCCAGCAAGGCGGGCGGGGACCTCCTGGTGCACTCGTACTTCGTGACCTACGGCCTGCCCGTCCTCATCACCCGCTCGAGCAACAACTTCGGCCCGTTCCAGTACCCCGAAAAGCTGATGCCGCTGTTCATCACCAACGCGATCGACGACAAGGAGCTGCCGCTCTACGGCGACGGGCTGAACGTTCGCGACTGGCTGTTCGTGACCGACAACTGCGCCGGCATCGACCTGGTGCTCCAGAAGGGTGAGCCGGGCGAGGTCTACAACATCGGCGGGGGCCAGGAACGGACCAACCTGGAGATAACGAAGGGCATCCTCTCCGTCCTGGGCAAGCCGGAGTCGCTGATCAAGCCGGTGGAGGACAGGCTCGGCCACGACAGGCGGTACTCGCTCGACTTCTCCCGGGCCCACTCGCTGGGGTACGAGCCCCGCTCCGACTTCGAGAGCATGCTCGAGGAGACCGTGCGCTGGTACGTGGACAACCGCGCATGGTGGGAGCCTCTCAAGTCCACCGCCTGACCCCCCACATGTCATTTCGCCGGAATAGCGCGACTCGGGGATTAAGAAGACGGCCGATTCTTACGATAGAAGAAGTAGCAAGGTGCGTTTTGGTCTATAGAGTAGTACTGTTTTAAGGATGTTTCACATGATCAGCACCCCCGCGCGCCGCCGCTTCGGAAATCGGGTGACAGCGGCGGTCGCAACGACGCTTGCCGTCACTTTGTCCTTTGTCCTCCTCGGCCTCCCGGGCGCGCGCGCGCAGAACCCGGACGGGACCATAGACAAGCCGATCAAGGGCGCATACACCGCGAACTCGAGCTTCTACCAGGCCCACATCACGGCCTCCGACATCGATGCCGACGGCCAGGACGAGATCCTGGTCGGGAACACCAACGGCCAGCTCTACTGCTTCAACGCCAGGGCCCAGCTCAAGTGGCATTACTACGTGGGCGCGTCCATCCAGGGCGCCCCCGCCTGCTACGACGTGGATCACGACGGCAAGCAGGAGGTCTGGGTCGGCGACCTCGGTGGATGGATGTGGGGCTTCGACTGCTACGGGCGGGTGCTCTCGAAGTGGGGCTGGCCCAGGCCGACGCCGAATTACGCCGGGTTTGTCGGGATCTTCTCTTCGCCGGCGGTCGGCGACATCACGGGTGACGGCGTCGCGGATATCCTCGTCGGGACCTACGGCCACCTGCTCGAATGCTGGACCTATTACGGGGCGGTGAACCCGGGCTGGCCTTACGACAACAAGGACACCTTCTGGTCGTCGCCGGCCCTGGCCGACATCGATTACGACGGCCTCAAAGAGGTCATCATCGGCGCGGACTCGACCGGTGGCAACGGCTGGCCTTACCCGGCAGGAGGGCTGCTGTACGCGTTGAACGGCGACGGGACCATGGTGCCGGGCTTCCCGAGGATCACGCCCGAGGTCACCTGGTCGTCCCCCGCAGTGGCGGACATCAACCACGACGGAAGGTACGAGATAGTCGTGGGTACCGGGCACTACTTTAAGGCGACGCACCGGATATCGACCGAGGGTCACCGGGTCTACGCGTACAACAGCGACGGCAGCCCGGTTCCCGGATGGCCCGCTCCTGCCGCGGCTTCCACCTTCTCGTCCCCGGCGATCGGCGACATCGACGGTGACGGCAACCGGGAGATTGTGATCGCCTCCAACCAGATGTACGGGATCGGCGAGGACCACATAATGGCCTACAGGCCGAACGGCCAGTTCCTATTCGACATCCGCGGCTACGGCGGCCCGATGATGGCGTCCCCCGCGCTGGGCGACATATCCGGTGACGGCCGGCCCGATGTGGTGATCGGCTCCGGGGTGCAGATGTGCGCGTGGGATTACACCGGGCGCGTCCTCTGGAGCCAGAATATGTACAACTACGTGGTCACCAGCCCGGTGGTCGGGGATTTCGACCACGACGGCAACGTCGAGGTAGCCGTCGGCACCGGCGACTCGCCGGGCGGCGGGATACCGGGCGGGGCTTTCTACGTTTTCGACGTGGGACCCAAGGCGCGTGGCATAAACGGGGGCGACGACACGCTGTTCCCGTGGTCCATGTTCAGGTATACAAGCCAGCATTCGGGGACCATCCCGAGCGGCAAAGAGCCTCCGCCTCCGCCTCCGGCAGCGAACTTCCACGAGTACATCCTCCTGATGAACCGCGAATCGCGGAACGCCCGCGTTACCCTCCAGCTCACCAACGAGAAGGGCCAGAGGAAGGAAGTCAAGGTCACCGTCAAGCCGTCGTCCAGGTACACGATATTCGTGAACAAGTACATGCCGGGGTGCAGTGTCAGCGCAAAGGTGGTGTCGGACCTGCCCGTCACCGCCGAGCGGGCGATGTACTTCAACTACGCGGGTTCGTGGGACGGGGGCTCGGACGCGGTGGGAGCCCGGAAGCCGGCCAGGACGTGGTACTTCGCGGAGGGGTCGACCCGGACGGGATTCGACGCTTACATGTCCCTGCAGAACCCTAACGCCCACGCGACATCGGCGGTGCTGAACTACATGATCGAGGGCGAAGGCCTCAGGAAGGTGCCGGTCAACCTGAAGGCGTCATCGAGGACGACCGTAAGGGTGTCGGACCAGATCGGGGCCCAGAAGGACTTTTCGGTGAAGGTCGAGTCGAACGACCCGATCGTCGCCGAGAGGCCGATGTACTTCAACTACCAGGGGCTCCACGGCAACAACTGGACCGGGGGCCACGACGTGCTCGGGACAAACGCGCCGAGCAAGACGTTCTACTTCGCGGAGGGCGCCACGTTCTCGAACTTCGAGGAGTGGCTGTGCCTGCAGAACCCCGGCAGCAGACCGATAGACGTCAACGCGGTTTACATGATGAACAACGGCGCGACGGCGACCAGGACGTACCGCGTGCCCGCCAACCAGCGCAAGACGGTCTCGGTGAACCAGGAGGTCGGGCCCAACATCGAGGTATCGGTGCGGCTGGAGTCCAGGAGCCCGTTCGTCGCCGAGAGGCCGCTCTACTTCAACTATCACGGCACCAGCAACTACTCGTTCACCGGCGGCCACGACGTCATCGGCGCTACCCGGCCGGCGACCGAGCTCTTCTTCGCGGAGGGTTATACGGGCCCCGGCTTCGACGAGTGGCTGTGCCTCCAGAACCCGGGTGACAGGGACGCTTACGTGACCGTGACCTACCTGCCTGAGAAAGGCGCTCCAAGGCCCAGGAAGCACATCGTCCGGGCCCACAGCAGGTACACCATCGAGGTCAACAAGGACGCTGGCCAGAACGTCTCGATCTCGACCCGGATCGAGTCGAGCGTGCCTATAATCGCCGAACGCGCGATGTACTTCAGTTACAACGGCGTGTGGACCGGCGGGCACGACGCCGTCGGGGTGAGCGGCCCTTCCACCAGCTGGTACTTCGCAGAGGGCTACACAGGGCTCTGATGCGACGGAGTGCATCTACTCGGGAAGTTGCTCGGGCGGGGTCCCCCTCGTCGAGGTCCTCGCCGGCCTCAGCTTTCTTGAACTGAAACCCGTGGCTGCGGATTACTCCTCGAGGGACTCCCTCCCTCGCTCCATCCGAGTGGGAAGTCTGACCGGGGTCACGCGCCGGAGTTGAAGGGCCGGATGTCCAGGATCGGTGAGAGCTTCCCGCCCCCGTGCACCATGTAATAGCGCCGCGCCGCGTAGATCGTCGCGGCGAAGAGCAGCACCCACAACACCGTCAGCACCGCCGCGCCGGCGCCGGCCGGGTGGTAAAGCGGGAATACGAAGAGCAGGAACCGCTTTACGATGCCGTTGTCCAGAAAGTGCGCGAGCATGATGTTGTCGGTCCCCTCCATGCCGTAGGTCCCCACCATGAAGCGGAATGCCCACACGGTGCTTATGACCTGGAAGAGCGCGAGTACGGCCGCGACGGTCCAGGCCGCGCGTGAGCGGCACCTGTCGATGAAGAGGGCTACGCACACCGCGAGGAGCGCCCCCAGCGGGACGAGGTACCTCTGCACCGGGGCCGCGCCGCCGTTCCACGACTGGAACACGCCGAGCACGATCACCTGGGCGACGATGCAGACGGGGAAGAATATCCACCACCTGCGCCACTCGATGCTGTTGTTCTGCATGGAGAGCCCGTGCGGGAACACCATGTAGAGGGGAGCGAAAAGGAACAGCCCCCACGCCCTGTCGATGAACATCCCGAAGACTCCCCAGACCGAGTTAGTCCCCAGGTACCCGCCCATCAACTTGCTGCCTCCCGACGCTGTCAGCCCCCTCACGAGGTTGGGCCCGTAGACCCTGAAGGTGATGAACAGGAGAATCAGGAAGCAGGCGGCCGCCGGCGCCAGCCACCAGGCGTAAAGCCGCCAGTTCTCGCTCGACACTCCCACGACGATAAGGAGCAGGAACAGGAGCGCGGCGGACAGGGCGAAGAACTTGGGGTGGAACATCAGCAGCAGGCCCGCCGACAGCCCCGCCACACCGGCGAAGAGCGGCCTTCGCGACTCCCTGAGCCGCCATGTGCTCCAGGTGCCGACCGCCAGCAGGAAGAGCGCGGCGGTCTCCGGGTAGATGAGCCGGCCGTAGAATAGCAGCGGGTAGCTCATGAACAGGAACAGGGTGACCGCCGCGGCGACTCCGCGGGTCACGAACCTGTCCGCCAGCAGGAACGTGAACAGCGCCGCGAGGCTGGTGAGCAGGATCATGGTCGCCTGGGCTCCCCGCAGTCCCAGCAGCCAGTAGCCGGGCAGGACCACCATCGACAGAAAAGCCGGATGGGTGGAGACCAGACGCCCCCGAACCCTGACCACGTGCCACGCCGGGTCGGGCAGCTCGTAGAAGCTGCGGTACTGTTTCTGACTGTAATTGTTCTGGAGGTTGAAGTCGCCATCCCGCAGGAGGCTCTGCGTGATGACCAGGTAGTGGGGCTCGTCGCCGTCCGTGCTGGGCATCGCGCCGAAGCGGGGCACGAGCGCGAGCAGCAGGCAATAGGACAGCAGGCACAGCGTGAAGAGGATTATGCCGGCCCTTGTCCGCCCGGGCAGGCGGAGCCACGCGGAGCGCGGGCCCTTGCCGTCGAGTTCTTCTGTCGCGGCCTCGGCTAAAGCTATAGTTTCCTGCATACTACGACAAGGTCGAAAGAGAGCGAGGGCGCCAGCCTCCCCAGCTCCATGGAAGCTTTGTAGAGCGCATGGTAGCGCGGGTGGCCAAGCCTGGCGGTCAGGAGGTCGGCGCGCGAGCCCGGCGGGCGCCACCAGTTTATCAGGGACTCGAGGTAGACCCCCGAGACCTTCAGCACGCTGAAGCCCGCCTCTCGCACCGCCGCGCGCAGCTCGGCAAGGCTCATCTCGTGGATGTGCTCGTGGTGAACGGGCATCGCGGCGTGGTTCGCGCGGGCGAGCAGCCTGTCGCGGTTGGGCGTCGACAGGACCATGGTGCCGCCCGGGCGCAGCAGCCTGCCCCACTCGGACAGCGCGACAGTGGGGCTCGGTACGTGCTCGATTATCTCGCCCGCATAGATGGCGTCGAACGCGCCGTCCTCCCAGGGCAGGTCCAGGGCATCGGCCACCACCCAGTTCCACCGCGGCGCGAGCGCCCTCATCTTGTCCATCGCGGCGACGTCGAGGTCACAGCACGTGATTTCGAACCCGCGTTCAAGGTCCCAGTCCTCGGATATCATGTAAAAGATGCCGTAGCCGGAGCCAACGTCGAGGACCCGGCTGCCCGGCTCGATGTAGCGGCGGAACAGGCTCCCGAGGCGGCGCAGGCGCCCCTGGTGGAACGCCTCGAAGAACGGGTGCGCAGCCACGTACTGCTCCTGGTGCCCCTCCCGCTGATAGTAACCCTTGAGCAGGCCGGTGTCGGTGATCCTGACCCTGGACTCCGACGACCAGTCGCCGCAACCGGCACGGACCACCATGGTGGGCCAGACCGCCGCGCCATCTTTGCGCTCGGCTGAGGCCGCCTCTCGCACAGCGCCTTGCCTCCCGGCCTCCGACAGCCGTACCGCCCCCGTGCCCGTCTCCGCCCAGTCCACCATGATGACGGCAGGACCCCCGGCGGCGCCCTCGAAAACCCAGCGGCCGAACAGCTCGTCCTCGTCGCCGGCGCAATCGAGCGGGAAGACGTGGACCTCGACGCGTTCCAGCCCCGGTGGCAGGGTCAGCGGAATCTCGGTCCGACACCCCTCGGCTGTGATATCCGGGCCACGGGCCTCAGCCATGCGAACCCCCGGTGACCCTCTCCACAACGGAGCGCAGGGTCTCGCGTACCACTGCCGGGGCAAAATCCTCGAGCCTCCGCCGCTGCCCCTCGAGCACCCTGCCGCGCAGGTCGGGGTTCGTCCTGAGGAGCTCGAGCAACTCCCCGACACCCGCGAAATCCTTCGTTTCGAATGTGAGGCCGGCGTCTCCCAGCGTGTAAGGCACCGCGGCCGAGCGGAATGCGACGACGGGCAGGTCGAACGCCATGCTCTCGACCAGGGGTACACCGAAGCCCTCGTGCTCGCTCATCGAAAGGAACGCGTCGGCGCCCGAGTAGAACGAAGCGAGGTCCGGCTCGCTCACCCTCCCGGCAAGGACCACGTTCTGCATCAGGCCGAAGGAATCGATGAGCCAGCGCAGTTGCGCGTCGTACCGGTCGACCCATGATGCGCCGACCAGAACGAGCTCGGAACGTGGGTTTATGCAGCGGTTGTAGTAGAAGAACGCCCTTATCAGGTCTTCGATGCGCTTGTTGGGCACCGCCCTGCCTACGAACAGCACCCGGAAGTCGCCATCATCTCCTCGCCCGCCTATTCGACCGTGGTCCGCCAGGGCTCGCAGTCCTTCAAAGTCCACGAATATAGGGAGTACGCCAGTCCTGTCAGCATCAAACCCAGCGTCTATCAGCTCGAGCCTGTTGTATTCGGAGTCGCCGAGCGCGAGCTCGCACCCTGCGAGCTGGGGAAGGATGTCCCGGCCCAGCCTGCAGAACTCGGCCACCCCCACGTCGTACGGCGCGAAGAACCGGGGGGGCGTTATATTGTGGTATACGAGGATGCGCCTGTTCCGGCTTTCCATGTACTGGCGGGAATTCGGGCAGTACACCGAGTAGTGGTATATGAGCAGGTCCTCCTCGGAGCTCATCTGCCCGGCGTACTCGGAGTCGGGCCTGGCGACCTGGCACCCGAACCGGTCGAGCGTGTTCGCGAAGATATCCGTCTCGTGCCCCCACGACGCCAGCGCGTGGTCTATCGCGAGGACGTGGTTGCTGACCGCGTCCCCGAACTCGATTCGCGCGCACAACTGGTGTATCCTCAACCTTCGCCCACCCCAAGCGCCCCGAGGAGCCTCTCGACGACCGAGTCCCAATTATACTGCTCCAGCACGTAGCACCGTCCGGCCTCGCCGAGCGAGCGGGCCAACCCTCTGTCATCGAGCAGCATCGAGAGCGCCGCTGCGAACTCGTCGTAATCGCCGAACGCGATGCCACCACCGCTCGCGCGGGCGTGCTCGCTGGTGACCTCGCATTCTCGGTTGACCAGCGCCGGGCGGCCGGCGAGCCACGACTCCAGCAGGACTATCGACAGGCTCTCGTTGACGGACGGCTGGCAGAAGGCGCAGGCAGCCGTGTATCCGTCCCATTTCTCCTGCTCGCTCACCCGCCCCAGGTCGAACACCACGCGCGAGAAAGCGGGAGGCACCCGCACCTCACCGGCACCCATCAGCACCAGCGAGAGCCGACGGTCCTGCTCCGCGGCGAACCTGCAGAAGTGGTCGACCAGCAGCGGCGTGTTCTTGCCCTCCTCGCGCCTGCCCGCGTAGAGCAGGAAGTCTCCCCGCACCGGGAAGCGGTCGTAGAACGCGCCCGTATCGCCGGCCAGGGGGCTGAAACCCATGCCTACGACGGGTCCGGGGTCCTGCACCTCGAGCAGCCTCGAGGCCAACCGGCGCTCCCCCGGGCTGTTGAAGATGAGTCCCCTTGCGCAGCCGAGCATGCGCATGATGAGCGACAGGTAGGCGAACGGCTCGTCGTGCAGGCACGGGATGATGTATGAGATCTCCGGCTTGACGGCGGAGCCGAGAAAAGTCGTCCCGAAAAGGTAAGGCAGGAAGATCAGGTGCGTGTAGCGCGAGCCGCTCGCGGAGATATGCTCGAGCAACCCCGCAGAGGAGACCACCCCGGAGAGCCAGGTCCGCTGGTCTTCGGCGGACAGGGCCTCCCCGCGCATGATCGACTGCCCGATGCGGCCCATTGCGGCCTCGCCCAGGCGCGTCTCCGCGTCGAACCGCTCGACCTCGACGCCGTTGAGCCGCGTCACGCCGGCGGGATAGTGGTTCTTCCAGGTGTGGTGGTCGAGGGCCCTCGTCGCGAGCGCGCTCACGCGGCATCCCCGCGCCGCGAGCTCTTCGGCGGTTCGGCGGGCCAGGTCTTCCGCGCCACCCACTACCTCTTCCCCGTAGCGCGGGACGACGAAGGCGGGGTGGAATTCGGATCGGTCGAGATCACGGCAAGGCAAGGAGCTCACCCGTCAGGGTTTGCGGGCGGTCGCCACGTA
>Ga0209745_1000618_pt1 | contig 21708 bp, 15 predicted proteins | sample BarGraNGADG00312_FD_184495 | JGI IMG/M metagenome (GOLD analysis project Ga0209745, IMG submission 184495) | Arctic peat soil microbial communities from Barrow, Alaska - Barrow Graham LP Ref core NGADG0004-312 (SPAdes) (version 2) | ecosystem: Environmental > Terrestrial > Soil > Wetlands > Peat...
GAATCGAAGAGGGTAGACAGAAGGATGTGCTCCCTGCTCTTGATGGGGTCGGCGGCAACGCCTATCAACCCGAGCAGGCTGGTGACGGCCGTGCTGATGCGATCGCGGAGCGCTTCTTCGTCGGCCCGAACGGCCGGAGCGGGAGCGCTGAAAGACTTGAGAATGCTGACCGGGATGCCCGCTGTGGAACCGGGCGTGTAAATGGTGAAGTCGCAGGCCTCCTTGAGGCGACGGATCCGGGCGGGGTCCTGGCCCCAATCGGCCAGTCCCTTCTTCCACATCTCCGCCTGCTGCTGCGCGAACTGCTCGGGAGTCAGACTCTTCTTGCCGGCCTCCTCCTCGCTGATCCAGGGGCGGAAGTCTTCGGGTGCGAGGTCGGGGAACGTCAGCAGGAGATCGGCCAGGTCGGCGCCGAGCCGCGCCGCCACCCGGAGCCGCGCCCCCGCGCCCGACAGGTCGGACCCAGTGCGCGCTGCTGATTCCGGGCGGCCCGCCAGGTCGGTCGGGTCGTCGGGGAGCTCGGCCGCCAGCGTGCGGCGCAGCTGGGCGGTGCCGTCCGGCCGGCAGACGACGGCGTCCAGCGTCAGTCGATGGTCCCCGAGTCGCGTATGGGTACCGACCGGCGCCGCGCAGCCGGCCTCCAGCCGGGCCAGCAGTGCTCGTTCTGCGGTCACCGTGAGCCGCGTCGGCGCATGGTCGAGGGCCGCGAGGGCGACGCTGAGCGGCGAGTCCTGGTCGGCGACGTCCCTGGCGCGGGCCTCGACTGCGAGCGCGCCCTGACCCGGGGCCGGGGCCATGGTGGCCGGGTCGAGCAGCTCGCTGGCGGCGTTCAGGCGCCCGAGGCGGGTCAGTCCGGCGGCCGCGAGCACCACCGCGTCCAGGTCGCCGGCTGCGACCCGGCGCAGCCGGGTGTCGACGTTGCCGCGGATGTCGACCACGACGAGATCCGGGCGGGCGAGGTGCAGCTGGGCCGCACGTCGGGGAGAGCCGGTGCCGACGCGGGCTCCCGTGGGCAGGTCGGCGAGCGTGCACCCGTCCAGCGAGCACAGCGCATCGCGCGGGTCCTCCCGCTGGGGGACGGCGGCGATCACCAGACCGTCCGCGGCTCCGGTCGGCAGGTCCTTGAGCGAGTGCACCGCGACATCGCACCGGCCGTCAAGCAGCGCATCGCGCAGCGCCGTGACGAACACGCCAGTGCCCCCGAGGGCCACGAGCGAGCCGGTCAGGCGGTCGCCGTCGGTCGTGATCCGGACGAGCTCGACGGCCAGGGCGCTCGTGTCGGCGAGCCGGTCGGCGACCAGCCCGGTCTGGGCCAGGGCGAGCGCACTGGCCCGGGTGCCGACCTTGACGGCGAGCCGAGCGGGGGAAGACATAGGCCGTAGTCTGCGCGTTCGGTGCAGCGATGTCGAAATGCGCTCCGGACGTGGCCCTTTGATATGACACCTCGTCAGGTCAGAGTCGAAAAAGGCGTAGCACTTCTCACAATGGGACAGTCGAATACCTGCCGGGCACCTCTTCTGACGAATTGTCAGGAACGGGTCAGGCGGATATTCACGGCCTCGCCAGGTGCCGGGTCGGTATCGGCGACGGTGTCGGCCGCGAGAAGACCGCCGACCTCCCGCGCCTGCGCCACGACAGCGGCCAGACCGTTTCCTGCGACCCACGCCCCGCACACCGCCAGGCCGGGCAGCGCGGCCGCGCCCGCCCGCGCCGTCGCGACGGCCGCGCGGTGCGCGGGGCTCGGCTTCGGAAGGGACTGCGACCAGCGCACCCGGGCCGCCTCGACCACCTGCGACGCGTCGAGGGCAACCCCGAGCAGCGTCGAGGCATCCGCCAGCGCTACGGCGGTCAGATCCGGCAGGGAGAGGCCGGCGATGTCGGGCGCCGAGGGGTCCGTGCTGCGGGGTCCCCCCGGCTGCCCATAGGACAACCGTAGGACGTGTCGGCCCGGCCCGGCCGCTGCCGCGAGCCACGGCCACTTCGCGGTGGCGTGCGTCAGTGCCTTGGCGCGGACGCCCGCAACCCCAGGGGCCACGAGCACGCCGGTACCGCGCGGGGCCGCATCGAGCGCGGGGGCGTCCAGGACGAGCGTCGCGAGGATGACGTCTGCACCCGCCTCGGGCCGTGTCGCCGCCAGCCCCGGAACGTGCGGTGCCAGCAGGTCGGCCGCCGCCGGGCCCGGCAGGGCCAGCACGAGCCGCCGCGCGCGCAGGGACCGATCGGGACCGCCCGCGCTCCCGGCCACGCGCACCGTCCACTCGACCGTCGAGGCTCGGGGCATCGTGCTTGCAGGTTCGTTCGCCGCGGACGTCTCGCGCCCCTCGCGCTCGATCGCGGTCACGCGCGCGTGCGCCTCGACCCGTCCGCCGTGGGCCTCGATGTCAGCAGTGAGGGCGTCGATGATCCTGTGCATGCCGCCCACCAGCCCGGCCACGGCCGAGCCCGCCGGCGCCAGCGCGCGCATGGAGACGACCGCTGCTCCGAGCGACCCGCGGGCGGCAAGCTCGGCGCGCAGCCCGGGTGCGACGGTGTCCATGTCGAGCTCGTTCGGGTCCGCCGCGTGCACGCCGCTCACGATGGGCGTCACGAGCCGTTCGAGCACGCGGCGTCCCATCCGGGCGGCCACGAGCGCGCCCAGGCTCGCGGGGCTGCCGTCCCGGTTCACCGTCCCGCGCGCGGCCGGGAGCCAGCGGTCCGCACTCGCCCGCAGGGCTCCGACCAGCCCGATCGTGCGCCGGACGTCCCGGGCCCACGGGTAGGCCGGGATGCCGAGAATCCCGGTCCGCGGCAGGGTGCCGGCACCGGTGGGCAGCTGGACCCAGGCGCCCGCACGCGAGGGTGCGGCGATCGCTTCACCGAGTCCGAGCTCGGTCGCGAGCGCCGCGACGATCCCGTCCCGCGTCGCGAAGGAGTCCGCACCGGCGTCCAGCTCGAGCCCGGCGACGGTGTGCCGGCCGACCGCGCCGCCGGGCGCCGCCCACGCCTCGAGCACGAGGGGACGCAGACCCCGCACGGCCAGCTCGCGGGCCGCGACGAGCCCCGCGATGCCGCCCCCGACGACGACGGCGTCCAGCACCGTCCCGACGTCCGGACCCCGGTCGCCCATGTCAGCGCCCCAGCTCGTGGACCAGCGTGACGACCCGTGTGAGCACGTCGGGATCCGTGGTAGGTGGCACGCCGTGCCCGAGGTTGACTACGTGCGCCGGCGCCAGCGAACCCCGCTGGACGACGTCGCGCACGTGCGCCTCGAGCACCGGCCAGGGCGCGGCGAGCAGCGCAGGGTCGAGGTTGCCCTGCAGCGGCACGCGCCCACCGAGCAGCCGGTTCGCTTCGTCGAGCGGGGTCCGGTAGTCCACCCCCACGACGTCCGCCCCGACCTCGTGCATCGCCGTGAGCAGGTGCTCGGTGCCGGTGCCGAAGTGGACGACCTTCACGCCGAGGTCGGCGACCTGCGCCAGCGCACGGGCGCTCGCCGGAGCGGCCTGCGCGACGTAGTCCGCCCGCGAGAGCGAACCCGCCCACGAGTCGAACAGCTGCACGGCGCTCGCCCCGGCGAGCACCTGCGCCCGCAGGAACGCGCCGGTGACGTCCGCGGCCCAGGCGGTCAGCGCGGCCCAGGTCTCCGGGTCCGCGTGCATGAGGGTCCGGGCGGCGAGGTGGTCGCGCGACGGGCCACCCTCGACGAGATACGCCGCGAGGGTGAAGGGAGCGCCGGCGAATCCGAGCAACGGGGTGGTGCCCAGCTCCGCCACCGTGAGCGCGACCCCGCCGCTGATCGGGGCGAGCACCTCGGGGGTGAGCGGGCCTGCCCCGGCCAGCCGGGCGACGTCGTCGGCGGTGCGCACAGGGGTGCCGAGCACGGGGCCGACGCCGGGGACGACGTCCACGTCCACCCCGGCCAGCCGCAGCGGTACCACGATGTCGCTGAAGAAGATCGCCGCGTCGACACCGTGCCGGCGCACGGGCTGGAGCGTGAGCTCGCTCGACAGCTCCGGGCGCAGGCAAGCCTCGAGCATGCCGGTACCCTCGCGCGCCGCTCGGTACTCCGGCAGCGAACGCCCGGCCTGCCGCATGAACCACACGGGAAGCTGGTCGGGTCGGTCGGCACCATAGGCGCGGATCACGGCAGAATCAGCGGTACGCCCGGCTCGGAGCGGGTGCGTGGAGGGAAGGATCACGGGGCCATTGTGCCCATCATGGTCGAGGCTGGTTGAATCGGGGTGCTGTGGTGCTGATGTCATTGATCGCCAGTCAACGTGACCTCGACCTCGATCTGCTCGAACGGCTCTCAGCCGGTGCGCACTCGGTGGGCCAGACCGTCGCGGCGGTCGGTGCTGCCCTCAGGGGGGCCGTCGTGCTCGCCACCTGCAACCGGTTCGAGGTGTACCTCGAGGTAGCAGCAGGTCGGGATTCCCGTGCCGCGGTCGACGCGGCCACGGCGGTCATCGCCGACGCGGCGGGCCTGCCTACCGAAGACGTCGTGGCGAGCCTGCGAGTGCTCCGGGGCCGCGAGGTTCCACTGCACCTGTTCTCGGTCGCCGCCGGCCTCGACTCGATGGTGGTGGGCGAGCGCGAGATCTCCGGGCAGGTCCGCCGGGCGCTGAGCGCGGCGCGGACGGCTGGGACGACGTCGTCCGGCCTCGAGAGGCTCTTCCAGAATGCTGCGCGTACATCTCGCGGCGTCGACTCCAGGACTGAGCTCGGCGCATCGGGTCGGTCGGTGGTCGGGGTCGCGCTCGACCTCGCCGAGTCTGATCTGCCGTCCTGGACGCGGACCCGCGTGGTGCTCGTCGGGACCGGCTCTTACGCCGGGGCCAGCCTCGCTGCGCTGCACCGGCGCGGCTGCCGCGACATCCGGGTGTACTCGCCGTCTGGTCGCGCGGCGGGGTTTGCGCACGACCGGGGCGCGCGGGTGGTGCCCGACGGCGGGCTGGCCGACGCGCTCACGACTACCGACCTGGTCGTCGCTTGCAGCGGCGCGATCGGTGGAGTGCTCGACGCCGAGACCGTCGCCGGGACTCGGGCCGCGAGCGGTCACCCACAGGTGGTGGTGGACCTGGCGCTGCGGCACGACATCGACCCGGCGGTCGGAGATCTGCCCGGGGTGCGACTGATCGATCTCGGATGCGTCCGCGAGTACGCCCCGGCCGAGCACTCGGAGCCGGTCGAGCGGGCGCGCGAGCTGGTGGCAGCCGCCGCCGACGACTTCGAGGCGGCAAACGGGGCCCGCGAGCGTGACGCCATGATCGTCGCCGAGCGGCTGCGCGTGCTGGGCCCGCTCGAGGCCGAGGCGGCCCGGATCCGCGCCGCAGCGTTGCCTGAGGCGGCCGGGGACCGCGCGGTGCGCGCGTTGCGCCGTCGGACCCGGACCCTGCTGCACGCCCCGACGGTCCGGGCCCGCGTGGCGGCACGAAACGGGGACTTCGAGGCCTTCGCGGTCGCCCTGGCCGAGCTCGCCGTCATCCGGCCACCGACCCCCCCGCTCTCAACCCCGGGTGCTGGGCCGGCGGTCGGGGCCTAGCGTCACTGGATCCGAGAAGCGATCGCGGGCTCACCCGGGCAGTACGGCTAGCCAGTACATGCCACCCACGCCGTTCGTCCCCGTTCCCGTCAACGCGGTGACCCCTGGGGCTCGTCATCGCGTCCCACCCTGGATGGCGGTACTAGCCGTCCAGGTGGTCGACCAGGTCCGCCGCCAGGCCGGTGTAGGACGCCGGGGTCATCGCCGCCAGGCGCGCAGCGACGTCGTCGGGCAGGCCGAGCGCGCCGATGAACTCCCGCATGTCGGCGGCCGTGAGCCGCTTGCCGCGGGTGAGCTCCTTGAGGCGCTCGTAGGGGTTCTCCATGCCGGTGACGCCGGCGACCGACGCTGCGCGCATCGCCGACTGGACGGGTTCGCCGAGCACCTCCCAGTTGGCGTCGAGGTCCCGCGCGAGCAGGTCGTGGTCGACCTGGAGCGCGCCCAGGCCGCGGTGCAGGTTGTCGATCGCGAGCAGCGAGTGCCCGACGGCCAGACCGATGTTGCGCTGCGTGGTGGAGTCCGTGAGGTCACGCTGCAGGCGGCTCGTGACGAGTGTGGCGGCGAGGGTGTCCAGCAGCGCGGACGACAGCTCGAGGTTCGCCTCGGCGTTCTCGAACCGGATCGGGTTGACCTTGTGCGGCATCGTCGAGGAGCCGGTGGCGCCCGGCACGGGGACCTGGATGAAGACGCCCATCGAGATGTAGGTCCACATGTCGGTGGCGAGGTTGTGCAGGACCCGGTTGAACCGCGCCAGGTCGCTGTACAGCTCGGCCTGCCAGTCGTGGGACTCGATCTGCGTGGTCAGGGGGTTCCAGGTCAGGCCGAGGTGCTCGACGAAGGAACGCGAGACCTCCTGCCAGTCCGCGCCGGGAACCGCGGCCAGGTGCGCGCCGTACGTCCCGGTCGCCCCGTTCAGCTTGCCCAGGTACTCGGCTCGCTCGATCCGCCGGACCTGCCGGTTCAGACGGTGCGCCAGCACCGCGAGCTCTTTGCCCAGCGTGGTCGGCGTCGCCGGCTGGCCGTGGGTGCGGGCGAGCATCGCTGCGCCTCGGTGCTCTCGCGCCAGGTCGGCGATCTGGGCGACGAGTGCGCGCGCGGCCGGCAACCACACCTTCTGGACCGCGCCGCGCACCATCAACGCATAGGAGAGGTTGTTGATGTCCTCACTGGTGCAGGCGAAGTGGACCAGCTCGCTCGCGGCCGGCAGCACTGTCGCTGCGCTGAGGGTCGTGGGTGCGGCCGTGAGGCGTGCTTTGAGGAAGTACTCGACAGCCTTGACGTCGTGGACCGTGACCTGCTCGATCGCGGCCAGCTCGGCGATCTGCTCGGCGCCGAACCCCGCCACGACGTCGCGCAGGTAGTCCCGCTCCTCGGCCCGCAGCGTGGGTGCGCCCGGGACGACACCGAGGGCCGTCAGGTGGATCAGCCACTCGACCTCGACGTGCAGCCGCTCGCGGTTGAGCGCGGCCTCGCTGAGGTGGTCGACGAGCGGCGCGACGGCGCTGCGGTAACGACCGTCGAGCGGCCCGAGGGCGATCGGCGGCACGACGGCGGCGAGGGAGACCCGGGCGGGGCGGTGTGGGGTGGGGTTCGCGGGCACGGCGCCCATGATTCCACGAACCCTCAGGTTGCGATCGTTTCCGGCAGGGCCGCCGTCCGGTGCGTCAGGCGTGACGTCTCGGCCAGTGCGACCCCGCAGAGCACCACGGCGCCGCCCACGAGCTGGACCCCCGTCATCGCCTCGCCCAGCACGACCCATGCGGCGGCCGACGCCGCGACCGGCTCGATCATCCCGATCAGTCCCGCGCGCGCTGCGCCGATCACCTTCAGGCCGGCCAGCACGAGCGTGTAGGGCAGCACGGTTCCGAGCACCACGATCCACGCGACAAGCACCCACAAGGGCGCGGTGATGCCGTCGAGCACGCCCGGGAGCCCGACGTCGTCGGCCAGCAGCCGGGCCTGGAAGGTCCATACCGGTTGCAGGACGAGCCAGAAGACGCCCGCGAACGCGAGCGACCAGGCTTGCGTGGACAGCGGGTCCCGCCGCGCCACGAGTCGCTCGCCCAGCAGGTAGTAGGTGGCCAGGCAGAGCGCGGCGCCGGCGGCGGCGGCGACGCCGATCGCGTCGAGCTCGACCCCGCGACGGACCTGCGCCACGAGGGTCAGCCCGACCAGGCATGCGCCGAGCGCCCACCACATGCGCGCCCGGACGTGCTCGTCCAGCACGAACCGGGCCCACAGCGCGACCAGGAGGGGTGCCGTGTACTCGATCAGAAGCGCGAGCCCGACCGGCAGCCGCGAGATCGCGACGAGGTAGAACCACTGCACCAGCGCCATGCCCACGACGCCGAGGAGCGCCATCGTGACGAGCTCCCCCGCGCGCAGCCGCATGCGCCGACGGACGACGACGAGCGCCACCGTCATGAGGATGACGGCTGAGCCGACCGAGCGGAGCTCGACCAGGCGCGTCGGGCTCAGGCCTGCCTGCATCGCGAGCTTGGCGACCGTGCCGTTGACGGCGAACAGCAGGGAGGCGACCGCGACCGCGAGCGCGCCGAGCGGGGCGGACCTGGGCACGCACGTGAGGCTAGCGTGACCCCGGGTGCTGACGGCGTCGGGCCGTCCACACCCGGCGCCGAGGTCCGCGCGGTCCGCCGCGGGTGACTCCTAACCTGCGACGCCATGACGTGCGAGCCCGTGGGCTGGGGATGGCCGGGCGCGTCGGAGCCCTGGGGCGGTGCTTCCGTGGCCCGGGCGCTCGAGCGCGCCGACGAGGCGGTCGCTGCGGCCCTGCGCGGCCTCGCTGCCGCCGACGACGTCGTGTGGGTCTCCGCCGCGGCCACCCGGTACCGCGCGGTGCTCGCCGAGGGGACGGACGGGTTGCGGGCGGCCCGCGCGGTGCTTGCCGCGGCGCTATCGGTGGCGGTCGAGCACGACGCCGCCGTCGAGCTGGCCCGCCAGACGAGCCAGCGCGACCTGTGGACGCGAATGCTCAGCGGGGCGTTGGCCGAGCCCTCGACCGTCGGCGGCCCGCTCGGACCTGGTGCGTGGTGAGCGGTGGGTCCGGGCCGACCTCCGGACCGCCGCCCGGGCCGTCGGCACAGGACCCGGCCTCGCCGCCGGCCGACGCCGGGATCACGATCCGGGGCGGCGTCGGCGCAACCTTCGCGGACCTGGTCGAGCTCCGCGCCGCGGCGCGAGCCTTGCAGGTGGCTGCCGAACACCTTCAGGACGCTGCGGCGCAGGTGGCCGTCGCCCGGTGCGCGGTCGTGGCCGGCGATGCCGACTCGCCCACCACGGCCGCTCAGATGCGCATCGCCCTCGAGCAGCTCCTGCGCGGACCGACGTCGTTGCGGGCATGTGCCGAGGGCACCCGCGAGCTCGCGCACAGGCTCCAGGCCACCGCGGCCCTGTACGGCGAGGCCGACGATCGCGCCGGTGAGGTGGTGCGCGCCCTGCTCGCCACGGTCGGGGGCTCCGTCGCCGACCAGCCCGTGGTCGCGGCCCTCGGCGCGATCCTGGCGGTCCGGCTGGCGGCGACCGCCGGCGTGCTCGGCATCGGTTGGCGCGCGCTGCGCGGCGAACGACTCCCGACCCTGAAGGCGGTGGCCCTCGACGTGCCCGCGGAGGAGGCGATGGTCCTGCTCGGCTCGATGGTCCGCGGGCTCGCGCCGGGGTGGCAGCTCCCGGACCCGTCTCCTGTGCCGGCCGCCGCAGGGGCTGTCGTCGCTGCGGTCACGGTGGGCTCGGTGCTCGTCCCCGACCTTCGCCCTCGGCCGATGCGGGTCACCGCGCGCCTCGGGGCGACGACCGGCCCGGGCCCCGCAGGCGCGGCTGACGTGCTGCGCGACGTCGGTGCGCTCTGTCCCGAGTCCGGCGGCCACCCGGGGACCATCGGGGTCGAGCGTCTTGAGCGACCGGACGGTTCACGCGGCTGGGTCGTGGCGATCCCGGGGACGCAGGACGTGGGGCTGGGCACGGGCAGCAACCCGATGGACATGGGCACGAACCTGCGCCTGATGGCCGGCGCCGCCGATGACGGGACCGAGCTCGTGGTGCGCGCGCTGGAACAGGCCGGGGTGCGCCCGGGGGAGCCTGTGCTGCTCGCAGGCCACAGTCAGGGCGGCATGGTCGCGATGGCGCTCGCGGGCAGTGCGGCGTTCACCGCGCGCTACCGCGTCGCGGCCGTGCTGACGGCCGGGTCGCCGGTCGCCGCGCAGGCCGTGCCGGCGGCGATCCAGGTGCTGCACCTGGAGCACGGCCAGGACTTGGTGCCCGCCCTCGACGGCTGGCCGTCGCCCGCGCTGGCGAACCGCACCACGGCCGTGCGCGACCTGCGGGTGTCCCCAGATCCGGCGGACCGGATCGCGGCCCGTGACCCTGGCGCGGCTCACAAGATCGACACCTACGTGCGCACAGCCCGGGCGGTGTCCGCGACCGGTGCGAACCCGGTGCGTGCGTGGGAGGCGGCAGCAGACCGGGTGCTGGGCGGCCCCGGCACCCGGGCGGTCCGGATGGAGTTCACCGGGACGCGCGTCGGGGTGACCCAGACGCGCGTGCCGCGGTAAGGCGCTGGCCTGACCCCGATGCTCAGCGTGACCGGTTCGCTCCAGTGATGACACTGAGGACGAAGCTCACGATCGAGATGATCAGCGCGCCTATCACGGCGGTGCCGAAGCTGTCGACGCGCAGGCCCCAGCTCGACTGTGCGGTGATCCACGCAGTGAGCATGAGCATGAGGGCGTTGACCACGAGCGTGAACAGCCCCAGCGTGAGGATGAACAGCGGCAGCGAGATGAGCTTCAGGATCGGCTTCACGATCGCGTTGACGATGCCGAACACGAGACCGATGAGCGCGATGATGCCGACGCGTCGCCACGTGGTGTCGCCGCCGACGATCTGAAGTCCGGAGAGCAGCAAGGTCGCGAACCAGATCGCGACGCCGTTGATGATGACCCGCAGTGCAAAGCTCATGTCGAGATCTTCGCACCTCGGCCGCGGGCGCGGGGACGTGCAGCTGTCTCGAGCGGCGTTCGCGGCGCACGACGCGATGGCATGCTGCGGCGCACGACGCGATGGCATGCTGTGGGCTGTGACCAGTCCTCAGGTGCCGTTGCGCGCGGCCGTCGCCGGCCTTCCGCCTTACGTCCCGGGGGCCCGCGTCCCGGTGGGCGCTGCCACGTTCAAGCTGTCGTCCAACGAGAACCCGTTCCCGCCGCTGCTCTCGGTCGTCGCGGCGATCGCTGCCGGCGCAGCGGACGTGAACCGCTACCCGGACATGTATGCGACGGAGCTGACTGCGGCGATCGCGGCGTCGTTCGGGGTCGACCCCGCCGCTGTCGTCGCCGGGTGCGGCTCGGTCGCCGTGCTCGGGCACGTGCTGGCGGCGGTGTGCGAGGCCGGTGACGACGTCGTGCTGCCCTGGCGCTCGTTCGAGGCGTACCCGATCGCTGTCGCGCTGGCCGGCGCGTCGGCCACCCGGGTCCCGCTGGTCGATGACGGCCGCCTGGACCTGGTTGCGATGGCGGCCGCGGTCACCGAGCGGACGCGCGTCGTGCTCGTGTGCACCCCCAACAACCCGACGGGCCCGGCCGTGCGAGCTGCCGAGCTCGAGGTGTTCCTCGCGGCCGTGCCGCGCGACGTGCTCGTCGTGCTCGATGAGGCGTATGTCGAGTTCGTCCGGGACCCGGCGGCACCGGACGCGCTCGCGTTGTTCGCCGCGAACCCGAATGTCGTCGTGCTCCGGACCTTCTCCAAGGCCTACGGGCTCGCCGGGCTGCGGGTGGGTTTCGCGGTCGCGCGGCCGCGGCTCGCGCGCGGGATCCGGGCCGCGTCGACGCCGTTCGGGGTCTCGCACCTTGCTCAGCTGGCGGCGCTGGCCTCCCTGCACGCGCAGCGCGAGCTGTTCACCCGGGTCGACGCGCTGGTAGCGGAGCGGGTGCGCCTGCTCGCCGCCCTGCGCGCCCAGGGCTGGGCGGTTCCGGACAGCGAGGCCAACTTCGTCTGGCTCCCGCTAGGTGATCGAGCCACGGTTTTCGCCACCGCGGCGGCGCAGGCCGGCGTGCTGGTTCGCCCGTTCGCGGGGGAGGGCGTACGCGTGAGTGTCGGCGAGCCGGAAGCGACGGACGTCCTGCTCGAGGTTGCCGAGAGGTGGCGCTCTCATGTGCACTGATTTCGTACAAGAACCCATGCCGCGGTCTGTACGGGACCTTTCGGCGCAAACCTACGGTCCCGTAGCCTACGCTTTCGTAGGTTCGACCGGATTGCCCGCAGTGCGCCTCGGCGCCGCCCGCGAAGGAGACCCCGCGTGAGCCCTACCGGACACCCCCCGGATGTCGACATGGTCCAGCTGCTCACCCCGACCGGGGAGCGGCGGGACGATCCCGAGTACTCACCACGCGTCGCGCACCTCGATGCCGAGGCCCTCCGCGGGCTCTACCGGGACATGGTCCTGGTGCGGCGTTTCGACGGCGAGGCGACGAGCCTGCAGCGACAGGGTGAGCTGGGTCTGTGGGCCCAGTGCCTCGGACAGGAGGCGGCGCAGGTCGGGTCCGGTCGCGCGCTCGCCCCGCACGACTACGCGTTCCCGTCCTACCGCGAGCACGGCGTCGCGCACACCCGTGGCGTCGATCTGGCGGACCTGCTGCGACTGTTCCGCGGCATCGACCACGGCGGTTGGGACCCGCGCGCGCACGGGTTCCACCCCTACACGTTGGTCGTCGGAGCCCACACCCTGCACGCGACCGGATACGCCATGGGTGTGCAGCGCGACGGGCTCGTCGGCACGGGTGACCCGGCGCGCGACACGGCAGTGATCGCCTACTTCGGCGACGGCGCCACATCGCAGGGTGACGTCAACGAGTCGTTCGTCTACGCGGCGGTCAACAACGCCCCGCTCGTGCTGTTCTGCCAGAACAACCAGTGGGCGATCTCGGTGCCGCCGTCGCGGCAGTCCCGCGTGCCGCTCGTGCGGCGCGGCGACGGGTTCGGCATCCCGAGCGTGCGGGTCGACGGCAACGACGTGCTCGCGAGCTACGCGGTGACCGCCATGGCGCTCGAGCGGGCCCGGTCGGGCGGTGGGCCGACCTTCATCGAGGCGTTCACCTACCGGATTGGCGCGCACACCACGTCCGACGATCCGACGCGCTACCGGTCCGCCGCCGAGGACGAGTACTGGCGCCAGCGCGACCCGATCGAGCGCCTGCGGCTGCTGCTGGTCGCCGAGGGCGAGCTCCCGGAAACCTTCGTCGCCGCGCTCGAGGTGGAGGCCACGGCCCTGGCGGAGCGGATCCGTGCTTTCGTGCACGGGCTCCCGCGACCTGCGACGTCTGAGATGTTCGAGCACGTCTACGCCACGCCGCACGCGATCGTGGACTCGGAACGGGCCTGGTTCGCGCAGTACGAGGCCTCGTTCCTGGACACGGCCGCGGCTGACGGGAGGAGCCACGCATGACCGGCATCGAACGCATGACGTTCGCCAGGGCCATCAACTGCGGGCTGCGGCGCACGCTGGAGACCGACCCCAAGGTTCTGCTCATGGGTGAGGACATCGGCACGCTGGGCGGTGTGTTCCGCGTCACGGACGGGCTCCAGAAGGACTTCGGCGCCGACCGCGTCGTCGACACCCCGCTCGCGGAGTCCGGAATCGTCGGCACCGCGATCGGGCTGGCGCTGCGCGGGTACCGGCCGGTGCTGGAGATCCAGTTCGACGGCTTCATCTTCCCGGCGTTCAACCAGATCACGACGCAGCTCGCCAAGATGAGCTACCGCACGCGCGGCCGGCTCAACCTGCCGGTCGTGATCCGGGTGCCCTACGGCGGCGGTATCGGCGCCGTCGAGCACCACAGCGAGTCACCCGAGGTGCTGTTCGCGCACACCGCGGGCTTGCGCGTGGTCTCCCCGGCCTCGCCGGCAGACGCGTTCGTGATGATCCAGCAGGCCGTTGCCTCGCCGGACCCGGTGCTCTTCTTCGAGCCCAAGGGCCGGTACTGGGACAAGGCCGACGTCGACCTCTCCATCACCGTCACGGCCGCTGACGGTGTCGTGAGCACGTCGGGTCCCGTCGTCGCCATGGACAGGGCGCGGATCGCGCGCCAGGGCAAGGACCTGACGATCGCCGCCTACGGCGCGACCGTCTCGACCGCACTCAAGGTGGCCGAGGCCGCGGCGGCGGAGGGCGTCAGTGTCGAGGTCGTCGACCTGCGCTCGATCTCCCCGCTCGACGCCGAGACCCTGGTGACGTCCGTGCGCAAGACCGGCCGGTGCGTCGTCGTGCACGAGGCCCCGGTGTTCTACGGCACCGGCGGCGAGATCGCGGCCCTGGTCTCCGAGGCCTGCTTCTTCCAGCTCGAGGCGCCGGTGCTGCGGGTGGGCGGGTTCCACACGCCGTACCCGGTGAACAAGCTCGAGCGCGAGTACCTTCCCAGCCTGGACCGGGTCCTCGACGCCGTCACCCGCGCCATGGCCTACTGACCCACCCGCGAGTTCGGTTGCATCGTCACTACGCAGATCTGAGGAGCAGACCGTGCCGGACTTTGAGCAGTTCCGCCTTCCCGACGTCGGCGAGGGCCTGACCGAGGCCGAGATCGTCGAGTGGCACGTTGCCGTGGGGGACACCGTCACGGTGAACCAGACGATCGTCGAGATCGAGACGGCCAAGTCGATGGTGGAGCTTCCGAGCCCGTACGCCGGGGCGGTCGCGGAGCTGCTGGTCGAGCCGGGCACGACCGTCGAGGTCGGGATGCCGATCATCGTGATCGACGTCGATCCCACCGGACCCCCCGCCAAGACCCGGGTGGCAGAGCCGGCGCGTGGTGTGCCCGCCGCTGGGGCCGGCACGTCGGTCCAGGGCGGTGGCGGGGCCGTGCTCGTCGGCTACGGGGTTGCCGGCAGTGCGACCGCTCGACGACCGCGCCGCGCCGCGGCGTCGGTGCAGACCGCGGAGCCGACACCGCCCCCGACCGCGGACCCGACACCGTCCCTGACCTCGAACCCGGCACCGTCGCCGGCGGCGGCCCGGTCGTCGCACGTGCTCGCGAAGCCGCCCGTGCGCAAGCTCGCGCGTGACCTGGAGGTCGACCTGGAGAGCGTCACACCGACCGGCCCGGGCGGCATCGTCACCCGCGAGGACGTGCTGGCGCAGTCGGCCGAGGGCGAGGCTCGCAGGCTTGCCACCTACCCCGGCGACGATCAGCCGTGGCTCGCGTCCGGTCGGGTCTCGGCCGGTGGCCGGCAGACGCGGATGCCGGTGAAGTCGGTCCGCAAGCGCACGGCCGAGGCCATGGTCGCGAGCGCGTTCACCGCGCCGCACGTCACGGTCTTCCACACGATCGACGTCACCAAGACGATGAAGCTGGTCGCCCGGCTGCGCGCGGACCGCGAGTTTGCCGACGTCCGCGTGACGCCGCTGCTCATCACTGCCAAGGCGACGCTGCTCGCGGTGCGGCGGCACCCCGAGATCAACGCGAGCTGGGACGAGGCCGCGCAGGAGATCGTCTACAAGCACTACGTCAACCTGGGGATCGCCGCATCGACGCCCCGCGGCCTCGTCGTGCCGAACATCAAGGACGCGCACCGCATGGGCCTCAAGGAGCTCGCCGAGGAGATCGCGAACCTCACCGCGACCGCCCGCGCGGGTCGCACGACCCCGACGGAGATGTCTGACGGCACCATCACGATCACCAATGTGGGCGCGTTCGGGATCGACACCGGCACCCCGATCCTCAACCCGGGGGAAGCGGCCATCCTCGCCTTCGGGGCGATCCGTGAGCAGCCGTGGGTGCACCGCGGCGCCGTCAAGAAGCGCTGGGTGACCCAGCTCGCGCTGTCCTTCGACCATCGCCTCGTCGACGGTGCGCTCGGGTCCGTCTTCCTGTCCGATGTCGCGGCGGTCCTCGCCGATCCGTCGCGGGGCCTGGTCTGGGGCTAGGCAGGCGGCATCCGCTCGGCCGCCCCGACCGTCGCTCGCAGGTCCGCGGGGCCGCCACCGTTCGTCGGTCCCGGGGTCGCGCCGCCCGTGGGCTCCGCGCGGAGCTCCCCGGACGCCGTGCCCTTCGCCTCGGCATCCAGACGCCCCTGGATGCCCGAGACGTTGCGCAGCGACAGCTCGGGCAGCAGCAGCGCCAGCAGGATCCCGATCACCATCACTGCGGCGGCTATCAGGAGCACGAGGTTGATCGAGTCCGCGAATCCGACCTGGAACGGGCGGGCCAGGCGCGGGTCGAGCGTCGAGATGAAGGACGAGTCGTTGAGCATCGCCGCCGAGCCGCCCGGCGGACCAGAGAGCAGGTCGAGGACCGGCTTGTTCGCGGGGTTGGCCAGCACCGCGGGGTCGGCGAGCGCCGCCCGGAAGCCGGCCGTCGGCGCGATGGCCCGGAACGCATCGGTGATCCGGCCGCCCACGGTCGAGAACAGGATCGAAAGGAACACTGCGGTCCCCAGGGTGCCGCCCACCTGGCGGAAGAACAGCGACGACGACGTCGCCACCCCCATCTCGCGTGGCGGGACGGCGTTCTGCACCGCGAGCACGAGCGGCTGCATCGATAGGCCGAGCCCGAGACCGAACACCATCGAGTACGCACCGACGGCGACCAGCGAGGTGTCCACGGTGAGCCTCGAGAGCAGCAGCGCTCCCAACGTCAGGAGGGTCGTGCCGATGACGGGGAAGATCTTGTACCGCCCGGTCCGGGACACGAGCTGCCCAGAGATCAACGAGCCGCTCATGATGCCCATCGTGAGCGGGATCAGGGTCAGGCCGGCCTGGGTGGGTCCCATGCCTTTGGCGATCTGCAGGTAGAGCGGGAGGGTCGCGAGCCCTCCGAACATCCCGAGGCCGATGACCGTGTTGGTGCCCGCGCCGATCGCGAACGTGCGGTTGCGGAAAAGGTACAGGGGGAGCAGAGCGTCGGCACCGGCCGAGCGCTCGGCGAGCAGGAACAGTGCGATCCCGATCACCCCGAGCGCGTAGCAGGTGAAGGCGTGCGTGGAGCTCCAGCCCCACGAACGGCCCTGCTCGGACACGATCAGCAGTGGTACCAGACCCAGCATGAGCGCGAGGGCGCCCGGCCAGTCGATGCGGTGCTTGACAGCGGGGAGCGGGGGTAGGTGCAGCACCCGGCTGATCACGACCAGGCCGACGATACCGATCGGGATGTTGACCAGGAACACCCACCGCCAGCCGGTGATGCCGAGGATCGTGGCCGTGCCGGCGAAGAACCCGCCGATGACGGGGCCGAGCACCGAAGAGGTCCCGAAGACCGCCAGGAACATGCCCTGGTAGCGGGCCCGTTCGCGGGGCGGGACAAGGTCGCCGAGGATCGTGAACGCGAGGGACATCAGCCCGCCGGCGCCGAGGCCTTGCATGCCGCGGTAGGCCGCGAGCTGGTACATCGAGTGCGCGGTGCCGGACAGCAGCGACCCGATCAGGAACAGCACGATCGCGAGCAGGTAGAACGGTTTGCGGCCGTAGATGTCGGAGAGCTTGCCGTACAGCGGGGTCGCGATCGTCGAGGTGATCAGGTACGCCGTCGTCACCCAGGCCTGCAGCGAGAGGCCGTGCAGGCTGTCGCCGATCGTGCGGATCGCCGTCGCGACGATCGTCTGGTCGAGCGCCGCCAAGAACATGCCGATCATCAGCCCGCCGAGGATCGTGATGATCTGGCGGTGGCTGGGAGCGGTCGGCATCGGGGCGGATGGCGCTGGCCGGCCTGTTGTCCGGGACTCGCTGGATGCTTGGCGCACGTGAGCCTCTCGTTGGTGCCGTCACATACGGTGGACACGTCGTCGGACCTGTTCGGGCCCAACGGGACGACAGTTCAGAACGATCGGGTCGGCGACCCTATTCCGGACGCCCGGCCCCATCAGGTCGGCCCGCAAGCCCTCCGCCGCACGGCGGCGTGCGCCTAGCCTGGGCGGGTGAAGCACTGGTGGAGCTTGCGGCGACTTCTGGCGCTCGCCGGCGCGGCCGCGGTCGCCGTCGTCCTCGGCGTCGCGTTCTCCGGTGCAGCCCTCCCGGTCGTCCTACGCGACCCCGGGCCCTTCGTGCGCTGGGGACTGCCGCTCACGAAGACGCTGGTCGAGCTCGCCGCGGCGTTGACCATCGGTTCGCTCGTGCTCGCGGTGTGCGTCCTGCCGCGGCGCGCACCCGCGACACGCGGGGCTGCCGCGCCTCATCCGGTCTCGCTGCGCAGGTCGCGCGCCGTCGTCGACGGTCGGGCCTACCCGGCGGTGCTCACGCTCGCAGGGCTGGCCGCGGTGGCCTGGACGGTGCTGTGCCTGGTGCAGCTGATCCTGACCTACGCCAGCGTGGCCGGGCAGCCGATCGGGGGTCCGACCTTCGGCGCCGAGCTCTCGGTGTTCGTCGGCCAGATCTCCTTGGGACGCACGCTGCTCGGGATCACGATCGTCGCTGCGGCGACCAGTGCGCTCGCGCTCGCGGTGGCCACGCCGACGGGTGCCGCGTGGACGACCGCGCTCGCTGTCGTCGCCCTCGTGTTCCAGGCCCAGACCGGGCACGCGAGCGGGACGGCCGACCACGAGCTCGCGATCTCGTCCATGTTCCTGCACCTGCTCGGCGTGGCGGTCTGGGTCGGCGCGCTCGCGGCGCTTGCTGTGCTGATCGGGCGGCTGGGGGCGGACCTCGGGCCCGCCGTCGCGCGCTACTCCCCGATCGCTGCCTGGTGCCTCGTCGCCGTGGGGTTGTCCGGCACGGTGAACGCGGTGGTCCGGCTCGGCGGGCTCGAGGGGCTGGGCACCCGGTACGGCACCCTGGTGCTGATCAAGGTGGTGGGACTCGCGGCCCTCGGGGCGGCGGGTTGGACCATCCGGCGAGCCGTGGTCCCGCACCTCACGACGGCCGACGGCGCGCGCGCGTCCCGGGCGACCTTGCTCTTCTGGCGCCTGGTCGTGGTCGACATGCTCGTGATGGGCGCGGTCGCGGGCGTGGCCGTGGCCCTCTCCTCGACCGCGCCGCCCGCCCCGGCGGTCGTGCCGACCTACCCCACGTCGGCTGAGATCGTCACCGGCCACCCGCTGCCGCCTGAGCTCACGGCGCTGCGGTGGCTGACGGAGTGGCGTTGGGACATCCTGCTCGCGGGTCTCTGCCTGGCCGGTCTCGTGGTGTACGTCCGCTGGGTGCTCCGGCTGCGCGCGCGCGGCGACACCTGGTCGACCGTGCGCACGGCCTCATGGGTGGTCGGGATGCTGCTGCTCGCATGGACGACGTCGGGCGGCCCAGAGGCCTACGGGCACGTGCTGTTCAGCGCGCACATGGTCCAGCACATGGTGCTGGCCATGGTCATCCCGATCTTCCTCGTGGCCGGGGCGCCCGTGACGCTCGCCCTGCGGGCTCTGCCCACCAGGACGGACGACTCCCGCGGCCCACGCGAGTGGATCCTCACGATCGTGAACAGCCACGTCGCCCGGTTCGTCGCGAACCCGTTGGTCGCCGCGCTGAACTTCGTCGGGTCGATGGTGCTCTTCTACTACACGGACCTGTTCGAGCTGTCCCTGCGGTACTACGGGGGCCACCTCGCGATGGTCGTGCACTTCACGCTGGTCGGCTACCTGTTCATCAACGCGCTGATCGGGGTGGACCCCGGCCCCCGGCGTCTGCCGTACACGCAGCGGCTGCTGCTTCTCTTTGCAACGATGGCGTTCCACGCGTTCTTCGGGGTCACGCTCGTGAGCGGGGACACGTTGCTGGTGGCGAACTGGTTCGGGCTGACGGGTCGCCCATGGGGGCCGTCCGCGATCGTGGACCAGCAGATCGGGGGATCGATCGCCTGGGGCCTCGGTGAGATCCCGACCGTGGTGCTCGCGATCTTCGTCGCGTTCTCGTGGGCGCGCGACGACGAGCGCACCACCCGCCGTCGGGACCGCAAGGTCGAGCGTGAGGGCGACGTGGAGCTGGACGAGTACAACGAGATGCTCGCGCGGATCGCCGCGCGGGACGCCGACCACGGATAGCCGCCGGGCGAGGGCATCCATGCGAGGTCGGGGGCGCAGGGCGGTCGTGGTAGGACGGAACGGTGACCCCCGAGCTTCCCATCCCTGAGCTTCCCATCCCTGAGCCGCTCACTCCGTTCCACGACCTCGTCCGCTACGTTGCCCTTCCGCGGGTCGCGGGTCTCACGCTTTCGCCAGCCGGCACACGCCTGGTGACCTCGGTCGCGACCCTCGACGACAAGGGCGTGAAATACGTTTCGGCGCTGTGGGAGATCGACCCGACGGGCGCGCGCCCGGCTCGGCGCCTGACCCGATCGCGGCAGGGCGAGCAGGGCGCGGCTTTCACCGCCGCAGGCGACCTGCTCTTCACCTCGGCCCGTCCGGACCCGGCCGGCACAGTCCCCAAGGACGCCGAGGACGACCCGCCGTCGGCCCTGTGGCTCCTGCCTGCCGACGGCGCCGAGGCGCGAGTCGTCGCCGCGCGCACGGGTGGTGTCGGGCGTCCGCTCGTCGCGAAGCGCGCGTCCGTCGTCGTGGTGTCCTCCGACGTCCTGTCCGGCGCGCGGGACACCGCCCACGACGAGGAGCTGCGCGCGGCGCGCAAGGACAAGAAGGTCTCGGCGATCCTGCACTCCGGCTACCCGGTGCGGTACTGGGACCACGACCTGGGCCCGGCCACGCCGCACCTGCTCACCGCTCGGATCACGCCCGAGCTCGTCGCCCCGCCGGCCGGTCACCCGGACCCCCTCCTCGCCCTGACCGATCTCACGTCCGACGCCGGCCCGGCGCTGCACGAGGCCTCCGCCGACATCGCCCCCGACGGCGCCACCGTCGTCACCAGCTGGTTGCGCCCGCTCGCGCGGGGCGCACAGCGTTCGGTGCTCGTCGCGGTCGGCACCGCGACCGGCGGGCGGCGCACTCTGGTCGACGACGAGGCGGCGGACGTCTCCTCGCCGGTCGTGTCACCGGACGGGGCGTGGGTCGTGTTCACCCGCGAGACGATCAGCACGCCGCTCGTCGCGCCGCGCGTCACCCTCGGGCTGGTGCCGCTCGCGGGCGGGGTTTGGCGGCCGCTCGCGGACTCCTGGGACCGCTGGCCGCAGGGCGTGCAATGGCTCCCGGACTCCTCGGGCGTGCTGGTCGTGGCCGACGACGACGGACGTGCACCGGTCTTCCGCATCGACGTCGCGACCGCCGAGGTGTCGCGTGTGACCAGTGACGATGCTGCCTTCAGCGACCTGCAGGTGAGTCCTGCCGGCGATGCGGTGTACGCATTGCGCGCGTCGTACCTCGCGCCCGGACACCCGGTACGGATCGACCTCGACGCCGCCGCGCGGGGCCCGGTCGCGGCGGTCGCGCTGCCCGCACCGGCGCCTGCCCCCGACCTGCCCGGCACGCTCACCGAGGTCGAGACGACCACGGCCGACGGCGCCCGCGTGCGGGCCTGGATCGCGCTGCCCGCCGGGGCGGGGCCCAGCGACCCGGCACCGCTGCTGCTGTGGATCCACGGCGGTCCGCTCGGTTCCTGGAACTCCTGGTCCTGGCGGTGGAACCCGTGGTTGCTCGTGGCCGAGGGGTACGCGGTCCTGCTACCCGATCCTGCGCTGTCGACCGGCTACGGCCAGGAGTTCGTCCAGCGCGGGTGGGGCGGGTGGGGCGCGGCTCCGTTCACCGACCTGATGGCAGTGACGGATGCGGCCTGCGCGCGGCCCGATATCGACGCCACCCGCACGGCGGCGATGGGCGGTTCGTTCGGTGGGTACATGGCGAACTGGGTGGCCGGGCACACGGACCGCTTCCGCGCGATCGTCACGCACGCAAGCCTGTGGGCGCTCGACCAGTTCGGTCCGACCACCGACGCGGCGTACTACTGGGCACGCGAGATGACCGACGAGATGGCGCTTGAGAACTCTCCGCAGCGCTTCGTCCAGCAGATCGTCACGCCGATGCTCGTCGTGCACGGGGACAAGGACTACCGGGTGCCGATCGGCGAGGGGCTGCGCCTGTGGTACGACCTCCTGTCTCGCTCGTTGCTCGCCGCGGACGCCTCTGGCGTCACCCCGCACCGGTTTCTGTACTTCCCGGACGAGACCCACTGGGTCCTGAGCCCGCAGCACGCCATGGTCTGGTACGCAGTGGTCTCGGCGTTCCTGGCCGAGCACGTGCTCGGCCAGGAACGAAAGCTGCCGGACGTCCTCGGCTAGACCCGCGCGTGCTGGACATCTGCTCCTGTCGGGGCCTGT
>Ga0209745_1000620_pt1 | contig 21673 bp, 14 predicted proteins | sample BarGraNGADG00312_FD_184495 | JGI IMG/M metagenome (GOLD analysis project Ga0209745, IMG submission 184495) | Arctic peat soil microbial communities from Barrow, Alaska - Barrow Graham LP Ref core NGADG0004-312 (SPAdes) (version 2) | ecosystem: Environmental > Terrestrial > Soil > Wetlands > Peat...
AAAAATGACTTTGACAAAAAATGGCACGTATTTTGAAATTAAGATTTGAACTTTTAAAACCTGACTAAATGAAAAGAACAATTTATTTATCATTGCTTCTCTCCGCATTTCTCATTTCCTGCGAAAAAACTCCCGTAGCTCAATTCTATACAGATACAGTTGAACCCGAGGTTGGACATAATGTAATGTTTACAAATGATTCCCAGAATGCTACAAAATTTGAATGGGATTTTGGTGATGGGTTTATATCTAAAGAAGCAAATCCTGACCATGTATATAACGTAACAGGTTCATTTGTTGTAACATTGACAGCAATTTCGAAAAGCGGTCTTGAGGATAAAGCCACTTTATCTCTAAAAGTAATGGTACCTACACTTCTTAATATTGAGGTTTTAGATTATTGGACAGAAGCTCCTGTTGCAGATGCCAGTGTATATCTCTATACCTCAATGACAGATTGGGATGTACATAACGATAAAAACATTGCAGAAGGTTTTACTGATTCAAATGGTGTAATTGTATTTGCTAATCTTGATCCAAAGGAATATTTTGTTGATGTATGGTCAGCGAGTTATGACAATTATGCTTTAAGAAATGAACTTAATGGTGTTAGTCTTTACATACGGACTCCCGTAATTTTACAACATCAGATTAATAAGTTTACTGCCTGGGTAGATTATTATGGTGCAAAAGGTAGCGGCGATAAACGGGGAACAAGGTCGTTGATCATTAAAAAGTTTGAAAGAAAAATATCAGAAAAAGGTGCACCTGCAACGAATGGAGGAACCCAGGGATGGCAGGAGTTATATAATCGAAGAGTGGTGCAGAAATAGTGAATTTATTTCGCTCTCTACGGCCTTTTTTAACCACAACATTTATCAGAAGCAGTGCTATGCCCTGCCTTAATTTATATAAGGCGTACGGCCTTTTTGATTCTGAGCTTATTTTCTATGGTGCATATAAGACTTAGTATAAGAAAGGCCGTAGGCCTGTAACACTATAACGTTGGGCAAAGACCGACGATAGATATACCTCAACCTTTAAGCCCATCGTGGGCGAAATAAAAATGTTATAGTTAATAATTTTATAATCTGTTTTATAAAAAAAAAGTTACGTTTGTAATAATTAATCTTTAATCTCAACCTTTCAAATATAAAAGATGTCAAAAAACCGGTTATTCATTACAAAGCCACTTCCACAGCTCTTCAGTGAATCTAAGGAATCTGATGGTTTGAAAAGATCTCTTACTGCGCTGAATCTTACAACCCTTGGCATCGGAGCCATAATCGGGGCAGGTATTTTCGTACTTACAGGGCAGGCTGCAGCGCAATATGCCGGTCCGGGTATTGTTCTTTCTTTTATTATCTCCGGACTGGCATGCGGATTCGCAGGGTTATGCTATGCTGAATTTGCATCAATGATCCCTATTGCCGGAAGTGCATATACATATTCTTATGCAACACTTGGAGAGTTTCTGGCCTGGATTATCGGCTGGGATCTTATCCTTGAGTATTTGTTTGCTGCATCTACAGTTGCGGTAGGCTGGTCAGGATACGTGGTCAGTTTTCTAAAAGATCTCCATATTTTTATCCCGCCTCAGTTTACAGGAGCTGTCGGTACTGTTTTGGTAGATGTTCCCAATATGGGCTGGAAACCACTTACTGAAGCTTTTGCCCAAACTCTTGCTTCTTCAGGAATTCAGGTTGACACATTAACTCATGTTACTTGTGTTTTGAACCTGCCTGCGATGTTCATTGTTGCTCTTTTAACAACTCTTTTAGTTATCGGCATAAGAGAATCGGCAAATTTCAATAATATAATGGTTATTGTTAAAGTATCGGTTATTATTCTGTTTATAGCTATAGGCTTTTATTTTGTAAAATCAGTGAACTGGCATCCGTTTATTCCTGAGAATAAAGTTGAAGCAGCTCCATTTTCTCAATTTGGGGGATTCTGGGGCTGGATGAAAGCTTATAGTCAGGAATTTGGTAAATTTGGTATAAGCGGTGTATTAAGAGGAGCAGGGGTTATTTTCTTTGCGTATATAGGTTTTGATGCTGTTTCAACCGCTGCACAGGAAGCCAAAAATCCACAACGCGATATGCCGATAGGTATTCTGGGATCTCTGGGTATTTCAACTGTGTTATATATTCTGGTTGCGATAGTACTTACAGGAATTGTAAGCTATACCACACTAAATGTTGCTGACCCTGTGGCAGTTGGAGTTGATTCGATGGGTAAGGGGATGTTCTGGCTGAGACCTATTGTAAAGATTGCTGCTATTGCCGGTTTAAGTTCAGTTATTCTTGTCATGCTTATGGGCCAACCCAGGATCTTTTACTCAATGTCAAAAGATGGCCTGTTACCTCCGGTGTTTTCCAAGGTTCATCCAAAATTCAAAACTCCTTATGTAAGTACAATCATTACCGGTAGCCTTGCGATGATTATAGCAGGTGTTCTTCCAATAAATATTCTGGGGGAATTGGTTTCCATTGGAACTCTTCTTGCTTTTATAATAGTATGTATCAGCGTTTTGGTATTAAGAAAATCGAAACCGGATATTGAAAGACCGTTTAAAACTCCGTGGGTACCCATGGTTCCGATTCTGGGTGCATCAATTTGTTTTATCCAGATGGTTGCTTTACCCCTTGATACATGGTTGCGTCTTATAATCTGGATGGTGATTGGATTTGCTATCTATTTCTTCTATGGAATAAAACATAGTAAATTACAGAAGAATACTCCTAAAGAATAAGAAGGATTAGCGACACACGACGCACGACACAAGACGCAAGAAAGAAAATTGATTTCCCGTTTGTCGTGAGTCGTTTGTCGTGAGTCTCTTAAAGATCATCCGAAAATACCGACTTTGGCAAATCTCTCAGGTTATATCTGGAAGCCATAGCCTCTCCATATGCTCCGGCTGACCTGATTGAAATTATATCGCCACGCCGGGTTTCGGGGAGTTCTATAAATTTCGCAAAAGTATCCGACGATTCGCATATTGGTCCTACTACATCGTACCTGTATATATTCCCTTTTGAGGTAAGATTTTCTATCTTATGGTGTGCCTGGTAGAGAGCGGGTCTTATAAGGTCAGTCATACCTGCATCAATAATTGAAAAAAGTGTATTACTACCATTCTTTATAAACAGAACCCTCGATATCAGGCTTCCGCATTGTCCTATTATTGAACGCCCCGGTTCCATGTGAAGTGTTTGTCCTGGCAAGATGTCTATAAACTCATGAAGCAGTGAAAAGTAATCCTGAAACAATGGATTTTTATCAGGATTTTCATAATCAATGCCTAATCCACCCCCTACATTTATGATCTCCAGTTTAATGTCGCGTGTAGTAAACCATTGCTGTAACTCATTGATACGGGCACAGAGACTTTTGAATACCGGCATGCTTGTTATCTGAGAACCGATATGAAAGTGCATTCCTAATAGTCTGACGTTTTTAAGTGTTGTTAATTTTTTAACAACCTCTTCAATTTCCCAGGTATTTATTCCAAACTTACTTTCTTCGATACCGGTCGTAATATATTTATGGGTATGAGCGTCAATATACGGATTGATTCTTAAGGCAATCCTGGCAACCTTATTTTGTTTGGCAGCCAATTGATCAATGACTTCAATTTCAGGTATTGATTCGCAGTTAAAGCAATAAATATCGGCCTTTAGCGCGGCATCGATATCTTTATCAGTTTTCCCAACACCGGCAAAGACAATTGTGGAAGGACTAAAACCTGCATCAATAGAAGCGGCGATCTCATTTCCGCTAACGCAATCAGCACCGAATCCATATGAAGATATTATTTTCAGGATTCTTGGATTATGATTCGCCTTTACAGCATAATGCACTTTATAACCTGCGTTATCTGATTCTTTCTTTACTGTAGTAAGGGTAGATCTCAAAATATCAAGATCGTAATAATAGAAAGGTGTTGGAAGATCTTTAAATTTTTCGAGGGTTTTATTATTAATCATTTCTTTAATTAAAAAGGTGTTTACTAAGTAATCTTAAAGCTTCAACTTTATTTGTTGTATCAATCAAAAGCGACAGACTGTTCTGGCTTCCACCATAAGAAATCATTTTAAGTGGAATAGTGTCAAGGGCCTCAAATATTTCAGGAGCTGAGCCGGTTCTCTCTGTACGGAAATCTCCAACAACACATATAATTGTTTGGTTTTCTTCTATATCGACAGTCCCAAGTTCTCTGAGATCCTTCGCTATCTGATTAATAAACTGCGAATTATCGATAGTAATAGATACCGCAACCTCCGATGTGGTAATCATATCTATTGGTGTCCTGTATGCTTCAAAGATCTCAAATACTTTTCGCAGAAACCCGTAGGCCATTAACATCCTGTCAGATCTGATCCTTAAAACTGATATTCCATCTTTTGCTGCTACAGCTTTATAGTCGAGAAGAGTAGATTCTGATGTAATTAAAGTTCCGGGATCTTCCGGCTCCATCGTGTTCTTCAGTCTTACCGGGATGTTTTTCTCGCGGGCAGGGTTAACACTTGACGGATGTAAAATTTTGGCGCCAAAATACGCCAGTTCAGCTGCTTCATCAAACGATAGCTCCCTTATCACTTTTGTGTTCTCAACAAATCGGGGGTCGTTATTATGAAAACCGTTTATGTCTGTCCATATCTGTATCTCACTGGCGTTTATAGCAGCTCCGATTAACGATGCGGAAAAATCGCTACCGCCTCGTTTCAGGTTATCAATATCACCATGTGCATTCCGGCAAATAAAACCCTGTGTTATAATAATGTTTTCAGAAGTATGATTTTTCAATTCTCGCTCAATGTTCTCTTCAATATAAAATTCATCTGGTTCCCCATCCTTGTCAATACGCATGAAACTTAAAGCGGGCAGGAGAACTGACCTGATATTCATTTCCTGAAGCAGAAGGTGGAATAAAGATGTTGATATTAATTCTCCCTGTGATAGTATTGCTTTTTCCTGAAGTTTAGTAAAAACCCTTAATGTGAAATTTCTTATATATTCAAAATGTGAATCAATCAATTCATGGCCTGCTTTTCTAAAGCTGTCAGTTGAATAAAGTTCATCTGTAACTTTATGATAGTTCAATCTGAGTTCCTCGTTTTTTGCAGAAGCCTCATTAACGTGCCCGGCATACAGAAGATTTGCAATTTCTACAAGATTGTTTGTAGTACCTGCCATGGCAGAGAGAACAACAATTTTTCTCTCATCATCATTTATCAAAGGTATCAATGCTCTTATCCTGTCGGGGTTTCCTACAGATGTCCCCCCAAATTTCATTATCTTCATAATTCTGACTTAAATTTTTAAAAAAAAACCCGCAAATTTTGCAGGCCTGGTCCATCTTTCATAATTAATATTATCAGTTAAGATAAAACAGCCCTCATATTCAGATGATTAATGCACTTGAGAAATTTCTTAATCTGTTTGTTCATATTTTAATAATCAGGAAGCAAAAATATACTTTTAATTAATACTTCTTATCTAATTGGAATATTTTTTATCAATGATTAAGTTCGGTGCTTGTTGCTTGTTGTTGTTGTTATTGGTTGCTTGTTTGTGGAAAGTCTGAACTCCAAATACTTAACAATGGACATTAACTAGCAACCAGCAACCAGTAACCAGTAACATAGTTTTTTAAAACCTTTTTCATATCTTTTTTCTTTAAATTCATTTTTATTTTTACTTTTGCAGCCGCTATCTTCTTCCGCCCAGATGGCGAAATTGGTAGACGCGCTAGTTTCAGAGACTAGTGTCAGTAATGATGTGCAGGTTCGAGTCCTGTTCTGGGCACAATCCCATCTGGCCCAGATGGTGAAATTGGTAGACACGCCAGCTTGAGGGGCTGGTGCTCGCAAGGGTGTGCAAGTTCGAGTCTTGTTCTGGGCACTTAAAAACCAGATTGTAATTTTACAGTCTGGTTTTTTGTTTAATGTTTATCAACAAGTTTTTTTATTGTTGCTCTCCTGATTGTAATACTTCCTAAGATATTTATAAAACAAACAGTTAAAATTATCTATAACTTATTGTAAAACAGAAAAAAGAAATATTTTGAATTTTTGTTTTGTATATTCCGAAAGATAACTATCTTTATCGTTGAGGTAAATGAAAGTGACTTTGCAAATCTTCTGGTTAATACCGTTTAATATATTTCTTGCAAGAATAAGTTGGCCAAAAAATAGCACAAAATATTTTTCGATGAAGAATTTTTTAATTTTTCTTATCCTGTTTGTTTTTTTGTTCGTGTCGTGTGCGAAGAATAAGCCGAATATCATTACTTACAAGCTTAAACGGTCAGATTATCTTGAAAAAATTGATGCGATCGGGACTATTCAGGCAGTAAATAATATGGTAATCATGTCACCAAGAGTTAGTGCTTCAAATCTTACTGTTACTTATCTTGCTGATGAAGGAGCTTATGTGAAAAAGGGAGACACAATTTGCATTCTTGAAGCACCTGATCTGGTCAATTCAGTTGAATCGATGAACACCTCTCTCGAAAATATGGAGGCTGAACAGCAAAAACTTGAGGCTGACAATGCTATGCAACTGGCGACGCTAAGCGCTCAGGTAGAGACCAATAAAGCCCTTATGGAGATTACGATGCTCGACTCTGTGCAGCTGAAATTTGCTCCCCCCGTTAAAAAGAAGTTGATCAGCCTTGAAATGGAAAAGGCAAATATCGAAAAAAAGAAACTTCAGAAAAAAATTTCCGCACAAACCAGAATAGATAAAGCGGAGGTCGTTCGGATGAATTCCCGGATAATGATTCAGAAAAATTTGATACAGCAATATCAGAATCAGCTGAATACACTAAAAATTACTGCTCCATGTGATGGTTTTGTAATACACTATGAATCGCCTGTAATGCGTTTTATGAGTTCTATGGGTTCAGGTATGATAGGCGGAAAAACTGAAAAAGGTAGTGTTGTATGGTCTAATATGACTTTACTTCAAATTCCGGATATGAAAGAGATGCAGGTTCTGGTAGAGGTACCCGAAGCAGACTACAAACGGGTTAAGGAAAAGCAAAATGTACTTATTACCATTGATGCAGCAACGAACCTGGCTACAACCGGAAAGGTAAAAATTAAGAAATTATCGGGTACAAAAACACAGCAAAATTCTGCAGTAAAAACTTATGAAGTAATAGTAAGTATCGATAGTTGTCACTCGCAGATGAAACCCGGATTAAGCGCCTTTTGCAGGATTATTGTCGATCAAATGAAAGATACCATTGTGGTTCCCGCATCAGCAGTATTCGTAAAGGACAGCATTAAGATTGTATATGTTGCGGTGGGCGAAGAGTTTACGCCAATTACTGTAGAAACGGGGCTTTCCAATAGTTCAAAAAGTATAATAACCAGCGGACTTTCAGGAAATGAGACGATTGCCTTGATAGAACCTCCTCATAACCTCATTAGAAAAGAAAACGAATCGAAAAACGGAAAAATTCTAGCCCCGGAGTCATTAAAGAAAGATTCCGTTATAAAGAAATCTACAGATAAGGAATTAACATTTCAGAATAAACAAAATGAATAATATTTATTTAAACAAAATGATAATGAACAAGACAATTATTCTCCTTTTATTTCTTGGATTAATGGCATGTAAAGGAAAAGTGGTTCAGGAAGTACAAACTACATTGGTAAAACGCGGCACGTTTATCGAAGAAATAAATGAAGAGGGAGCGGTTAAGGCTATTAACTCAATCAACATTACTGCTCCGATTATTTCGTACAGGTATGGAAGCCTTAAAATCACTTATATGGTAGGCGATGGAAAGGAAGTAAACAAGGGTGATACAGTTATAATAATCGATCCCTCAGAAATTAAAAAAGCTATTATTACATCACAACAACAACTCCAGATTGCAAATGCAGAACTTGAAAAGCTTAAAGCTACTCAACAATCAGAAATAGAAGACCTTGAATCTGATCTGGAAATATCCAATATCTCCTACGAAATCTCAAAAATCAATTTTGAACAGGCTGTTTATGAGTCTGAAGTTACCAAGAAAGAGAATAATCTTAATATGGAAAAGGCAATCATTGACCTTGCCAGGGCAAAAGAACAAATTGAAAACAGGAAAAAGATTCAGCAGGAGGATATTTTTCAGAAAACTCTAAGTATGAAACAATTAACAAATACCCTGGAAGATGCAAACCGTTCTGAAACCAATCTTTTTGTCATTAGTCCGAGCCCCGGAATAGCCATTGTGAAAGACAACTGGATGTCTAATCAGAAATGGCAGGTTGGTGATCAGCCTTACTCGGGGACAGTGCTAATCGAACTTCCTGATCTGAACAAAATGATGGCTGAAGTGAAAATAAATGAAGTCGATATTACTAAAATTACACCCGGACTAAAAGTGGAAATAAAGCCGGATGCATTTTCGGACACAACTTTCTCCGGTGAAGTGATCACCGTTGCTAACCTGGCTCAGAATAAAGACTCAAAATCAAAAATAAAGATTTTCCCCGTGCAGATTTTGATTGATGGTAAATCTAAAAACCTTTTGCCGGGGCTGACTGTCAGCTGCAAAATAAAAATCAGCGAAAAAGCCGGAGTACTATATATACCTGTCGAATCCATTTTCAAAGATCAGGGAATTGAATTCGTTTATGTAAAGACATCTTCCGGTTTCAAACGCAAGGATGTGAAAATCGCGCAGTCCAATGTAGATTTTGCAATTGTCTCGGAAGGATTAGCAGAAAATGAAGAACTTGCCCTGGCCGATCCGTTCCTAAATAAAGAAGAATCGCAAGGGAAAAATGCTACTACCGGAGCTGGAATGTAAAGTTGTAATATTTAATATTATATACCAAAACATTTTTCTCATCCGGAACTTATTCTAAAAATGAAATACAAATTCAAAGAATTCAAGGAGACCATGAATAAAGTAATATTCATTAATCGAAATATCGGCGCCTTCAGTAATAAGTTAGCATCGTTAATAATGATACTGTTAGTTTCGATAGTAATTTCCTGTACGAAAAGTAAAAGTGATTTTACCATAAAAACAGGACCATTCAAACAATCAATAACTGAAGCAGGTGAGCTGGAGTCAGTAAAAGCATCATACATCATGATGCCTTCAATAAATTATCAATATGGATACCAGTTTAAAATAATAGGTCTGGAAGAACATGGAAAAACCGTAAATAAAGGAGATTCAATAATAAAACTGGATCCTTCAGCAATTTATAAAGTCATTATTACAATTGAAGATCAACTTGCAAATGAGCAGGCAGCAGCTAAAAAGCAGGTCGTCCAAAGTGAAAATAATCTTCAGGAGCTAAGCGCTCAGATGAAGAGAGAACAAGCTTCCTATGATCTGAAAAAGCTACAGCTGGAAAGATCCAAATTTGATACAGACATCAAAAAAAGAATTACCGAACTTGAATTTAAGCAAGCTACTATAAGGCTTAATAAGGTAAAACGTAATCTGGAGCGAAAGCCTAAACTTGATAATTATGACAATCAAATTCAGAAAATCCGTGTAAAGCAGAGAGAAAACGATCTGAAAAGCGCAAAAGCAGTTTTAAATGTACTTCTGGTCAAATCTCCTATTTCCGGTGTATTTCAGGTTTCATCTAATATTTATTCCTCAAATCCTCAAAATTTTAAAATTGGAGATTCACCTTATCAGGGACAAATGATTGCAAGTATTCCGGATATTAAAAAAATGAAAGCAAAGACGTTCATTAACGAAGCTGAGTTTAAAAAAGTAAGAACAGGAATGAGAGTTATAGTAAGACTTGATGCACTCCCATCTGTTCCTTTCAATGGAAAAATTACAAATATCAGTAAAATCTGTTTTACCCGTGACCGGCAGAAAGTATTCAATGTAATAGTTGAAATAGATGAATCGGATCTCCGGCTTAAACCAGGTATGACAGTTAATTGTGAATATATACTTTATGAGAATGACAATGAACAGTATGTGCCGAATAGCTGCCTTTTGAAAGAGAATGACCGCACTTATATTTTCCTTAAGAGAGGTGGCACAGCGAAAAAGGTTGAAGTTCAGGCTGGTGTGGCAAACAGCAACTTCACAGCCATTAAAGGGGAATTTAAATCCGGACAAAAACTGGTACCATTCGATGAAGTCCTAAATCCAAAAAATCTTTAAACAATGCATTTTTCTGAAAATATTAACATCGCAAAATTAGGTCTTATTGACCATAAGTTTCGCTCATTTTTAACGATGCTCGGAATTATTTTTGGAACTGCTTCGGTTATTGCAATGGTATCTATCGGGGAAGGAGCAAAAAAACAGGCTATTGCAAAATATCAGGATCTGGGCATAAGTAATATAATAATCCGTGACAAAGATTTAACTGATATTGAACTTGAGGAGGTAAGAATGAAGTTCTCATCAGGACTTTCACTGAAAGATGCAGAAATCATCAAAGAAATTGTGCCTGGGGTTACCGGAGTTGCACCACAGGCAGAATCGAAAATGGATGCTCAGTATGCAGATAAATCTGCCAAAGCAACTGTAATCGGGGTTACCCCATCGATTAAAGAAATACTAAATTTCCAGACTGACAAAGGAGGTTTTATAACAGATGATCATTATGACCGTCAGCTGAAGGTTTGTGTGCTTGGTTCCAACTTAGCGCGGGAACTTTTTAGTTACGATGACCCATTAGGACAGAGTGTTAAATTAAGCGATCAGTGGTTCGAAATAGTTGGGGTTATGCAAAACAAGGCTCTTTTTACAGAGACAGTTGGAGAACTGGCTGCACGCGATCTGAACAACGATGTTTATATCCCGCTTTCTACTTTCAATAAAAGAATCCCAAAAGAAAAGCCTTTTTCAAGTGAAATCAAGCAGCTTACAATTAAGCTTAATAATTCTGACAAACTTGTAGAGTCGGCTGCTGTTATAAGGAGTATATTGAATCGCCATCATTTTAATAATAACGATTACAGCATTATAGTACCTTATGAATTGCTAAAGCAGGAGGAAAAAGAGCGGAGGATATATAACCTTCTGTTAGCTTCAATCGCAGCAATATCTTTGATCGTAGGGGGTATTGGAATTATGAATATTATGCTGGCCTCTGTTCTTGAACGGACCAACGAAATTGGCATTCGCAGAGCACTTGGAGGAAAGAAATCAGATATTATGAGTCAGTTTGTTACTGAAGCTGTTGTACTTAGTATTTCAGGTGGCATAATCGGAGTAATCCTGGGAGTTTCATTTTCTTTAGGAATCTCACTTGCAACAGATGTTACAACTAGTATTACATTGTATTCAATAGTCATTGCATTCGGTTTTTCAGTTCTGGTTGGCATTTCGTTTGGATACCTGCCTGCCAAGAACGCTGCAAATCTTAGTCCGATTGAGTCAATACGACATGATTAAACCTGATTGTTACACTTTCAAAATATAATTAACCCTAACTAAAAGATATTCAGATGAATCTTTTACAAAAAACAACAACAGCAATCATTCTTAGTCTTTTCATTTCATTTGTTACTTCTGCTCAGCAAATTTATAATCTCGATCTGGAATCGAGTATAGAGTTAGCAAAGGAAAAAAGTAAAACCATGCTGATATTGCAGCAGAGTCTAAAGAAAGCATCCTACGACCTAAAAGCAGTTACAAGCAGCTTTAAAACTCATGTATCGATGGATTTGGTTCTTCCACAGTATACTAATACAATAAGGCAGTTTGAAGACAGTTCGGGAATCTCCTTCTATCCGGTGCGCCAAAACCAGATTAACAGCTATCTTACTATTAACCAACCATTACCAAGCGATGGTTCTATTTTTGTGCGATCAGGCGTTCAAAGTTTTGTCGACTATTATGGAAGTGAACGCAATGCACAGATCACTTCAAGCATCGGATTCAGACAACCTATTGAGGCCTTTTTTGGATATAACCAGATAAAATTAGGATATAAACAGGCAAAACTTGCATATGAACTTTCATCTAAGCAGTTGAAAAGAGAAGAATTGAACCTGGTTTACGATATCAGCCAGACCTTTTTTACATTGCTTTCATACCACGAAAGGTTAAACATTGCTCAATTAAGTTTTACTAAGCAACAGGAAGCCTTTAAAATTGCCCAGAACAAATATAGTGCGGGGCTGATCCGCGAAGTTGAGGCTCTGCAGATGGAAGTGGACCTTAGTGAAGCTGTTAATAATTATGATATTGCAAAGGTTGATTACTTCTCTCAGATAGATCTCTTTAAAGAAAGATTAGGTATTGAGCTGCGTGACAGTGTGGTAATTAAAAGTGATCTTAGTTATAATCAGGTTCTTGTCGACATGGAAAAGGCTGTGAATCTGGCTCTTGATAATCGGCTTGAACTTCGGGAAAACGAGATTCAGATTGAACTCTCAAAGATGGACATTAAAAGGAGAAAGGCAGAAGGACGTATTAATGGGGATATTTCCATAAACTATAACTTTATCGGTGTGGATCAGAGTAATTTGGCGGTACCAATCAGAACTTCATTTGGAAATACATGGCAAAACCTCCAAACGAGGCCTGGTAGTTTCGGAGTCGGACTTACAGTTAATATTCCGATAATTGATTGGGGTGAAAACAAAGCAAAGGTTCATGGAGCTCAGGCTACCCTGGCTCAGAACCAAATTCAGCTGGATGCGGAGAAAGTGACAATTGAAAGAGATATAAGAACAACTGTTAACCGCCTTCAGAGCAGCCTCAAAAGACTTCAGCTACTGGAAAAAAACATTGTGGTAGCTGAAAAAAGCTTCGAAATATCCCGCCAGCGTTATGTTAATGGTGATATCGACAGTCAGGCCATGGCACTTGAAAGAGAAAGACTAAACAATGCATATATATCACGTCTTGACTCATTTATAAATTACAAATTGTTATTATCGGACCTGATGAGAAAAACTTTTTTCGATTTTGAAAAGAATATTTCTATGCTTGGCAAATAATTTGAAAATTTTCGGTCGAACAAATTGAAGATATCCTTATTTTTGGAGTTCAGATAATTTAGTGTTATTAAAATAAAAAGATTAGAGATGATAAAAACCGGTATTGTTTTTTTAATATTTCATATGTTTATCTCAAACGATATTCAAAAATCAAATATTCAGGGTGGAGATAAAGTATTTCCTGAGTTGAAGTGGGTTAATGACGTAGGGGCAAGAAAAGTTCCAAAGGAAACGCAGGCTTTTGTCGTTAATAAATATGGAGCTGTTAACGACGGAAAAACACTGAATACAATTGCCATTCAGAAAGCAATTGATGAATGTTCAAAGAGGGGCGGAGGAGTAGTATCCTTTGATACAGGCGCTTACCTTACAGGTTCTTTATTTGTAAAAAATGGCGTCACCTTAGTTATTGGGAAGAATGTTAAGTTGCTGGGAAGTCAGAATATTGATGATTATCCTGAAATTGATACCCGTATTGCAGGAGTAGAGTTAAGATGGCCGGCAGCCCTTATTAATGTACTTGACCAGAGCAATGTGGCCATAACCGGCGAAGGTGTTGTACATGCTCAGGGTAAGCCTTTCTGGGATAAATACTGGAAGATGCGGACAGAATATGAGAAAAAGGGACTTCGGTGGATCGTTGATTATGACTGCAAACGACCGCGAACAATGTTGGTATCTGGTTCGTCGGATGTTACAATTAAAGGATTCACTCTTAAACAGGCCGGATTCTGGACTATACAATTACTTTATTCGAAATATATTACTGTCGATGGAATAACTATTCAGAATAATGTCGATGGCAGCGGACCAAGTACCGATGGTATTGATATAGATTCCTCCTCATGGATCTTAGTTCAGAATTGCGACATAGACTGCAACGATGATGATTTTTGTCTGAAAGCTGGTCGCGATGCTGACGGTCTGAGGGTTAACAGGCCTACAGAATATGTTGTAATCAGAGATTGTATTGCAAGAAAGGGTGCAGGTCTGATAACTTGTGGAAGCGAAACATCAGGAGGAATCAGAAATGTACTTGCTTATAATCTGATAGCTAATGGTACAACTAACTGTATTAATTTTAAATCTGCTATAACCCGTGGCGGAACTGTCGAAAATATTTATATCCACGATATCCAAATGAACAATGTTGGAACAATGCTAAGAGCCACTATGGACTGGAATCCAGCCTATAGCTATTCTACCTTACCAAAAGAATATTCTTATGATAGTATTCCAAATCACTGGAAAGTCTTTTTAGAAAAGGTTGGTCCGGAAAAGGGAACACCGCATTTTAAAAACGTACATCTTTCAGGGATGAAAGGGACAGTAAAAGGAGCGGCGATTTCCATTTCAGGGATGAAAGAGTCACCAATTGAAAACTACTTCCTTACCGATATTGATATACAAGCAAGGACCTCAGGCGATATTTCTTTTGCAAAAGGATGGAAGTTCATGAACACAATTATTAAACCAACAACTCCCGGGGCCATTAAAGTCCAAAATAGTACGGATCTGGAAGGGGTTGATTCTGAAATAGTCTATAAATAAGTTAATTACACGGAGTTATACAGAGAATGCACCGAGTTTGACTTCGTCGAAGGCTTCGCCGTTCACAGAGAGTGCATTTTTCGATTCTCAGTGTCTGCTCAGTGGCTCTCAGTGAAAGTTATTCTTCTTTTTGTTAATTCTGGATTGAGTCGTAAATAACCTGAAGTATTTCAGTTCTGATATTCAGATCTGATATCAGGTTATTATTCCGGGTAGGATACACTCTGTTACTTAAGAAAATGTACGAGATCCCGGAAGCAGGATCAACCCAGACAAATGTCCCGGTGAAACCCGAATGACCAAAGCTTGAAGGCGATGCGCTATGCGTAGGGTAAGACTCTTTCCTGGGAACATCAGAGTTATTTAGAAGTGGTTTATCGAATCCCAGACCTCTCCTGTTATTGTTATCAGGAAACTGTACTCTGGTATATTCTTCCATTACATCCCTTCCGATCAGTTGTTCACCGCCGTATTCTCCCATCCTGCGATATAGTTCCAGGAGCTTCATGAGATCATTTGCTGTTGAGAATAGCCCCGCCTGGCCTGAAATACCTCCTAACATGGCAGCGCCTTCATCATGAACAGTTCCTTGCAGGAGTTGTTTCCTGAACAGTGAATCATATTCTGTTGGGACGATCCTGCTCAAAGGGTATTTCAGATAGGGATTGAAACCAATATCAAATGCTCCTATCTTTTTATAGATATTATTTGTTACAAAATCATACCATTTTTGTCCCGATAATTTCTCGATTATCTGTGGTGCAATTATGAATGTGAGATCAGAGTAAAGATATTTTTTTTCGCCAAGAGGACTCTTTTTTATTTCAGAAAATATCTTTTTCGGGTAGTTGTTATTAAGATAGAGTCCGTGTGCAACTTCCAGAGAAAACTTCTTTGAATATTCCGGTTTAAATATGTTCCATCTGAATTTTCCATTTTTTCTGACAGTCTCTTTCCAAAAGGGTATCCATGCTGTCAGTCCGGCCTGGTGTGCCAGCATATCTCTCAGCACAAGATCTGATTTATTCGAGTGTCTGAAGTATGGAAGATAACTCCCAAGAGTTGCATCAGGAGTGAATTTGCCTTCTGTATTGAGAAGCATCAGTCCGGGCAGTGTTGCCGATACCTTAGTAACTGATGCAAGATCGTACAGATCATCTTCCAGAACTGCTACCCGGTTATCATAGGTCTGGTAACCATAAGTTTTTTGAAAAATAACAACACCTTGTCTGGCAGCCATAACCTCACAGCCTGGAAATGCTTTTGCTGTTAAACCAATATTTACTATTGAATCAATCTTTCTGTTTAGGATTTCAGACGACATGCCAACACTTTCAGGAATTCCATACTGAAGCCTCATATTTCCTTCAGTGAGTATTCCGGAATTCAACGGCCAGTTTTCATTTATTGTAACCGGGAGAGAACCACGCGCACCTATACCTCCGAAAATCAGCTGTGCTGACAAATCTTCCATGTATTCATTTTCCTGATATGTAAGTACTAGTCCATCAGCATTTTGAAGAGCTGTGATTTTATCCAACCCATAAGGACTACCAAACCATGTTATAATAGTTTTGTTTTTTTCAACAAGTTTCCCTAAGAAGTCAACTAACCCGGGAGTGATTCCAAATTGCATATTTGGACGTTGATCTAAGCCAAAAACTCCGGTTATAATAAGATCATATCCGGCGAGCTTTATCAGTAGGTTTTTACACGCTTCCGGGTTTGAGGAATCAAGAAAAAAATTATCTGACCGACAATATTTTGAAATTCTTTGTTGAAATAATGTAGGTTTACTTTTATTGATTACGAGCGCTGCAATTTTTAAAGATTGAAGGTTTTTAACAGGTATAATATTCTGATTGTTATTCAGTACCGTTAACGAATTGGCATAAAGTTCCCTGATTAAGGCCTTGGAAATCATCGGAGATAGCTCATTCTCAATGTTATCTTTTTTAATTTGCCTGACCTTATTTAATCCCGACCAGTATTTCAAAGCAAGGATCTTCCTGCATTTAAGTGCAATATCTTCATTTGTGATTTTTTTGAGCAAAATATAGTTTTTAGTTTCTTTTATTGCGGAATCAACATTAGCAACAAACTCTACAATGTCGTTCCCTGCCTCAAGGGCTTTAGCGTCAGCCTCACCTGTTTTAAAATACCTGGTTATTGCATTCATGTTCATAGCATCTGTGATTACCAGTCCTTTAAAACCCAGGTCAGTCTTAAGAAGGCTTTTGATTATCAATGGCGAAAGGGTAGAGGGCAGCCCGGTTGTTGTATCGAATGAGGGCAGATTGAGATGAGCGATCATAATACTTCCTACACCTTCACTTATAAGTTTACGAAAGGGATAGAGCTCAACGCTGTCTAATCTTTGTCTGGAATACGGTATTACCGGCAGATCGAGATGTGAGTCAACATTAGTATCGCCATGTCCGGGGAAATGTTTTCCTGTAGCCAGAATTCCATTGTCCTGCATTCCTCTCATATAACTGGAGCTCTTTTCGGCAACTTTATCCCTGTTTTCGCCAAAAGAGCGGTAGTTAATAACCGGATTTTGTGGATTAATATTTATGTCGGCAACAGGAGCCAGATTCATCTGCATCCCAAGCCTTTTAAATTGTGAAGCAACCGCTTCCCCAAACTGATAAATGAGGGAATCGTTTTTTATTGCACCCATGGTCATCTGATATGGAAATTTCCCGACATTCTCCAGCCTCATTCCTATACCCCATTCTGCGTCGAGCGAAATCAGAAGAGGGACTTTGGATATCTTCTGATAGAAATTGGTCAGTTCAGCTTGTTTTTCAGCTGTTCCCTGAAAGAAAATAATACCTCCAATTCCATATTTCCTGATTATATCTGCCATTTCAACAGCATGAGAAACGTCCTTATTTGACCACCCTGCAACCCATATACATTGGGCAATCTGTTGGTCAATTGACAAAGTATTAAGCACTGAATCTACCCACGGGTGATTCATATACTTCAGAAAAGGCGGATCGGATTGCTGCGCTTTTAGAGGAATAGCGAGGAAAAAGAGAGGGATCAAAATTGGAATATATTTTCTTAATTGCATTATCTTCAGGTGATTGTTTTGTAATTATCTTACATGTAATTGGCTTCAAAAATAAGAATTATTTGCAGCACATTACAAAGATATGATGAGATACCTGTTTTCAAATTATAAAAATATCCACGAACAGATGAAATACTTATAAGATCGGCTTAAATTAGTATTTTTACACAACACTATTTTGAATCACTAATGGCAAAACTCAGTAGCAGGCTAGTCTCCCTGGATATCTTCCGGGGGATGACAGTGGCTTTTATGATAATTATTAGCACCCCCGGAAGCTGGAAGTATGTGTATCCTCCTCTGAGACATTCAGAATGGAATGGTTGTACGCTGGCAGATCTTGTATTTCCCTTTTTCCTTTTTATAGTAGGTCTGTCATCATACTATTCTCTAAAAAGATATGGTAATGAATTAAATGGAAGTTCTATTCTGCGGATTTTCAGGCGAATGTCGGCTCTCATTGTCCTGGGTTTGTTTCTTACAGTTTTTCCTTACTTCAGAATGGATTATTCTACGCTAAGGATAATGGGTGTATTGCAGCGTATTGCTCTTGCCTATGGAATTAGTGCAATTATTTGTCTTACAGTCAGACGTGATTATCTCTGGATTGTAATAGCGGTCTTGTTACTCATATATTGGGGATTATTGATATTTTTCGGAGGTGCCGATCCTTACAGCCTTCAAAATAACTTTGTTCTTAAAACTGATATCGTTCTGCTGGGAAAAAATCACCTTTATACCGGATTTGGAATTCCCTTTGAACCTGAAGGATTGCTAAGTACGATAACCGCAATCTGTTCGGTTATAATTGGCTATTTTATTGGTGAAATCATAGGTAATGGTTCAGCAAGCGGAAAATCAGTACTAAAACTGATCTTATTGGCTGCTGCAGCCGGTGGTCTTGGCTACCTTTGGAATTTGATATTGCCTTTCAATAAGCCTTTATGGACAAGTTCATATGTTTTATATACATCAGGTATTTCAATTGGAGTTTTCGCATTGATCTACCTTATTGCAGACGTATTTAAATTTCAGATATGGGGTATTTTCTTCCTGATTTTCGGAACCAATGCGATATTTGTCTATTTTATCGCTGCGATCTGGACTAAGTTATTGTTATTCATCAAGATAACTGTAGGGAATGATAAGATCAGTCTTTATGCATGGTTTTATGAAAAGGTTTGTGTTCCGGTTGCAGGCAATACCAACGGAAGCCTTATGTTTGCGATTATACAGATGTTACTTATGTGGGGATTAGCATTAGTTTTGTACAGGAAGAAGATACTGATCAGATTGTAAAGACAAAAGACAAAAGTAAAAAGACAAAAGTAACGTATAAGGTTCCCCTCCCTGGAGGGGTTAGGGGTGGGTTCTTAATAACGAAAAAAGTATTTTTGATGGATGTAGTAAACATTATATCAGTTAGTTATAAAGAGTTATTCGGAGAATCGGATATTAAGATCACCGAACTTCCAAAATCAGGTTCCGATAGAAAATACTTTAGAATCACGTCTGGCAATATAAGCCGGATTGCCGCATTTAATTCAAATTTTGAAGAGAACGAGGCATTTGTAGGATTTACAAAACACTTTCTTTCAAAGGGCCTACCTGTGCCTGAGATATTAGGATATCTTCCTGAAAAGCATATCTATTTTCTTCAGGATCTGGGTGATATGAACCTGTATTCCCTACTTCAGAAAAAACATTCTGGAGCCGGATTTGATTCTGAGGATGAGCTTTTATATCGAAAAATACTCGACAAACTTATTCTGTTTCAGATACAGGGATTAGATGGTTTGAATCTCGATCTTTGTTATCCTCACAGATTATTTGATAAGCAGTCGATGATGTGGGATATGAATTATTTCAAGTACATGTTTCTTAAATTATTGTCTGTGTCTTTTAATGAGAGGCGACTGGAACATGATTTTGAGCTTTTGGCTGATTTTCTTCTTGAAACCGGTCAGGATTATTTCCTTTACAGAGATTTTCAGTCAGCAAATATTATGATAGTAGAAGATGAGCCATGGTTTATTGATTACCAGGGAGGTAGAAAAGGTGCACCTCAATATGATGTTGCTTCACTTTTATACGATGCAAAAGCTCATATCCCGGCATCTTCATGTAAAAAACTTCTTGATTATCACATTGATAATTTTTGTTCAGTTTCCGGAGAGAGTAAAGATAAATTCATTGGATATTTCGCCGGGTTCAGTATGATAAGATTAATGCAGGCATTAGGTGCATTCGGGTTCAGGGGATTGTATGAGAAGAAACCAACCTTTACAGGCAGTATTGTGCCTGCAGTTAAACTCCTGATTCAGTTAATCGAATCTGATCAGCTCCCAATGAAATTACCAGAATTATTTCAAACTGTTAAGTTAATTCCATCTCTTAAATTATATCATGAATTGGAGTAGAGACGCAATATTTTGCGTCTCGGTAAATAGAAAACTGTTGAGACGCAATGATTCGCGTCTTAGTAAACAATGAACATTAAACGAATGACGCGAAACATTTCAAACTAATTGTGATTCAATGAAGGCAATGATTTTGGCTGCGGGACTAGGCAAACGTCTTGGGAAGATAACCGAAAGTATTCCCAAGGCTCTTGTTGATATAAATGGAAAGACAGCCCTTCATCTGGCTGTTGAGAAATGCAGCAATCATGGATTTGACGATATAATAATAAATGTGCATCATTTCGCTGATATGGTTGAAGCCGAAGTGGAGAACCTTATAAAAATCGGGTTTAGAATAACTGTGTCGGATGAACGTGAGATGCTGCTTGAAACAGGTGGCGGATTATACAATGCCAGAGGTTTTTTTGATAATGAGCCTTTCCTGATTTATAACGTAGATATAATTTCTGATCTTGATCTTTCAGCGTTGTTCAGATATCATCTTGAAAAGAAAGGTCTTGCTACTCTGGCTGTGAGGAATCGTCCGGGTAACCGTTTCTATCTTATTGATGATTCCGGCAGGATTTGCGGATGGAGAAACAAAGCAACCGGGGAAGAGATTCTTACTGGCAAGAATGCAGGAGAACTTTCGGAGATAGCTTTCTCAAGTATGCATATCGTGGAACCTGAGATATTTAAATATATGAAAGAAGGAATCTATACTATGACAGATCTTTATCTCAAATTATCTGTAAACCATAATATTTTTACTTACAGAGATGATACTGGTTACTGGGGAGATATTGGAACACCAGAAAGTCTTGAATATGCCAGGAAGCAGTTCATAAATAAATAGATTATGGGTACTGGGTTCTTGGTCCTTGGTACCAAATTACCAGCAACCAGCAACCAGTTAGAGCTTCCAAAACGTCCTTGTGAAGATAGTGAATACGGTAATAATCTCCAGTCTTCCGATAATCATCAAAAGGGTTAGAACTAACTTACTTGTCTCAGGTAAATGGGCGAAATTACTCATGGGGCCCACTGTACCGAGTCCGGGACCGATTGCTGCCATACATGTTGCAACTGAACTTGCTGAAGTTATAGGATCGACTCCTGTTACTACAATAATAATTGTTCCAAGAACAAAAATGAATAAGTATAAAACAACGAAGGATAGTATGGATGTGTTAGCATTTTCAGGAACACTCTTACCATTTAATTTTATGAATGTAATAGATTTTGGGTGATTTAGTTTAACAAAAACTGCCTTAATGTTTTTTATGACAACTAGATGTCGGGCCATCTTTATTCCACCGCTTGTTGAACCTGTGCTACCACCTGCAAACATCAACAGAAAAATCAATAAAAGAGCCGGGACAGGCCAGAGAATGTAATCAGCTGATACATAACCTGTGCATGTGATTATGGAAATGGTCTGGAAAAAACCTTCACGGAAGGATTCCTCAAATGATCTGGTCGAGTTTACAAGCAGAATTATAGTTGCCAGAGCGCCGGCTATTATAGCTACAGTAATATAGAACCACAACTCTTCATTTTGTTTGATTTTCTTAAAATTAAATTTCAACAGATAATAATATATAACCTGACTTGTTCCTGCCAGAAACATGAATATCATCACAATATATTGACTGTAGGGTGAGAAGGACATCATGCTGGTGTTCTT
>Ga0209745_1000621_pt1 | contig 21673 bp, 20 predicted proteins | sample BarGraNGADG00312_FD_184495 | JGI IMG/M metagenome (GOLD analysis project Ga0209745, IMG submission 184495) | Arctic peat soil microbial communities from Barrow, Alaska - Barrow Graham LP Ref core NGADG0004-312 (SPAdes) (version 2) | ecosystem: Environmental > Terrestrial > Soil > Wetlands > Peat...
GATCTGCTCAGCGGCGGCGAGGGCGTTGGAGATCTGGGCGGACTGGTCCCGCACCTGCAGCAGGACGTCGTCGCCGTAGAGTCCCTGACTGCCGGTCAGGAACCAGATCTGCTTGCTCATCTTGTGCTTCCTTGTCCATAGACGTTCTGGTAACGGTCGAACAGCCGGTCGATGTCGGCCGCTGCGATGGGCACCGGCTCGCCGAGCTGGCGGGAGAAGTGGACGGTGCGGGCGACGTCCTCGACCATGACTGCGGCCTTGACCGCGTCCCTGGCGTCCTTGCCGATGGTGAAAGGGCCGTGATTGGCCATCAGCACTGCGCGAGAGCGGCTGTGGCTGAGGGTCTCGACGATGCCGCGGCCGATCGAGTCGTCCCCGATCAGGGCGAACGGACCGACCGGGATCTCGCCACCGAACTCGTCGGCGATCATGGTGAGCACGCACGGGATCGGCTCCCGGCGCGCTGCCCAGGCTGTGGCGTAGTCGGAGTGCGTGTGCACGACCCCGCCCACCTCGGGCATGTGCTTGTAGACGTAGGCGTGGGCGGCGGTGTCCGACGACGGGCTGCGCGTACCCTCCACCAGGTTGCCGTCGAAGTCGCAGACCACCATCGCCTCGGGCGTGAGGTCGTCGTAGGAGACACCGGACGGCTTGATGACCAGCAGATCTGCACCGGGAACACGGGCGGAAACGTTGCCGGCGGTCCAGACCACCAGGCCGTTTCGGGGCAGCTCGTTGTGCAGCGCAGCGACCTCGGATTTGAGGCCGTCGACCAATTCGCGGAGTTCAGCTGGTACGACGGTCACTGCTGGACCCCGGTTCTACCTGTCCGGTGGAAACCCACCCCGACAACGCTGTTCGCGGTATACGCCACCACTTCGATGTGCTCCCTATAACTGACGGCTTCTTTGCCCGCCACCGAGGATGTTACCGGTACCACAACCCAGTTCGTGACATCTGGAGATAACAGTTTGATATCGGTACCACCGCTGTCAGTCGGCTGTGTGCGGCCGGTCAACGTGGCTGAGCGAACGCAGCCCGTGGTCGAGGTGCCAGCCGATGAAGGCAGCCACCATGCCGCTTCCCTGTCTCAGGGTCGGAGCGGAAATCTCGCGGGTTGAGCGCCAGTCACCGGCCAGCAGCGCACCCAGGTAGGTCACGGTCGCCGGGGCCGGGTGGGCGGAGCCGGGCGGGCGGCACCGCCGACAGACCATGCCGCCGAGCTGGGGTGAGAAGGCCTCGTGCGGCCCCGCTGCGCCACAGCGCGCGCAGTCCCCCAGCGTTGGCGCGTAGCCCGCCAGGGCCACCGCGCGCAGCAAGTAGGCGTCCATCACCATGGTGGCCGGACGCACGCCGTCCGAGGTGCCGGCGGTGAGCGCCTGCAGCGCCCCGACCAGCAACTGGAATTGCTGCAGGGCGGGCTCGCCCTCCTCTGTCACCAGCCGGTCGGCGGTCTCGATCATCACCTGACCGGTGGTGTAGCGCTCATAGTCGTGGGCGAGGGGCTCGGAGTAGGGGTGCAACGTCACCGCCTGCGTGATCACGTCAAGCGTCCTCCCGGTGGCGAACTGCAGGTCGACATGGCTGAACGGCTCCAGCCGTGCGCCGAACTTCGACGAGGTCCGCCGGACGCCGCGGGCGACAGCCCTGACCTTGCCATGGCGCCGCGAGAGCATGGTGATGATGCGGTCGGCCTCGCCCAGCTTGTGGGTACGAAGGACGACCGCCTCGTCACGGTAGGTCGGCACCCGGCCATTCTCCCCCGCGGTGTCACATCCCCAGCCCAGGTGGCTGTGGGCGTGGCGTTGTTAGCGCACACACCGTGCTGCAATGATGGCCTCAGTTCATTGGCTCGCGCGGGGAGCGACCGCCGCGCGGAGCCCCAGAAGGAGGATCAACGATGATCGACGGCCCGGCAGCCACCAGTATTCGCGAAGCGATCGAGGGCGGACAGACCGCCCTTGGCATCGAGTTCGGTTCCACAAGGATCAAGGCCGTGCTCGTCGGCCCCGACAACCAGCCGGTCGCGACCGGCAGCCACGACTGGGAGAACCAGTTCGTGAACCGGGTCTGGACCTACTCGGTCGATGCGGTGTGGGCGGGCCTGCAGGACTGCTACGCGTCCCTGGCCCGGGACGTGCAGGAGCGTTACGGGGTGGACCTGGCAGGTGTCGGTTCCCTCGGTGTGTCGGCGATGATGCACGGCTACATGGCCTTCGACGCAGCCGGCGAACTGCTGGTGCCGTTCAGGACGTGGCGCAACACGATCACCGGTGAGGCATCCGAGGAGCTCAGCGAGTTGTTCGGCCACAACATCCCGCAGCGCTGGAGCATCGCCCACCTGTACCAGGCGATCCTGAACGGCGAGGAACATGTGGGGGCGATCGCCCACCTGAACACACTCGCCGGCTATGTGCACTGGAAGCTCACTTCCGAGCTGGTGCTCGGTGTCGGGGACGCCAGCGGCATGTTCCCGATCGACATCGCCACCGGCGGCTACAACGCGGCGATGGTGACCCAATTCGACGATCTGGTGGCCGCGAAGGGCTTCGACTGGACGCTGGGCGACATCCTTCCCGACGTCCTGCCGGCCGGAGCCTCAGCCGGCACCCTGACCGAGGCCGGCGCACGGCTCCTCGACCCGAGCGGGACGCTGCAGGCCGGCATCCCGTTGTGTCCGCCCGAGGGCGACGCCGGTACCGGCATGGTTGCGACCAACTCCGTGGCCCGGCGCACCGGCAACGTCAGCGCCGGCACCTCGATCTTCGCGATGGTGGTGCTGGAGCACGAGTTGGCAGCCCGGCATTCCGAGCTCGACCTGGTCACCACACCGGCCGGCGACCTGGTGGCGATGGTGCACTGCAACAACGGGGCCAGCGAGCTCAACGCCTGGGTGGGTCTGTTCGGCGAGTTCGCCACCCGGCTCGGCGCCGGTAGCGACACCAACGGTGTCTTCGAGACCCTCTTCCGTGCCGCGCTCGAAGGCGAGGCCGACTGCGGTGGGCTGCTGTCCTATAACTACCTTTCCGGTGAGCACATCACTGGCCTGCACGAGGGCCGTCCACTGTTCACCCGCACCCCGGACAGCCAGTTCAGCCTTGCCAACTTCATGCGCACCCACCTGTTCGCTTCGTTGTCGACGCTGCGGATCGGCATGGAGGTGCTGCTGAAGTCCGAGGGCGTGCAGCTGGACTCGATGTTCGCCCACGGCGGCCTGTTCAAGACCAAGGGGGTCGCACAGCGCTTCCTCGCCGGAGCGCTCGACACGCCGGTGTCGGTCGGTGACATCGCCGGCGAGGGCGGCGCCTGGGGCATCGCGCTGCTGGCCGCCTACCTGCGCGACAAGGCCGAAGGCCAGGACCTGGCCTCCTACCTCGGTCAGCGGGTGTTCGCGGGCGCGGCTCTGGAATCGGTCGACCCCGATCCTGCCGACGTCGCCGGCTTCACCGCGTACGTCGAGCGGTTCACCGCTGGCCTGCCCATCGAGCAGGCTGCCGTCGCACACAGCTGAGCTCCACTCATCTGAGCTCAGGCCGGCCGGGCAGCGACCCGGCCGGCGCCGGTGAACCTCCCGCGTGCCGGCGCGCGTTTCTTGTTGGCCGTAGGCTTCCGGGATGGGTCTCCTTCGCGTCAGCGTCGACCACCTGGTCGGCATCTCGGCGCGCGTGAACGCCGGCGTCCGCGGCTCCTCACTGATCGCCACCGGCATCGCCGGTCGCAAGGCCGCGGAAGTGCGTGACGTAGTCGCAGCGCTCGCCGCCAGCGGGATCCGCGAGGACGCCGTCGAGGTGGCCGGCATCCGGCTCACCACCTCCGATGGCCGCATCCTGCACATCCAGAGCGTTGACATCCAGCTGGTGGTCACGGCCGACGCCGACCAGTTGCCCGACGTGCTCGGCGTGCTCGCGGACCGTCCCGGCGTTGCGGTGGAGCACCTGGAGTGGGTCTACGACGAGTTCGAGGCCAGCATCACCGCCGCGGCAGAGGCGATGACCAAGGCACGGCGCAAGGCCGATGCGATCGCTGCGGCCGCAGGGCTCGAAGTGACCGGCATCGCCACCGCGAGCGACTCCTGGAGCATGCCGCAGCCTCAGGTGCAGCTGGCCGATTCTCCGATGATGTACGCCGCCCGGGCCAGTTCGGCGCCACTCGACCTCGGGGTGGAAATCAACACAACCACACAGCTGTCCACGCATCTCAGCGTGGATTTCGAGTTGTCACCATAGGCTGGGGCCATGCATCGCATCTCGACGTTGAGAGTGTCTCCGATCTGCCTCGGTGGGAACGTGTTCGGGTGGACGGCGGATCCGGAGAATACGGAGGCCATTCTCGACGCCTTCCTCGAAGGTGGCGGAAACTTCATCGACACCGCCGATGTCTATTCGGCATGGGTTCCGGGCCACCGCGGCGGGGAATCCGAGAGCCTGATCGGTGGCTGGTTGGGCCACCGTGCCAACCGGGACAAGGTGGTGATCGCCACCAAGGTGGCCAAGCATCCCATCCACCGTGGGCTGCGTCCCGCGAACCTCAAGATCTGCCTTGACGGCTCACGGCGCCGGCTCGGCACCGACACCATCGACCTGTACTACGCGCATGAGGACGACGCACATGTGCCGATCGCCGAATGGGTCGGCGCGTTCGACCAGATGATCAAGCACGGCGCCATCAAGCACTGGGGATTGTCGAACTTCACCCTCGCCCGCATGCAGGAGGTCATGGAGGTTGCCACCCGTGAGGGCCTGGCGCTGCCGGTTGCGGTGCAGCCGGGCTACAACCTCGTGCACAGGGGCGAGGTGGAGACCCGCGGTCTCGGCGCCTTCTGCGTCGAGCACAAGCTGGCGCTGGTGCCCTACTACGGGCTCGCCTCCGGGTTCCTCACGGGCAAGTACGCGCGCGGCGAGCAGGTGCACGGGCCGCGGGCGGGACGGGTGAAGACCTACGCCACCGACGCGGGCTTCGCCGTGGTCGACGAGGTGGTTGCGATCGCAGACGAACTCGGCGTCGAGCCGGCCACCGTCGCCCTTGCCTGGGTGCGCCAGCAGCCCGGGGTCGTCGCGCCGATCGCCTCGGTGAGTTCCGCGGACCAGATGCCGGCGATCCTCGCTGCGGCCGAGCTGAAGCTGTCGCGCTCGCAGGTCAACCGGCTGACGAAGGTCTCTGCGCCCTTCTGCTGAGCAACCGCACACGTGCCGCCGTCCCGGTTGATCGGACGGCGGCACGTTCGGTGTCTGGCCGGGTCCCCCCGGGGTCAGGTCTCGACGCTGCCCTCGATCTGGGTCGGCCCACCGCTGTGGGCAACGGCGATCTTGCGGGGCTTGGCCCCCTCGGCGACAGGGATCCGCAGCCTCAGCACGCCGTCACGGTACTCCGCGCCGATCTTGTCCAGGGCCACGCCGTAGCCCAGGGTCAACTGGCGCGCAAACGTGCCGACCGGGCGCTCGCGCACCAGCCACTTCTGCTCGTCGGTGATCTCAGCATTGCGCTGCGCACGCACAGTCAGAGTGCGGTCGTCCACGTCGACGTCGATCGATGCGGGGTCGACGCCGGGCAGGTCGACGCAGGCGACGAAGACGTCACCGTCGCGGTACAGGTCCATCGGCATGGCGGCGCTGGCAGGCGTCCGGGCGACGTCGGAGAACCACCTGTCCACCTGGGTGAAGGGATCGAATGCTCGTGCCATCTGGCTCACTTCCTCTCGTCTGGTTGGCACTCTCACTATGCGAGTGCTAACTCCAGTCTGCGACAGTCTGTCGGTGAATTCAAGAGAGTTGAGCCGAACCCACTCAACTTGTTCGCGGGTGGCGGACGCTGGCCATGCGTCCCTGCTCGTTTAGGCTGCTGGTGTGGCGAAGCGCAAGGAGATCCGTCCACCGGCAGCCCACCCCTCCGGGGCCAGGCCTCCGGTCATCGACGCGCGGGCTCTCCCCCGCCACGTCGCGATCGTGATGGACGGCAACGGCCGCTGGGCGAAAGCGCGGAACCTGCCACGCACCGATGGCCACGCCCGCGGCGAGGATGCGCTGTTCGACGTGATCGAGGGCGCCATCGAGCTCGGCATCAAGAACCTCTCCGCCTATGCCTTCTCCACCGAGAACTGGCGCCGCTCCCCCGACGAGGTGCGCTGGCTGATGGGGTTCAACCGCGACGTCATCCATCGTCGCCGCGACCAGCTGGACGCCCTGGGCGTGCGCATCCGGTGGGCCGGGCGCTCCCCGAAGCTGTGGCGCAGCGTGATCAGCGAGCTGCAGGACGCGGAGCGGCAGAGCGCCGACAACAGCGTGCTGACCCTGCAGTTCTGCGTGAATTACGGCGGACGCGCCGAAATCGTCGACGCCGCCCGCGCCATCGCAGAGGCGGCCATGCGCGGGGAGCTCGACCCGTCCCGACTCACCGAGGACAGGTTCCGGCGGTTCCTCGACGAGCCGGAGATCCCCGACGTCGACCTGTTCATTCGCTCCTCCGGCGAGCAGCGCACGTCCAACTTCCTGTTGTGGCAGTCGGCCTACGCCGAGATGGTGTTCATGGACCGGCTGTGGCCCGACTTCGACCGCAGGGACCTGTGGCGAGCGGTGGAGGACTACGCGCAGCGCGACCGTCGTTACGGCGGCGCCCAACCGAACGTTGTCGGCTGATGCCGTTCGTGGCGATCCATTCCCCGATTCTGGGGACGGATGTGGAGATCCGGGTAGACGCCGATCCGGAGGCAGCGCTCGCAGCCGACGCTGCTGCGGTGGCTGAGTTCGAGCGGTTGGCAGCGGTCTTCTCGATCTATGACGAGTCCAGTGAACTATCGCGCTGGCGTCGCGGCGACGTCGACGACTGCTCCTCCGAGCTGACCGAGGTGCTAGCGGCCGCACAAGCCTGGCACGCGGCCAGCGGGGGCGCCTTCCACCCGGCGATCCAGCCGTTGCAGCGACGCTGGCAGCGTGCGGCCGCCGAGGACGTTCTGCCCGACCCGGCCGAGCTTGCCGAGCTGGCTGCCGCGTGCGCCACCCTGCCTTTCACGGTCGTCGATGGACGGGCGGAGCGGATCGCCGAATGCTCCGGGGTCGACCTGAACGCCATAGCCAAGGGCTACATCGTCGATCGGGCGGCGCTGACCGCCTCCGCCGTCCCTTCGGTGGACGCGGTGATGATCAACGCCGGCGGAGACCTCCGCCATCTGGGGGAAGGTTCCGTCCTGGTGGGAATCGAGGATCCGGCAGCGCTTTTCGAGGGAACTGCTCCGCGATGGCGGGTCCAGCTGGCCCAAGCCGGCCTGTCAACGTCCGGGGGTGCGAAGCTGGGATTCGCGGTCGCGGGTCAGTCGTACGCGCGAGTCATCGACCCGCGGACCGGCTGGCCGGTGACCCACACAACCTCGGCATCGGTGGTTGCCCCAGACGCGATGACGGCGGACGCCCTTTCCACGGTCCTTCGCGTCCTGCCGCCGGCGGAGGCGTTGGCCCGGGCCGAGGCGGAAGGCTGGGCCTGCCTCCTGGTCGGAGCAGACGGCGTCGAGAGGATGAGCCTCGCCTGGCCGGCTACAGATCGCCACAGCACCTCGGAGGACGAGCCCGATACCGATCGGCGCGAATGAAGGTCATCCGGAGGTGACCGCTGCGCTCAGTCGGCGCCGGCCTCCATGCCAGAGCGCTCCTGGGCCGCCTCGATCGCCGAGTCGGTCTCCACACCGGTGGTGATCGCGTCGGCATTGCCCGACTCGAGCGAACCAACCAGAGCGGACACTTCGCCGCCGACGAGCCCGAGCTGGGCGTACTGCTCCAGCCGGGTGCGCGAGTCGGCGATGTCGAGGTTTCGCATGGTCAGCTGGCCGATCCGGTCCAGAGGGCCGAAAGCTGCGTCGCCGACGCGCTCCATGGAGAGCTTCTCGGGGTCGTAGGAGAACGACGGGCCTTCGGTGTCGAGGATCGAGTAGTCCTCGCCGCGACGCAGTCGAAGGGTCACCGAACCCGTAACGGCGGAGCCGACCCAACGCTGCAGCGACTCGCGCAGCATCAGCGACTGCGGATCGAGCCAGCGGCCCTCGTACATCAGCCGGCCGAGCTTGCGGCCCTCCTGCTGATAGTTGGCGAGGGTGTCCTCGTTGTGGATCGCGCTGAGCAGGCGCTCGTAGCAGATGTGCAGCAGCGCCATGCCCGGCGCCTCGTAGATGCCGCGACTCTTGGCCTCGATGATGCGGTTCTCGATCTGGTCGCTCATACCGAGGCCGTGACGTCCGCCGATGGCGTTGGCCTCCATGACCAGGTCGACGGGGGTCGCGAACGTCTGGGAGTTGATGGCGACCGGGCGGCCCTGCTCGAAGGTGATCGTCACGTCCTCGGTGACGATCTCCACGGACGGCTCCCAGAACCGGACGCCCATGATCGGGTCGACGATCTCGATGCCGACGTTGAGGCTCTCCAGCTCCTTGGCCTCATGGGTGGCGCCCCAGATGTTGGCGTCGGTGGAGTAGGCCTTCTCCTTGGAATCGCGGTACGGCAGGGCGCGTTCGGCCAGCCACTGGGACATCTCGGCGCGGCCGCCGAGTTCGCGCACGAAGTCAGCGTCGAGCCACGGCTTGTAGATGCGCAGCTGCGGGTTGGCCAGCAGGCCGTAGCGGTAGAACCGCTCAATGTCGTTGCCCTTGTAGGTGGAACCGTCGCCCCAGATCCAGACGTCGTCCTCACGCATGGCCCGCACCAGCATGGTGCCGGTGACGGCGCGTCCGATCGGCGTCGTGTTGAAGTAGGTGCGCCCGCCGGTGCGGATGTGGAAGGCGCCGCAGACGAGCGCGACGAGGCCCTCCTCGACCATGGCCGTCCGACAGTCGACCATGCGGGACAGCTCTGCACCGTAGGCGCCTGCGCGGCCGGGGACGGAGGCGATGTCCGGCTCGTCGTACTGGCCGAGGTCAGCGGTGTAGGTGCAAGGAATGGCACCCTTCTCGCGCATCCAGGCCACGGCCACGGACGTGTCCAGACCTCCGGAGAAGGCGAGGCCGACGCGTTCGCCGACGGGAAGTTCGGTGAGGACCTTGGACATGGCGGCGATCCTACCGGTCACGCTCGTCCGGGCTGCCCGCATCCGTCCTCGTGGGCGGAACGATCAGTCACCCTCCGACGCGGGCACTTCTGGGTACAAGAACATGTCATCGGTCGCTGGCGGAGCAATCATCACCCATCCCGGCTCACCTGTGGCCAGAAGGGTCGGCGGACCACAGTGCTCAACCAGTTCGCGAACCCGCGCCTGACCAACTCGCCAGACAGCCAGGTCCAGGTCCGACCCCCGGTCAAGCGGCACTTCCGCATTGGGCTCCCCCATGAAGTCGACCGTGTCGTCAGCGTCGCCGACCCACCAGGCGGCCAGCATCTCTGACCGAATGCCGAGCATTTCGACAAGGGCAAGGTACTCGACTGTGCCGTCCTCCCCAGTGCCCGGTGGAACGCGGATGGACCGCCGCAGCCTGCGGCCGTCGGGTTCGAAGATGACACCCCCAAACCGGGCGACGAGTCCAGCGTCCACGGCTGCGACGTCTCGCGATGGCGACCAACTCGAACTGACATGGATCTCGACCAACAAGTCGCCCGTCCTCCGGGATTGCCTTGGCATGCCCCAGCCGGCACCGTGCCTCGATTGCCTCATGACCACCCATTGAACAGCGGCTTACCAGCCACCGCCACCACCCCCACCACTGCCGCCGCCGCTGACCGGCCAGCAGGTGATCCGGACCGCATCGCTGTAGTGCCAGACGTCATGCCGTCCGAAACCGAAGAGTCGGAGCCTCGTTCGGTAGGTGCCCACCGAGCAGGTCCGTGATCTGCCGATCCGCATCAGGTTCGACTTCCCCGTCTTCAATACTGCCTTCTTGGTCGGCACCACCCGCCAAGCGCCGTTCTGGTATTTCTGGAGCTGGACGTCCATGTGAAGATCCGGCACGTGTCGTCCCACGCAGCGGATGAGCCTCCCGATTGCGTTCATCGTTCCGCCGACATGCCTCGAGTCGTGCGGTTCCTCCGGATCGACACGACACACCGTTACCGTGGCGGCTTCTGCATTCGGCGCTGAGCCCAGGCAGAACACCGGCAGCAAGCTCAAGGCGGCGAGGACCATCGCCCCGGTGCGAAGGAGCCTGCTCAAACGAAGAGGGATTCGTGTTGCATCCATGCCGTGACCCTCGGCATCGCGGGCATCCCTGCGTCAGCCATCCACAGGCCAGTGGCCTGCCGACAGTTGTCCACAGATCACACGACTACATGGCTGAGGGCACCCTCCGCGTTGCCTGCAGGACCCTACCCACATTGCGGATGGTCGCGGATGTTCGTCAGGTAGCGGCATCCGCCCCGCCGCCCTTCCGAGCATCGATCCGGTCGGCGAGCTCAACCAGCCGACGACGGGTCGCGTCGTCGTACGCGTCCGGCGAGCAGCCCCGGTAAGAGCTCGCTCGCGAGCGGTTGACCCGCCGGCCGGATCGACGCCCGGCAGTGCATCAGAACCGGAGATGCCCCCGGCATCAGGGCTAACCCGCCCGGCGGACCTCGCGGTTCAGCGCACCGATCACGGCGCGCAGTGAAGCGGTGACGATCGACTCGTGCAGGCCGACGCCCCACATCACGTGTGCGTCTTCGCCGGCACCCAGTTCGGTCTCCACATAGGCGGCGGCTTTGGCGTCGCCGCCAGCGGAGAGGGCGTGCTCGGCATAGTCGAGCACCCGGACGTGGTAGCCGAGGATCCCGAGCGCATCGACGAAGGCAGAGACCGGGCCGTTGCCCTCGCCGGTGATCTCCTTCTGCACGCCGCGGTCGGAGACCGTCGCCGTGACGGTGTAGCCACCCCCGTTGGAGACCGACTTCACCGTGACGAGTTCCAGGGGTGTGGTGTCCTCGAGGTACTCGCCGGAGAAGATCCGCCACATCTCCTCGGCATTCACCTCTCCGCCCTCGGAGTCGGTGCGGGCCTGGACGACGCGGGAGAATTCCATCTGCAGCCGCCGGGGCAGGTCCATGTGGTGCTCGGACTTCATGATGTAGGCCATGCCGCCCTTGCCGGACTGCGAATTGACCCGGATCACGGCCTCGTAGGTGCGGCCGACGTCATGCGGGTCGATCGGCAGGTACGGCGCCTCCCACGGGATCTCGTGCAAGCCCTTGCCTTGTGCGGCAGCCTGCTTCTCCAGCACCTCCAGCCCCTTCTTGATGGCGTCCTGGTGGGACCCCGAGAAGGCGGTGTAGACCAGGTCGCCCGCGTATGGGTGGCGCGGGTGGACGGCCATGTTGGTGCAGTACTCCACCGTGCGACGGATCTCGTCGATGTCGGAGAAGTCGATCCTGGGGTCGACGCCCTGCGTGAACAGGTTCAGGCCCAGGGTGACCAGGCAGACGTTCCCGGTGCGCTCGCCATGGCCGAACAGGCAGCCCTCGACGCGGTCCGCACCGGCCATCAGGGCCAGTTCGGTGGCAGCGACAGCCGTCCCGCGGTCGTTGTGCGGGTGCAGCGAAATGGCGACGTTCGGACGGTTGCGGATGTACCGGCCGAAGTACTCGATCTGGTCGGCGTACGTGTTCGGCGTCGATCGCTCCACAGTCGCGGGCAGGTTCAGGATGATCTCCCGGCCCGGGCCGGGCTGCCACACGTCCATCACCTGGTTGCAGACTTCGATCGCGAAATCGGTCGGGGTCTGGGTGAAGATCTCGGGGCTGTACTGGTAGCCGAACTCGACGTCGGTGAGGTTCTGCTCTGCGTACTTCATGACCAGTTCGGTGCCCCGCGTCGCCATGGCGACGCACTGCGCCTCGTCGATGTTGAAGACCACCCGGCGGAACAGCTCCGCGGTCGCGTTGTACATGTGGATGTTCGCACGGTGTGCCCCGATCAGGGACTGCGCCGTGCGTTCGATCAGGTCCTCACGGGCTTGGGTGAGGACCGTTACGGTGACATCTTCGGGGATGGCGTCACCGATGATCAGGCTGCGCACGAAGTCGAAGTCGGTCTGCGATGCCGACGGGAAGCCGATCTCGATCTCCTTGTAGCCCATCCGCACCAGCAGCTCGAACATCTTCCGCTTGCGCGAGGGGGTCATCGGATCGATCAGTGCTTGGTTGCCGTCACGCAGGTCGGTGGACAACCACCGCGGCGCGGCGGTGATCTTCTTCGTCGGCCAGGTGCGGTCGGGCACGTCGATCGGCTCGAAGGCGGTGTACCGGGTGAACGGCATCGGACTGGGCTGCTGGGCCGGGACAGGCTGCGGCCGCGTGGGGAAAGTATTGGTGGTCATGGGGTTCCTCGCTGTGCGGGCTGGTGCCAGGCGCGTGCAGAACTCCGCAGCGAGGAGGCCTGATCAGGTTCTAGGCCTCGCTGCGGCGACCAAGCAGGAGTCGCGCCCATGACATGGCAGCCATGTTTGCACACGATTGCTGCAGCAGCCAAGGCCGGAACACATCCTGGGACGGCTCCGAGTGGTCTCGACCCTTCGACAGGCTCAGGGCAGGCCATGCCCGATCAGCGTCAGGAGACTAGAAGCCAAGGCGGTTCAAGTGCTTGGGGTTTCGCTGCCAGTCCTTCAGCACCTTCACCCGCAGGTCAAGGTGGACGGGCATGCCGACCAGCTCCGCAATCTGCAGGCGGGCGGCCGTACCGACCTCCTTCAGCCGCTGGCCCTGGTGGCCGATCACGATGCCCTTTTGCGAATCCCGCTCAACGATCATGGCGGCGAAGATGTCCAGCAACGGCTTGCCGGCCGGACGGTCGGCGCGCAGGCCCATCTCCTCGATCGTGACCATCAGGGAGTGCGGCAGCTCGTCCTCGACGCCTTCGAGGGCAGCCTCGCGGATGAGTTCTGCGATCCGGGTCTCTGTGGGCTCGTCGGTTACCTCGCCGTCCGGGTACAGCGGCGGGCCCTCCGGCAGCAGCTTGATCAACTCGGCGATGACGACGTCGACCTGGTCGTCGGTGACAGCGGAGACGGGGATGATGCTTGCCCACCGGATGCCGAGCTCCTCCTCCAGCGAGGCGATCTTCAGCAGGTGCTCTGCCATTCGTACGGGCTTGACCAGGTCGGACTTGGTGGCCAGCGCCACCAGCAGGGGACGCCGCGGCAGCTTCGCGATCTCGCTGACAAGGTAGGTGTCGCCCGGCCCGATCCGCTGGTCGGCCGGCAGGCAGACGCCCACAACGTCCACATCGGACCAGGTCTCCCTGACCAGGTCGTTGAGCCGCTCGCCGAGGAGGGTGCGGGGCTTGTGCAGGCCCGGGGTGTCAATCACCACCAGCTGGGCGTCCGGCCGGTTCACGATTCCTCGGACGGCGTGCCGGGTGGTCTGGGGCTTCGAGGAGGCGATCGCGATCTTCTGCCCCACCAGCGCGTTGGTCAGTGTCGACTTGCCGGCGTTCGGCCGGCCGACGAAGCAGGCGAAGCCGGACCTGGTGATGGGTTGGTTCATGTGCTGCGTACCGCCGATTCCTGGGCAAGTTTGGCCGCGGCCTCTGCAGCGGGGTCTTCGTCTTCCGGCACCGGCGTCGCCAGCACGGTCTGGATGGTGTGGCGGCGATCGTTGCCGCGTTCCGCAGTGAGCTCGATGCCCTCCCACTGCACGACCGATCCCGGGATCGGCACCTTGTTCAGCAGCTTGGCCATCAGCCCGAGCACGGTATCGACGTCCTCGTCGTCCACCTTCAGCCCGAACAGTTCGCCAAGGTCATCGATCGGCAGCCGCGCCCACACCCGGAATCGGCTCTCGCCCAGCTCGGTGACCGGCGGCACCTCGTCGTCGTACTCGTCGACGATCTCGCCGACGATCTCCTCCAGCACGTCCTCGATGGTCGCGAGGCCGGATGTGCCGCCGAACTCGTCGATCACGATCACGACGTGGCTGCGGGTCAGCTGCATCTCGCGCAGCAACTCGTCCACCGGCTTGGAGTCGGGGCAGAAGCTCGGCGGACGCATCAGGGTGTCGACGGTCTCGTTCGTCTGCGCCTTCGGGTTGTCGTACATCCTGCGGATGACGTCTTTGAGATACAGCACCCCGACGACGTCGTCGACGTCCTCCCCGATCACGGGGATACGGCTGAAGCCCGACCGGAGGGCCAGCGAAACCCCTTGCCGCAGCGTCTTGGCGCGTTCGATGTAGACCATCTCGGTGCGCGGCACCATGACTTCCTTGACGATGGTGTCACCGAGTTCGAAGACCGAATGGATCATCTGCCGCTCGCCGGACTCGATGACCTCGCGCGCCTCTGCCATGTCCACCAGCTCGCGCAGCTCTGCCTCGGAGGTGAACGGCCCGTCGGTGAACCCGCGGCCCGGAGTGAGCACGTTGCCGATCACGATCATCAGCTGCGGGACGGGCCCGAGCACGGTCGTCAGCAGCGACAGCGGGACGGAGGACGCGAGCGCCACCGACTCGGCGTGCTGGCGCCCCAGCGTCCGCGGGGCCACGCCGAGCACGATGAAGGAGACCGCCAGCATCGTGGCCGACGGGTAGAGGATGCGTTCCCAGGCCTGGGTGAAGTGCTCGAAGAAGACCAGCGCGACCAGCACGATCGCGATCACCTCGAGCATGATCCGCAGGAACAGGGAGGTGTTCAGGTAGGGCGCCGGGTCCTGGGCCAGCTGCAGCAGCCGCTGCGAACCGGGACGGCCGTCGGCGACAAGCTTCTCGGCCCTGGACTTCGACACGGAGGACAGGGCTGAGTCCGCTGTCGTCATCAATGCTGCGAGCAGGATGCATACGGCGGCGATGGCCAGCAGGATCCACTGGGTCTGGGTCAACGGGTGATCTCTCGCCTTGCTCTGGTCTGTGGGGGCATCAGTCTATCGGCACCGCCACTGGCCCGACGTGGGTGCTTCGTTCGCTCCGCTCACGAAGCTCCTCAGGGACCGCTTCGTGACGCTTCGTTCGCTCCGCTCACGAAGCTCCTCAGGGACCGGACTCGCTCAGGCGCGGCTGGACCCCCAGGCTGCGATCACCTTGTCGTTGAGGTCGAACATGACCTTCTTCTCGGCCGGCTCTGCGTGGTCGTGGCCCAGCAGGTGCAGCAGGCCGTGGACCAGCAGGTAGTCGGCCTCCTCCTCCGGCGTCCGGTTGCTCCCGGCGGCCTGGGCAGCGGTGACGGTCGGGCAGAGCACGATGTCGCCCAGCAGTCCGAGCGGCGGCTCCTCGTCCGGCTCGGGAGCGCGCAGCTCATCCATCGGGAAGCTGAGCACGTCTGTGGGGCCGGGCTCACCCATGAACTTCTCGTGGTAGGCGCTCATCGTCGCCTCGTCCACCAGCATGATCGAGAGCTCAGCCTGCGGGTGGATCCGCAACGCATCAAGGGCGAAGGTGGCCAGCTGGACCAAGCGTTCGGTGTCGACCGACTCCCCCGACTCGTTGTTCAGTTCGATCATCAGTTCTTCCTCACTGGTGGCAGCGTCGCCTCGAAGCGGTCGTAGGCTGCCACGATCCGCCCGACCAGCCGGTGACGCACCACATCATGGCTGGTGAGGCGGCAGAACGCGATGTCATGCACGCCGTCGAGGATCTCCTCCACGACGGTCAAGCCCGAGCGGGTGCCGTTCGGCAGGTCGATCTGGGTGACGTCGCCGGTGACCACGATCCTTGACCCGAAGCCCAGACGGGTCAGGAACATCTTCATCTGCTCCATGGACGTGTTCTGGGCCTCGTCGAGGATGATGAACGCGTCGTTCAGCGAGCGGCCGCGCATGTAGGCCAGCGGCGCCACCTCGATCGTGCCGGCGGTCAGCAGCCGCGGCACCGACTCAGGGTCGATCATGTCGTGCAACGCGTCGTACAGAGGACGCACAAAGGGGTCGATCTTGTCGCTCAGAGTGCCCGGCAGGAAGCCGAGACGCTCCCCCGCCTCGATCGCCGGACGGGTGAGGATGATCCGGTTGACCTCCTTGGCCTGCAGCGCCTGAACGGCCTTGGCCACCGCGAGGTAGGTCTTGCCGGTGCCGGCAGGGCCGATGCCGAACACCACGGTGTGAGCGTCAATGGCGTCCACGTAGCGCTTCTGGTTCAGCGTCTTCGGCCGGATGGTCTTGCCGCGGCTGGAGAGGATGTTGTGGGTGAGCACCTCCGCGGCGCTCACCTCCGGGTTCGTCGTCATTCCTAGCACGCGTTCCACCGTGTCCGCAGCGAGGCCCTGGCCGGTGCGGACGATGGTGATCAGCTCGGTGAGGACGTCGGCCGCGACGGTCACTTCCTCCGGGCTGCCGGTGAAGGTGATCTCGTTGCCGCGCACGTGGATGTCGGCGCCCAAGCCGGTTTCGAGGATGCGCAGGAACGCGTCGCGCGGACCAAGGACCGAGACCATGGCGATCGATACGGGTACGGCGACCCGGCGTTCAGCGACCGCCGCCGTCTCTGGCTGGTTCAGGGTTCCTCCTGTGTCTGTTGATATTCATCGTACCCAGCGCGACCCACAGAGCCACCCCGCCGTCCTGCTGGTTCCGCTTCCCCGCGGCACCGGCGAGAATGGCGGCAACCAACCACACCGGAGCAGTCATGCCAGCAGCCAGCCTGCCGATCGCACCGACCGGACGCGCCGGCCTGGCCGCGATGCTGGTCACCAGCGCCAGCGCTGTTCCCCTGATTGCGCTGCAGCAACTGGCCATCGGACTCGCGGTGCTGGCCGTCGGCCTTGCCCTTGCCTTCTGGGCCGACCGGGTGCTGGTCCGCACCCTGGCTGTGGTGGCCGTCGGCCTGGTGATCCTCTCGCTGACCTCACTCGAGGCCGACCTGACCGACCTCGGCATGCTGCGGTTCACCCTTGTGCTGGGCGGCGCCGTGCTGCTGCCCACCCTGCTGGCGCGGCGGTTCATCGCGCAGGAGGCGGTCCGGTTCCCTGTCCGCGGGCGCCGTTGGACGAAGTTGCAGTGGTGGTACCTGCCAGCGGTGGTCGCGATCGCCTACCTGCTGCTGCCGTTCTATTTCGTCGGCTCCGGCGCCTACCGGAACTGGCCCGCGGTGGCTACGGCGAACGAGATCGGACGGCTGTTCGTCGGCGTGAACGCTGTCGGCATCTGGGATGAACTGTTCTTCATCTGCATCGTGTTCTCCCTGTTCCGCCGACACGTCGGCCTCTGGACGGCCAACCTGCTGCAGGCGATCGTGTTCGTCTCGTTCCTGTGGGAGCTCGGCTACCGGTCGTGGGGGCCGGCCCTGACGATCCCGTTCGCGCTCGTGCAGGGCTGGATATTCGCCACGACTGCCTCATTGGGCTACGTGGTGACCGTCCACCTGCTGTTCGACGCGATCGTGTTCCTCGTGCTCGTGCACGCCCACAACCCGCAGCTTTTCGACTGGTTCGTGACGATCCCGGGTTAGCCGGCGAAGCGGTCGGTGGCGGCCACCAACTCCGCGGCGATCGCCGGCTCCGTGGCGGAGTGCCCGGCGAGCACCACCCGGTAGTCGGCCTCCGGCCAGGCCCGGTGAAGGTCGTCAGCCGTAACAACAGGGCAGGCAAGGTCGTAGCGCCCCTGCACCATCACGGCGGGGATATGACGGATCCGTCCGACCTCTTCGATCAACTGGCCTTCGGTCATCCAGCCCTCATTGACGAAGTAGTGGTTCTCGATCCTTGCGAAGGCCAGGGCGAACGCCGGATCGCTGAACTCGTCCACCGATTTCTGCGAGAACTCCAGCGTGGTGGTCGCGGCCTCCCAGGTGGTCCAGGCCACCCCGGCGGGCTGGTGGACGGCCGGGTCCGGATCGAACAGCAGGTCGTGGTAGGCCACCATCCGGTCACCGCTGAACGGCTCGCCGCCGAGCGGGGCCATGAACGACCGCCACCATTCCGGGCTGAGGTGCCCAGCGCCGCCGTTGTAGTACCAGTCGAGTTCGGAACGGCGCAGCGTGAAGATGCCGCGCAGCACCAGCTCTGTGACCCGGTCCGGATGCGCCTCTGCGTAGGCGAGGGCGAGCGCGCTGCCCCAGGAGCCTCCGAAGACCTGCCAGCGCTCGACACCGCGGTCGGCGCGCAGCTTCTCGAGATCGTCGACGAGGTGCCAGGTGGTGTTGGTGGAAAGGTCCGCACGCGGCTCGGAGGCGTGTGGCAGTGAGCGTCCGCAGTTGCGCTGGTCGAACAGGATCACCCGATAGCGGGCCGGGTCGAAGAACCGCCGGTAACCCGGGACGAGGCCGCCGCCGGGCCCGCCGTGCACGAAGACCGCCGGCTTGCCGTCGGGATTCCCGCACTCCTCCCAGTACAACTGCTGGCCGTCACCCACGTCGAGAAGGCCGTGCGCGTACGGCTCGATCGGTGGGTGGAGGACGTCTTCTGCGCTCGGCACCCTAATCGTCGTCGTCGTCGTAGTCGTCGATGATGTGCATTGCCGCTTCCTCTGCCGTCGCCGCACCACCGTCGATTCCAACGTCCCTCGCGACGCTCTCTGCCTCGGTATCCAGACCGGGGACGCCGTCGTTGGCGTCGACGAGCCGTCCGGCGCGCTGGTGGCCGACCTCGCGGGCCTCCGACGGGTCGTCGTTCCACGGGGTCTCATCCTTGACCGGCTCCGGCAGTTCCTGCGCGATCCGCATGTCGAGGGTCTCGCCCTTGCGCATCTCCGTCGCCGTGTTGCCGAAGCCCTGCGCCGGCGACCAGTTCTCACCGGTCACGTAGCCCTCGTCGAGGACGTCGTTGACCCCACGGTCAAGGAGGGTCTCGTCCGGTTGCAGCTGGTCGAGCTGCTCCGATTCGTCCGGAACGGCCTCGTCATAGTCGGTCATAGGCCTACATTGCCACGCCGGGGTGGGCAGAGGGCAGGCAACGCACGCATCTGTCCTGTGAACATCGTCTGAGAGGTGCACGGATGTCGTTCCTTATGGATGCCCAATTGCGAATCCACTAGGCTTCGCTCTCGTGTCCTCAGCCACCCCCACGGTCGCGCAGAAGCGCGGCAACTACGACCTGGTGCTCGCTGCCTTCGTCGGGATGCTGCTGATCTCCAACATCGGCGCGACCAAACTGATCGCCTTCGGGCCGAACGTCACCGTCGGCGGCCTCCAGCTGCTACCGATCGTCACCGACGGCGGCGCGATCCTGTTCCCGCTCACCTACATCCTCGGCGACATACTGGCCGAGGTGTACGGGCTGCGTCGCGCCCACCGGGCGATCATCACCGGCTTCGTGCTGGCCGCGGTGATGTCGCTGACCTTCCTCGTCGTGGACGCCGCGCCGCCGGACGCCGGCTGGCCCAACCAGGACGCCTGGCACGCCGTCCTCGGGTTCGTGCCGCGCATCGTCGTGGCGAGCCTGCTGGGCTACCTGTGTGGCCAGCTGCTGAACGCGCTTGTTCTGGTACGCATCAAGCAGCGCTGGGGCACCGGCCACCTGTGGGTGCGGCTGATCACCTCAACGGTTGTCGGCGAGTTCGCCGACACGCTCGTCTTCTGCATGATCGCCTTCGGCCCACTCGGCAACGTACTCGGTGGCGCGTCGGTCGACTGGCCGACGCTGATCAACTACACCGCCGTCGGCTGGTTCTACAAGACCGGCGTCGAGGTCGTCTTCCTGCCTGTCACCTATCGGGTCATCGCCTGGGTGAAGCGGCGCGAGCCGGCCTGACTGCTCAGGTTCGAACGATTCGTACAGACCACGACCCGTTGCCTGACCCTTCGTCGAAGTACTGAACGCCGAGGGCCTTCATCGCCTTGACGAATGGCTCGTACGGCGACCCGGCGTCCACATAGCTGGGACCGATCGCCTCCAGGTTCAGGTAGGACGCCAGTGCCGCCCGGGTGCTGTCGGGCACGGCCCTGGTGAAGCTCGGTTGGCTGGAGAGCTTGTCGGGTGACCCGGCGATCTCGGCCAGGTAGTCCCTCGTTGTCGCCGCGGTCAGCACATTCCCGTCAACCCGGTCTGCGACGAGCGGCTGGTTCGGGAAGATGTCTGCGGAGCCCTTGCGCAGCACCTTCTGGGCGCGGTTGGGGTCGTCTGTCACCACGCGCAGTCCCAGCACCTCCGGGACGGAGAACAGGCTGTCGGAGCTGGGCGCGCTGACGCAGACACTGCGGCCCAGCAGCGCGGCCACATCGGCATCATCGAACCCGTATTGGGACGCCCACCAGTCCGGCGCGCTGGGCAAGGGCAGCAGCAACGGCACGGGCAGCGCGCCCGTCACGCCGCCAGAGACGCAGACGGCCGAGCTGGTGGAGGCCGGCAGGATGCCGAGCTGGCCGGCACCATTGACCAGCGGGTGTTTCCAGCCCATCACCCTGCCAGCGAATTCCAGGGTGTCCCCACTGAACCGGAGCGCGAACGCCGTACGTCCAGGATCGTCCGAGGGGCTGGTCGAACTGGCGGCCAGGGCGCCGAAGTCGAGCCAGCCCGCCATCCACCCGTTCTCGCCCACCGATCTCAGATCGGCCATGAACCGCTGGTTGTTGCCGAGGAGCCCCTTCGCCTGTTCCGCGTGGACGATGCTCGCTGTCGCCTTGGCTGTGATGATCGCATAGCCGTCCCGGGTAGCTACCTCGTAGCTGTTCTTCGTGGCGTCGAGCCACTCCTGGATCTTCGCTGTTGCCTTGGCCTCGTCGGTGACCTGGATGACGGTGACCCAGATCTGTTCCGTGTCGTGCACGAAGAAGCCGACGCCGATCCGGTCACCGAGCCACGGCGCGAGGTCCCTGTCGTAGTCGGACCACGTGCTGCCGACCCAGAGGCGGTCCCTGAAGCTCCACAGGACGCGCTTCTGGTCGGGCTGGCCGGGAGTGACCTCCTGGACTTCGGGAAGGTCGCGCAGGAAGGCCCAGGCCTGCGTCTTCTGGTCCAGGGACGGATTCAGGTCGAGCCGTAGGTACGCGACGGTCGAGGCCGGCATCACGTCGTAGGGATAGGTTCCCCCACCGCCGTACCAGCCGAAGTAGCCGCCGGCTGCGGCCACGCCGCCACCAACGAGCAGGACGGCGAGAAGGCCGATCAGGACGGTGCGAAGGCGACTCCGTTTCCGGGGAGGCACGACCCCCTCGTCCTCGGCAGGGACGGCCTCCTCGTCCGGGAGGGGCGACGGCATCATTGTCGGGGTTCCTCTGCTCTGATCAGGCCAGCTGCACCGGGGTGATCCGGGACGAGATCAGGCTAGCGGCGTGACCGGACGCACACGCACGGCGGCGTCGAACCCGGATGTACGAACCAGAGCGGTTGGCTAGGCCCTGACCACCCGCAACGACCAGGCGCCCTCGCCGGCAGCGCCGGGGACGAACTCGCTGCCCCACCCGCGTAGCGACGACAGGAACGCGGTGTAGTCGTTGGCGCCTGACCCGATATTGCTGAGGGCGGCCTTCGCGTCCACCCAGGCTGCGAACGTCGCCCTTGCATGGTCGGGGACGGTCTTGGCGAACCATTCCTGGTCTGCCAGACGGGGCCCGCCGCCGGCGACGCGGTCGCGATAGCCGGCTGTCGTCCCGGCGACGAGGACGGACCCGTTGACAGTTGTGTAGACGCTGTCTGGCGCCGTCCCGTCCGACAACGTGTGCAGCACCTGCTCCGCGCGGGACGCGGCGTCGGAGTTCACGCGCAGTCCGATCTCCGGGGTCGAGGAGCTCATGAATTGCTGGATCGTCTGGGCGGACGCGGCGAGCGTGAGACTGTTGCCGAGCAGCGCAACCAGGTCGTCGGGGAGGTTGAGCTTGAGGTCGGCGACCGAGTCCTTCGCCGTCTGGGGCAACTGCGACCAGGCCTCTGCGAGGGCCTT
>Ga0209745_1000623_pt1 | contig 21606 bp, 20 predicted proteins | sample BarGraNGADG00312_FD_184495 | JGI IMG/M metagenome (GOLD analysis project Ga0209745, IMG submission 184495) | Arctic peat soil microbial communities from Barrow, Alaska - Barrow Graham LP Ref core NGADG0004-312 (SPAdes) (version 2) | ecosystem: Environmental > Terrestrial > Soil > Wetlands > Peat...
GAGGATGCCCGGATAAAGCTATCGCGGCTTTACCCGACAATTGAGAGTTGACGCGACACTAGAGGTCTTTCTCCTCCTTGAGCTTCTCGGCCTTGCGCAGCAGGGCCCGGCTCTTGTTCTTTATCTCGTTGAAGGAGTCGACCCACCCGGAAGCGGTGTCGGACAGTTGAGTCGTGTCGGGCGTATTGCCCGAGGACAGAGCTGCCGACACGCCCGAGAGTTGCGTGAACACGTCGGAGAGGGTCTTGGTGAGGGTGATGGCGTTATCCAGGACCTCGTCCTGGAGCGTGGCGTACTTCTTGTAGTCGTCGGAAGCCTCCAGAGCCAGAACCTTCGCGGTCTGAAGCCGCGCCTGGCGGACCTGCTCGACGACCTGGCTCGCCTCGTTCCTCAAGGACGCGGAGGTCTCGTCGAGGAAGGATGCCGTGAGTGAGGAGCCTTCCCTTATCGTCTTCGATAGGGACTCGAGGTCGGAGGCGAGCGTGTCGACGCCCTTATCGAGCTGGTTCATGAAGGTGTCGGCTTTCTTCAGCAGGTCCTGCGCCTTGCCCTTATTGGAGTCGCCGCACCCGGCGGCGGTGGAAACGGCGGCGAAAGCCAGGACCAGGCATAGCGCGAGCTCTATCGCTTTGACCAGGTGCCGCATCTCCACTCCCTTTCGGCCTTCAAAGTTCCTTCGCGCCAGTATACATTCCATCACCGTACCCCGGACACTTGTCCTCGCGAGAGCAACTTTGCTATAGTGAAAAAAAATAACGTCTTCGGGACAGGGTGAAATCCCCTACCGGCGGTTAAAGCCCGCGAGCTCGAAAGAGCAGACCCGGTGAGATTCCGGGGCCGACGGTTATAGTCCGGATGGGAGAAGAAATGCCAAACGCTTGCGCCGGCTTCTCCCGGCGCATTTCTATTCCCGATGACGCAATAACATGAGACTTATCGTGCCTGGAACAACAACAATAGCGGGGCTGCCCCGGCCGACTCCGTCGACGGAGGAGGAGCGGCACATGCTGGGCGCCTTGGAACTGGCCGAGATGGGCAGGGAGACGACGTCGCCGAACCCCATGGTCGGGGCTTTGGTCGTTGCCGGTGGCGAGGTGGTCGGCGAGGGCTTCCACGAGCGCGCGGGCGGACCCCATGCCGAGATTGGCGCGATTGAGATGGCGGGGGAGAGGGCGCGGGGCGCCACCCTCTACGTGACGCTCGAGCCGTGCTCGCACCAGGGGCGGACGCCACCCTGCGCGGACATGATAGTGCGCGCGGGGATCGGAACCGTGGTGATCGCGATGGGCGACCCCAACCCGCTGGTGGCGGGAAAAGGGGAACGGATACTGAGGGACGCTGGCCTGGAGGTCAGGCTCGGTCCGTACGCGGAGATAGCCATACGCCAGAATGAGTCATACCTGAAGTGGATAACGACCGGAACACCGTTCGTCACGCTGAAGATGGCGATGAGCATGGACGGGAAGGTCGCGACCAGGACGGGAGACTCCAAGTGGGTCACCTCCGAGGAAGCGAGGGCCGACGTGCACGACATGCGGGCCGCGAGCGACGCGGTGATGGTGGGAATAGGCACGGTCCTGCGTGACGACCCCCGGCTCACGGCGAGGAACCCCGGCGCCGTCCGCCAGCCGGTGAGGGTGGTCGTCGACAGCATGGCGAGGACTCCCCTGGAGAGCAAGGTTCTCGACCTGAGCGAGGCGCCCACCATCGTGGCCGTGACCGCGCGAGCCCACCCCCAGCGGGTGGAGTCGCTCAAGGCCCACGGCGCTGACGTGATCGAGGCGGGTGCAGGCGGGCAGGTGGACCTCCAGAAGTTGATGAATCTGCTGGGGGAGCGCGAGGTGACCTCCGTGCTGGCCGAGGGAGGCCCGACGGTGGCGGCGTCGCTCCTGGCGTCGGGGACCGCCGACAAGGTCGTTTTCTACGTCGCGCCAAAGGTGGTCGGCGGCGCGGACGCGCCGGGGCCCGTCGCTGGTGACGGGGTCGGCCTGATGGCGGATGCGGTCGGCCTCGTGATGGACTCGGTCGAAGCAGTGGGGCCGGACGTAAAGCTCACCGCTTACGCGGTCGGGAGGGCGTGATGTTCACAGGTATCATCGAAGAGATGGGCAAGGTAAAAGGACTGACCCCGTCGGGCGCGCTGACGGTCGAGGCCTCACACGTGCTGGAGGGCACCAGCCTCGGTGACTCCATCGCCGTGTCCGGTGTCTGCCTGACGGTGGTCGACATGACCTCCTCGTCCTTCACTGTCGACGTGATGCCGGAGACGCTAAAGCGGAGCGTTCTGGGCTCGCTGCGGCCAGGCGCCCCGGTCAACCTGGAGCGGGCCATGCTGGCGGGCGGCAGGCTGGGCGGCCACATGGTGCAGGGCCACGCGGACGGGGTGGGGACCGTGAGGTCGCGCTCGCAGATGGGCAACGCGGTATTGTTCGATATCGTGGCGGACGAGGAAGTCACGCGCTACATTGTGGAGAAGGGCTCGGTGGCGATCGACGGCATCAGCCTGACCGTGGTCGAGGCGCGCGGAGGCGGGTTCTCGGTCTCGATCATCCCGCGGACGCTGTCCGAGACCACCCTGGAGTCGAAGCGGCCGGGCGACCGCGTCAACATCGAGGTCGACATCATCGCCAAGTACGTCGAGGCGTTTATCGCCCGCCGCAGCGGGCGCGAAGGAATAGAGGATGCCCTGGAGCGGGGAGGATATTTCCTCGACCAGGGCGACTGACAGGAGGTTTTGAAAGATGCCCTTCAGCACGATCGAAGAGGCCATTAAGGAGCTGCAGGAAGGCCACCTGATAATCGTGGTCGACGACGAGGACAGGGAGAACGAGGGCGACCTGGTCTGCTCCGCGCAGATGGTCACTCCCGACGTCATCAACTTCATGAGCAAGAACGGGCGCGGCCTGATCTGCCTGCCTTGCCTGTCGAGCCGCCTGGACGAGCTCGACATCCCGGCCATGGTCGAGGACAACACCAGCGCCCAGGGAACCGCGTTCGCGGTCTCCATCGGCGCCAAGGGCAAGATCACCACCGGCATCTCTGCGTTCGACCGCTCCGCGACGGTGCAGGCGGTGATCAACCCGGACACCACCCCCGCCGAGATCAGCAAGCCCGGACACGTGTTTCCCCTGAGGGCGCGAGAGGGCGGGGTGCTGACGCGCGCGGGCCACACCGAGGCCGCGGTGGACCTGGCGCGAATGGCCGGCCATTTCCCCGCGGGGGTCATCTGCGAGATCATGCACGAGGACGGCACCATGGCGCGGGTGCCGGAGCTCGAGAAGTACGCCAGGAAGTTCGGGCTCAAGATGATCACGGTAAAGGACCTCATCAAGTACAGGATGGGGTCCGAGAAGCTGGTGACGAAGGTCTCCGAGGCCAGGCTTCCCACCACGTTCGGCGAGTTCCGCGCGGTCGGCTACGAGAGCGTGGTCGACAAGACCTTCCACCTCGCGCTGGTGAAGGGCGACGTGGAGGGGAAGAAGGACGTGCTGGTGCGCGTTCACTCTGAGTGCCTGACCGGCGACGTGTTCAACTCGACCAGGTGCGACTGCGGCACGCAGGTCCGCGAGGCGATGCGCCTGATCGACGAGGCCGGCGAGGGCGTGCTGCTCTACATGATCGGCCACGAGGGCCGCGGCATAGGCCTGGCGCACAAGCTGCAGGCCTACCAGCTCCAGGACATGGGCCTCGACACGGTGGAGGCCAACATAGAGCTGGGGCTGCCGGTCGACGCGCGCGATTACGGCACCGGCGCGATGATACTGCGCGACCTGGGCATCACGTCGATGAGGCTGCTGACCAACAACCCGGCCAAGAGGGTCGGGCTCGAGGGCTACGGGCTGTCGGTGTCGGAGCGCGTGCCGCTGCAGGGCAAGGCCTGCGCCGAGAACCTGAGGTACCTGACCACCAAGAAAGAGAAGATGGACCACGTGCTCGACCTGGAGGACGTGACCGAATAGGCGGAAAACGGGAGGGTGAAGATGAGCACTTACGAGGGACAGCTGATAGCGAGAGACCTGAAGTTCGCGATAGTGGTGAGCCGCTTCAACGAGTTCATCAGCAAGAACCTGCTCTCAGGAGCCATGGACTCGCTCACCAGGCACGAGGCGGCCGGCGAGAACGTGGACGTCGCCTGGGTTCCGGGATCGTTCGAGATCCCGCTGGTCGCGAACAAGCTGGCGGCGTCTGGAAAGTACGACGCGGTGATATGCCTGGGCGCGGTCATCCGGGGCAACACGCCTCACTTCGACTACGTGGCGGCCGAGGTCTCCAAGGGTATCGCGCGGGTCGGGCTGGACACGGGCGTGCCGGTGGCGTTCGGCATCATCACGGCCGACACGCTGGAGCAGGCGGTGGACAGGGCGGGCGCCAAGGCCGGCAACAAGGGCTGGCAGGCCGCGCTCACCGCCATCGAGATGGCGAACCTGTTGGCGGGCATGAAATAGGGAAATGCCCCCAATGTTATAATGAGTAAGTAGACTGGTGTTCCTCGTGAGGTGGTAAATGGCCCAAGAGTCGTACGAGGCCGTTGAAGGAAGAAAGCTCGCGCTCGACGTCCTGACCAGGAAGCGCCCCGAGGTCCTGGCGCGGATACCCGAGGACGAGACCCCATCCTCGTCGTTCTACGCTTTCAGCAAGCAGACCCGCAGGAAGTACTTCAACGCCTACCTCGACTCGCTCAAGGGTGCCGTCGCGGATGACGACACCACCGACTTCCTGGGAAACGAGACCTTCCAGAGCTACTCCCACGCCAAGAACGGATACGCGCTCAAGGACGTGCTGTGCGTACCCGGCGTGATCAAGAAGACCCTGCTCCTGGTGGTCAAGGATATGGTCGACGACGGCGAGACCACGCCCGGTTCGGCCTTTCAATGCGCGATACTGTTCAACGACGTGCTGGGACAGGCCGAGACCATACGCGCGCAGTCGTTCACGCAGACCCGCGACGAGATCATCAAGTTCTTCCACGCCTACCAGGAGGACATCGACCGGTTCCCCTCCAACCTCGCCGCGACCCTGGACTTCTCCACCCTGATGCTCTCCTCGATAAAGAAGTGCATCGAGCTGGTGGACGCCGGCAGGTGCGCCTTCATCACCCGCGACCTCCTCTCGAACCAGCTCCACGTGGAGGCCTCCAACTTCGACCATCAGAGGATGTTCGGCGACGGCCCGTTCAAGCTCGACGAGGTGCTGGTGAAACAACTGGTGCACGAGCGCAAGCCGGTGGTGGTGGAGGGATATCCTCGCTCCATGCCGGTGATGTCGTCGATCATGAAGAAGATGAAGACCAAGGTGGTGCTGATCGCCCCGCTGATGGTGCGCGACCGCAACGTCGGGCTGATGATGATAGACAACGTAGAGCGCCCGCACATGTTCACCCCCGAGACCGTGAACCTCGCGGTGAGGTTCGCCAACAAGGTCTCGGCGGCCATGGAGAACGCGCGCCTCCACGGCAGCGAGCAGCAGAAGCTGAAGGAGACCATGGCGCTGCTGGAGGTCGCCCGCCTGGTGACGGGCACCCTGGACATCGACGTGCTGCTGACCCGCCTGGTGCAGATCACCGCCGACGTCTGCGAGGTCGGCAAGTGCAGCGCCTATATCTACGTCAACGACAGCGGACGCTTCTACCCGATGGCGACGTTCGGCGTCTTCCCCGACTCCGACTGGGAGATGGGGCTGGGCGAGGGCGTGCAGCCGGCGGACCTCACCGACGAGGACTCCGAGGCGCTGTTCGGCCACCAGGTGGCGATAAGCGACCCGCACCTCTCGCCGCTGATACCTGCCGAGCGCATCGACGACACCGGCACGCGCTCGATACTGCTGGTACCGGTCTACACCCGCGAGAACCTTATGGGCATGATGGTGCTCTACTTCGGCAAGGAGCGCGACGAGCTCGAGAACGAAGACCTCAACATGGTGACGGGCATCGCGGGGCAGGCGGCCGTGGCGCTGGAGAACGCCTCTCTTTACGAGGACCTGGAGATGAGCTACTTCTCCACGGTCAAGGCGCTGGCCAGGGCCATCGAGGTCAAGGACCCTTACACCTACGGCCACTCCGAGCGCGTCACGGAGTACGCGATGGCGATAGCCGGCAAGATGACGCTGTCCGAGTGGGACCTGAGGAACATCAAGTACGCCGCCGCGCTCCACGACATCGGCAAGATCGGTATAGCGCGAAAGATACTGAACAAGCCCGGCGCGCTATCCGAAGAGGAGTTCATACACGTCAAGACCCATCCGAGGCTGGGCGACTCGATCATAGAGCCGGTCAGCTTCCTCCAGGCCCCCAGGGAGATCATCCTGCATCACCACGAGCGCTTCGACGGCAGGGGGTACCCCGACGGCCTCGCCGGCGAGGACATACCACTGGGCGCCCGGATCCTGGCGGTCGCCGACTCTTACGAGGCGATGATGTCGGACAGGCCCTACCGCAAGGCCCTGCCGGTGTCCGAGGCCGTGAAGGAGATCGAGATGAACGCCGGCACCCAGTTCGACCCGGTGGTGGTCAAGGCTTTCATGAGGGCGGTCGTCGAGGAAGGCGAAAGCCCCCAGGAAGAGACCAGGCCCGCCGAACAATCGCCCCGTGCGCGGGGGATCGTCAGCTCGGAGGGCGCCGCCGCCACGCCGCCCGCCTGATCACGAGTAGAACGGCACCGTGAAGTAGAACGTCGAGCCCCTGCCCGCGTCGCTCTCCGCCCAGATCCTGCCGCCGTGAAGCTCCACGATCTCCCGCGATATCGCCAGACCCAGCCCGAACCCGGCCTGCTCGCTCTCCGAGGCGTGCGCCTGGAAGAACCTGTCGAAGATATGCGGCAGCACCGCCGGCGTCATGCCGAGCCCGGTGTCGGAGACCTGGATCTGCAGGAACGAGCCGCCGTCATGGGCGGTCACCTCGACCATGTCGCCCGCCGGGGTGAACTTAACCGCGTTCTCGATGATGTTGTTGAGTACCTGGGTCAGGCGCGCGGAGTCGGCGTTGACCGGCGGGAGGTCCTCGCGCAGGTTGACCCTGATCTCGACGTCGCCCGCCAGCGCGGCCTTCTCGACCTGCGCCACCGCGGCCTGGACCATCTCATGGACGGAGCACGCGGCGGTCTGGAGCCGGCGGCCTCCCGCCTGCAGCCTGGACAGGTCTAGCAGGTCCTCGATCATCATGGTGAGGTTGCCCGCCTGCTCCTTGACGATCTCCAGATACCTCGACTGGTTGGTGGCCAGCGGCCCCGCCCTTCCCGCCAGCAGCAGGCTCACGAAGCCCGATATGCTGGTGAGCGGCGTGCGCAGCTCGTGCGAGACGTTGGAGACGAAGTTGGACTTCATCTCGTCGAGGCGCTTCAGCTCGGTGATGTCGTGCAGGAACAGCACCACTCCCGAGACCCTCTCCACCTGGTCGCGCAGCGGGATGAAGTGTGCCTGCACCGTCATGGGTGCCTCGCCCGAAAGCGTCATCTCCCCGAAGATGGTGCGGCCCTCCAGCGCCGCCGAGACCGCCTCGTCGATGCCGAGGTGGCCCAGGTTGTCCTCGGTGGCGACCCTGGACAGCACGGTCGCCAGCTCGCGCTGCCGGGGCCCTCCATCCAGTGAGAGCATGCGCTCCGCGACGGGGTTGGCGTCCACCGTCATCCCCGCCGAGTCGGTCAGCACCAGGCCGTCCCGCAGCGCGCCCAGTATCGTCTCGACCTTGGTCTTGTCATCCAGCGTGCGCGAGTAGAGGCGCGCCTTCTCGACCGCGACCGCGGCCTGGCTCGCTATCGTCGAGAGGACCTCGAGGTGCTGCTGCCTGAAGGTCCGGGTGGCCGGTGAGAAGCACGCCAGGTAGCCCGCGACGTCCCCCCCGGTGAAGAGTGGAACCGCGGCGATGCAGTGGCTCTTTGCCGAGGACTCGGGTCCGAGCGGAAGCCAGTCGAGCTTGTCGCGGCGCGCCAGGGCGCGGCCCCCCGAGAAGAGCGTCCTGGTCCACTCGCGCCCCGAGGGCATGTTCACGCTCGACATGTCGGAGAAGGGCAGTATGCCCAGGGCGGCTTTGAGCGCGGGCTTTCCATGCTCGATCAGGAAGACCAGGGCCCCCTCCGACGAGAGCATCTGGCGGGCGAGGGCCGCGGTGGTCTTGAGCACCGTGTCGAGGTCGAGGGTGTAGGAGAAGCGCCTCGACAGGTTGTAGATGCGCGAGATGTCGCGCTCGCGGTGACGGGAGATCTCGAGCAGGTGCCTGTACTCGTTGGACTCGCGCGCGTACATCTTCTCGCCCTCCACCACGTAGCAGGACATCATCCCGATGAAGACGTAGGTCAAAACCGTAAGCCCCAGGGCGACGTGCTGCAGCGCGGTGACGTTGCCGGTCATGAACGGGATGTAGCGGACCACCCCGGCCAGGACCGACATCAGCAGCGTGCCCGGGTAGCCGTAGTAGGCCGAGGCCAGGATCGGTATGGCGAAGAAGAGGAAGCCCAGCAGGCTGTTGCGGTTGCCGGTCAGGAAGACGATGCTCGCCGTCAGGGCCAGAACCGCCGCCATCAGCACGAAGAAGAGCACGGGGTGGTACTCGTCGAAGGGGAAGAAGTGGTTGCCGATGACCACCGCGGCCCAGGAGGCGAGCATCAGCGCCACCGCCCAGGGGTAGGAAGGCCCGCTGCGCGTCAGCGTGTAGATGAGGGTGGCCAGGACCAGGGCGGTCCACAGCAGTTGTAGTCCGGGACGCGCGGTCACGAACAGGAGGTGGCTGATGTCGCCCCTCCCGGGTTCGGTGGTGGCGCCTGGTGCGCGTTTGCGCGAGAAGATGCCTCGGTAATCCATTATGCTCAGCCGGGCCGCGTCCCTCGCCGGAGCGCCGGGGCCGTCAAATCTTCCTGCGGTCGAAGACGTAGACGCTTCCCTCGAGGTCCTTGGCGTATTTCTTGAGCTCCGCCGCGATCCTGCCGATCTGGGCGGGGTCGGTCAACTGGCGGTGCTCGTTGTGGACGATGGAGATCGATAGGGTCATGATGGGGAACTTCATAACGTACCCGCGCCTGTCGATCGAGACGATATATCCCTTCTGGAGGTCCTCGGGGTTGTAGTTTTCCCTGATGCGCTCGTCGAACAGCGTGATTATCTCCTTGGAGACGGCTTCGGCGTCGTCGATACGGGTGAGGATGATGAAATCGTCGCCTCCCACGTGTCCGAGGAACCCATCGCCGCGGGCGAACCTCTCCAGCGCCTCGGCCAGCACGCCGCCGGTCATGCGGATGACCTCACTGCCGGCGGTGAAGCCGTAGTAGTCGTTGTAGGCCTTGAAGTCGTCGAGGTCGATGTAGAGCATGGCGAACAGGCGCTTCGATTCGATCCTCTCCACCAGGGCGTTCTCGATCGCCTTGTTCCCGGGGAGCTCGGTTATCGGGCTCATGTCGGCGTCTCTCAGGTAGCGACGAAGGTGCATTTCGATGCGCGCCTGCAGCTCCATGGGGTCAAACGGCTTGGTGATGTAATCGTCGGCCCCGGACTCGATGCCTTCCAGCTTGTCCTTTAGCTGCGCGCGCGCGGTGAGCATGATCACGGGTATGCTGCGCGTCTGCGGATCCTCGCGCATCATCTTGCATATCTCGTGCCCGTCCAGTCCCGGCATCATAACGTCGAGCAGTACGATGTCCGGGCGCAGGTTCTTGATGGTTTCCCACGTCTCGTTCCCGTCGGCCGCCTGGTAGACCTCGAACTTGTGCCTCGGCAGCGCTTCCATCAGAAGCCGCCGCAGGTTGTGGTCGTCGTCGGCGACGAGGACTTTGGGCCTGGGTTGTAGCATGTGCAAGCCATCCTTTCGATCGCACGATTAGTATAGCGCAACAAAAGGGGTTTGCCGCGAGGGCCGCCATTCGCTATACTCGTCTCAATAAAAGACAAGAAGGGGCGAACGATGCCGCTCCTCACCCTGCGGCGCCGGTAGAGACGGAGCCGAAAATGGCAGCCGGCAGGGTTATCCATATAGGATATAGAAGGGTGGCATTCTAGCCACCCGTTTTTCTTGAAAAAGGAGGAGCCGCCATATTAGGAAAGCTGAGAGTCAACGAGTCGATCAGGTGCCCTCAGGTGCGCCTGATATCGGAGACCGGAGAGCAGTTGGGCATAACGCCCATCGAGGAGGCACAGAGGATAGCGCTGGACGCTGACCTCGACCTGGTCGAGGTGGCGCCGCAGGGACAGCCTCCCGTCTGCAAGATCATGGACTACAGCAAGTTCTGCTACGAGCAGGACCAGAAGCAGAAGGCGGCGCGCAAGAAGCAGAGCGTCATCGTGGTCAAAGAGATGAAGATGCGACCGAAGATCGACATCCACGACTACGAGACCAAGAAGAAACACGTGGTGAGGTTCCTGGACCAGGGGAACAAGGTCAAGGTCACGATAATGTTCCGGGGTCGCGAGATGACCCACACGGAGCTGGGGCTGAACCTCCTGAACAGGCTGGCGGAGGACGTCAGCGAGATCGCCACTGTGGAGGCGAAACCGAGGCTGGACGGCCGCAACATGACGATGGTGCTCAACCCGATAGTCGTCGTGGAACAGCCTAAGAAGGAGTGATCGCATGCCCAAGATGAAGACACACAGAGGCGCGGCGAAGCGCTTTCGCGCCACAGGCAGAGGAAAGCTGGTGCGAAAGCACGCCTATAACAGCCACCTGTTCAGCAGCAAGAACGCCAAGCGCAAGCGCCACCTGGACTCGGAGGGCGTCGTGGACCCGGCCGACGACAAGAACGTACGCACGGTGCTGGGCCTGAAGAAGGCCAAGTAGGTAAGGCGCGGACAGAGACTATTTCACCCGGAGGGGTTGATCATCATGCCGAGGACCACAAACAGCCCGGTCACAAGGCAGCGAAGGAAGAAAGTGCTCAAGATGGCGCGCGGATACCGCGGGCCCAAGAGCAAGTGCTTCAGGCCGGCCAACGAGCAGGTCATGCACTCGCTGCAGTACGCCTACCGCGACCGCAAGGTGCGCAAGGGCGACTTCCGCAAGCTCTGGATCACCAGGATAAACGCCGCGGCTCGCGAGCACGGCATGTCTTACAGCCGATTTATCAGCGGGCTCAAGAGCGCGGGGGTCGAGGTCGACCGTAAGATACTGGCGGACATCGCTATCAATGACCCCGAGACGTTCGGCCAGCTGGTCGAGGTGGCCGCGGGCTCGGGCGAAGCCCCTCCGGTTGCCAGGCCTGGCGCGAAGGCCGGGTCTTCAGAGGTCGCGGAGGACGCCGGCGAAGCCCCTCCGGCAGCCAAGACGGACACAAGGACAGCAGTTTCCAAGGCCACCAGGGGCACGAGCGAACCAGCGGCGGGCTAGAGGACACGGGTGAATCGACTCATGCTGAGTCCGATCACAAGCCGCAACCACGAGGTCGTCAAGCGGTTCAGGAAGCTCTCACGCCGTACCTACCGCGACAGGTTCGACCTCTTCATGGTGGAGGGGCTGAACCTCATAAGTGAGGGCCTCGATTCAGGCGCCAAACTCAGGGAACTGGCCTACGTGGAGTCGCGCGCCGAGGAGGCCGCCTACATCAGGACCCGCCTGGACGAGCCGGTACCCATGCACGAGGTCAGCCAGCCGCTGATGGACTGGATATCGGACGTGGTAACCTCGCAGGGCATCGTCGGGATCATGGAGCAGGTGAGCGTCGACTACGACGAGCTGATCAATGGCGAGGTGTCCATGCTGCTCGTTGCCGACCAGGTCAGGGACCCGGGCAACATGGGAGCGCTGCTGCGCATAGGGGACGCGGCGGGGGTGGACGGGTTCGTCATGACGGCGGGCAGCGTCGACCTTTATAACCCCAAGGTGGTGCGCTCCGCGGCGGGGTCGCACTTCCACGTGGCGGCCGCGCGGGACGTGGAGATGTCCAGGCTGAGCAAGGACCTCGAGGGCAGGGTCGCCATGCTGGGGCTGGACCCCAGGGGAGATCGCAGCTACCTGGATGAGGACTTCTCGCGGCCGGTCGCCCTGGTCGTCGGGAACGAGGCGTTCGGGATAAGCGACGATGACCGCTCTTACCTGGACGGGACGGTCTACATAGACATGCCGGGCAAAGCCGAATCGCTAAACGTGGCTTCCGCCGCGGCGGTGGTGCTCTTCGAGGCACTGCGGCAGAGGCGGAGCGGCTGCGGAGGTTGAGATGGACGAATTGTCTATCCAGAAGATAGAGGAGCTCACCCAGGGCAGGCCGGAGCTGGCCGCGCTGGCGCGCGATTCGCTCGCCGCGATAGAGGGCGCGGGCACGCCGGGCGAGCTCGAAGAGGCGCGGGTGAAGCTCCTTGGCAAGAAAGGCTCGATCACGGCGGTCTTCAAGGGGCTGGGCTCGCTGCCGCCCGATGAGAAGCGCGCCCTGGGCCAGATCGGAAACGTGCTGCGCGCGCTGGCCGAGGAAGAGCTCAACGCCAGGGCGGCCAGGCTCAGCGAGGCCGAGATCGAGGAGCGCCTGCTTCGCGAGGCCACGGACGTCACGCTCCCGGGCAGGCGGCTGCCGCTGGGCCACGCCCACCTGCTGGCGCGCGTCATCGACGACATTACCGACGTCTTTCTCAGCCTCGGCTACAAAGTCGTCTCCGGGCCGGAGGTCGAGCTCGACTTCTATAACTTCGAGGCGCTTAACACGCCGCCGCACCACCCGGCGCGCTCGCTGCAGGACACGCTGTACGTGCGCCGCAAGGACCCGGTGAGCGACAGCCCGGACGACATCCTGCTCCGCACGCACACCTCGCCGGTGCAGGTGCGGGTGATGGAGTCCGAGAGGCCGCCGCTATACGTGATAAGCCCGGGGAAGGCTTACCGCAAGGACGAGATAGACGCCACGCACTCCCCGGTCTTCCACCAGGTGGAGGGTTTCGCGGTGAGCGAGGACATAACCATGGGTGACCTCAAGGGCACGCTGGAGGTGTTCGCGCGCAAGCTGTTCGGGGAAGACCGCGCGGTGCGCTTCCGCCCGCACTTCTTCCCGTTCACCGAGCCCTCGGCCGAGGTCGACGTCTCCTGCTTTGTCTGCTCGGGCAAGGGATGCTCTCTCTGCAAGGGTGTCGGCTGGCTGGAGATCATGGGCTGCGGGATGATCGACCCCAATGTGTTCTCCTACGTCGGCTACGACCCGGAGAAGTACACCGGATTCGCGTTCGGCGGGGGAGTCGAGCGCATAGCGATGTTGAAATACGGCGTCGACGACATGCGCGTGTTCTTCGAAAACGACCTGCGCTTCCTGCGCCAGTTCTAGGTGGGACGATGAGAGTATCCATCGAGTGGTTGAAAGACTACATAGACATAGAGATGACGCCCCAGGAGCTTGCCGATGCGCTCTCCATGTCGGGGACGGCGGTCGACCGGGTGCACACGCTCGGTGGCGGAATAACCGGCGTGGTGGTGGCGGACGTGCTGGAGGTCAAGCCTCACCCCAACGCCGATGCGCTCATGCTGGCGGTGGTTGACGACGGCGAGACCGTGCGCGAGGTAGTGTGCGGCGCGCCCAACGTCCACGCCGGTATGAAGAGCCCGTTTGCCCGCGAGGGGTCCATGCTCCCCGCGGTCTCGAGCAAGCCCTTGAAGAAGGCGAAGATACGAGGGGTCGAGAGCGCGGGGATGCTCTTGAGCGCCGCCGAACTGGGCATAAGCGAGGACCACACCGGGATACTGGAGCTCGCGCCGGACGCGGCCAAGGGAACCGACGTGCACGAGATACTGCCGCTTGAAGACATCGTGCTGGAGCTCGAGATCACTCCCAACAGGCCCGACTGCATGTCGGTGGTGGGCATCGCGCGGGAGGTATCGGCGCTCACGGGCGCTCCGCTGCGCCTTCCCCCGGTAGAGCTGGCAGAGTCTCCGCCCGAGGCGGATACGCTGGCCAAGGTCGTGCTGGATGACCCGCTGGGCTGCCCCAGGTACACCGCCAGGGCGGTCATGGGGGTGGAGATCGGTCCGTCTCCGGCGTGGATGCAGAGACGCCTGACCGCGGCGGGCCTCCGCCCCATCAGCAACGTGGTGGACGTTACCAACTACGTCCTGCTGGAGCTGGGACAGCCGCTGCACGCGTTCGACATGGACCTGCTCGCGGAGCGGACCATCATAGTGAGGCGCGGGGCCAGGGGCGAGCCCATGAGGACGCTGGACGGAGTGGACAGGCAGTTGGACGAGGCCACCCTGGTCATCGCGGACCCCTCGGGGCCGGTGGCGATCGCGGGCATCATCGGAGGCGAGGGCTCGGAAGTCACCGAGCGCAGCACCAACATCCTCATCGAATCCGCCCACTTCGAGCCGACCTCGATACTGCTGACGTCCAAGCGCCTGGGCATCCGCACCGAGGCCTCGGCGCGCTTCGAGCGGGGGGTGGACCCGGGAGGCACCGCGTTCGCCGCCGCCAGGGCCGCGCGGCTGATGAACGAGCTGGCGGGCGGGCAGATAGCGGCAGGCGCCATAGACGCGTACCCCACCCGGATCGCTCAGCGCGAGGTGGAGATGAGACCCTCGCGGGCCAACAAGGTGCTGGGCACCGAGCTCGGCGCGGAGGCGATGGCCGCGATACTGGAGAGCCTGGGTGCTCAGGTCGCGACGGGCGAGACTCTCAAAGTGACCGTGCCTACCAACAGGGGCGACCTGGAACGCGAGATCGACCTGGTCGAGGAGGTCGCCCGAATAAACGGATTCGACCGCATCCCGGAGACCGTTCCCCGGGGAGGCGGCCTGGCCGCCGGCCTCGACCCGCGCCAGCGAATGGAGAAGCAGATGCTGTTCGAGCTGGTGGCGCAGGGCCTTTCCCAGGTGGTCACCTACAGCTTCATGAACCCGGCCGACCTCGACCTGCTGGGGATCGCGATCGACGATTCCAGGCGCGCGGTGGTGACCCTCCTCAACCCGCTCGCCGAGACCGGCGAGTGCATGCGTACGACCCTGCTGCCAGGGCTGCTGCGGGTGGCGGGCGGCAACATGAACAGGGGCAACAAGGACCTGGCGCTGTTCGAGGCGGGCAGGGCTTTCATCTCCCAGGGGGAGAGTGTGCTCCCGGTGGAGATCGACACTGTCGGGATAATCCTGGCCGGAGACTTTTACCCGGCCAACTGGTCCAGGGAAGAGGCGGCCTGCGACTTTTTCGACCTGAAGGGCATGGTCGAGAACCTCGCCGAGGCGCTGGGCATCGAAGGCCTCCATTTCGCGCCTGCCGCCGAGAGCTTCCTGGCGCCGGGGCGGGGAGCGGTGGTGTCGGTGGGGGACGAGCACGCCGGCTACATCGGCCAGCTCCATCCTCGGGTCGCGTCGGCCTTCGACATCGAGGGGGACATCTACGCGTGCGAGCTCCTGGCGGGGCCGCTGCTGTCAGCCGCGTCGGGGAGCCTTTTCAGCGCCGTGGGGCGCTTCCCCAACGTAAAGGTCGATATCGCCGTCGTGGTCGACGAGGGAGTCAGCGCGGCGACGGTCGAGCGGTGCATCCGCAAGAACGGCTCCGAGACGCTGAGATCCGTGAGGCTCTTCGACCTCTATCGCGGGCCGCAGGTGGCCGAAGGCGCTAAGAGCCTGGCCTACGCCCTCGAGTTCGGCTCGCCGGAGGGCACCCTCACCGACGAGCAGGCGCACCGCCGGCTCGAGGCAGTTATCGCCGCCCTGCAGAAAGAGCTCGGCGCGGCGATCAGGGGCCGCGAGCAGGAAGGTGAAGCCAGGTGAGACTTGGCGTGATGGGGGGCACTTTCGACCCCATTCACCTCGGCCACCTGGTGGCCGCCGAGGAGGCCAGGTGCCAGTTCCAGCTCGACAGGGTCGTGTTCGTCCCTTCCGCCAGGCCGCCCCACAAGACCGGAGTCCGGCAAAGCCCCGCGGCCGACAGGCTCGAGATGGTCCGCATCGCCGTCAAAGGCAACCCGTTCCTGGACTCCTCCGACGTGGAGCTCCAGCGCGAGGGGCTCTCCTACACCATCGATACCCTGCGCGCCATGCGCGAGACCTACGGCGCCGGCGTGAAGCTGTTCTTCATCACCGGGGCGGACGCAATCCTGGAGATCCTGACCTGGAAGGACCCGGAGGAGCTGCTGGCCGAGAGCTCGTTCATCGCGGCGACACGGCCGGGGTTCCCGCTCGAGAGCCTGCGCCAGGCGCTCCCGGAGCGGACCAGCAAGGGCGCCGACCCGCTCGACAACGTCTATAGCATGGAGATACCCGCGCTCGCCATCAGCTCCACCGACATCAGGGAGCGCGCCGCGTCGGGCAGGCCCTTCAGGTACATGGTCCCCGCCGGTGTCTGGGAATACATCGAGGTCAAGGGCCTTTACATGAAAGGTGAACTGAGCGGCGACGGGTAAGACTATTGTGAGTCTCCCGAAGGGGGAGGAAAGAAGCATATTTGGCTGAGTACGTAGGCTACCGCACGCAGAAGCGGATGCAGCAGAAGAATAAGAAGCACAAGCTGTGGAAGTGGTTTGTAGCGCTCGCCGTCCTGATCGCGATATTTGTGATCCTGGGCGCGGGGCTGCAGGTGGCTCCGTTCGACAAGGCGTGGCACAAGACCGCCGGCGGTTTCACCTGGCTGGGCAGGCAGATAAAATCCGCCTGGCCGTTCAAGTCCTCCAAGAAGGTGGTGGCCGCCGACTTCCTGCCCGAGGGCAAGAAGACAGCCAACTACCTGCTCAGCATAACCAAACAGATCGATGGCGCGACATTCCAGTCCACCGTCATCCTGGCGTCATACGATTCGAAGACCAGGACCGGCAGCCTCATCTTTCTGCCCAGCGACCTGCTGGTAAACACGCCGGGGATGGGCACGGATCAGCTCTCGAACCTGGTGGAGACCGACGACCAGAAGATCAGCAGCACGCTGGTCACGGTCGAGAACGTGCTGGGGACCCAGGTGGATCGCTACGTGATGGGGACTGACAGGGACCTGCGCATCATCCTCAAGCAACTGGGCGATAAGTTCCCCGTGAACGTCACCTCCCGGGTGTCTTTCAAGGACCCCAGCCTGGGGATCACGGTCGACCTGAAGCCGGGCAGGCAGGTCCTTGACGCGACCACGCTCGCCTCTTACTTCACCTACTGTGCGCCGGGTAAGGAGGTCGACCTCGCCAAGATCCAGGCCGCGTACGCTCCCGAGTTCCTGGCGAGGCTCCGGGGAGTGGACGCGACGAAGTTCATGGCGAAGAACGCCAACATGTTCGACACCGACGCGTCCAACAAAGAGCTCGCAGGAATGCTGAACGCCTACGCCTCCCTGAAGGGCGGCAGCCTGGAGCCGGTGGTGCTGCCGGTCAAGGAGTTCAAGTTCGAGAAGACCGTCGTGCACAGGGTGGACACCGCGGCGCTGCCGGCCTTCGTCAAGAAGTACGTGAAATCGGGCTCGACTCTGGGCGCTTCCAAGAGGGTGAGGATCGAGCTGCTCAACGGCTGCGGGGTACCCGGTATCGGGGCCAAGGCGTCCGCGCACATCGACCTGGCGAAGTTCCAGGTCGTCAACTCGTCGAACGCCGACAACTTCGACCATCCTGACACGGTCATAATCGTCTATGGCAACGACCCGGGTGTGATCGCCGCGGCAGGAGAGCTGCGTAACGAGCTGGAGGTTGGCACGGTGCAGCAGCAGCAGTCCTCACAGACGGTGACGGACATCAGCGTGATAATCGGCAAGGACTTCGCGAGCAAGTGAGGTGCCGAACGGGACGAGCAGGGTTCGTGGACCTGGAGAGTCTTTTTTGCTGACCGCCGAGAGAACGGCGATAGAGGCCGCGCGCGCCGCCGACGACAAGATGGCGGCCGACGTGCGGATTTTGGACATGAGGGAAACGCTCGGCATCACCGACTACTTCGTGATAGCCAGCGGGCGCAACGAGCGACAGGTCCGGCGGATCCAGGAGGCCGTGGAGGAGAGGCTGAGGGAAGAGGGAACCAAGCCTGTCAGGCGGGAGGGCCAGCGCTTCGGCCGTTGGATACTGCTGGACTACGTGGACGTGGTGGTCCACGTCTTCATCGAGGACGACCGCGCTTTCTACAATCTCGAGAGGCTCTGGGGCAACGTGCCGATAGTCGAGTGGCGCCCACGCGCCCCTGAGGGAGCGCCTCCCGGCCCCTGAGGATACGAACTTGTTCTCGAGGCTCCGCGAAGGCCGCTGCTCTCGGTCTTTCTTCAACAGGTGGGAGAAACCATGGCCGACTGGGATAACTTCTCTGAGCTCTACGACGGTGTCTTCACCGAGGACCCCGTGTACATCGGCATGCTCAGCCTGATGGGCGAGCTCATCGAAGAGGCCGGTGGGAGCCGGGTCCTGGACCTTGGCTGCGGGACAGGCAACCTGACCGCCGTCGCCCTGGACCACCTCGATCAGGCAAGCATCGTGGCTGTCGATCCCTCGGAAGGGATGCGCAAGACCTGCTCGGCAAGGTTCGCTGGCGAGGCCAGGGTCGAGGTGGTGGCGGGAAGCGCCGCGAGCATCCCGGGGCCCGACGGCGTGTTCGACCTGGTCATCTCGAGCCTTGCCCTCCACCACATCCCCGTGGGGGAGAAGGGTGCCGCCGCGCGCGAGCTGGCCAGAGTGGTCGCGCCTGGAGGGAAGCTGCTGTACATGGACGTGTTTGTGGACGTGGAGGGCGGACCGCCGGACCCGCTGTGGTACCGGGATGTGATCGACAAGACCGTGGCGTGGGCCTTGTGTTCCCTCGAGGCGGGCGCCTACCGGCACATGAACATCCTGCTGAGGACGCTGGTCTATTGCCTGGAGCAGGACGGAGAGTACCTGGTGACCCCCGATAGCTGGCGCGGGATGCTGGCGGACTCCGGCTTCACCATGATGGATTCCATCAACGTAGAGCCGGAGCCCTGCGGCCTCAAGGTCCTCCGCGCCACTCGATCCTGAACGTCTTACTGCTAAGGCGTCACCGGAGCGCTCGAAGGCGTGCTCGAAGGCGTGGTGGACTGCTGCTGCTGTTGCTGCTGAAGCTGTGACATGGCCCCCATGTCGACATACCAGTGGCCTTTATACTGCCTGGTGTAGATGACCCTGTCGCTCTCGGGCAGCTCGGAGACGTTCTGGGTCTGCGCCGGCGCCGAGGTGGTACCCGAGGTACTGATGGTCCCTCCCGTCATGGTCACCAGTGCCTGGGTCTTGTCTTTGGGGTTGATCTGCGTCTTCATAGTGATCCCGCTGAAAGAAGTCTTGGTGCCGCTGGATGTGAGCTGCTTCTTCAGTTGGTCAAGGCTGGCGGCGGGCAGGGCCTTGAGGTCCTCGGGAAGGACCGAGCTGGAGTACACATCCCAGTTCCCGGTCGACACCCCTTTGAGAAAGGCATTTACGGCTGCCTGCGGGTCGGCCGGGCCAGTGGAGGTGGCAGTCCCGCCCCCGCAGCCGGCGAGGACCGCCAGGGCGACGACGACCGCGACTGCAACGAACAGCAGTGCGTGTATTCTCTTCAATGAAGCGTTCCTTTCGTTGTCGTGACCAACCGATGATATCACGAGGCTCCGCCGAGGGATAATGACAGCGGACAAGCGACGCGTGGTGCGGCCCCTTGAGCACCCAGGAGCATACGTTTATCATTACACACGCATTGAATCACCAACGGGGCTGTAGCTCAGGGGGAGAGCGCGTGCCTGGCAGGCATGAGGTCGAGGGTTCAAATCCCTCCAGCTCCACCACGTGGTTCACCCTCACAATGCTAACCCCCATCGGGGGGGACGGAGTCCCCACCGTTGGAGGAGCGGAACCCTTAACAGCCAGCCAGCGCCAGGCTGGAACTTACGCAGGGTGAAGCGACGGTCGAGGGGTTCAAATCGGGACACTCAGATTTCACCCCACAGCAGCCGCGACTTGTGAGCGCCACACTCTGATACCACTACTCGGCAACCTCCACTTACCACCCCAGCAATCGCTCCGCAGTAGAAAACAAAGTAGAAAGTACCTGTCCCTCCGCCACTCGAATTACCTACCCCAAATTCCCCCTTGCTCGCGTTGACCTCTGCTTGCTTACGGAGGTACCTTAAGAGTGTGGCGACTGTGATTCAGGTGATTCCTGTGGCAACACCGAAAAGGACCGCCCAGGCTAAAGACGTGCTGGAGACCGCCCCCGGCATCTATACGGCCGTGTTCGAGAACGATTCTGTCAGGGTGTTGAAGGCGAAGATGCTTCCCGGGGAGAAGGTCGACGGATACTACCACCCAAACTACCTCATCTACGTCATCAGACCTTCGGTCATAAGGATCGTTGACGAGACCGCCGAGAACCTCCACCCGTGCGCCGGAGATGTCATGTGGATGGAGGCCGGCTACCACTCCTGCGAGAACGTGGGGAAGGCCGTCTTCGAAGCCCTGCTAGTCGAGGTTAAATAGTCATTCACCCGTGTTGCCCTCTGCTGCGCGGCGCGGGCCGCGCTTTACTTAGTTTTTACATCCTCGAAACCACCATGAAACACCTCCCCGCTAACCTGAGGACATCGGTTAGTCAGAACGGGGAGGTCCGGTGGTCGATCTCAACAGGCTTGCGGGAAGGGATGCCAGGCGGCGGGCGGCAAGGCGCGCCGTGCTGGCCGTCGCGATAATGCTACTGGCCATGATGCTCATAGGCACCGTGGCGAGGGCGACCGACAGCAACGGCAGCAAGACCGGCACCGGCGCGGACCTCACCTCACCCGCGCAGAAATCAGCCGACCCGGTCAAGGCGGCGCTGGACGAGGTCGGCCACAACAAGATCGCCATCAACTTCATCTGGGTCTTCCTGGGCGGGATACTGGTTTTCTTCATGCAGGCCGGCTTCGCTCTGCTGGAAACGGGCTTCTGCCAGCAGAAGAACGCGCTTCACGTCATGATGACCAACTTCATGATCTTCGGCATAGCCGTCATCGCCTTTTACTTCATCGGCTTCGGCCTGATGTTCGGCGGGGTGGGAGCCCTCAAGACCCTCGGCGGCGCGCCCATACTGACACGCGAGCTGGGCATCGGCTCCTGGGGCCTCATCGGCGGCAAGGGATTCGCCCTGAGCGGCCCGGCGTACGACGTCGGCATCTTCCTCTTCTTCATGTTCCAGGTGGTCTTCATGGACACGGCCGCCACCATCCCCACAGGAGCGATGGCGGAGCGGTGGAAGTTCTCCGCGTTCTGCATATACGGCTTGTTCATGGGAGCGATAGCATACCCGATATTCGGGAACTGGGTCTGGGGTGGCGGCTGGCTGCAGCAGCTGGGGGTCAACGCCGGCCTGGGGCATGGCTTCGTCGATTTCGCCGGCTCCTCGGTCGTCCACGCGATGGGCGGCATCGCCGGACTGATGGGGATAATCGTGCTGGGGCCGCGCTTCGGAAAGTTCAAGAAAGACGGCACGCCCAGGGCCATCCCGGGGCACAACATCCCCATCGCGATCGTCGGCACCATAATCCTGGTCTTCGGATGGTTTGGCTTCAACGCCGGCAGCACGCTCAACGGCGGCGACCTGCGGCTCGCTGTGGTGGCGACCAACACCCTGCTGGCCGCCTGCTTCGGCGCGGTGGCAGCGATGCTCTACATGTGGAAGAAGACGGGCAACCCCGACCCATCGATGAGCGCCAACGGCTGCTTGGCGGGGCTGGTCGCGATAACCGCCCCATGCGCTTTTGTCTCCAGCTGGGAGGCGGCGATCATCGGCAGCATCGCGGGCATACTGGTGTG
>Ga0209745_1000624_pt1 | contig 21602 bp, 17 predicted proteins | sample BarGraNGADG00312_FD_184495 | JGI IMG/M metagenome (GOLD analysis project Ga0209745, IMG submission 184495) | Arctic peat soil microbial communities from Barrow, Alaska - Barrow Graham LP Ref core NGADG0004-312 (SPAdes) (version 2) | ecosystem: Environmental > Terrestrial > Soil > Wetlands > Peat...
CGCGTTCGAGCACCTCGGGTGGTCTCACGTGATCAGCCTGATTCACCCGGACAACCAGCGCTCGATCGCCCTCGCGCAACGGCTCGGCGAGACGTTTGAGGGTGTGTGACCGCGGGGTCGGGTACCGCGAGAATGCCTACCGCCGAGCGGTTTCGTTCAATGCTTCCTATCGGCACTGCCGTGCCTCAGCCACGGCAGCCCATCGGGACAACTCGAAGCGATGAGAGACGCAGAGAACAACCGAGCCAGGGCTATCGCCGCAGTTGGTTACCCATTGGTTACCCACGCGGAGGGAATTTGGTGGACCTGACCGGGATCGAACCGGTGACCTCCTGAATGCCATTCAGGCGCGCTCCCAACTGCGCTACAGGCCCACGCGGGGCGAGAACTTCCAATGCTAGCCCAAGATATGGCCGTCCGTCAAAGCCGATCCGACCCCTTCATCGCCAGCCCCGACCCCTCATCGTCAGTCTCGACCCTTCGTCGTCAGCACCGACCCCTCGTCGTCAGCCCCGACCCTTCGTCGTCAGTTCCGACCCCTCATCGTCAGCCCCGACCCTTCGTCGTCCCGCCTTCGTCGCTCCGCGCCCTTCGACCTTGCTCAGGGCGTGGTGAGCCTGTCGAACCACGACTTCGGCGTGGCAGGCAGTCTCGACCCTTCGTCGTCCCGCCTCCGTCGCTCGCACGACTTCGGCGTGGCAGGCAGCTCCGACTGACCATCGTCAGTACTCCGTGAAGAATCGCTGAATCGTCGCTGGGTCCTGCGTCTTGGTCAGCGCGACCATCAGCAGGACGCGCGCCTTGAGCGGCGTCAGGTCCTCGCCGGCGATAGACGAGGAGTTGCGCTGCCGCCGCTGGAGCACCGCCGCCGGTGCGTCCTCGGCCGCCATGCTGGCCGGTTGCGCGCGGTCCGCCGCGATCCTCCCGCTGCCGGTGCGGGTCGTGGTGACGATGAACACACCCTTCGAGGCGGCGTAGTCGATGCCCTCCGACTGGCCCGGCGCCGTCGCGCCCGCACCGGCTGCCGCAAGCACGATGCCCTTCGCGCCCGCGTCCGCCGCACACTTGACGAGATCGCTGGTCGCGCCCTGGTAGACCAGGATGATGTCCACCCGCGGCAGCGTGGTGACGCCAGCCAGATCGAACTCACTCTTTGCCGTGTGCCGCTTCACCACGTCGCGGTAGAACACCACCCGGTCCGGATCGACCACACCCAGCACGCCGTAGCCGCGGCTCTGGAAGGTGTGCAGCCGGAGCGCGTCGGTCTTCGTCACCTCGCGCGCCGAGTTGATCTCGTCGTTCAGAACGACCAGCACGCCTTTGTTGCGCGCCGCGGGTTCGGCCGCCACGCGGAAGCCCTCGAGCAGGTTGGCGGCGCCTTCGTAGCCGAGGGTGCTCGGGTTGCGCATCGACCCGACCACCACGACCGGGCGCACGTCGCGGACGGTCAGGTCGAGAAAGTACGCCAGTTCCTCCAGCGTGTCCGTGCCGCTGGTGACGACGATGCCAGACAGAGCCGGGTCTTTCTGGTAGAGGTCATTGATGTGACGCGCCAGCTGTAGCCACTGGTCAAGGGTGACCTGGCTGCTCGCCACGTTCGCGAACTGCTCGGCCTCGGCGCGCACGTAGCGCGACAGCGAGGGAACCGCCAGCAGCAACTCGTCGGCCGTCAACCGGCTGCCGGCCCTGTTCGAAATCGTTCCGCCCGTGGCGACGAGGCGCACACGAGGCAGGTCCGCTGCGATCGAGACGACAGCGTGGAGCGTGAGCGCGACGAGGGCGAAGGCACAGGACCGGCCGATGAGACGTCTGGTCATAAGGTCAATACCGAATCGGGGCGCGAGGGATCAGGCCGTGCCGGAGGTGGCGCGGTGCGCGCGGGTCAGCCAGTCGAATAACTGGCGGGCCGCTTCGTCCGGCGTGGGGCCGTAGAAGGGCATGAGGGAGGTGGGCATCCCGGGCAGGCGCGCGATCTGCGCTCGCCACCGGTCATCGCGCACCATCGACGCTTCGATGTAGTACACCCGACCGCCGATGCTTTCCTTGAACCGACGAACGACCATCATGATGATTACTGCGAACGACCCAGAAGGAACGCTACCATTCTAGGCTGCTCCGCGCGTGCGTCAAGCGAAAGGGCCGACGAAGCGCGCGTCCACAGGCCGCGATTCGCATCTCCTCGAACGATCTCGCGCGAAGTCGTGTCGCGTTGGCGTCGCCTCCACAGGATTTGCACGGGGCGTGCACAACTTTTCCACAACGCGCGTCTCGGGGACCGATTGTTTGACAAGGCTTGACGGCTGCCGGGCCGGCCCCGTACGCTGAAGGCGCCATGTACAACCGGCGCCGGTTCTCTCTCGCGGTCGCCGCTGCGCTGCTGGCCATCGGCCTCGGCAGCCTGGCCGCCGCGCAGCCGCCGGCAGCGGCGACGCCGGCCGGCACGCAGGCACCGGCGGTCACGCAGGCACCGGCCGCCCCGCAGCTGCCGGCCGACCCGCCGCCGCCGGCCGCCGCGAAACCGCTGTTCCGCGTCATCCTCAACGACGGCACCGCGCTGGTTTCCTTCGGCGAGTTCACCCGCGTGGGCGATCGCATCGTCTTCTCGATGCCGCTCGATTCGCCGCGGGGCGATCGTCTTCAGCTCGTCAACCTGCCGGCATCCGCGGTGGACTGGGAGAGTACGCAGGAGTACACCGACGCCACGCGCTACGCGCAGTACGTCGCCACCCGCGCCGAAGCCGACTTCGCCGTGCTCACCGGTGAAGTGGCGCAAGCGCTCAGCGAGATCGCCCTCGCGAGAGACCCCGGGCGTCGTCTTCAGCTTGCCGAGCAGACGCGCCGGATCATCGTCGCGTGGCCGATGGAGCACTACGGCTACCGATCGAACGACATCAACGACATGCTCTCGCTGCTCGAGGGCACGATCTCCGAGCTGCGCGGCGCGACCGGCGTCCGACAGTTCGGGTTCAGCCTGGTCGCCATGATCGAGCCGCCGACGATGCCGCTGCTGCTTGACCCGACGCCGTCGCAGGCGATCGACCAGGTGCTGCTGGCCGCCCGTCTCTCGGATGTCCCGGCCGAGCGGATCACGCTGCTGCGGTCAGCCATCGGCGTCATCGACGAGAAGGCACGGTCCCTGCCCAGGATCTGGGCGCGTCAGGCCCGCGCGTCGGCGCAGGCGATGTTGAACGCCGAGCTCGAGGTGGAGCGGCGCTACGCCGGCCTCTCGCGAGCCGCGACGGCGAAGGCCACGTCGGCGGCAGCCGAAGGCAACGTGCGCGGCGTCGAGCAGGCCGTCGCCAGACTGCAGAAGAACGACCGGGCGTTCGGTGAGAAGCGCAAGGATCAGGTGGCGAGCCTCCTCGCGCTCCTCCAGGATCGGCTCGACTCCGCGCGGCGACTGCGCCTGATGCGCGACCAGTGGGCCGGCAAAGCCGGAGCGTTTCGCGCCTACCGCCACGCGGTGTCCGGGCCGATCGCTCGGTTGGCGAGCCTCCGGTCGAAGCTCGAGGACGTCAAGGGACTTGCCGGTCCCGACGTGGCGTCGCTCCCGGACCTGATGCAGCGCTTCGAGCGGGTGTCGCGCCAGCTGGTGATGATCGCTCCGCCCCCGGACATGGCGCCGGCCCATGCCACGCTGCAATCTGCCGCCGACCTCGGGCAGCAGGCGATGCGTACGCGCGAACGAGCCGCCATGCAAGCCGACGTGGCCGCCGCGTGGGACGCGTCGTCGGCTGCCGCCGGCTCCATCCTGATGCTCGCCCAGGCGAGGCAGCAGGTCGATGCCATCTCCCGGCCGCCGGAACTCCGGTGATCACCCCTCGCACGACCAGGCTCGTTCGGGCCGACAGCCTGCCCTCGCTGCACCGCGCGCTCCTGTCGCTGGCCTGCGGCGGCGACCTGGCCGGGACGCGGCAGCGGGCCGTCATCGTGCCGACACGCGCCGCCGCCCAGCACCTCCGTCAGACGCTCGAGAACCTGCACTTCGAACGGACGCCGCCCGGGCAGGACGCGGCGCTCGTGTTCCCGGAGCTGCTGACGCGAGATGACTGGTACCAGCGGATGCACGAGCGGGCCGGGTTCGCTGAGCCAAGGCTGTCCGCGCTCGAGCGCGAGGTCCTGCTCGGCGCCGCCGCCCGCGAGGCGGTCGAATCGGGCGCGGTCCCGCCGTTTCGTCTGCGGCCGGGGCTGATCGCCGGGATGCTCGCCTTCTACGACGCGCTGCGTTCGCAGCAGCGCACCATCGACGCGTTCGAGCGTGTCGTGGTTGGCGACCTCGAGCCACGCGCCGACGTTGATCGCGGCGCCGAACGTCTGCTGCGCCAGACGCGGTTCCTGGTCGCCGCGTTTCGTGCGTTCGAAGCGCGCCTGGCCTCTTCTGGAGGCCTCGACGAGCACGGCCTGCGGCAACGCCTGCTCGAACCAGGGACGACTTCCGGCTTCAGCCACATCGTGATCACCGTGGGCGATCGGACGGCCGAGCCCTCCGGCGGCCTGTACCCGGCGGACTTCGACCTGATGGTCCGGCTTCCGGACGTTCGCGCGATCGACATCGTCGCCACGTCTCGCCAGCTGGCCGCGGGGCTGGCCGAGCGGCTGCGCGACCTCGTGCCCGAGCTCGAGGAGATCGAGGTCGAGGCGATCGCGACCTCGCCCAGGTTGACCGCGCCGGTCGGGGACCTGGCCAGGCTGCACTTCACGGCGCGCGACCGCGAGGAGGAACTGCGCGCAATTGCCCGCAGGATCAAGGAGACGGAGCGAGGGACCCAACCGCCCCGGGCGCTCGACCGCGTGGCGGTCGTGTTCAAGCGCCCGCTGCCCTACATCTACCTCGCGCGGACCGTGTTCGACGCTGCGGGAATCGAGTACCAGGCGGCGGACGCGCTGCCGCTCGCGGCGGAACCGATGGCCGCGGTGCTCGATCTCCTGTTCGTTGTCGTCGAGTCCCGCTTCGCGAGGGCCGCGCTCCTCGCGGTGCTGCGCTCGCCGCACCTGTCCCCGGACCCCGAGGCCGGGCGGATGACCGCGGAGGAGATAGACGCTTTCGATCGCGGCCTGGGAGAAGCGGGCTACCTGGGTGACCCGCAGGCGCTCGCGCGCCTCACCGAGGAGTGGTCGGGGAGCGGCGCACAAGCGGCGCGTGCGGCGGCGACGCTCGCCCTCGCCCTGCAGCCGTTGACCTTTGTCAGAAAGATGTCGGCGCACGCCGCGACGCTGCTGGACTTCCTCCGCGCCCATGAGCGGATGGACTTCCGCGACGACTCGATCCGGTCGCGCCATCTCCGCGCGCGCGCTGCGGTGCTCGGCGCCCTCGAACAACTGCGTCAGGCCGCGCTCGCCTTCGACGACCCGGAGAGGGGCTTCGCGGAGGTGGCTGCCACGATTCGCCGGTGGATCGAGTCCCAGACATTCTCGCCTCGCCTGGGCACCCGCGGCGTGCAGTTGGTGGACGCGCAGGCCGCCCGCTACGGGGCCTTCGACGTCGTCTATCTCGCCGGCCTGGCCGAAGGCGACTGGCCGGAACCGTCCGGGCGGAACATCTTCTACCCGTCGTTCCTGCTCTCGCAGCTGGGATGGCCGTCGGAATCCGCGCGGCTGGCCGCGGCGCGCGCCGCCTTCGTCGATCTCCTGCGGCTCCCGCGCGAGCGGGTGTCCGTCTTCACCTTCACGCTCGAGGACGATTCCATCGTCAACCCGTCGCCGCTGCTCGAGGAGGTGTCGCATAGCGGGCTGGAGGTGGACCGGGTCGATCCGTCCGAGACGCGCGTGTTCGTGGACGAGGCGCTTGGAGCCGCGCGGCCCGTCCAGGAGGCGGTGTCGGGCGATGCGCGAAGCTGGCTCGACCTCAGGCTCGACCGGTCACCCGCCAGCGCTCCGGAGTTCCATGGACATGCCGGCCCGGGGCGGCGGCGCGTTCACACCGTGACGGCGATCGATCGCTTCCTGCAGTGCCCGTTCAAGTATTTCGCGGCGACGATTCTCGAACTGCCCGAAGACGTGGCCGACGAGCCGTCGAGCACGCCGAGGGCGAAGGGCCAGTTCGTTCACGAGGTGTTCCGGGCGTTCTTCGACTCGTGGCAGGCGGCCGGCGGCGGGACGATCACGGCCGACGTGCTCGCCGAGGCGCGCCTGCAGTTCGCGCAGGTGGCCAGCCGGCTGCTCGACACGCTGCCGGCCGCGGAAGCTGCCCTCGAGCGGATGCGACTGCTGGGCTCGGTGGGCACACCCGGCCTGGGAGAGATCGTCCTGGCCGCCGAGGCGTCCAGCCCCGCGCCGGTGCGCGAACGACTGCTCGAGTACTCGCTCGACGGCGAGTTCACCGTGACGGCGCACGGCGTCACCCGCGCGGTCCGGTTGCGCGGGCAGGCCGACCGGATCGACCTGCTGGAGAACGGCCGCTTTCGGTTGATCGACTACAAGAACGGACGCTCGCCCGAGCCGGCACAGACGATCCAACTGCCGGTCTACGCGGTCTGTGCCCAGCAGCAGCTGCAGCGCGAGCGCGGTGCGCGCTGGGAGGTGGGCGAGGCCAGCTATATCGCCTTTGGCGAGCGCAAGCCGGTCCGGGTGATGATCGACGACGGTCCGGACGCGGCGAAGAAGCTTGCCGACGGGCAGGAACGGTTGATCGACGCGATCGATCGGATCGAGCGGGGCGAGTTTCCGCCGCGGCCCGCCACGCGGCGTCTCTGCGGGTACTGCGAGTACTCCACCGTGTGCCGAAAGGACTACGTGGATGGCGACTGATCTGCGGCTGCCGTTCGACGATCCGCCGTCGCCCGTGGAGGTGATGATCGCCCGCGACCAGGCGGCGCGCGCGTGTGCCGTGGATCCCGCGCGCAACGTCGTGCTGGAAGCCTCGGCGGGCACCGGCAAGACGCACGTTCTGGTGACCCGGTATATCAACCTGCTGTGTGCCGGCGTGGACCCGGCCAACATCCTCGCCATCACGTTCACGCGCAAGGCGGCTGCGGAGATGCGCGAGCGCATCGTTCACGGCCTGCGCGAGATGGCGGGGGTGTCGCCCGCCGACGAGGCGCGCTGGCGAATGCTGCGCGACCGGATCGGGGATATCGCGATCAGCACGATCGACGCGTTCTGCTTCGCGCTGCTCCGCGAGTTCCCGCTCGAGGCCGATCTCGACCCTGGCTTCGACGTAGCCGACGAGACGGTGATGCCGCGGCTGGTCGAGGACGCCCTCGACGTCGCGCTGCGCGCCGGGCGCCGGATTGCGGCCAGGGACGCCGACATGGGTCTGCTGCTGGCGGCGCTGGGGGAGAGGAAGGTCCGCCTCGGATTGGCGGCCCTGCTCGACCGGCGGCTGTCGGCCGGTCCGACGATTCGCCGCTTCCTGTCGGCCGCCCACGGGCCGTCTCCCGCCGAGGCGCTCTCGCGCGTCGTCGGCCGCATGCAGGAGGCGCTGACGTCGATTGAGGGCGGGCTCGAGGCGTTCATCCAAGACGGGCCCGTCGAGCACGAAGGGCACGCGCTGGCCGCGGCCGATCTGCGCGCGGTTGCGGCGGGCCTCGACGTGGGCGTGGGCGTGGACGTGGACGCAGGCGCGGAGCCCGAGGTGCGCGTCCACCCGGCGCGGGCCGTCCTCGATCGGGTGTCACGCTACTTCCTGAACGATGATGGCGAGCCGCGGTCGCGTCCCGGCCGCGGCGTCCTCAAGAAGCACTTCCTGTCGCCGGCCGCGTGGACGCGGCACTCGCGCGCCCTGGCGGAGGTAGCCCCGCAGGTGGCCGCGGCGCTCGAGACGTTCGACCGCGACGTGAACGTCGCGATGGTGCGGGCCGTGAGCCGCCTGTTCCGGATCGCCCGCTGGCGCTACCGGCAGGCACTCGACACGCAGGCCCTGGTGGACTTCCCAGAGGGGTTGTCGCGGGCGCTTCACCTCCTCCGGCAGATGGACGAGTTCGCCCAGAGCCGGTACCGCCTGGAAGCGCGGTACCACCACGTGCTCGTGGACGAGTTCCAGGACACGAACCCGTCGCAGTGGCGCCTCGTCGCCCGGCTGATCGAGTCGTGGGGCGAGGGGATCGGCCTCGCACACGACGGCCCGCTGCAGCCGTCGATCTTCATCGTGGGGGATCGCAAGCAGTCGATCTACGCGTTTCGCGACGCCGACGTGCGGATGCTGCGGCGCGCGCGGCGCTACATCACGGCGCTGAGGCCGGACGGCAAGGTGCGCCGCACGATCGCGCGGAGCTTCCGCGCGGTCGCCGAGCTGCAGGCGTTCACCAACGACCTGTTCGCGTCGATCGACACGTCGGTCAAGCGGCCCGATGCCTTCCGCTTCACAGCGAGCGACCGGTTCCCGGTGGATGCGCCCCAGGCGGGGGGCGACCGGCTCGGCCTGATCGCGGCCGCCGGGACGCAGGCCTCGGCCGCGGCGATCGCCGACGAGATCGGACGGTTGCTGTCGGATGGCGTCGTTCGCGATCGACAGACCGGCCTCTCGCGGTCCGCGCGCCCGGGCGACATCGCCATCCTGTTCAGGTCCCGCGAGAGCCACCGTGAGATCGAGGCCGCGCTCGAATCGCGCGGGATTCCAACCTACGTCTACAAGGGGCTGGGCTTCTTCGACGCCGACGAAGTGAAGGACCTCATGGCTCTCCTTCGCTGCCTGGGCAATCCCGCCTCGGCCTTGCGCGCGGCGGCGCTGCTCCGGTCACGGTTCGTTCGTCTGTCGGACCGGGCCGTCCGGCTGCTGGCGCCCAGGTTCGGCGCGTGGCTCACGGGGACCGGGGACTGGCCCGCCGGCCTGGACGACGAGGACCGCCGCGTGCTCGATCGGCTGCGGATGTCGCTGGCTCTCTGGCTGCCGCTCGTGGATCTCGTTCCGCCCGCCGAAGTGCTGGACCGGGTCATCGACGACGCGGCCTACGCCTTCGAGCTGCGGGGGCCGCGGTCGATCCAGGCGCGCGAGAACCTCAAGAAGGTGCGCGCGATGGCCCGCCGCCTGCAGAACCGCGGCTACGCGACGATGTCACGCATCGCCGATCACCTGGACCGACTGTCGGCGGGCGACGAGTCAAACGCGGTTGTGGACGCGCTGGATGCCGTGAACCTGATGACCGTCCACGCGGCCAAGGGACTGGAGTTCCCGTTCGTCTTCGTCACCAACCTGACGAGGGGAACGGGCGGGCGAGGCGATCCGATCGTGATCCTGCCGGCCGGCGCGAACGGGCGGCCGCTCGTGTCGGTGGGCGGATGCCTGCCCGAGGCCGACGAGGTGATGCGCGAGCGCGACCGCGAAGAGACCAAGCGCCTGCTGTACGTCGCGATCACCCGGGCGCGCGAAAGGCTCTACCTGGCCGCCGTGCTGAAGCAGGGCCGCTTCCAGGCGGCGCCGGGCAGCCTCGGCGAAGTCCTGCCGGCATCGCTGCGCGAGGTGTTCACAAAGGCGCCCGGGGCCGCGGCGACGATCGAGTGGCGCGCGGAGAGCGGGGGCGTGCACACCTTCCGTCTCGCGACGGCGGGGCCAGACACCGCGACCCGGTCGGAATCAGCTGGCGCGGAAGTGGGCGACACGGGTGAAAGGCCAGACGAGGCGGAGCGGACCGACTTTGCGCCATTGCGGGATGCGCGTGGCGAGCGCCGGGTGGGCGCAGCAGCCTATGCGATATCCACCGGCCCGGAGCCGACTTCCCCCGAGGCAGGAACGTCGGTTCAAGTCCAGGCGGGTCCGGACCCCGCCATGGTAGGCACCGTCGTCCATCGCCTGTTCCAGCTCAGTCACGGGATGCTGGACCCCGATCCCGCCTGGCTGGACCAGCGCGCCCGCGCGTTCATCCTGGGCCGGGAAGACAGAGATGCGCCTGGCACTGCCGGTCTGGTCTCGGCGGCAGTTGCGGCGTTTCTTACGCTGCGCGCACGGCCGGATCTCGCAGAACTGATCGACGGGGCAGTCTGCCACTACGAAGTCCCGTTCTCCTTGCGAGCGTCCCGGCCGGAAGAGGCCGGCACCGATCGTGAGCCGGTGATCGTCAGGGGCAGCATCGATTGTCTCGCGCAGCGGCCGGATGGCGGCGCGACGGTGGTGGAGTTGAAGACGGGTCGGCCGCAGAGGTGGCACCAGGCCCAGATCGATCTCTACGTGCGCGCGGCGCGCGGCCTGCTCCCTGGCGTCGCCGTGCACGGCCGTCTCATCTATCTCGATGCCGAACACTCCGCGGTCTGAATCCTGCCTCGATGCAACCGGAGCCGCCTCGTGGGCGTCTAATCAGGTGGGCACAGCGGGCAGCCGACAGCTGGCAGCTGGCAGCGGGCAGCTGACCTCTGGCCACTGACCACTGGCAACTGGCCACCGACAACTGGCCACTGGCAACTGGCCACCGACAACGGCCGATCGCCAGCGGCGATCGTTGGGAGGAGAGGTGGATCCGATGATGATGACACGCAGGCACACACGACTTCCCGCGATGCCGGAAGCCGCGCAGTTCCAATTGGAGACGTTGGATCGGCTGCCGTGCGGGTGCATTGTCGCGATCCACAGCGTCCCTCCGTCGGGCGTCAGGGTCGTCTCGCTCGAGGCGAAGGGACCGCACTGCATGTTCGCGACCCACCGGGCCAACAAGGTCATCAGGCTGGGCGAATCGTTCGATCCGTTCGGCTACGAGGACGGGGAGGATCTTTCCATCTGAAGGGAAACGGCGGTGCCCCACTCCCGCGCCCTGGTTTCGGCCTCATCCTGTGAGGCGCCGACGAGCAGGACGGATCGGTAGGGGCCGTTCTGGCCTGGCTGGGTAATCCAGGCCACCCAATGAGGTCCGCGCGCCTCGCTGTGGACCTGGAACGTGGTCGCTGGCTGACGTTTCATGCTGTGTTTCCCTTCATCCTTGGGCTGGGCGACAGGCCCGAGAAGATCGTCATTGCTTCAGCAGGGTCTGATTCCGTACAATTCCTTGTGGTAAGCGGTCTCGAGCGTAGCGGCACAAGGAGCCCACTCATGGCGTTGACCTGTGTGAATTGCGGCAATTCCCGGAACTTTCTGGTCAAGACGTTGCAGATGCACGTCGTCCGACTGGAAGATGCACGGGTGGATGTCACCGAAGAAGGCCGGCCCGCCGTGCTCGAGGTGCTGTGCGACGAGTGCGACACGGCGCTGAACTTCGAAGAAGTTGAAGACGCCGTTCGGAAGGAAATCCTGCTGACGCTCGGGGCGCGGTAGCCGGCCGTCGCCTTACGCTACTTCCTGCCTTCCTGTTCAATCTCCTCGAAGTAATCACATTCGGGGCAGACCCACTCGCTGACCTTCCGGCGTTTCGCCTCGGAAGTGCCCGGCACGAGGTCTACCAGTTCCATGTCCTTGCGGCGCATTCGTTCGCCGCACAGCGGGCATTCCTTGGTGTCGGTTTTTGGAATCATGCGATATCCGGGCCGGATGGTACCACCCGTGCGTTGCCTTGACAAGGCTCGCGCATCGCTCCTATCGTAGCGAGTGCTTCACACCGGGGAAAAGAAACCGGCCGAGCGTCTTTGGTTCCGGCTCGACCGGGTTATGCTGGACGGGAAATGAAGAAACACGTCGACCTGGTCGCCCTGCTCTACATGCTGTGGGGCGGGATGTGCCTGCTGCTCAGCGTCTCGCTGCTCTCGACCGGGATCGCGGCGACCGCGATTGGGGCGGCGGCCACCGGGGCCGCGACGGGCGGCAAGCTGGCGGCGGGCATTGTCGCCGCCGTGTTCTTCACGCTGGCCGCGATCGGCATCGTCTTCGGTTCCGCGCACCTCTGGGTCGGGTCGCGGCTGCGCCGTTTCCGCGAGTGGGCGAGGGCGTTTGCGATCGTCCTGTCCGTCGTGGACCTCTTTCTGATCCCGTTTGGAACCGCGCTGGGCCTCTACGCCCTCTGGGCGCTCGTCCACGAGCGGTCGAAACCGCTCTTCGAGCAGGACCTTCCGGCCGTCCCTCGCGTCGAGCCCTGAGTCGGTCCGAACCGCCCCTCGCCCGTCCGCCTTGCCACCTTTCAATCCGGCACGTCCACCGTTCCAGCCGGCGTCCATGGACCGCACCGCGCGATCCGTTTGGCCGTGCGCCAACCGCCCACCAGGAACCCGTGGCGCTCTATCACGGTGATCGCGTAGTTGCTGCAGGTGGGCGTGAAGCGGCACTCCGCGCCGACATGGACTGACCAGTGGGTCTTGTACCAACGGATTGCCGACAGGGCGGCGCGCGACGTCAGTTGCTCACGAGGAGGACGCGAGAGGTCGGCAGCGAGGAGCGCGAAACCGACGAGGCACAGAAGTGCGGCCGCGCTCGCGAGGCGGACCAGGGCGGGCCGACGACGGAAGGCGGACCAGATCCTCACGGGAGCCAGCCGTCAGACGTCTTGAACGGCCAAAGTGGTTGCGAATGCGTCAGGCTGTTCGACATCCATCTGGCCGTTCAAGACGTCTGGCCGCCCCGCGCTTCGCGGGGCCAGCCAACAGCGTTTCTGGTTCTAGAACTTGTCGGCGTATTCGCTGACGACAGGGATGATCAGGCGTTTGCCGCCGAAGGCCTTCACGACCGCCACGATGTGCAACACGAGGAAGGCCAGAAACGGAATGGGTACCAGCGCCACCAGCGCGCAGCCGATTCCCGCCGTCATCAGGCCGACGACGAGCGCCACCACGACGAGTCCCAGGAGCAGGAGCATCTCCGCCGTCATCAGCACGATGCCGTGTTTGGCGTGCCACTGCAGGTCGGCATCCTCTTTCTCCACCAGGAGCGGAATGACGGCGAACGGGGGCAGGTACGCGAGGACGAGCATGATCGACCGATTGCTCGGCTGCCCGTGGAAGCCGCCCGGAGTGTCTGGTGCCTTCATGTGGATCTCGGCCCGGCCCTCGCCGCGCAGGAGGGCCGGCAAGGCGGAGAGCGACGTCAGCCGCTCTCCGCTCCCGGATGCAAGGTTCCCGCTCAGTCGCCCGCCCTCAGCGAGGCCGAAGGACTAGAACCGATCGGCGTACTGGCTGATGTACGGCAGCGTGAAGCGCTCGCCGTTCACCCCCTTGACGATGCAGATGATGTGAACGACGAGAATCCCGATGGTCAGCCCGAACGAGATCAGCGCGCCGATCAGCGCGCCCAGGCACCCGATCACCGGGATGTGCCCGACGATGGCGCCGACGATCGAGAGACCGATGAACAACGCGACCTCGACGACGAGCAGCACCAGGCCGTGCTTGGCGTGCCACTGGACCTCCGAGTCGTTCTTCTCGACGAGCAGCGGGATGAGAGCCAGGAGGCCGAGGTATGCCAAGACGATCATAATCGTCCTGTTGCTCGAAGGGGTGCTCGCTGGAGTGGGATCTGTCATGGCACTTCTCCTTGTTGACCAGTGGATTCTGCGAGGTAGGCGAAGTGTACTGAAGCCCGGCCCACAGGTCCAGCGCAAAGACGCAGTCGCGAGCGCGCCTCGACCGCGCCGTTGACTTTCGACCGGGTCTCCTGCATCGTAACGCGCGTGAGCCCAGCTTCTCCCGAGGTCATTCAATCGCTGCTGGCCGGCCAGTTCGTCGCCTTCACCGGGCGACTGTCGTCGCTGAGCCGTAAGGAGGCGCGGTTGCTCGTGGCGCGGCTCGGTGGCAGCGTGATCGACGAGGTCAGCGCGAAGACCACCATGCTGGTGGTCGGGGCAAGCCTTGGGGCGGCGGCCGGCCAACGCAGCGCGATGTCCGACGGCGACGAGGAAAAGAACCAGAAGATCCGGCGGGCCAGGGCGATCATCGCCCGCGAGCCCGACCGCATCCGGATCGTCGCTGAAGAAGAGTTCTGCGCGCTGGCCGGGATCCCGTCACCGGCCACGCTGCGGCAGCAGTGGTACGCGGTCCGCGACATCCTCGCCATGTACCCGGGGTTGCGCGAGGACCACCTGCACTGCCTGCAGAAGTGGAACCTGATACGGCCGGCGCTGCGGACGAACGGCGAAACCTACTTCTCGTTTCCCGATCTCACGGTCGTCCGGCAGGCGCACGCGGAACTCGAGCGCGGCGCGCCGTTCCGCGCCGTGCTGCGGTCGCTCCAGGCGTCGCGCGAAGGACAACTGAGCCTGGACTTCTGGCTGGAGGCCGAGCCGGCCAAGGTGATTCGCCTCACCCGCCCGCCGGCGCCCGACCAGGGCCGGCCGGGCATCGACACCGCGGCGGCCGAAGCCTCCTTCAAGGCCGCGTCCGCGCTCGACGATGGCGACCCCCGCAAACAACTGGCGGCGAGCCGGGCTTATCGGGGGGCGCTCGAAATCGACCCGTACCTCGTGCCGGCGGTCATCAACCTGGCCAACATCCACTACGCGCTCGATCACCTGCCGGAAGCCGAGGCGCTCTACGAGCGGGCCATCGCGCTCGAGTCGAACGTGTTCGAGGCGCACTTCAACCTCGCGAACGTCTATCACGACCTCAGACGTCTCGAAGAAGCCCGCTCGGCCTACGAAGCGGCGCTCAAGCTGAACGCCGACTATGCCGACGCACACTTCTATCTCGCGGTGACGCTCGAGAAACTCGGGCGCTCACAGCAGGCGCGCGCGCATTGGAGGCGGTACCGCGATCTCGCGCCAGACGGCGAGTGGGTGCAGCTGGCCAGCGAGTTCGGCGAATGAACAGGACGCCCGGCGTTCAGTAGCGATCGCCGAAATATTCCCGCTTCTTCGGGGTCCGGCGGAGTTTGTAGAAGGCACACCCCGGGCACCAGGCTTCCGGGTCGAAGCCGTTGGCCCCAGTGATCGGCAGGACATCACGGTGGCCGCAACACTCCGGCATCCCGTTCTCAGCCGCCTTCCGCCAGCGGCAGGACCGGAACCGTTCCACGGCTGCCGACACCGAGACAGGCGCCTCGGCAGGGCCTGCCGTGGGTACTTCTGAGGTCACAAACGGGTCGTCTACGACCGGCTTTTCGTATACCGACAACTTATCCTCGTGCCTCGAGACTGAAGGAATTGCCCGAACTCCTCGCGTATCAAACATTGTGCCACATGCACCCGCGCGGAGCAATCGACGCCGGCAGAACCATCACAGATTGCGCACGGCTTGTTCCACGCGGGCTGTGAGGTTCGAGTAATCTTCGCCTTTCAGGTCGATCGCGGCGCCAAAAGCGACCCGGACGCGGCCCGGGCGCGCCACCTTCCATGACTTGTGAAGGACCCGGTCCACCCCATCGAGCCGGACGGGAACGATGGGCACGGCGAGCCGCGCTCCGATCATCCCCACGCCCGGACGGAACGCGCCTATCGCACCGGTCTCTGAGCGTTCCCCTTCCGGGTAGATCAGGATCGACCACCCGTCGCTCACCAGGTCGCCGATGTAGCGAAGCGTGTTCCGCGCGCCCGTCTCGCGTTGCGGCAGCGGGAACGCGTTGAAGAAGAAGGCGGCCAGGTAGTACAGCGCCCCGACCCGAAGGCGCTCCCGCCGCGTGCGGCCAGCCGGATGGAAGTGCGCCTGGAAGAAATCCTTCGCCATCGCCACCGCCACCCGCCGTCGCCACCGACCCGGCAGCGCGGCGAGGATGACCGGCGTGTCCATGTGACTCTGGTGATTGGAGGCAAACACGACCGGCCCGTCGATCGCCGCGAGGTGCTCCGCTCCCTCGACGTATATCCCCGCGAAAAGCCGAGTGAGCGGGAGCAGCCAGGCCGCCTGGCTGACCCTCCGCACCTGGCTGACGACCGCGCGGCGGTTCCACGATGGCATCTTCCACGGATCGTCTGCACGGTGGGCGGCGGCCGCCACGCCGGGCGTCGCCAGCAGCGAACGGATGTCGTCCAGGCTTCGCGCCTCGGCGAACCGCGCCTCGTCGATGCTCGCCTGGAATGTCTCCTCGAGCGCCACCATCAACTCGACCCGCTCCAGCGAGCTGAGGCCCAGTTCCTCGATCGTCGTCTCGGGGCGAAGCTCGCGGCCGCCGGCGTAACGGGCGAGCAGCGTTTCCAGTGACGGCCCCCCGGTCGGCGCGTCCTGCAATGCCTGGCCGGTCTGGGCCCACTGCTTGATGACCCGCCGCTTGAGCTTGCGCGTACCTTCGGTGCGGGGCAGTTCCGGGGTCGGCCAGATAGAGATCCCGCGGATTCGCTGGTGGTCCGCCAGGCGGCGGTTCGCCTCGCGAACGATCCGGTCGGTGTCGGCGCCACGCTCCACCGTCACGACCGCGTGCACGCGCTCCTCGCTGAGGTCCCCGAGGCCGACGACGGCAGAGTCGCGAACGCCGGGCTGCTCGTTCACGACGCGTTCGACGTCCTCGGGGAAGACGTTCAGCCCCTCGGGCGTCACGATCATCTCCTTCTTGCGTCCCCGGACGAACAACTGCCCGTGTTCGTCGAGTTCGCCGATATCGCCCGTGTGCAGCCACCCGCCCTCGAACGCCTCGGCCGTTTCCCGTTCCGCGCCGAAGTACCCGCGCGTCACGTTTTCACCTTTCACGAGGATCTCGCCATCGGGTGCAATCCTCACCTCGACGCCGCCGATCGCCTTCCCGACCGACCCCTTGCGCGCGGCAAACGGGTGGTTCAACGTCACGATCGGCGCCGTTTCCGTGAGGCCGTATCCCTGAATCACCAGGAAGCCGAGTTGGGACCAGAAAAGTTCGAGCGCGGGTTCGAGCGGGGCCGCTCCAACCACGAAGCTCCAGAACTTGGCGCCGAAGGCGCGGTGCACGGCGCGGTAGTGCCACCAGCGCCGCGCGACGTGACGCGGCGCTGGCAGCGGGTCGGCGGCGCCCGGCACGCTCCTTCGCACGTGTTCGGCGAGGACGTCGAGGATCTTCGGTACCGACACCAGCACCGATACCCGTCGCTTTCTCACCTGCGCGACGATCTCTGCCGGGTTATAGCCCCGCATGAAGATGACGGTGCCCGGGAGCATCGGCGGGATGAACGTGGCCATGGCCTGGCCGAACATGTGGCTGAGCGGCAGCAGGTTCAGGAATCGCAGCGGGAAGAACGGGCGGCCCCATGTCCGGTACTTCAGCACCTCGCCCTCGATCGGGACGATGTTCGCGAGGACGTTGCGATGGGTGATGATGACGCCTTTGGGTTCGGCGGTCGCCCCCGACGTGAAGATGATCTCCGCCACATCGTCGCGCGTCAGCGCGATTGACGGGGCGCGTCTGCGGTCGTGCCAGTCGAGTTGCGACATCCGCCAGACGGAGCAGCCACCGGGCAGTCCCGCGCCCCCGGCGCCCTCTGCAGGCGCCGCTGTGACCTCGTCGCCGACGAGCGCCACGCGTGCCCGAACCACGGCGCCGACCCGGCGAGCGAAGTCGAGCGAGGAGCGGTAATCGACCGGCACGACGATCACGCCCGCGAGCACGCAGCCCCAGAACGCGGCGATCCACTCAGGCCGGTTCTCTGCCCAGAACAGGACCGCGTCGCCCTTGACGAGGCCGGCGGCGTGCAGCCGCGCCGCGAATCCCCTGGCCGCGTCGCCCACGTCCTGGTACCGATACCGACGCGTCCTGAACCCGTCGTCGTACACCAGGAAGTCGCCGGTCTTCGAGGCGAGATCCTCGAAAAAGCCGGCCAGCGTGTCGCGGTGCATGCGCTGATTCTACCGTCAATCGCCCGGACGCCAGGGCGGCCATGCCGCCGGCCCCACCCGGCGCCGGGCTGGGCTACAATGTCCCAAAGACCCGTTGATGCACTGTCCTGGCGGCGGCAGGTGAACGGCTGCGGACGGCGGTGGTGACGCCCGGGATCGTCTACGGCGGGTCGCGCGGAATCGTGGGCGACATATTCCGCGACGCGGTAAACGGCCTGGTTCGCATCAATCGTGCGCAGCCTGCGCGCCCGGGTGCTGGGCTGGGCGCCGACGCTCCGGTCAATCGCGGGCAACGCGGCCCGCTTGTTCGAGGAGTGGCGGGCAAAGGCGGTGTAAGGCCATGGCGAGGGCAGGGTCAGCATTTCTGCCTGTGCTAGCATTCCCGGATGCCTGAGCTCCTCTCTCTCGACGACATCCGCGCCGCCGCGATCCGCATCGCTTGCGTGGCTCGTGTCACCCCGTTGCTCGAGGCTCGCGCGTTGAGTGCCTGGGGCGGTTCGAACGCCGTCCCGCTGCTGCTCAAGTGCGAGAACCTGCAAGTGGGCGGGGCGTTCAAGATCCGCGGCGCCTACAACATGGCCTCGGGGCTCCCCGAGTCCGTTCGTCGCCGGGGCCTGCTGACGTACTCCTCCGGCAACCATGGCCTCGCGATTGCCCTCACCGCGCGCCTGCTCGGGGTTCCTGCCGTGATCGTGATGCCGACGACGGCGCCGGCCGTGAAGGTGGAGGGGGCGCGCGCGTTGGGGGCTGACGTGCTGTTCGAGGGCACGACGACCATCGAGCGCAAGGCACGCGCCGAGGCCGAGGCCGAGCGGCGGGGCCTGACGATCGTGCCTCCATTCGACCACCTGCAGATCGCGGCGGGGCAGGGCACGATCGGTCTCGAGATCCTGGAACAGTGCCCCACCGTGGCCACGGTGTACGTCCAGATGAGTGGCGGCGGCCTCATCTCCGGCGTCGCCACGGCCCTGAAGCGCAGCCGTCCCTCGGTCTGCGTGGTCGGTGTCGAACCGGTCGGCGTGGCGCGCATGACGGCTTCGCTGGCGGCCGGTCACCCGGTGACGATCCCGATCACGCCTGGCATCGCGGACGGCCTGCTGGCCGTGCGCCCGGGAGAGGTCACGTTCCCGCACGTGCAGGCATTCGTGGACCGGGTGGTCACGATCGACGATGGCGCCATCGTGAGCGCGTTGCAGTGGCTGTTCCGCGAGGCCAAGGTGGTGGCTGAGCCGAGTGGCGCGATTACCGTGGCGGCGGCGCTGGCGGACGGCGCGGCCGGGCGCCTGGACCCACGCGGGCCTGCCGTCGCCGTGATCAGCGGCGGGAACGTGGAGAAGAACGCGTTCGCGAAGTTCCTGCTACAGGACTGACCGCTCGTCCACGAATTCAACCACAAAGGACACAAAGGACACGGAGGGCGGAGCCTCGGGGTTTCGACCGGGTCGGGCCGGAGGCCCGTCCGGCCGCGCGGACGCTACCCACACGAGCCCGGACTGCCCCCCGGGTTCGCGTGGGCAGCGATCCGCACGGCCATCGGCGCGCGTGCCGCGCACCAGGCCCGGTCGAAGCCGTGACACGGCCACGCCTCGCACGTCACGTGTGATGCGGCCCGCCTCCGTGCTCTTTGTGAGCTTGGTGGTTGTCGAGGATTTGTTTCGCGGCGGCGGCGCCTTCTTCCGCCGTCGTAATCTCGCCGTCGAGTTGACGTTCGTACACCTGCTTGAGGATGGCGCCGATCTGCGGCCCTGGCTCGAGGCCGAGCGCCAGCAGGTGGCGGCCAAGCAGCAGCGGCTTTGGCGCCTCGTGCTCGACGCCGAGCGCCCGCGCCCGCTCGAGGAACCACGCCATCGCGGAGCAGTCGAATTCGCCGGCGCGCCCCAGGCAGTCGGCCGCGGCGATCCTGGCCAGCAGTTCGAGATCCACCTTCTGCGCCAGGCGGCGGAACGCCCCGTCGCCGACCTCGTCGCGCACCTTGTGCCAGGACCCCGGTTTCAGGTGATGCGCCGTGAGGCCGAAGACCTGCGCGCGAACATCGATCCCGTCCACGGAGTGGACGTTCAGCCGGTCGAGCAGCGCGCGAGAGGGCGCCACGCCCGCTTCCTCATGGTTGTGCGATCGAATCCGCCCGTCGAAGAATGCCGTGGTAGAAGGCTTGCCGAAGTCGTGGCACACCGCGCCGAGCATGACGGCGATCTTCGCAAAGCGCGGCAGGTCGTCGATGCGCCTGCGCGCCTGGTCGATCACCATCAGCGTGTGAATCCACACGTCGCCTTCCGGGTGCCACTCCGGTTCCTGCTCGCACCCGATCAGCGCGGCCATCTCGGGGAGCAGGCGCGCGACGACCCCGGCGTCGAGCGCGAAGCGAAAACCGAGCGACGGGTGCGCGGGAAGGAGCAGCAGTTTCTCGAACTCCGCCCAGATGCGCTCCGGCGGAAGGTCGTCGAGCGGGATGGCCCTGCAGATCTCCAGGGTCTCTGTGGTCACGGTCAGCTCGAAGCGGGCGACGAACTGCATCGCGCGAAGGACGCGCAGGCTGTCATCGACGAACGTGGCGCGATCGACGACCCTGAGGACGCGTGCGTCGAGATCGGCCCGGCCGCCGCGCGGGTCGAGGTACTCGCCCGTCAGGGGGTCCCAGGCGATCGCGTTGATCGTGAAATCGCGTCGCCGGGAGGCCTCGGAGACCGACATGGCGGGGTCGCCTTCGACGAGGAAGCCGCGGTGCCCGCGACCGACCTTTGACTCGCGGCGAGGCAGCGACACGTCGATGTCGCCCAGTTTGTAGACCGTAAAGCTCTCGCCGATCGTCTCCACGCGGCCGAACTGCCCGAGCAGTTCGCGCAGCAAAGCGGCCGGTACCCCATAGACTTCGAGATCGATATCCTTCGACGTGAGACCGAGCAGACGGTCGCGCACCCAACCGCCGACAATCAGCGCCCGCCCGCCCGCACGACGGACGGCCTCGGCGATTGCCTTCGCTCGCTCCACCTCTCGATCGGTCGGTGACATCGACCGGATCGTATCACCGAAGGAAACCGGATTCAGCGATTCAGGCCGTCGCCTGCGCCCCGCCTCTCCCACGAAGCAAGAAGGTCAACACAAACCCCGCCAGAAACCCGCCGATGTGCGCCATGTAAGCGACGCCACCCGTCTGCGCTGTGTTGGCAATGGAACCGATGCCGCTGAAGAACTGCAGAACGATCCAGATCCCAATGACTATCAGCGCGGGCACTTGAATCACTTGTTGGCCCTGCAATACTCTGACCTTTCCCCGCGGGAACAGCAGAATGTAAGCGCCGAGCACCCCCGCAATCGCCCCCGATGCTCCCAAGTTCGGCACGTGTGATCCGAGGCTGAACGCCAACTGTGCAAAAGTCGCCGCAAGCCCACAGAGCAGGTAGAAGATTGTGAACGTGATGTGCCCGAAACGGTCTTCCACATTGTCACCGAAGATCCACAAGTAAAGCATGTTGCCTCCCAGGTGAACCCACCCGGCATGCATGAACATGGAAGTGAAGAGCGTCAGAGAATCACCGAAGGGAGTGGCAAGGAAGCGGCTAGGAACGAAAGCCCACTTCCCAACGAAGGCGTCACCGCCACTCTGCTCTACGAAGAAACACAGGACGTTCAGAGCGATCAGGGCATACGTGACCAGCGGAACAGTTCTGCGAGAGGTATCATCATCACCGATTGGGATCATAGGATTTACTTCCTTTTACACTCGGTGGACTTGTCACAGCTGCAACTCGAGGAAAAGCGCCCAACCATTGCTTCCAGCCGTCTCCTGGAAGCCACGGTTGGGGCTAGAGGATGTCCAGCCCGAGGTGCTTTGCCATCAGGTCGAAATCCGAATCGTGGTGGACGAGTTGGAGTCCATGCTCGGCACAGAAGGTTCCGATGAGTACAGCGATCGTCTTTCGAACCGTCACGCCCTTCGATCTGAGAAGTCGGTAATTGGAGGCCGACTTCTCCGCCATGCTGAAACCGACCATCAAGGCCCAACGCCTTGGATCTGGCGTCCAGGATCAGTGTGTCCGCGAGTGGGCAGGGGCGAACAAGTGCTCGATCGTGCGCGCGTAGTAGCGCAG
>Ga0209745_1000626_pt1 | contig 21598 bp, 20 predicted proteins | sample BarGraNGADG00312_FD_184495 | JGI IMG/M metagenome (GOLD analysis project Ga0209745, IMG submission 184495) | Arctic peat soil microbial communities from Barrow, Alaska - Barrow Graham LP Ref core NGADG0004-312 (SPAdes) (version 2) | ecosystem: Environmental > Terrestrial > Soil > Wetlands > Peat...
AGAAAAGAGACAGCGGGTTTACTCTCCTCGAGCTCATGATAGTCATCGCCATCATCGCGATCATCGTAGCGATCGCCGTACCGGTGTTCCTGTCCAACTCCAGGAAGGCCGACCACGTGGTGGCGGTCAACAACCTCATGGCCGGGAGCAGGGTAGTCGACGAGACCTGGTACGAGAAGCTCGCAATACAGCCCTTCCCGGGAGGCGTCCAGTCCTACCGCGACTACGATCCTTCGGGCGATCTGAAGGGGACCGCTGCCTACCAGTCCAGCGGATGGGTGCCCGTCGACGCTCACTACATGAGCATCCGCGAGCCCAAGATACCCTGGGTCGACTTGAGGGCAGGTGGAGGCGCGGGCTCTCCGACCGCGAGCGCCGACATCGGACCTTACTGCCAGGCCTCCAGCTACGGGTTCAGCCTGGGTAGCATCTGGAAGAACGGCCAGCTGGTCGCCTCGGGCTCCGACATCGCCACCAACTGGGAGCTGCTGCCCGGCAAGATCGGACTGGTCGATAACATGTACTATTGGGAGGGCAGCTGGCACGACAACACGGACACCACCTACATCACCCTGGTGACCCTCGAGCGCATTTCGCAGCTCGCTCACTTCTACACCATGAACGTGGGCTGCACGGTGGCCGGAGGGACGTTCGAGTGGAAAGACGGCGCCGGGAGTCCCGGGGACGCCTGGGCCGACGAGACGTCGGGCTCCAAGCCGACCGCCGACAACAACCCACCTCCCGGCGGCACGACCCAGCCGACACAACCGACCCAGCCTACCGAGCCTACTCAGCCGACTCAACCGACCGAGCCTACGCAGCCGACGCAGCCGACTCAACCCACGCAACCGACCCAGCCAACGCAATCCACGGTGCCGACGCAGCCGACACAACCGACGCCGCCTCCGAACGTGCCGCCGCCGGGACCGAACATGGCAAAGAGCATGGACGTAACACCTTCTTCCCAGAATGTTGACGCAAACGGCGTGATCACCGTGCACATCGCCCTGGCGAGCGGGTACAATCCCGCCAACTTGGTACCAGAGTCGTTGAGGTGCTACGGGGCCAGCCCCACCGACTTCAGCTACTCGGGCAGCGGGCTCCATGTGAAGTTCAACAGGCAGGACATACAGTACATGCCCTCCGGAGACAACGTCCTGTTCGTGGTCACCGGAAAGTACCAGGACGGGTCGGACTTCCAGGCCTGGGACTACGTGAAGATCATCGACAATAACTGAGTGAGCGCGGCCCTGCCGCGTTCATATGGAGGACCGGCCCGGTCCCGCGCGAGATGCGCGAGGCCGGGCCGGACGACGTTCATTCGACCTGTCCTACTGAAAGACGGCGGCCGGAGCTTCGGGGTAATCGGCCGGCACTATGCTCGTCCCGAAGTCCACCACCGTCCATGACCCGCCCGAGCTCTTCAAAAGCCAGCTGGCCGCATCGGTGGACTTGTCCTGTGGCTGCATATCGACCCTCGCCCACGAGCCCACTATCTTGACCTTGAGCACCTCTAGCGGCCCCAGCGCCGGATTGTTCGACTGCGCGCTCGCCTTCGCCGCCGCGGTCACCGCATCGACCTGCGAGCTGTCCTGCTTCGCCGGAGACGTCTCCTTGGCATTGTCATCCTTGGTCGGCTCGCTCTGCCTGGACGTAGTGGCGCTATCGGCAGGCTCGGTGGCGTTGCTCTGCGGCTTCACCTTGCTTTGCGCCGACGTATCCTGCGCCTGGGGTGTCCCGCTCCCGCATCCCTGGGCGAGGAGCAGAAGTGGACACGTCGCGATCAGGGCTATCACCAGCAACAGGCGCAAGAATCTATGTGACGGCATTACTGCTCCTTTGAGAGGATTCATCCGTGAGATTCTTCTATGCGGTGCCTACAGAGACCTTGAGAGCTTCAGCCGAGCAGGTCTTTCACGGCGGCGACGACGGCCTCCGCCGTAAAGCCGGCCTCAGCCAGAGCGATGTTACCCGGGGCCGACATCCCGAAGCGGTCCCATCCTATGGTGGCTCCGCCTTCGCCCACGTACTTGAGCCAGCCCATCGTGACTCCGGCTTCGATCGAGATCCTGGGGACGCCGGAAGGGAGGACCGAGGCGCGGTAGGCGACACTCTGCTCGTCGAAGAGTTCCCAGGAGGGCATGCTTACCACCGAGGCTTCGATCCCCTGTGTCGAGAGGGCGCCGCGCGCCTCCAGCGCCAGAGAGACCTCTGAGCCCGAGGCGATGAGGACGACGTCGGGGGCCGCCTCAGATGCGGCTATCAGGTAGGCGCCCATCTCGAGCCCTGAAGCCGGCGCGAGCGTCTGCCGGTCCAGCACGGGGAGGGACTGCCTGCTGAGGGCGAACGCGACCGGGCCGCTCCGCTCGAGTGCCACCCGCCACGCCTCCACGGTCTCGTTCGCGTCGGCCGGCCGGATGACCGTCAGGCCCGGGATCGTGCGGAGGGCCGCCAGTTGCTCGACAGGCTGATGGGTCGGACCGTCCTCTCCCACCCCCAGGCTGTCGTGGCTGAAAACGTAGACGACGTGGGTCTGCATCAGCGCGGCAAGCCTGATCGCGGGGCGCATGTAATCCGAGAACACCAGGAACGTGCCCCCATACGGGATCAGGCCACCGTTGAGCGCCATCCCGTTCATGACGGCGGCCATCGCGTGCTCGCGCACCCCGAAGTGAATGTTGCGCCCGGAGTAGTCGCCCTTGTGTATGCTCGGGCTCCCCTTGATGAGGGTCTGGTTGGAGGGGCCAAGGTCGGCCGAGCCGCCGATGAGCTCCGGAATCACTGGCGCCAGGTCCTGCAGCACCTTGCCCGAGGCGGCCCTGGTGGCCACCTTGTTGCCCGCCTCGAAGACGGGAAGCGACGACTTCCAGCCGTCCGGCAGCGTGGACTTCATCGCGCGCCGCCAGTCGTCGGCGAGCTCAGGGTACTCGCTGGCGTAAGCGGCCAGGAGCTCGTCCCACGCCTGCTCGGCGACCTTGCCCAGCTCGACGGCGATGCGCATCCGCTCGAGGACCTCGTCCGGCACGCAGAACTGCTGGTCCTCCGGCCAGCCGAGGTTCTTCTTCGTGAGCAGGGCCTCTTCGGGTCCGAGCGGAGCGCCGTGCGCCTGCTCGCTTCCCTCCAGGTTGGGGCTGCCGCACGCCAGCTTCGAGCGAACGACGACGAGGCTGGGCCGCGACTCATCGGCGCGAGCCTCATCGATCGAGGCGGCTACGGCTTCCATGTCGTTGGCGTCGGCTACGAAGGGCGCCACCTGCCAGCCGTACGAGGAGAAACGCGCGCGCACGTCTTCGCTGAATGTCAGGGAGGTGCAGCCCTCGATCGTGACCTGGTTGTCATCGTAGATGCATATGAGCCGGCCGAGCCCGAGGTGCCCGGCCAGGGAGCACGCCTCGCTGGCCACTCCCTCCATCATGTCTCCATCGCTCGCTACCACGTAGATGAAGTAGTCGGTGAGGTCGAAGCCCGGCCTGTTGAAGCGGGCCCCCAGGATCTCGCGGCCCAGCGCCATCCCCACTGCCATCGACAGGCCCTGGCCCAGTGGGCCCGTCGTGACCTCGACGCCGGGAGTCACCCCGTGCTCGGGATGCCCCGGGGTCTTGCTGCCCAGCTGGCGGAATTCGCGCAAGTCTTCGAGCGCCAGGTCGTATCCGGTGAGGTAGAGCAGGCTGTAGAGCAGCATCGAGGCGTGGCCGGCGGAGAGCACGAACCTGTCGCGCCCGGGCCAGGCCGGGTCGGCGGGGTTGTGCTTGAGGAATCGCTGCCAGAGCGTGTAGCCGACGGGGGCGAGACCCATCGGAGCTCCGGGGTGACCGGACTTGGCGGCCTCGACGGCGTCCACCGCCAGGCATCGGATGGTGTTCACGCAGAGCAGGTCGACATCGTCGCTCAGGTACATCTTGCGGGCGTCTCCTCTCAATGGGCCGGCGTTCCGGGTCGAGTACAACCGATACTATAATGCAACCGCACCTGCGCTGCACGTCGCGCCGGCCGGCCTTCTACGAGCGAGCTTCACGCGACTGCCGTCCTCGTGGATGTACCTCTCCGGGGCCGGCTCGTGCAACACCATTTTATCCTGCTTGAACGGGCGCAACAGGCCGCGTGGCGGACAAAAACCTTGAGGGCGTTGTTGGACCGGACTTGTTATATAATCGCATCGGTCGTATTGCCGAGTGTCAGGGGGAGCCAGATGAAGAAGCAGGACATAAGCGGGAAGTGGGCGCTGGTCACCGGCGCGGGGAGCGGCATGGGCCGAACCACGTCGCTGGAGCTCGCCAGGGCCGGGGCTAACCTGATCCTGGTCGACATCTGCGGCGAGGCGATAGGCAATGTCGCGCGGGAGGTGGAAGCGCTGGGCGCCGAGTGCCAGACCTTCTGCGTGGACGTCACCGACTGGGACCAGATAAAGAACATGGCGGACACCATCAACGCCAGGTACGGCGCGGTGGACATCCTGGTCAACAACGCCGGCATAGCGCACATGGGCTTCACCGTCGACACCAGCATCACCGAGTGGGAGAAGCTGTGGAACGTCAACGTCTGGTCCATCATCTACATGGTCAAGGCGTTCGCGCCGGCCATGATGAGGCGCAAGTCGGGCCAGATCGTCAACGTGTCGAGCGGCCAGGCGTTCTTCGCCGTCCCGACCTGGGGACCTTACGCGACCACCAAGTTCGCCGTGGACGGCTACAGCGAGGCGCTCCGCTACGAGCTCTACTGGCATAACATCGCGGTATCGGCCGTCTACCCCGGCATCGTTCGCACGCCCTTCTACGATTCGATCAAGGGCGGCTGGATGGTCAACCTCGGCATGAAGCTCCTGATGGCGACAGCCATGAAGCCCGAGTCGATGAGCAAGCTCACGGTCAAGGGGATCCTCAAGAAGAAGAGGATGGTCATCCCGGCGATAATGTGGCCGGTCTACCTGTTCAAGCCGATGATGCCGATCCCGTTCGAGATCGTTGGGCGGGTCGTGGCCTGGGCGCTGCGCAAAGAGCAAAAGACCCCCGTGTAGAGCGCGGGTCGGCAAGTGAACGACTCGGTATTCGAAGTAATCAAGCGCGACCCCTTCGCCGAGCGGATGGGGGTCGAGGTGCTCCTGGTGGAGGAGGGCCGGGCGGTCGCCCGGATGGAGATCGCCGACTCCCACCGCAACTTCCTGGGAATGGTCCACGGAGGCGCGATATTCTCCCTTGCCGACGTCGCGTTCGGCGCGGCCGCGAACTCCTGGGGGACGCGCTCGATGGCCATCCACATCAGCATCGACTACCTGGCCGCCCCCGGCGACACGCCCTACCTGGAGGCAGAGGTCCGCAAGACGGGACGTGCCGGCAGGACTTGCCATTACGGCATGCAGGTGCGCAACTCCTCGGGTGAGGTCGTCGCTGAGCTCTCCGGCTGGGCCTACCAGACCAAAAAAGATCTGGCCGAAGGCGCAACATATCCCTGAACCTCTCCGTCTTATCTGTAGGAGGCAGGGGCCGTTCAGTAGTCAGGCTCCCGTGCCGATTCATATATCGAATAGAACGCGTCTGGAGAAGGACAAGTGCGTTTTCGGGCATGTCTCGCAGCAATAGTGGCATCGGCGCTGGTGGCGCTCCTGGCAGGGGCAGCTCCAGCGCTGGCGCAGCCTGCCTCAAGTCCCGCCACCCGGTCGCAAGCGGGAGCGGGCAGTCTCGGAATGACCCTCTCCAAACCCGATCCGTCGCGCGCCGCGAGCCCGCGTTACGGCGCAAGCGGCATGCCGCTGGCCGCCTCGGTCGACATCTCCGCGAAGGCGCCACCGGTTGGCAACCAGGGACCGCACCAGAGTTGCGTCGGCTGGGCGGTCGGATACTACGCCAAGACCTGGTTCGAGAAGACCGAGCATCCCGCCTGGAACATCTCTCAGCAGAGCAACCAGATGAGCCCGCAGTATCTGTGGAACGGGATCAACGGAGGCCGGGACACGGGCACCAGCATCGACTCCGCGCTGAAGTACCTGCAGGCCAACGGCTGCGCCGACTGGGAGGAGTTCCCTTACAACGGCGATCCCACCTCGCTGCCCAGCGCTGAAGCCGTCGAATCGGCCAAACAGTTCAAGATCCCTAGGGACTGGGGTTACTTCTTCTGCGAAGGCTCCTGGACCATCCCACCCCGCGGCGACGTGATAACCAGGCTCAAGAGCTGGCTGAACTCGGGCAAGCCGCTGGTGCTGGGCCTGCCCATCTACGACGATTTCCCCGGCTACGACGGCAACCCCCACAACAGCTACTACCTACACTCAAACGGCTCGGCTTTTGTCGGCGGCCACGCGGGGTTCATCGCGGGTTACAACGACAACGCCAATCCGTACGGCGCCGACGCCAACAGCAGGGGCGGCTTCCTCATGGTCAACTCCTGGGGGCCTTCCTGGAACGGCAACGGCAAGGTCTACCTCAGCTATGACTTCGTCCAGCGGTACGTGCCCGAGGCCTGGTTCTTCAACGACTCCGACTCCTCGCCGACGATGTCCTCGATGAGCCCGAGCGGCGCAGGCGCCGGCCAGATCGTTACGATAACCGGGAACAACTTCGGCGCGCGAAGGCGCTCCGCGCGCGTCGCCTTCCAGGGAAGCTCGACCCCGCAGTACGTCTCCTGGGCCAACAACCAGATAAAGGTCAGGGTGCCGTCGAGCGCGCGCAGCGGCTACGTCTACGTCTACGACTGGGAGAGTGAGAAGACCGCCGGCAGGGTATTCAGCATGGGCAATGCCTCTTACGCGGGAGCAAACTGGCTGCTCGCGGAAGGTTCGACCTGGCCGGGGTACGACGAGTGGGTCCTCTTACAGAACCCCAACAGCCAGAGCTCCAGCGTGAGCGTGGCTTTCCTGACGCCCGCGGGCGCGGTAAAAGGGCCCACGGTGAACGTGTCGCCGATGAGCCGGATAAGCATCCACGTCAACGACTACGTGCCCAACGCCGACGTCTCCACCGCCATCACGGTCAAGAGCGGCGCCAACGTGTGCGCCGAGCGCGCCATGTATTTCTCCGCGGCCGACGGCAAGTGGGGCTCGCACGATTCCATCGCCGCCCCGGGCGTCTCTGACGTCTGGTATCTCGCCGAGGGCGCGACCTGGCCCGGATTCGACGAGTGGATCCTGGTGATGAACCCGTTCGAGTACCGCGTCACCAGCAGCATCACTTTCCAGACTCCTGACGGCGACGTCCCGGGACCGACTCTCGACCTCGCTCCCAACAGCAGGCAGAGCGTGCACGTCAACCAGTACGTCCCCGACCGAGACGTCTCGGCGACAGTGAGATGCCTGACGCCGGGGTACGGAATCGTCGCGGAGCGCTCCATGTACTTCAACTCCCCCGACGGCAAGATCGACTGCCACAACTCGATGGGGGCTGACGAGACGGCCTCGGTATGGGGACTCGCCGAGGGGGCCACCTGGCCGGGGTACGAGGAGTGGGTGCTGGTACAGAACCCGACCACGACGGACGCCAGCGTCACGCTGTTCTTCCTCACGCCGTCCGGAATCGCCAAGGGTCCGACGGCCGAGGTCTTGCCTGGAAGGAGGGTCTCTTTCCGGGTCAACGACTATAAGGCGAACAGCGACGTGTCCACGATGGTCCAGACCGCGGACGAGAGCCAGAAGGTCGTGGTGGAGCAATCCATGTATGTGTCGTCTGGCGACGGTAAACGCGGGGCCACCAACGCGCCGGGGTCCGCCTACGCCAGCAAGGACTGGCTGCTCACCGAGGGATGTACCAATCCCGGCTTCGACGAGTGGGTGCTGGTGATGAACCCCAACAGAAACACCGCCACGGTTCACCTGACGTTCATGACGCCGAGCGGTGAGCTGGCCGGACCGAGCGCGCAGGTGCCGGCAAACGGAAGGGTCAGCTTCCACGTCAACGACTACGTCGCCGGTGACGTCTCCACCCGGGTCACCGCGGACTATTACGTGGTGGCCGAGAGGGCGATGTATATCAATTCGCTCCAGGGCAAGGGCGGTGCCACCTGCTCGCTCGGCGTAGTCGCGTCGACGCTGGGGGGTACGGCCGGGGGCGGCGCCGCGCCGGACAGCGAGTTGCTCCAGAGGCACTGAGCCTGCCCCCCGGGCGGGTGCCGATACAATCACAGCGGACAATGCGGTAAAATCACTTCTCACCACGGTCTTTGTATCGATCTGAAAACGAGGCGACATGAAAGTGAAATGCGACGCGTGCGGGCGCGAGTTCGAGAAGGTATATGACGACATGGAGCCACACCTCTGCAGGTCCTGCCAGGCGCTGGGCAAGGACGCCTGCGGCGAGTGCGCGGGCTGGTGCTGCGAGCGGCCGAACGAGGAGGGCCGCATCGCCCTGCTCGACGACGAGAAAGAGAGGTTCGGCTTCAAGCGCGACTGGATGTGGGCAGAGCCCTGCAGGTGGCGCGACCCGGCATCCGGCTTCTGCATGCTGCGAGTGCCGTTTCAACCCGCCGTGTGCAAAGAGTACGTCTGCGATGACATGGTCAAGTCCGCCCGGGCCAAGCTGAAGGCGGGCCAGGGAAAGCGGCCGGGGGGCGCGTAGCCGCGTGAAAGGCCTCTCGCTGCGGATGGGGTCAAGATGAAGCTCACGCTCGGCGCGCTCCTGGCGCTGGTAGCCACCATACTCATCAACTACGCGAGCTTCCTTCAGAAGCGGCAGCTGGACTACCTGCCGCGCATCGGCAGCGAATCCACCATGAAGACGATCCGGGCGTTCCTTGCTTGCAGGCCCTGGCTGGGTGCACAGGGAATGCAGATCGGCGGGACGTTCCTTCACACCATAGCGGTCGGTCTGGCGCCTCTCTCCGTCGTCCAGCCCATCAACGCGGCAGGCATCTGCCTGCTGGTGCTGCTGGCGGTGACGCGCCTGAAAGAGAAGGCCTCCATGGTCGACTGGGTCGGGATCTCAGCCATCGTGGCGGGCGTCATCATGCTGGGTGTCACGCTCGCCAGGTCACACGCTCCCACCAGCGCGTACCGGCCGGTCATCCTCTGGTTCTTCATCACGTTGATGATCGGCGTCGCCTTGACGACCTTGATCTCGGCGTTCACCAGAAAGGACGACCGCATGTCGTCGTTCCTGGGGATCGGCGTCGGCTGCCTGGTGGGCCTGACCGCTATCTTCACCAAGATGGCCTGGACCGACATCGGAAACCGCTGGGGAGAGTTCCGGGTCGCCGGCTTCCTCTTCTCGGCATTCTTCTGGCTGGCCATAGCCACGACGCTCGTCTCGCTGGTGTTGTTCCAGGTCGCCCTGCAGCGCGGATCGGCCATCGTGGTCGTTCCGCTGGTGACCGGCTTCAGCAACCTCATCCCCATCGTGGTCGGGTTCATCGCCTTCCGCGAGCCTTTCCCCCAGGGCACTGTCATGATCTTCCTGAGGATGGGCTCTATACTCCTCATCATCGGGGGAGCGGTGCTCCTGTCGCTCCGAAGACCCGACGGGGAGAACACGACCGTCTACCAGGGAGAGCCGCAGCAAACCGAGGCCTTCGTCTAGGCTGATACGGGCCCGTGCCGTGCCGGCCGCGGCCTTCAGGAGCGTCCTAGTGCTCTCTGAGGGCTATTGTTAGAATTATCGTAATCGGATCGGAGTGACATGGACAAGGAGACCGCTTCGAAAAACGTAATTGCATTCTTCGACCTCGACCACACCCTGCTCGATGGGGCGAACGGCACCATCTACGCGGTGCAGATGGTCCGCGAGAAGTTGATGGAGCAGCGCGTGCTCCTGCTGGTGGCCTGGTATTCCATACTCTACAAGCTCAACCGCCTGCCGCGGGAGGCGGTCTACAAGAAGGTCCTCGACGAGATGGGCAAATACACAGTGCTCCGCATGATCGAGATGATGGACATCGGCTTCGAGCGCTACATCGTTCCGCGCCTGTACCAGGGCGGAGTCGATATCGTCCGTGAGCACCACGAGAAGGGCCACACCACCGTCATCGCGACAGCGGCCGGCGAGTACATCGCCGAGCGAGTCAGGGCGCAGCTCGGGGCGGACGAGTTCATCGCCACCTCCACTCCCATCAAGGGCGACCATATGACCAGCGAGGTCACCGACCTCCCGATGGCGTTCATGGAGGGGAAGCTGAATATGGCAGCCAGCTTCTGCGAAGAGCGCGGCGTCGACCTCGCCGACTGCTGGTTCTACTCGGACAGCGCGAGCGACCTGCCGCTGCTCGAGGCCGTCGGTCACCCGGTCATGGTCAACCCCCAGCTCAAGCTGCGCCTGGCAGTGAGGGGCAGGGGATGGCCGGTAATGAAGTTCGACGAGTACGCGGTCTTCGACCGGATCGAGCGTCCGCGGAGCGTGGCGACCGAGGAGATGAACCATTTCATGGCCGTATACGAAGCATCGCTCGCCGAAGGGCCGCGGACCGCGTAGAAAAGCGCTACGCCGCATTCAAAGCGTTCTTGTCGCTTCGCTCCGGCCGGTGAGCGTGAGAATGCATGAAGGTGCCTGTTCCCTCTATGCGTTTTACGCTAAACGAAAAGGGCGGGCACCGGCCCGCCCCTCTCGAGTTAGCGCGGTATCTTTCTAGATCGGCTCGAACCTGTCTATGTCCGCCAGGCTTCCGGCCGGCTCGTCCACCCAGATCGCTTTGACCCTCATGCCGATACTGGCGTCCTGCCAGTCCATGCCGCTGATGGTGCCAATGATCCACGTGTCCGCACCATCCAGCTTGATCATCGCGGTCAGCCGGAACTCCTCCAGCGGGTTGCCCCTCACATCGGCCATCTCCACCGCGTAGCTCATCACCACGCCCGTCTCACCGATCTCGACCACTTCGTCGATATCGATGTAGCACTTGCGGCAGAAAGTCGGGCCGGGGACGTAGACCGTCTCGCACTGCGGGCACTTGATGCCGCGGATCTTCTTCTCCTTCATGCTGTCCACGAGCAGCTTCATCCCGGCGCCGTTGACGAGGTAGTTGTACGTGGAGATGTCCCACGTTCCCTGTACCTCTCGGGTCTCCTCACCCATCTCGAATGTCATCCTGTCCACCTCCTGGCCCTAGCCGTGGCGCGGCTCGTCGCCGAGCACAGTAACTGTCACGTACTGGAACATGCCGCCCCAACCGTGGGAGACGGCGTTCTTGATCTTCTTGGGTATCTGGTGGCCGCCCTCGATCTTGCGCATGATCTGCAGCGCGGCTTCGGCCGGCCTGTTCATCGCGGACGCCCCGATCGCGTTGGTAGAGAAGACGCCGCCGCTCGCGTTGGTGGGGAGCTCGCCATCGATGTTGAGCGCTCCCGCGTCGAGCATCTTGTGCGCCTCGCCTTGCTTGCACAGCCCCAGCTTCTCCAGCCACATCAGGGACTGGTGCGCGAAGCCGTTGTACAGCTCGGCCATGTCGATCTCCTTGGAGGGGTCCTTGATCCCCGCCATGGCGTAGGCCTTCGCCGATGCCATCTTCGCCGGCTCCTGCTCGGCCGGGTCGGTGATCTGCCCCTCGATGAAGTTTCCGGTCGCAGGGTCGGAGGTCGCGCATCCGACGCCGTTGATCCAGGCGACGGAGTCGGCGAGCTTCTCGACCATTTCCTCGGAGGCCACTATTGCCACCGTCGCTCCGTCACTGGTGGGGCAGGTGTGCCCGAACCGCAGCGGCCAGGAGATGAACGGCGTCGCCTGGATGTCCGCCACACTGGTCTTCTTGCGCAGGTGCGCATAGGGGTTGAGCGCCGCGTTCGAGCGCTCCAGCGCGGCCATCTTATCGATGTGCTCGGGGTCCGCACCGGAGTGGTGCAGGTAGCTCATGGCCTGGTACGCTGCCGCGCCGGTCGAACCGCCGCCCATCGCGCCCATTCCCTTGCCGCCGAACAGGTCCATGCCGTGCTGCACCATGACCATGGCCTCGGGCATCACTATGCCTGAGAGCCCGACCTGTGAGTCGCCTTCGGACTGCTTCTCCCAGGTGATGGCCATCACCACGTCGTGAAGACCGCTGGCCACGTGGTAGTAGGCCGAGTGGAGAGTCGACATGCCTGTCGTCCCTCCGGTCGCGATGCGCATGTACGGCTTGTCCAGCGCGCGCATGTGGTCCGCCGCCCAGAGGTGCGGCATGTTGACACCTTCGAAGGTCTGCATGTTCCCGAAGGTTATGGCGTCGATGTCATCCGGGGTCAGCTTGGTGTTGCGGAAGGCGGCGTCGACCGCCTCGCTTATCATCTCGGGTATGTTCACGTCCTTGCGCTTGCTGACGAAGACCGGCGTGTACCCGACACCGATTATTCCAACGTTTCTCATTATCATCCCTCCTCGGTGCTCAGGACCATGACGGCGTTGTGCTGCGCGCAGAAACCGTCCTGGCCGTGGGCCAGAGCCGTCTTTGCGCCGGACACTTGCGCCTCGCCCGCTTCGCCCTTCAACTGGCGCACGCACTCGGCCACCCTCACCAGCCCGTTGGCGGTGAACACGTAGGCGCCGAGCCCGCCGCCCGATGGACAGACAGGCATCGAGCCGCCCAGGTCGGCCAGGCCTTCGCCTGCCACCTTGCCGGCGCTGCCTTCTTCGAACAGCCCCAGCGCCTCGCTGATGATCGGCTCCTGGTGGGCGAACTTCGCGCTCACCTCGGCCACGTCGATCTGCTTGGCGGGATCGGAGATCCCGGCCAGCTTGTAGGCCCTCTCACCGGCCATCCTTGCGGACTTCGATGTCGCCAGGTCGCGCTCCCCTACGTAGTAGGTGTCCACCGAGTTGCCCATGCCCTTGATCCAGACGGGCTTGTCCGTGAGCTCTTTGGCCCGGTCGCCCGAGGCCAGGATCATCGCGCAGGCGCCGTCCGTGAACGGGTAGCAGGAGAGCTCGTGGAGCGGCTCGTAGAGGTAGTCGCTGGCCAGCACGTCGCCGGCGGTCGCGTCCGCCTTGGACCTGACGGCGTACGGGTTCAGGGCCGCGTTGCGCAGGAGCCTCGCGGCTATCTCGTTGAATTCGTCCTCCTCGACGCCGTACTTGGCCATGTAGGCCTTCGCCTGAAGCGCCGCGGTCGACAGTTCGTTGAGGATCCCCAGCTGCCTGTCGTAAGTCGGGTTCAGCTGGTAGTCCATCACCAGGTAGGGGCGGAACGTCGAGGAGCCGGCGCTGTTGCCCACCACCAGGGCTGTGTCGTAGTTGCCCGAGAGCAGCCGCATCGTCGTGTACTGCGCGGCCCACATGCCGTCCGCCTCCACGTGCGTCTCGTCCTTCATGTAGGCGCCGCAGGGCGTGTCCTCGAACACGTTCGCAATCGTGTGCCCGACCTCGAAATCGTTGGAGTTGAGCACGAACCCGTCGATGTCGTGCCTGGTGATCCCCACCTTGTCAAAAAGGCCCTTCACCAGGTCGAACAGCATCCTCTCGCGCGGGATGTCGATCGAGTCGGTCATCACCTGGGCCTGTGCAACTATCGCTATATCTCTCTGCATGTCGTCACCCCCCTAACCGGCCGGCTCGAAATGGCTCAGGTCCTCGAGGCTGTCCTCGGCCGGGTCCTTGAAGACCGCCTTGACCCGCATGCCGACCTCGACGTCTACCGGGCTGATGCCCTGGACCATGGCCGGCAGCAACGAGGTAGCCCCGTCGAGCTTCACCAGCGCGACGACAAACTCCGTGTCGGCCTTCTCCACCACGCCCTTGTTGAGGTTGACGTGTGAGACCGTGAAGTTCTCGATGGTTCCCTCGGGTCCGACCTCGACCCACTCGTTCATGATCTCGTTGCACCTGCCGCAGTACTTCCTGGGCGGAACGACCACGCTCGCGTCGCCGGGGCACTTGACCCCCATGATCTTCTTCTGCCCCAGGCCTTTGATGTACCGCTCGACGTACTGACCTACGCGGTAGTTGTACGTGAAATCGAGCGGGACGACCGCGTTGGCGACAATCCTTTCCTGCTGCGCCGACATTGCCTCACCTCCACCGTTGGACTCCCAGTGCTTAACACTTTGACCACCAAGGCTATACTGTTAGCCGTCAAAGCCAGTAGATTCTATAACCGGCGCGCATCCGTGTAAATGGGGGCTCGCTCGGCTTGCCTTCAGCGGCCCGGCGCCAGGCCCCCCGGAAGGGGCCACTTCCGCTATCATAGAGCCATGAAAAAGATACTCATCATCGAGGACGAGGTGCCCCTCGCCGAGGCCCTGAAGTACACGCTGGGCAAGGAAGGCTACGGCGTCGACGTCGCCCACGACGGCGCGGCGGGGCTGGAGATGTTCCGGCGCGACGGCGCCGACCTGCTGATCCTCGACCTGATGCTGCCCTCGCTGGACGGGCTGGAGATCTGCAGGCGCGTCCGGGCGGCCTCATCGGTGCCGATAATCATGGTCACCGCCAAGGACTCTGAGATGGACGAGATCGTCGGCCTCGAGATAGGCGCGGACGACTACGTGACCAAGCCCTTCAACATGAGGACGCTGATCACCAGGGTCAAAGCCGTTCTTCGCCGCCAGGAGAAGCCCGAGGCGCACGTCAGCGAATCGCTCTCCTGCGGGGACATCGTGATGGACAATGGCCGCCACGAGGTCACCGTGCGCGGCGGGCCGGTACAGCTGACGCCGACCGAGTACAACCTGCTGGAGCTGCTGATGAAGAGGCCGGGCAAGGTCGTATCCCGCCATCAGATACTCGATGGCGTCTGGGGGGACTACTACGGGTCCGGCAAGACGCTGGACGTGCACGTTCGGCACCTGAGGGAGAAGATCGAGGAGGACCCGGCAAGACCGGAGCGCCTCCTGACCGTCCGCGGGGCGGGCTACAAACTTGCCGCACCCGAAGGCGGTGGGCCGGTTGCGTAGCCTGCGCAGGACGCTGCTGGTCAGGTACGCCGCGGTCCTGGGCCTCGTCGTGCTGATGGTCGTGCTCATCCTGGTGTTCGGCATCAACGCCCAGGTGGCGGAGACGGTGGTATTCCTGGTCGGCATCGCGGTGCTTGCCGGACTGCTGGGCGCGATCACCATCTGGACGCAGCGCACCCTGGCGGCGGACCTGAAAGAGATAGGCAGGGCGACCGAAAAGATCCTGGTGGAGAACGACCTCGACCGGATGCCGCAACCGAGGCTGGCTGAGCTGAACGACCTGGCGCAGGACCTCGACGCGGTGGCCGACAAGGTGCGCGAAAACTACAGGCTCCTGACGCAGGAGCGCAACAGGTTCGAGGCGGTCCTCGAGAACATCAACGTCGGGATAATCGTGCTGGGCCGCGACCTGAGGACGCGGATGATAAACCCGGTCGCCGAGAAGCTGCTGGGGACCACCAGCGATTACGCGGTGGGCAGGACGTTCACCGAGATCCACCACACGCCGACTATCGACAGGGCGATCGAGAAGGCCAGGCGCGGGGAGGTCATCGAGAAGGAAGTCACGATAACGCTGCCGCGCCGGCGGTCCCTCAAGGTCCAGGTCAGCCCGATCACCACCAGGGCCGGCAAGGTCGGCGGCGTGATCTGCATCCTCGAGGACATTACGTCCAAGCGCGAGCTGGAGCGCGTGAGGAGCGACTTCGTGGCCAACGTCTCCCATGAGCTCCGTACGCCGGTGGCGAACATGAGGGCGGTCGTCGAGGCGCTCGTCGCCGGCGCCGCGCATGACCCGGATGTCGCCGACCGCTTCGTCCGCGACCTGGACCGTGAGTCCATCAGGCTCGCCGACATCATCGAGGACCTGCTGACCCTGTCCAGGCTCGAATCGGAGAAACGAGAAGAGGCGGAGGAGCCCTTCGACATACGGCAGGTGCTCGTCGAGATCGCCGAGGAGAAGGCGGAGCTCGCCGCGAGGAACGACGTCGGCATCAAGGTCGACGGCGCGCGCGCTGACGCCGTGATCAGGGGAAACCGCAAGCTGGTCAAGACCGCCTGCTCCAACCTGGTCGATAACGCCATCAAATACAACCGGCCCGGCGGTCGGGTCGAGTTGTCCATCGAGGCGGCACCCGACGAGGTCGCGGTGGTTGTGCGCGACACCGGCATAGGGATCTCGGTCGCGGAGCAGGGGAAGGTGTTCGAGCGTTTCTACCGGGTCGACAAGGCCAGGTCCAGGGAGACCGGCGGCACCGGGCTGGGCCTGTCGATCGTCAAGCACGCGGCGGAGTTCCACGGCGGGACGGTCCTGCTGGAGAGCAGGCCCGGCGAGGGTTCGACCTTCAGGCTGGTCCTGCCCTCGACCCCCAGCCTGTTCTGAGAGGCTCTCCATTCCTTAACCAATTCTTAAACTATCCTTAACCCTATCTGAAACGGCGCCGTGTTAGATTCTGGCCATGGACTCCAGGCCCGGGAAGAAAAGGCTTATTGCCGCCATTTGCATCGCACTCGCGGTCGCGGTGGTCACGCTGGCCAGCGGGTGCGGAGGGCAGACGCAGAAGCAGGCAGCCAGGGGCAGAGTTAAGGTCTCCGGCTCTACCACCGTCCTTCCGATCGCGCAGGAGGCGGCGGCGGAGTACTCGGACGCCAACCCCGGCGTCCGCGTCGACGTCCAGGGGGGAGGCTCCAGCGTCGGCGTAACGCAGCTCATCCAAGGCATCGTCGACATCGGGATGAGCTCCCGGAACCTCAACCCCGATGAGGTTGGCAAAGGCCTGATCAACCACGACATCGCCTTCGATGTGATCGCGATAGTCGTCAACCCCAGCATGCCGATCACCAACCTCTCCGACGCCCAGGTCAAGGCTATCTTCCTGGGCAAGGTGAAGAACTGGAAAGCGGTTGGTGGCCCTGACAAGCCGATAGTGGTCGTGATACGCGACCAGGCCTCCGGGACTCGCGATATCTTCGACAAGAAGGCGCTGGGCGCGACGGACACGAAGGTCGTCGAGAGCACCGGATCGGCGATCCAGTGCTCCAGCAATGGTGTGATGCGCGAGATAGTCGGGAGCACCCCCAACGCCATCGGCTACATCTCTTTCGGATACGTGAATCAGAACCTCAAGGCGATCTCGTTCAAGGGAGTCGCGCCCGAGGTCAAGACCGCGGCCACCGGCCTCTATCCCATCGCGCGGTTCCTGCGCCTCTACACCAAGGGGGAGGCCAAGGGCGTCGTGAAGGGATACATCGACTTCATGCTCTCGGACAAGTTCCAGAACGATATCGTGGCAAGGGAATACGTGAAGATCAAGGACGTCAACATAAAATGAGTGAAGGTCCGCGGATATCACCCGCGTCGACGATGCGCGCGATAGTGACCGGCGACCGCGACCGCTGGGTGAAGCTGGTGATGTTCTGCTGCGCGTCGGTCTCGTTCGTGGGCGTGCTGTTGATCTTCCTCTTCATCTTCCGGGAAAGCCTTCCCGCGATAACCAAGGTCGGGATACCCAAGCTGTTCCTCTCGACCGACTGGCGCCCCAAGAGCGGGCACTACGGGATGCTCGCCTTCACGTTCGGGACCGTGTTCACCACCGTGGTGGCGATGGTAATCGCGGCGCCGCTGGGCATCGGCGCGGCGGTCTTCATCGACCAGATAGCCCCCGAGAAGGTTGGCAAAGGAGTGCGCAGGGTCATCGAGTTGCTGGCCGGCATCCCCTCGGTGGTCATAGGCTGGTTCGCCCTTATCCTGCTGGTGCCGTTCATCAGGAGCGTTACCGGCTCCTCGGGGTTCGGCATGCTCGCCGCGTCACTGGTGCTCGTCGTCATGTCGCTGCCGACCATCACCACGTTGAGCGCGGAGTCGCTGAGGGCCGTACCGGTCGAGCTCAAGGAGGCATCGGCCGCGATGGGGGCGACGCGCTGGCAGTCGATCTACAAGATAATGATACCGTCGGCGCGGGAGGGCCTCATCATAGCCGTCATACTCGGGATGGGCCGTGCCATCGGGGAGACCATGGCGGTGCAGATGGTGATAGGCAACGCCAGCCAGGCGACCGCATCCTTGCTGCAGCCCGGCAGCACCCTGACCACCAGGATAGTGCAGGACATGGGTGAGGCCTCCGGCGTCTTCCGCTCGGCACTGTTCGCTCAGGCACTGATGCTGCTGCTGCTGTCGGTCTTCCTGATCATCTCTATCAGGCTCATCTCCCGCGAAAGGAAGCACGCATGACAGGCAGGCGGGCGGATAAGGCGGCCAGCACAGTCTTCTGGATACTGGGGATCACTGTAGTGGTGATCCTGGGGTTCATCATCATCGAGATCTTCGCGCGCGGACTCTTGACCGCGCTCAACCCCAAGTTCATCTTCGGCAAGCCCGAGGCGATCAAGGGCGGCGGGGGAGTCTTCCCCATGATCGTGTCCACGCTGTACCTGGTCGCCCTGAGCCTGATCATCTCGCTGCCGATATCGATCGGCGCGGCGATCTACCTCTCCGAGTACGCCAAGAAAGGCAGGGTGACCGGCTTTATCCGGTTCTGCCTGGACACGCTGGCCACGCTGCCATCGATCGTCTTCGGCCTTTTCGGCCTGGCGCTCTTCGTCGTCTATTTCCAGTGGAGCTATTGCCTGATGGCGGGCGCCTTTACGCTGGCGATACTGAACCTGCCGATACTGCTGCGCGGGACCGAGCAGGCGATGAACCTGGTGCCGGACACTTACCGCGAGGCCTCCATGAGCCTTGGAGCAAGCAAGTGGACCACGATCCGGCAAGTAGTGGTGCCGAGCGCGATGCCGGGGATCATCACCGCGACGATACTTCCTATCGGCAGGATAGTCGGCGAGTCCGCCGCCATCATATACACGACCGGCCTCTTCATCAGGAACATCCCGGTCAACCCGTTCGACACCGCCGCTCCGCTCGCCGGCTACGTGTGGTACGCCCAGACCGAGGGCCAGGGCGACTACCTGCGGGTCGTAAACGGCGGGGCCGCGCTGCTGCTGATCATGGTGCTGGTGATCTATTTTCTGGCAAGATACCTGGGACGGAAGTACCAGGAGAAACGCCTTCTAGGAGGATGATGAGCGCGAACGACAACAAGATGGATATCAAGAACCTCTCGATGTTCTACGGCGACTTCAAAGCCATCGAGGATATCAGCCTGGACATACCCGCGCAGCGTATAACGGCGCTCATCGGGCCGTCCGGGTGCGGCAAGAGCACGCTGGTGCGCTGCCTCAACCGGATGAACGACCTGATAAACGGTGTGCGCGTCGAGGGGGAAGTGATCCTCGACGGCGAGAACATGTACTCCCCGGGATATGACACGATAGCCCTGCGCAGGCGGGTGGGAATGGTGTTCCAGAGGCCCAACCCGTTTCCCAAGAGCATCTACGAGAACGTCGCCTACGGGCCGAAGCTCGGTGGCATCAAAAAGAAAGACGAGCTGGACGCGATAGTGGAGGACAGCCTCAAGAAAGCCGCCCTCTGGTCGGAGGTCAAGCAGAACCTGCAGGAATCGGGGCAGCGGCTCTCGGGCGGGCAGCAGCAGAGGCTATGCATCGCGCGCGTCATCGCGGTCGAGCCCGAGGTGATACTGTTCGACGAGCCCTGTTCGGCCATCGACCCCGTGGCGACCCAGCTTATCGAGGACCTGATGGCGGAGCTCAAGAAGAACTACACCATGGTGATCGTGACCCACAACATGCAGCAGGCCGCGCGCGTGAGCGACTACACCGCTTTCCTGCTGGTGCAGGAGCAGGGCGAGCCCGGAAGGTTGATAGAATACGGCGAAACGAACACTATCTTCACTAACCCGGAAGACGAGAGGACCGAGCGGTACATCACTGGACGGTTCGGCTAGGCCGCTCGAGCAGCGAAAGGCGATTGAGGCATGGAAGTCAGGAAGACGTTTCACGAGCAGCTCGACGAGCTGTACCGCGACCTGCTCAAGATGGCCAACACGTCCGTCGAGACGATCGAGCGGACCAGAGCGGCATTCGCCTCCATGGACGCCTCCCAGGCGAGCAGCATCATCGACGACGATGACGTCATCGACGAGTTCGTGATGAAGATCGAGGAGACCGGGATAGAGCTGCTTGCGAGGCAGGCCCCCGTCGCCATCGACCTGCGCACGATCATTGTTATCATGCGGGTCGCCCAGCACCTGGAGCGGGTCGGCGACCTCTGCGTGAACATCAGCAAAGCCATCGCGAACCTCGACGGCTACACGGTATCGCCCTGGATACAGGAGAACATGGACGAGATGTTCCAGCGCTCGATCAAGATGACCGTGCGGGCGGTGGAGGCCTTCAGGGAGCGCGACGTGGCCAAGGCCGAGGAGCTCTCCAAGATGGACGACACGGTGGACCGCATCAACCGCACGTTCCTCACCTCGTACAACAAGGAGAGCGAAGACGAGCTCGAGCTCATCATACGAGTCGTCATGATCGCCCGCTTTATCGAGAGGATTGCCGACCACGCCGTAGACATCGGCGAGAACGTGCACTACATGGTGACCGGCGAGTTCGTGGAGTTCAGCTAGGCGCGACGGCTCGCGGCCTGTGGCGATGGACTTTCTTTAACGTTCCCCAACCCCTGATATAATTGTGTGCACTTATCTTGCACGAACATCGTTGTCGGGTCCTGCTGAGGGAGCCCGGCGGGAAGGAGGAGGAGATGTCGACAGAGGACAACCTCAAGGAAGCCTTCGCCGGAGAATCCCAGGCGAACCGGAAGTACCTGGCCTTCGCAAGGAAGGCCGACGAGGACGGGTTCGCGCAGGTCGCGAAGCTGTTCCGCGCGGCCGCGGACGCCGAGACCGTCCACGCTCTCGCGCACCTGGGGGTGCTCGGCGGGGTCCAGTCCACCGAGGAGAACCTGAAAGAGGCCATCGGCGGCGAGACCCACGAGTTCTTGGAGATGTACCCACCCATGGTCGAGGAGGCCAAGGAGGACGGCAACAGGCCGGCGGTGGAGACCTTCTGGAACGCGAATGCTGTCGAGAAGATACACGCGAGCCTCTACCAGAAAGCTCTCGATGACCTCGGCAAGAACGAAGATGTGACTTACTACGTCTGCCAGCACTGCGGCAACACGGTGGAGAACGAAGCTCCCGACCAGTGCCCGATCTGCGGCAGGCCGAAGTCGAAGTTCAAGAAGATGGAATAGCGGTCGCGCGAGGCGCGAGCACGGAGAACTGCCGTCTGGCCGCTGCCACGGTCCGGGATCGGTAGAGAGGGGAATATGGACACTATAGTGCTCGAGCTGCCCGTGCTCGGAGTCAGAATCATTGAAGAGGGAGTCGAGGACGTGAAGGCCGACGCCTACCAGGGCGTCTCCTACTGCGACGCGGTCAGGCTCGCCACCTTCGGCCAGGAACTGCTGGTGAAGCCGGGCTCCATCGAGATATGCAAGTGGTCGCCGGTCATCCTGGGGCTGAAGGAGCCGGAGAACGCTTTCGAGAAGAGCCTCCAGCCCAAGCTGGACCGCGCCGTCGCCGGGATCTACCTGGCGCCGATCGCGCGCTTCGGCAAGAAGAAGCCCGACGCCGTAATCGTGCGAGGGCGGCCCGCCCAGCTGAAAGAGCTGGCGCGAAGGCTCGGCCCGGACGCGCTCTCCACCAAGTACAGCGGCCGGATCGGCTGGACCGCTCTGGGGGTCGGTGACAAGGGCCTCAGCGGGCGGGTGATACTGTCGCACACCACCAACAGGGCACTCGGCGTTCTCAAGCGCTGGAAGCACTTCGACGCCGCCACCAAGATAGCGTTCAGGAACCCCAAGGTCACCGGTGCCTTCGAAAGAATAGCCAAGAACGTGGTGGCGGACATGTC
>Ga0209745_1000628_pt1 | contig 21569 bp, 25 predicted proteins | sample BarGraNGADG00312_FD_184495 | JGI IMG/M metagenome (GOLD analysis project Ga0209745, IMG submission 184495) | Arctic peat soil microbial communities from Barrow, Alaska - Barrow Graham LP Ref core NGADG0004-312 (SPAdes) (version 2) | ecosystem: Environmental > Terrestrial > Soil > Wetlands > Peat...
CGTATGCCAGCGACGGCAGCGGCCTGTCCGCGGTGATCGTCGAGCAGGAGCTGGTCGGCGGCGAGTGCTCCTACTGGGCATGCATGCCGAGTAAGGCGTCGGCGGCGAGTAGCGTCCATAGAACCGCCTCGTAGCGGCGGATCAGCGACGGAGTGACATAGCGGTCGCCGTCATCGGGAACCACAAGCGCAGGGGTGAACGTGACCGTCACTTCGCGGGCGATGCTCGGCCGGCATTCCGCACCACAAAGTCCACCGCTGCGTCGTTGTTCGCGGCCAGCTGGAACTCTGCGACCATCATGGGCCGCGACCTCTCGTGGCTGTCCCGGGCCGTGTGGCTTAACGTAAGGATCGCGACTACCGCCATAGCCACCGCCGCCAGGGCGGATACGCCGGCGCCATACAGGTTGAGCCACTCCCACATACACTCAGCATGTCCTGGAGTTCGCCACCGTGTCGGTACGGGTGGTTCCGGCCCGTCACCCCCGCTGGCGGGTTGAGTTCTAGGGCTGAGCGTTTTGGGTTGCCGGCGATGGTCACGCTGCCGGCGCTCGAATCCAGCTGGCTCAGAAGCCTGCGGCGTCGAGGATGGCCAGCGCCTGGTCGACCGGCTCGAGCCTCAGCACGAGGAGTGCCTTGTCACCACGTCCGGCGAGCTCGGCATAGAGGTACTCGATGCTCACGTCCGTCCCGTCGAAGATGGCGAGCAGGTCGCCGAGCGCACCGGGCCGGTCGGGCACCTCCACGCCGATCACCTCCGACATCCGTGCGGTGTTGCCGAGCTCCTGCATCGCAGCCAGCGCGGCATCCGCGTCGTCGGGGATGAACCGCAGGATGCCGAACCGGTCGGTCTCGGCCAGCATCATCGCTCGCACGTTCACCCCACGCTCCCCCAGGTGTCTCACCACCGGCGCCAGCCGGCCACGCTGGCTCTCCAGGAACACCGACACCTGCTTCAAGATCACGGTCAACCCCTCGCACCCGTCGGGACGGAGCGCCGGTCGACGATCCGCTTGGCCTTGCCTTCGCTGCGCTCGATCGTCTTCGGGTTGACCAGCCGAACGGTCGCCTGGATGCCCAACGCCTGCTTCAGCTCGTGCTCGATCCGCCGCTCCAGGACCAGGACCACCTTGACCTCGTCGGAGAACAGGGACGCGGCCATTTCCACCTCCACCTCGAGCGAATCCATCGCACCCTCGCGATCGACGATGATCTGGTAGTACGGCTCCACCCCCTCGACCCGGAGCAGCACCTCCTCCACCTGCTGGGGGAACACGTTGACACCCCTTATGATCAGCATGTCGTCGTCGCGTCCCATCAGGCGGTGGATCCGCCGCGACGTCCTCCCGCACAGGCACAGTTCTTCGATGAGGTACGTGATGTCCCGGGTCCGGTAGCGCAGCACCGGGGTGCCCTGCCGGGTCAGGGTGGTCAGCACGAGCTCGCCCTTCTCCCCCATCGGCAGCACCTCACCGGTTCCCGGATCGATGATCTCCGGGTAGAAGTGGTCCTCGAACACGTGCAAGCCGTTCTGCTCGGTGCACTCAGCGGCCACGCCGGGCCCGATCAGCTCGGTCAGTCCGTAGATGTCGTAGGCCTTGATGCCGAGCTTGGCCTCGATGTCAACCCGCATCTCCTCACACCACGGCTCGGCACCGAAGAAACCGGCCCGCAGCGGCCCGGCGGCCAGATCGATGCCCTGCTCACGGGCGTATTCGGCGATGAACAGCGCGTACGAAGGGGTGCAGGCCAGGGCTGTGGTGCCGAAGTCCTGCATGGTGGTCAGCTGGCGGAACGTGTTCCCCGACGACATTGGCAGCGTCATCACGCCGAGCGTCGTTCCGCCGTAGTGGCCGCCGAGGCCGCCGGTGAACAACCCGTAGCCGTAGGCAACCTGCATGATGTCTCCAGGCCCCACGCCGCCGGAGTCCAGCGTCCGTGCCATCACCTCGCCCCAGAGCGCGACGTCCGCCCTGGTGTAGGCGCCAACGACCGGTTTGCCGGTGGTCCCCGACGACATGTGAACCTCGACGATCTCATCGCGGTCGACGGCACAAAGCCCGAACGGGAAAACCTCCCGCATGTCGCCCTTGGACGTGAACGGCACCTGCGCAATGTCCTCGAGGCCGGTCATCGAGCCTGGCCGGATGCCGGCCATCTCGAGCCGCCTCCGGTAGAACGGGACCCGCTCGTACACCCGCCCGATCAGGGCCTTCAGGCGTTGCAGCTGAAGGTCCCTCAACTGCTCGCGTGGCATCGTCTGGGCAGGCTCACTCCACATCGGCGGACTCCCTCAGCTGTTCGGCGGCGAGCGCACGCCCGGTGTCGAACGCGGCCTGGTTGGCCTCGTACGTGCCTCGCGGTGACAGTTCCTGCAGGGCCGCGGCGAAGTGATCCACCGCCAGGGGAATGAACACCGATGCCGCGCCGAGCAGGGCGGTGTTGCGCACCTTCATCGGCACGCTGCGCCGGATCGAGGCCAACTCCACGCGGACCACGCGCGGGAACAACCGGGCGATGTCGGCCTCCAGCCCCTCGGGGTACGCATCCACCCCCACTGGCAAGATCGGCGCGGCAAGGTAGCACGCGGCGGCGCCCACGCCGGCCCACGACGTCCACCGCAGGAGTTCCATCGGTTCCATCGCGAGAATCACGTCGGCATCGCCCTCGGGGATCACCGCCGAATGCACGCGTTCCCCGAAGCGGACGTGGCTGAACACCGGCCCGCCACGCCGAGACATGCCATGGATCTCACTCTTCTTCACGTCGTACCCGGCGATCGCCGCAGCCTCTGCCAGCACGTCGCTGGCGAGCACGATCCCCTGGCCGCCGACCCCAACGATCAGAACGTTGGTCATCTCAGTCACGGACGCCTCGCACCGGGTGCAGGGCGATCAACTCGCGGCGAACCGCCTTTTTGTCGTTCAGCTTGTCCACCCGCTTCAGCTTCTGGCCCTCGATCAGGCACAGGCCCATCGCCACAAGCAGCCGGACGCCGGTGCGTCCCGCCAGCTCCCCGATCGCCGCCGAGATGCCCACTGCGTCGTAGGCGTCGACGATGCCAACGTTCTCGTCGGGGATGTGGAACGCCCGGGCGAGGAGCTGGTAGTCAACCGACGGCGCGTCCTCGCGGCCGATCCGCTCACCGCTCATCGGGTTGGGTTGCATGCCGGTCATGGCCGTCGTGCCGTTGTCGAGCACGATGTAGAGCCCGTCGCGCTTGTTCCAGACGGCGTTCAGCAGCCCCGTGATTCCGGAGTGGGCGAACGTGGAGTCGCCGATGACCGCGGCGATTCGTCCCTTCTGCTCGGCGGGAGCGACGATGTCCATGCCCTGCGCGATGGTGAGCGAGGCGCCCATGTCGAGCAGCGTGTCCATCGCGTCGTACGGTGGCAACACTCCGAGGGAGTAGCAGCCAATGTCACCGGAGACGATCATCCCGCGACGACGCAATTCGGTGAAAACGTGGTCGTGCGGGCAGCCCGGGCACAGGCCCGGCCTGCGTACCGGCACCGGCACCGACGGCTGGAGCGAGACAGCAGTTGATGTCCGGCCGAGACCGGCGGCGACGACCGTCGGGCTGAGCTCCCCGATCGCGGGGAACGCGGCCTTGCCGAGGCAGTCGATTCCCCACGCCTTCAACTGGGCCTCGATCACCGGATCGAGTTCCTCGACCACGTAGAGGATGTCGACCGAGGCGGCGAACTGCTCCGCCAGGCGCCGCGGCAGCGGGTGGACCAGGCCGAGCTTGAGCACCGCGGCGTCCGGCGCGACCTCCTTCACGTACGTGTACGGGATGCCGGAGGTGATGATGCCGATGCGCGGCCGCCCGACTGCGCCGTCGTCGGGCGGTTCGATCCGGTTCGCCGGGTATGCGTCGGCCAGGGCGCGGAGCGCGTCCATCCGCTCCTCGACCACGCGTCGTCGGATCCTCGCGTGACCGGGGATCATCACGTACTTAGGCGGGTCGGGCAAGAAGCCGGGCTCGATCGGAGCCTCACTGCGCACCGGCAACCCGTCCGGAAAGGGCGCGATCAGGCTCTTCGAGTGAGACAGCCGGGTGGTCAGGCGAAGGAACACCGGGGTATCGAACGCCTCGGACAACTCAAACGCTAGCCGGGTGAACTCGCGGGCCTCCTGCGAGTCGGACGGCTCGAGCATGGGCACCTTGGCCGCGATCGCATAGTTGCGGTTGTCCTGCTCGTTCTGCGACGAGTGCATGTCCGGGTCGTCCGCAGTGATCACCACCAGGCCCGCGCGGACGCCGGTGTAGGCGGCGGTGAACAGCGGGTCGGCAGCGACGTTCACGCCGACGTGCTTCATGGTCACCAACGCGCGTCCACCAGCCAGCGACGCACCCACCCCCACCTCGAGGGCGACCTTCTCGTTGACAGACCACTCGGTGTAGACCTCGGGTTGTCGCGCCAGCGCTTCGAGGATCTCCGTGGACGGGGTTCCCGGATAGCCGCAGCCAACGGCCACGCCGGCCTCCCACGCCCCGAGGGCGACGGCCTCGTTTCCCGACAGCAGTCGTGTACGCACCCTTGCGCCTTTCGTCTACGACGCGCGTAGTGTATGCGCGCCGTCGAGGCGTCCGAGACCCATCATCTCGGTGGGCGGGCAGAGTGCGTGTCCATCGCCACGGCCGCTGGACGCCATCCTGGGCTGGCGCCAGACGGCGGCCCAGTTTCCCCACCGCAGCGTCAGGCGACTGGCAGGGAAAGTGATTCGTGTGGAGTCGCACTTGTTCACTTCCATGTTCATGCGTCCGAAGATGGCCGAAAGGCGGCCGGGGGGCCTTCGGGATGGTCCAGCCTCTTGCCGGACGATCCTGGCGGTCGAGGCCCTTCTTGCCGTCAAATCGACGGTCACCAGGTTCGCGGTGCAGGAGTGGCTCGACTTGGTGTAGAGGCCGGCGGGAGGCGCCAAAGCCACTTCCGCCCCTGGGGTGCCCAAGGGACGTGTATTCGTTCGCTGCGCCAGCCCAAAGTGCGCATTGGGCAGTTCGGACACTGGGTGGTGCGTTCGCGCGGGACCATGATGGCCGCGTGCGCGGGGGACGGGTAGCCGCCCTGGGGTGCCGGCCTTGAACGGCAGACGGGTGTTGACCTTCACGGCAGGGATTCCTGCCGTGGCTCCGATCGCGAGATCTCAGGGAACCACCTGGTTCGGTGCACGTCCCTGCGGGTCTACCGTCCGAACTAACGGGTCGCGCTCCCAAGGCCGACCCGTCCCTTAAGGGAAGGAACAACATGCAGATCGCACGCGTGTCCAAGCGGGGCAGAGCCGTCCTCGCCACCCTGATCGCCCTCATACTCACGGTCTTCCTCGCCAGCCCCGCCCGGGCCAGCAGCGTCAGGACCTGGACGGTGAAGGTGGGACAGGAGTCCAAGAATGGCGCCATCCAGGGGATGGCCTTCGGCCCGGGTGAGATCTGGATCAACGTGGGCGACAAGGTCCATTGGGTGGCCGGCTCCATGGAGATCCACACCGTGTCCTTCTTTGACGCGGCGCATCCGGTGGTCCCGTTCTCGCCCGACATCGACTACATGGTCGTCCCCACACCGGAGACGACGATCGACCAACCCGGCCAGTACCGGAACTCCGGTCTCATGGCGACGATGAGCGAGCCTTCCGGGCCGCCGATGCCCACGTCCTACGACCTGACTTTCAACGGGGTTGGTGAGTACCACTACATCTGTTACGTGCATGGAGAGGCCATGGCCGGGATCGTTAATGTGCGCGCCGCTGGAACCCCCTACCCGTACTCGCAGCACCACTACGCGGCGCAGGCCAATGCCATCCGGGTTCACGTCCTCGCCGACGGCAACGCCCTGCGGTTCCGGGCCCGGCACCATGCGAACGCCCACCACGTCTTCGTCGGCGCCTCGGACATGGACGCACTCCTCATGCGGTTCGTCCGTTCCAAGGTCACGATCCGGACCGGCCAGAGCGTCACGTTCGACATGGGACGTAACAAGTTCCCGGTGCCACACACGGTGACCTTCGGCCCAGAGCCAGCCAGTCAGGCCCCCGTGGGCGATCCCACCCACTACTCCGGTGGGCAGCTATCCTCCGGGATCCTGCTGGCACATCGATTCGGTGGCACCGCTGTCCCATCGAAGTTCACCGTGACGTTCACCAAGGCAGGCACCTACCACTACATCTGCATGCTCCACGACGGGATGGGCATGAAGGGAACGGTCGTCGTCCGCTGAGGTGACAGCCTCGAAACGCCGGCCCGCTGCCCTCCCACGGGATGGGAGCGGGCCGGACGTCCAGTTCGACGCAGGGCTCATCCGGAGCCGAGGCACCCCACGACAATGAACTCACAGCCAGAAGGATCGGCCCCAAGCCCCCCTCAGCTCGCCTCCGGTGCCGGGCAGCCAGGAAGCTCACCACCTCGGGCGCAATGGCCAACCCAGATGCCGTCGATGGCGAGCTCACCCGTCTCGCTGCCTCAGGCGGATGCTTGTCGCCTTCCCACAAAACGCAGGCCGGACGTCTGCCCGGATCGGCCGTCGGCGACGCAAAGTCCTTCGTCCCACGCCTAAATAGCGCACCGGAAACGGCCGTTTTCGGCGAGTTGAGCGATATGCGACCGCACGTCCCGTCACCAACGGTCTGCGGCGGGGACGCGCCGAAGCAGCTTCTCCACATCGTCGATCCGGATCCGGATGATCCTCCGACCGCTTCGAAACGCCGGCAGCTCTCCGCTGGCGACGCGTCGACGGAGCGTACGCACGCTGACGTCGAGCATGTCGGCGGCCTTACGGAGCGAGATGAACGAGCCGACGGTGTTGGCCTCGATTGTTGACATGTTGTCTCCATCCGACTGCGCTGGGTTATGAAGTAGGTGACGCGCCCGACCAGAATCATCAGTTCGCACACTCCCAAAAGCCCTCCGGGGGGGCCTGATTCGGACATGGGGACCAATTCTGGCGCACCGTTGCGCAGATGCCTCCTTGCGGAAGGTCGAATCGTGACGTACGCTTTCCTGTACAGGAAGGGGTCGCCATGAAAACGCTCAGCTACACCGAGTCCCGCGCCCACTACGCCGAGGTGCTCGACTCAGTCATCGACGACCGCGAAGAAGTGGTGATCACCCGCGCCGGTCACGAGCCGGTCGTCCTCGTCTCCCTCGAGGACTACGAGGCACTCAAGGAGACCGCCTACCTGATGCGCTCCCCCGCCAATGCCCGGCGCCTGCTCGATGCCATGGAGCGCCTCGAGGCCGGGCGCGGAGAGCAGCACGACCTGGTCGACGCCGACTGATCATGCTGCTCGTCTGGGACGACAACGCCTGGCAGGACTACCTGTGGTGGCAGGCCCAGGACCGCAGAGTGCTCAAGCGGATCAACACCCTGATCGAGGACATCGCGCGCAACGGCAACGAAGGAATCGGCAAACCCGAAGCCCTCAAGCACGACTTCGCCGGCTACTGGTCGCGCCGGATCACCGACGAACACCGACTCGTCTACAAGCTCGTCGAAGACGAGATCCGGATCGCCGCCTGCCGCTACCACTACGGCCGGTGAGCCCACACCCATGCCCCACGGGACGTGCGGATCAAGGCATTCCCCGCAGACGTCGACACGCGTCCCAGCCTCCGCCAAGGCAACCGTTGCGGCTCGGACGCACGCGGAGCGCACGAAGCGACCACTCCGCGGTACCCATGGATTCGAAATCCCTGGGTCGTGGGTTCGAGCCCCACCCGCCCCACCAGCACTTTTGTGCCTCTTGACAAGCCAGTTTACTCCGGATGCAACGGGTCACAAGAGGCCACGAGGATCCTCGAAATGACCCCCTAATCGCACGCGGACCGCACGCGGGGCGCACGGGATCGGAGGCCAGCATGGGGGTACCACGACGAAGTTTCGGCTCAATCCGCCACCTTCCTTCGGGCCGGTACCAGGCCGAGTACACCGGGCCGGACCTGATGCGGCACCGCGCCCCGAGCACCTTCGACGCGAAGATGGACGCCGAAGGCTGGCTCCACGAGGAGCGAAAGCTGATCATGGCTGATGAGTGGGCTCCCCCGAAACGACGGGCCGAGATGGTCAGGAAGCTGCAGCGGACACCCGATTTCGGGACCTATGCGCTCCGTTGGATCGCCAAGCGCCGCACCGACCAGGGTGAGCTGCTGCGCGCCAGCACCAGGCAGAACTACCAGACCACACTGCGGATCCACCTCATGCCGACGTTCGGGAAGATGCGGCTGAAGGACATCACCAAGGAAAGCGTCCGGGCCTGGCACGAGGACTCCCACAAGCACAATCCCGATAGCCCTCGCGCCAGTTCCAAGGCCTACGGGCTGCTCAGAGCGATCATGAACTCTGCCGTCGATGAGGACCTGGTCGACGCCAATCCGGTGCACATCCGCGGCGCCGGCTATCGGCCCAAGCGTCGCCAACTGGAGCCCGCCACCGTCGAGGAACTGGACACGATCGCGGCCTTCATGCCCGAGAAGCTGCGGCTGGTCATCCTGCTCGCCTCCTGGTGCGCCCTAAGGTACGGCGAGATCGCCGAACTGCGCCGCAAGGACATCAAGATCAGCCACGCACGCGGTACCTGGGCCGGCGTGATCCAGGTGCGTCGCGGCGTGGTCTTCCTCAAGCGGTCCATCGAGGTCAATCCGCCCAAGTCGGAAGCTGGCATCCGGGACGTGGCGATCCCGCCCCACCTCATCCCCGTGATTCAGGAGCACCTGCAGGAGTTCGCCCAGCCAGGTCCAGAGGGGCTGCTGTTCCCATCGGAGACAGGCCGGCAGCAGTGGCCCTCCACCGTCGTGAAGTACTTCAAGCTCGCCTGCAAGGAGGCCGGGCGACCGGATCTTCGCTTCCACGACCTCCGTCACACCGGCGCCGTCATGGCCGCACAAAACGGCGCCACGCTGGCCGATCTGCAGGCCCGGCTCGGGCACTCCACGGTCAACGCCGCGCTGCTCTATCAACACACCGCCAAAGGCCGCGACCAGATGATCGCCGAGAACCTCTCCAAGATGCTCGACAGCTAGGGCCATCCTGCTAGTGATGACCCGCTCTCACAGGGCGCCGGGAAGGTTGAAACCCTTGGCGTACTTGACCATCTTCACGAGAAGCCATCAACAATGAACCGCCAATAACGGCACCCGACAAGTTTTTGGACGGGATTGGTTTCGGTTGCCTGTTTCGGTTGACCACGATCAGCCCGGGGCGCTGCTCCAGCGACGGCATCAACTCGTGGCCCAATATCGAGCGATTTGTGGGAATCGAACAAGCGACGGTCTCCCGGGCGCCTCAGCATCCCGGGCGCCTGAGCTCCGACATCACCGAGAACACCGAGAACACCGAGAACGTTGCTGCCGCAGCCGCCCAATTCGCCGCGCGGTCAGTTTGAGCTGCCTACCGCCATCGTTGCCCAGTGTTGAACGACCGCTTGGCCGGTCATAGGGAGTTGGAGAAGACCCAGATCACATCGATCCCGCCGAAGCTGGACGTGTCTGTGCCGCTCACCGAGGTGGCGAGCCGGTGTTTGGTGGCCGGATTGTCCATGTTCCAGTAGCTCAGGTTTGCCGCGAACGGTTGTGATCCGTCGTCGGGCTCCAGCGGGAAGATCTTGCCCGCGTATTGGGCGTCTCCGAAGCCGCAGTTGCGCATCGTGGTGACACAGAAGTTCGCCAGCGGGTACGGTCCAGACCTGCTGGAGCTTGGCCGCTCGACGATGAACTCGGCCGTGTTGCCTTTGAATCGGAAGCGGCCCGCCGCGTCGATGGTGGGATAGGTGCCCCAATAGGAGAGACGTTTGGTGGTGTTGTAGAGCATGAACCAGACACTGTCGTTGCGACTGGTCAGTCCACCGCCGCGTGGTTCGTTGAACCAGGTGTTCCCGGTGGAGTCGGCAACGAAGATCGTGACCCGGATCTGGTCTCCTGGGTCGATCGGGAAGTTCGTGACAGCCCACGGCGCGTACGGCAAGGCCTCGATCCACATCCAGTAGATAGAGATGTTCCATCCCAGGAAGGAGATGCTCTCCGAATCGGTGCCGGACTGGAACAGGTCGCTGCCGCTGTTACCCAGCCCCACCCATTCCGCTGCCGCCGAATAGGCCAACGGGCTGCCGTACACGCGGGGCACCCTCCAGTCGGCCTCGACGATGTAGAACTCGTTCGCGGGCTGGTCCAGATACGCGCCGCTCCAGGTGGAGCTCGATCCGTTGAAGATCGAGTCCGCCAACTGCCTGGGGAAGGGCAGGATCGATCGGATGAGTTCAGTGGCCACCGCACGCTCCGACGGTGGCGGCAGAGGCAGGGTCGGGCTCATCACCGTCTCCGGGTCGCTCAGCTTCGTGAACCGCACATCGGGATGCTCCGTCCGTTCAGGACCCACCCGCCGGTAGCTCTGCGACACCAGTTGCCGCCACCGCTCACGGCTCGCGGCCGGTGCGTCAGGTGACGGTCGCGGCGGGTATCCCCGGCGCACGAGTTCCTCGTTCGACAGGTCGCGTGGATCCTCCCGCAGGGCCGGAATCAGGTCGCCAACAGCGGCGTCCTGGGCCGGGTCCCGTTCCGTCGTGCCTTGGGGTTCCTCGGCCACGCCCCAGTAGTCCCGATCAGCCGTGACGCTCAGCGTGTGCCGGGTCACGGTTCCGTCAGCCGCCGTCTCCTCCAAGACGAACTCCAACGGTTCCGCTTCAGCAGTAGCCCTCAGGTGCAGGCGGATATCGCCTCGTGAGTCTGCGTCCAGCTGAAGGTTGTCGACGTCAAGCTCGGGATGCGACAGTCGGCACACCGAGTTCGGCCCCACCCGGACCGTGATGGGGGTGGCAGAGCCGGGAACGATCGTGTGCTCAAACCTCCGACCGCCCGGCCGGTCGGGCTCCTCGCTCATCGCTGGCCCCTACCTCTGGAGGTACACGGTGACCGGCGGGATCACGCCGTGACGCTCCATGGTGGCGGCATCATCGGCCGAGGGTGAGGCCAGCATTGCCTCCAGGCCTGGCATGTCGTGGACGTCGGCTGTGATCGCGATCTGGCTGGTTCCATCGGCCGAAACGTAGTCGGTGACGTCCGTGGAGTAGCGGCCCAGCGTGGCCGCCCGTTCGGACTTTCCGGCCAGCCAGCGTTCGACATCCACCACTGAATGGGTCGCGACAATCTTGGGCATCTCAGACACTCCCTCCGGGCCCGGCCGAATGCCGAGGAACCCCGAGCGCCAGCCTGTCCCTGAACCGGAAACGTGACCATCAGCAATCTGGTCCTGCCGCTCGACACCCAGGGATGAGGTCAGGGGGCCGGCGTGACGCTTGCGCCCACCAACGAACCCGAAATGCACTACGAGAGCCGGCCGCAGCATCCATTCGGGTTCGGTGCAGGGCACTCCAGACCGTCACCGATAGTGAAGCCAACAGGTCGACCTCCCCGGTCCTTGACCAACTAATAGTATTAGGTTTACCTTCCTCCATAAGGAGGGATTCATGGCCGTCGAACAACGTCCCAATGAGCGCCGCCTCGCTCGCCACCAGGAGACGCGCGAGCAGGTCGTCGCGCACGCCATCGACATCATGGGCACCCAGGGCGTCGCAGGCCTGTCCCTCGGGGAACTGGCGCGGCGGCTGGGCGTCCGGACGCCATCGCTGTACACCTACTTCGACTCCAAGAACGCCCTGTACGACGAGCTGTACCGTCGCGGTTGGCGGGAATGCCACGACGAGGTCCGCGCCCATGCCGAGCGCCTTGGAGCGCCCACACCCGCCACCGACGCCATCAGCCGCGGGCGGGCCCTCCAGGTGACCTTCATCCGATGGGCGCTCGACCATCCCGCACTCAGCCAGCTCATGCTGCTCAGACCCGTCCCGGCCTGGGAACCCTCGCCATCTGCCTACCAGGCTGCCGTGGACTTCTTTGACCTGCTGGTCGACGAGGTGCACAGCTACCGGGACCAGGGACTGCTCCGCCCGGACGCAGACCTCGACGAGATGGCGACCAACATCGCCACGATCGGCACCGGCGTCATCGCCAGCCAGCTCGCGAACGAGCCGGGCGTCCCCTACGACCGGGGCCGCGCCGCCGGCCACTTCCCGGCCCTCGCCACAGCCGTCATCCAGCACTATCTGCCCCAGGAGTCGCACCATGAGCCACACCCTGACCCGCGCCGCTGACATCCCGCAGACCGACGCCGACCAGGCGGCCGTCGTGGCCCGCGCCCAACGGCTGCACCTGATCGAAGAAGCCGTACGCCTCACACCCGACCAGTGGCGGGCGTCCACCGAATGCCCGCGCTGGACGGTGTTCGACATCCTCGCCCACGTCACCGCCGCGACGCAGAACGCCGCGAACCCGCTGCTCTGGGTGTCCGACGGCGTCATCGGCAAGATCCGCCGCCCCCACGACGCCTTCCTGGACGCCGGAAACGAGATCGGCATCAACCGGCGACGCGGACAGACCGCCGAGCAGCTCATCGCCGACTTCCGCAGCCTGATCGATGCCGCCCAGCCTCCGCCACTGTTGCGTCGGCTCCCCGTCCCGGTAGGCGGCCTACCCCGACACGCAGACGTCGCGTACCTTGTCGACGTCATCCTGGCACGGGACACCTGGCTGCACCGCTACGACATCGCCCGCGCAACCGGCGGCACCGTCGACCCCGACACCACATCCACCGAAGTCGTCGCACAAGTCGTCCGCGACCTCGCCCTCACCTGGCGCGGCCCCGACGTCGTCCTCGAACTCACCGGACCCGAAGGCGGCATCTGGCTACTCGGCACCGACCCGGACGCCCCCGTCGCCACCCTGCCCGCCGTGGACTACCTACGCCACCTATCCGGCCGGACTGTCCAGCAAGACCTGTGGGTCACGGTTCCCGAGAGAGCGCGCCCCGCCTTGGCCGCCGCCCGCGTCACCTTCTGATTCGCCGAAATCTACGACGGCCTGCACGACACACCGGCCAGCCCAACGTGGACGGCGCCACCGCGCTGTGGTTCCCGACAGATCCTTTGATCGAGGGCGTGCGCGGCCGATCAACGCCGCAATGAGGACGGATAGCTCCCCCTCCGAATGCAGTAGAAACGGCCGAAGACGATCGATTTGTGGGAATCGAACAGGACGAGGACACTCAGCTCTCGCGCCCTGGTTGCTCCTAACGACCGGATGAACCGAAAGATGCATGTAGGCGGCGAGTCTGTCCAACGCTCGGTGCCAGACTGGTCGAGTCTTGTGTTAGCGGCCGCGTTGAATCCGACCGACTGACACCTCGGACGTCTTAACCAAACGAAGGGTGGCTGCGAGAAGTGAAGAAGCTGTTCGATGACATCGGAAGCGCGCCAAGGGTCATCGTCACGATCCTGGGTGTAATCGTCGCCGGTCTTGTCGCCCTCGCTCTGTTGTTCCTCGTGGCTGGTGTCATTGCTGCGTTTCTGGGGGCCATCGCCCTAGCAATCATGGTGGCGACGCTTACGGCGATCGTCTATCTGGTGGCCAGGATCGTCCACAAGTCAGTAGTCCCGGCGATCCAGCCGCCACCACCTCTGCCTGGGTATAGCTCCCAGCCGTACCCGCTCCGTGAGCAGCAACTCCACAACCCCGACGACCTGCGATAGGGACTGCTCGATGATCATCGTCTTGGGAGTCATGCTCATGTTTCTGGTGGCGGTGGTGCCTGCCGCCTTTGTGGCCCGAGCTCTTCGGCGGAAGATGGACGAGTCGCAGGAGCGCTGAGCCGCCGATCGCCGGCTAACCCCTCGGGCCGATCTCAAGAGGCCCGTGTCGGCTACCTACAAGACGCCGGGCAAGGCGTCCCGGCACAGGTCTCAGGCGAGGCGAGGTCAGCCGCCGGAGGCCAAGCGCGCCGCGGAAACGGACGAATTGTGGGAAACGAACGAATCCTGAGGCCGCTGTGAGATCGGCGCGTTCCCGATTGAAGCCGTGAGCGACGAGTTGGTCACCCGGGAGGGGTCTGGGTCCGGTCGGTGAGTCTTGGGTAGGCTCCTCCTCGGCCTCCTCCACAGTTCCGCCAAGCTGTGGAGGCGTAACTCATGTCGACCACCGGGGGGGCGCCGGCAGTGCGTTGCGAGCTGGCAGCTACCTCCTGAGGGATAGCTTGCGAGGCTGCTTCCAGCAGGTCTTGGCGGGCCCTACGGGCAGCAGCGACGGACCGGCGCCGCAAACTAGTCGATCTGCGCGCTCTCCAGGAGCTGTTCGCCCCAGCGTCGTGCACGGTCCAGTTCACCGTGGCGGAGCGGGCCGAACTTGCCGGTGACGATGAAGCCCTCAGGTGGGGCAACCAGCTGATAGCCCTTGGCCTGCAGTCCATCGGCGACGGTCGGGGCGCCCTTGCCGAACGGGCCAAGCACCCGGGTATCGAACGCGGCGCACTGGCCTGAACCAGCAGGGAGGGCTTCCATCCACGAGCGCACCGAAGGATGCGACCAGTCCGCTTCGGGCGCGCCCGGTTCGGGATGCCGGCGGATGCGGCCCCGCACATGATCGGTTGACAGGTGGAACGCGAACACGGGGCCCCCGGCCACAACCAGGTCGGCATCAGCCACTACCTCGGGCAGCGCCTGAGCGGTGGAAAGGGCCTGCGCGCCATGGCCAATCCCTTCGGCAATTGCCCCGGCAACAGCGGCAGTGTTGCCCCACAACGACTCGTAGACGACCACTGCCTTCACGATCCGACCTCTCGCTCAACCCGGCGGCCAGCCTAGGTCGGGATCGATCTACCCCGCAGACAAACGGGAGATCTCCGAGCCCGACGCCAACACGAGACAGCCGAGGGCCTGGAACAGCTTCATCAGCGATCCGCAGCTCCGCGATCGAGCGGGGCCTGAACGCGGGGCAGGACACCGGTCGAGCAACACACCTTGTGGGGTGAACCCGGCTGACGCACACCGCCATGGGACATCAGCCGGGCCGCCCAGCCGCTCTCGAGTCCGTGCCCACCCCCAGGTGCTTCACGGTGTCATCGACGAGTGCTCAGCACACGGATACTACAAGCCCAAACAGGTGCCTCCAGTGAGCAGGACTGTGCGGGACACCGTGAAGGCAGCAGACGTCGAGTCCCGGCCCGCCATCCGTGAGACTCCGGCAGCCGAAAGTGCGGTGGCGCCACGTGCCCTGGCCGGCGCCACCACACACTCACACGAACCTGTCGCATGTGACATCGCGCCGACTCCGAACATGCGCTACCGCGCATGACCCGCCAGAAACGGCCGAATTGTGGGAATCGAACCAGTGACGGAGTTCCCCCAGAGCATCGTTCGGCGTCTCCCAAACGACCGCAGCTGCCGATGACCCCGTGGTCATCCACGCCGCTCGGGAGGCCGGGCTAGACAGACAGATTATCTGATGTGATAACATCCGTTCCGTGGAGGATGACATCCAGGCAGTGGTCGACGGATTGCGAGCGGCGCTGGTGAACAGTGGCCTCACCCAAGCCGAGTTCGCGACTGCCCTGGGGACGTCCGCTTCACGCTTCAGTGCATATCGCGCCGGGAAGACCATGCCATCGGCCGCGTTCTACCTGCGCTCGTTGCGGCTTGCGGACAGCCTGAAGACCGCGCGAGAGCGGGGGTGGATGACGCCGCAGTCGGCCACCAGGGAGATTCACCGCGCGCTGCGTAAGGGCGACGACCTGTGGGCACTGAAGATGATCCTTCAGGGTAGGGACCACCTACGCGAGCTCCTCCGAGCAAACGACAAGGCAAGCGGCGCGTGGGCCGCCGCGCCTCGCACCACTGGTGATCGCAAGTGGGACGCACTATTGGCTGCACTGACCGAGCGCGAGTTCGACGAGGCCGACCGCGAGCCGCCAAGCTGGGCAGACGCTGATGACAAGCGGCTTGGTGAACCGGACGAGTGGGTCCTGCCGAGCCTTCTGCTCAACGACGAACAGGTTCGTGCGGCGACCCCCACGTGGCTCGCCGAGCACGGCATTTTTGCCTCCGAACGTGACCTGGTGACCGCATGAGCTTGGTCGAGTTCGGTCGAGCCGAGATTGAAACGCTTGCTTGGGCTCTTGGACGGGAGGCTTCAAGCCCGCGGAGTGGCCGCGAGTATTTACGTGGTGGGCGGTGCCGCCATCGCCGTGACCGTGTATGACGCGCGGCGAACCCTCGACATCGACGCGCTGGTCTCCGATCACGCCGTCTTGGAAGAGGCTCGGCTTCTGGCGGAGTCAGAAGGAATCCCGCCAACGTGGCTCAACCAAGACGCCAAGCCGTGGGTTCCTCCCAGACCAGCGGACGCGACCGTGGTTCCGAAACGGCCAGGACTCACCGTCCATTGGGCGCCGGCTGAGCACCTGCTCGCGATGAAGCTGGTTGCCATGCGACCACAGGACACGCCTGACATCGTGGCGTTGGCTCACCAGATTGGCCTCGGTACGGATGCATCCGCATACGCCGACCTGCTGGAACGGGTGTACAGCGGCGAAGGCGTCCTCCAGCAAGCCTCGGCCGACAATTCCAAGCCGAGCCTGGGCCGCTTCCGGGTTGGCTCTCGTCACTACGGGGTATCGATCCAAGTAGGGCGACACTTACCACCAAAGGGCGATCATGAGTTCAGCTGCTAATCCATCCCCGTCCGGCAATCAGGACCGTCGAGCATTGCGCGCCGAGCAGGCCGCCAACGCCCCGACCACTCACGTCCAGACCGACAGCGAGCACCTGACCCGAAAAGAGGTCCTAGGCCGGCAGAAGGAGCGCTTCGGGGGCATGAAGTTCGGGGCAGCATTCTTCGGCTGGCTCGCAGCCTCCGGCACGGCAGTTCTGCTCACCGCGCTCCTGGCTGCAGCTGGCACGGCCGTCGGTTTGGGAGCCAACGTCCAGGTCCCCGATGTGACCGGCCAGTCGGTCCAGACGATCGGTCTGGTCGGTGCCATCGTGCTTCTCGCCATCACCCTCATCGCCTACTTCGCCGGTGGCTACGTGGCCGGGCGAATGGCTCGCTTCAACGGCGCCAAGCAAGGCATCGGGGTATGGCTGTGGGCGATGATCGCCGCCGTAGTGGTCGCCATTCTGAGCCTGATCGCCGGCGCGCGGTTCAATATTCTCAGCACCCTCAACGGCTTCCCCCGCATCCCGATCAACGAAGGCACGCTCACCACCGCCGGCGTCCTGACCGCTGTGGCCATCGCGGTAGTGGCGCTGATCGGGGCCGTCCTCGGTGGCATCGTTGGCATGCGATTCCACCGCAGGATCGACGCGGTGAGCCTCGACCGCTGAGGCGTCTGGCTGGCGACCCAAGTCATCGCTGGACATGGCTGCGGCGTCGAAACTCTGACGAGGCGGTCGAGCGGGCAGGAGATTCTCGAGCGCAGCATCGCAGCCCTGTCTTCTCCCGGTCGGGCCCCGCGCAACCCGCCAAGGCGCGAGGGCGGGTCAGTCCGGGGGAGCCTTCGGGCTGACGGTCGCAAGTCGGGAGCGTACGGGAACAAGCGGGGCGTCGGGGTCGTGGGGTTGGGGGATCGCGGTCAGCGCGAAGTCGGCGATCACTCCTGGTCCGAAGACGAGGCAGTGGGTGGAGCCTCCGAACTGGAAGTACCCGAGCTCCTCGCCCTTGGCGACATGGTGTCCGGGCTCGACGCTCGGGTGTATGACGCAGGAGCTGACCTCCATCATGCCGACCGGCACGAAAGCCACCAGACCGATGGCGGGGTTATCGGCCCGGATGATGAAGACTGCCCGGGAGGCCACGTGCGAAAGGTAGCCCTGCGAATGTGACTGCTCACCCGGGTCCGATCCCTGCGAGTCGGCATCGGAGTAGTAAGTGCCATCGATCAGGAACGCCCGAACGATGGTTCCCGCGACCGGGCTGTGCCACCGGTGGTAGTTGGTCGCCGAAAGGAACGCCTGGTAGACGGTTCCGCCGACGAACTCCTCGACTGCCTCGTCGTCGGCAAGCATGTCCTGAAGCGAGTAAGGCTGAGTCTTCAGCCAGAACTCGTCCCGGCGTTTGACGTCGGTGCGGATGCTGAACGGAGTGGACTCGCAGGCTGAGACGATGACGTTGTCGTCGTCGGGTGCGGCGACGGGGCGCGCGCCGTCGCGGAACCGGCGGGTAAAGAAGTCGTTCCACGACGTGAAGCCCCAGTGTGGGTCCGTCGGGTCGTGCTGGTACTGCTCGATGCCGATCGCCTGTCGGGCGGCGTCGCTCGTCCAGCCCGAAGGCGAGTCGTTGAGCACGTACAGCGACTCGGGGCTGTTCAGATAGTCGCACCACGCCATGAGGATCTTCTTCAGGGCGGCATTGATCCTCGGGTCGCGGAACGCCGCAAAACCGGCCGAAGTGCCCATCGCCCAGTCCAGGATTGCGCCCAGCGGCAGCGTCACCTTCTCGTCGCCGAACTCGGGTGCCATCGTCAGGACCTCGTTGATCAGGCCGAGTAGCTGGTCGGGGTCCTCCAGGTGCCGCTTGCTGTACGAGCGTGATTTGGGCACCTCGTCGATCATCCGGCTTACATACATGCCGACCACCGGATCGGAGGCGATCAGGCGTTGGAAGTCCACCACCGCAGGGTGCAGTTCGATGTCCTTGCCCCTGGCCTCGACCCGTTGACGGTGGCCTGTCAGCCAACGCTCCAATGCCTCCTGGCTGGCTGGCAACCAACCGGCCTGACGACGAACGTCTCCCCCGAATCCAATCTGGGTCATAGTCAAAACCTAACCGTGAGAGCAGGAATGAAATCTGCGACGTGGCAGCCAATCCAGCGCCGCGGTGACGACCCTGACCGACTCAGCTCAGGTGTGGCCGTAGCGACGAGCGGCACCTGCAAACGCTTACCCTATCTATGCCCTTCCAACCGTCATGTCCAACGGATAATCTTCGCTCAACTAGGAGGTGCTTCATGTGCCCAGGCAACGAGGCCCAGGACGTGTTTGACGCGGAGGTAGTCACCGATGTCGTGGTTGACGTGACCGGGGACATGGGGACCGACATCATGCCGAGGTTTACTCCGATAGGGCCGAACTCACCGCTTAGCCTCAAGATCCGCAGCATCTATCCCGGCAACCGCGATCGTGGATCGATGCTAGTCGCGTCATCGGTGCGTAACCCCTCCCTCTTCGACGCTGAGCCTTTGGCCATGCATTATATATTCAAGCAGGTGAGGGCCGGCCAGTTGGCAAAATCCAAGGCCGACGACTTTGGATCAGACGTGATCTATTACAGCCCGGCGGTTATCGATTCCTCGCTAGACATCAGCCTTCGCTTGGCCTTCGACGACTTCGATGCGGACCAGTATCACAAATGGGTCGATGTGTTCGCCAAGGCAGCAGGTTTGCCCGTATTTGCGCTCGGGCTCTCCGGCGGCCTTGGCGGGGCGGCAGCAGCAAAAGGCATTCTCTATGCCGCCCAGAAAGCTCTTGACCTAGGCATCGACCTTTGGGACCAGCACGTAGATCGTTCGAACGACTGGTACTCCACGTGGAAGCTCAACCTGAGCGAGGAAGGACTGACCCCCGCCAAGGCGGGGTGGCTGGTCTTCCTCGCCGACAACCCCGAGCCCGATGTGCTTGGTCGAAGCGGTCTTACCAAGGACGGGCTCTACAAAGTGGACCCATCTGACGGAACCCTCCGCCGGAAGATGGCCCCGACCGAAATTGCCGTTCTCGATGAGCCCTACGTTGTGGCGACGCTCAGCGGGGCGAAGGACGTCGCGCTGGAATCCTGGACGCGAGCAGCGGTAAGCGCCGCAGTGGCAGACCGGTTCTTGGCTGCTGGTACCGACACAGCGACGAGTGTCGGAGATCTTCTCGAGGTCTACAACGACGTAGTAATGGCACGCAAGGTGAGTGCCCTTGATGCCGAGATCGCGGACGCGGACCCTGCCGACGCGGCGAACCTCATGGAACGTCGTAAGGCCTTGGTCAAGAACGTTCTTGACAAGGACCTCCGCGCCGCCTTGAAGGACAAGACCACCTGAAGCCGCCCGTATCCCGCGATCCTCGGAGTACGCAGGGCGCAGGGACTGCCCGAAATCTAGTCTGGCTGATCTGGCCTGATCCGCCGCGCTGCGCGAGTCCTTGATCGGTGGCCCTAGAACGTCTCGGGAAGCTCGTCCTCGGTCAAGTCGATCCTATCCAGTCCACGTTCGGCCGCCTTCCTCTTTAGGAGGTCCAAGCAAGCACTGCGCCCGTACAACCGTCGCGTCTGTCGTGCTTCGTTCGCCAATTCTGGATCGGCCAGTAATGACAGCAGCCAGTCGCTGCTGGTCGCGAAGTGCTCGCGGCGGTCGGCCTCCCTCTTCTCGCGCTCGACTTGAACCAGCGCCGCCGCGTCGGCCTCTTGAGCAATCTCCTGATCTGTCTTGATCACTACAGGGGTGGCCACCGCGCTGAGCATAAACATCTGCATGCCTTTGCCTGCGATCTGCCCGAAGTCGAATCGGGCCCCCACCACACAGTTGGCGCCGAGCTTGGTCGCCTTGGTTTGCAGTTCGCATATGGCGTCGGCCTACATGTCCGAGAGTTGACGTTGGTAGGTCTCCGACCTGCCACCGAAGACGTCCGAAATGCTCGCGTAGATGTCTTCAAGCAGGTTGGTGCCGGCGACGATGTTGCAGGCGATGGGAGCCAGGCACCGCACGATCCGATACCCGTCGACTTCGGGGGTGGTGGTGACAATCACTCCACCATGATGGCGTACCAACCTCCACTACTCGCGTTCGCGACGATCAGCACAAATCAAGGGGAGGGGGTCGGGCGATCGTGCAGTGGCTCCCCGCGCAAGTCCGCCATCGCAGAGCTCGCACGGCATCCGCCACTGCTCGACCCCACGAGTGAGCCTTTTCTGCAGTATGGAAGAGTGCCCCAGCCCTTGCGCCGCCCGCCCGATGTGCGGCTACTAGCGTGTTGTGCGAGGTGATCGGCTTTGTACATGAGGGAGGCTGAGATGTTCGCTGTTGCTGGCGCCTGGGCGATGGATACGGGAATGCTTGAACGGCAGGTAGAAATACTCCCAAAGCTTGTCGCAGGCGTCACTCAGAACGAGCGCTTCGTCCGCGGCTTCTGGTCGCAAGACATAGATGATCCAGCAGTCAACGTGACCTTCATCGTCTTCGAAACGCTCGAACAAGCACGATCCTTCCGTGAGGCTGTACTCGCCAACGCTCCGGCACAGGCCGAGACCGGTGTTCAGTGATCCGGCCTGGAGGATCGTCGAGGTAAAAGCCGACGCGTGACTGCGTTCGCGACATTCCGGCTTCGGACCGGATTTCCATGGCGTCATGAGTGACCAACCCGACCCGCCCCCGACCGTGAGTTTCCGCGCCGCTCGCTGTCATGCCCCGGTCTTGTCGAGTCCCTACAGATCGCAGGTAACGGACGCGACGCCAAGTCAACGCTTAAGCGACGAAGGGGCCGATCTCGTGCATCAGGCGCCGCGGAAGACGGCCGAAAACGGACGTTTGTAGGAATCGAACAAGCGTCGGCGATCCTCAGGCCACTGCTCGGGCGCCAAGAAACGACCGCCGAATTGAGGGCGTCAAGAGCTCAATCCCTGCTCGCCCCGCGCCCACACCGGCACGCCGAGGTTGCTCACGTCGAACAGCTCGGCAATTTCTCTCGCGGACTCGAACTCAACCGGGGCTAGCTAGGACG
>Ga0209745_1000630_pt1 | contig 21538 bp, 17 predicted proteins | sample BarGraNGADG00312_FD_184495 | JGI IMG/M metagenome (GOLD analysis project Ga0209745, IMG submission 184495) | Arctic peat soil microbial communities from Barrow, Alaska - Barrow Graham LP Ref core NGADG0004-312 (SPAdes) (version 2) | ecosystem: Environmental > Terrestrial > Soil > Wetlands > Peat...
GCAGGACGCTCGCAGCGGCTCGTGCGGTCGCCCCCGTGGCCACACCATCGTCGACGACGATGGCCATCCGGCCGTTCACATCCAGAGGACTGCTCGCCGGTCGAAGTTGAGCCACGATGTCATCGACCTCCGCAGAAGCCTTGCGAATCAAGGCATCCAGCTCCTCAGGCCCCAGCCCACAGGATGCGACGACGTGATCATTGAGCACGACCGCGCCACGTTCACCGACGGCGCCCACCGCCAGCTCGGGCTGCCACGGCACGCCGATCTTGCGAACGACGAGTACATCCAGCGGAACGCCCAAGGCCTCCGCCACCAATGCTGCGATGGGAACACCGCCCCGCAGCAGACCCAGAACCAAGCCGCCCTCGACCCCTGGCGGACTAGAAGGGTGCGCAAGCCGGTTGACGACCATCTCAGCCAGAAGGTGCCCAGCGTCGGTCCGGTCCCGGAACATCCCTCAAGTCTGCACCTGAGCGCCTTTCAGGTCAGCGATGCTCGCCTGTCATTTCTTCTTGTGGGCCACCGCGAAGATCCGACGCAAGGCAAAAGCCGTGCCGAACGGGTGTTGCGGGTAGGCCTGCAGCAGCGCCTTGCCATATGCCGCAATAAAGTCGGCGCGCTCACCCTCATCCTTGAGGACCTCGAACACCGGCAACAGGGCGGTGCCCTTGGTCCACTCCAGCACCGGCTCGCCCTGGAAGGCGCCAGGAGCGAAGACGTGTTGATAAGTGGTCTCCCACGCATCGACGTCGCAGCCAAGACCGGCCAACAAGAAGAAGTACACCGCGGGCTCGCTGACTGCCTCACCTCGACCCAGGCGCGGAAGGAGCTCGGCGGCGTGAGGTGACTTCGCGGCCACCTCGCGCAGCAGGGTGTGCGAGGGCGCGTTGAAGTTGCCTGGCACCTGCATGGCGAACCAGCCCCCGGACGCAAGTGCTGTGATCCAGCCAGGGATCAACCGCACATGGGAAGTCACCCATTGAAGCAGCGAGTTGGCGATGATGACATCTATCGGTGCTCCCAGCTGCGCCGGATCCCAGGACTCGACGTCGGAGCGCACCCACTCGACCCGTTCAGCGGAGTCGTTGCGTCGGGCCTGATCGAGCATCTCGGCGGAGTAGTCGACTCCGATGATCCTCGCGTGTGGCCACCGCACCGCCAGCTCGAGCGTGTGCGCGCCGGACCCACACCCCAGGTCCACCACGACCTCAGGGCTGCTCGCACCCACCCTCGACGTCAGCTCTGCGAACGGGCGCCGCCGGTATTCGCTCAGCTTCTCGTACTGCTCGGGGTTCCACGTCTCTGCCACGGTTGCCGCCTTTCCAAGATCTCTTGATATCAAGATACCTACTGCTAGGCTTTCCATATGTCCGCCGCGCCCACTGATGAGGTCGACCGTATCGTCGAAGCGTGGCAGCGCGAGCGACCCGACCTCGACGTTGCGCCGCTGACCATCCTCTCGCGTGTCCTACGACTTGCCCGCCACCTCGACCTCGCCCGCCGGTCGGCCTTCGCCGAGCACGAGCTTGAGGGCTGGGGGTTCGACGTCCTGTCAGCGTTGAGGCGAGAGGGCGCGCCATACGAGCTTTCGCCCGGACAGCTTGTCGCGCGGACGCTGGTGACCAGCGGGACCATGACCAACCGGGTGGACCGGCTCGCCGCTCGCGGCCTGGTCAGTCGCGGTCCCGACCCCAGCGACCGGCGCGGTGTCACGGTGACGCTGACCACCGCGGGCCGTGCGGTTGTCGATGCCGCGATGGCCGACCTGCTCGACCGCGAGCGCATCCTGCTCAATCAGCTGCCACCGTCGGAGCGGGACCATCTCGCCGAGCTCCTCCGTCGGCTCCTGTCGCCGTTCGAGTCCTGATACCCCGCACAGTCCCTAGGTTTGGCAGGGAAAGTCGAGCACGGTCCCTAGGTTTGGCAAGGGAACTCGGGCACCGTCCCTAGGTTTGCGGGGAGGTGGTCAGCCGATGATCTCGGCGACCGAAAGCCATTCCAGCTCAAGGGTCTCCCGTTCGTCCACGATGGCTCGCAACGCGTTGTTGAGCGCCAGTACCGCCGTGTGGTCGGCCGCCTTGGCCGCCATCTCGAGGTGAATCCTGTCCTCCTGCGCGGAGAGCTTGGACAGCTGGCGGTCGATCCGGTTCAGGTCCTTCTTCGCCTCGCGCAGCTCTGCGGCCGACTGCTGACGAGCTGCAGACGCCGCGCCGCCTGCAGCTGCCCCGGCGGAAGCAGCCCCCCGGGAGCCCCCGGAAGCTCCTGAGGCCGATGTGGCAGAGGAGGACGCCCGGGCAGCACGACGCAGGTCGAGGTACTGCTCGACCCCGCCCGGCAGGTCCCGAACCGCCCCGTCACCCAGCAAAGCCACCTGGCGGTCACACATGCGCTCCAGCAGATAGCGGTCGTGGGAGACAACCAGCAAAGTCCCGGCCCAACCGTCGAGAACGTCCTCCATGGACGTCAGCGTCTCGATGTCGAGATCGTTGGTCGGCTCGTCCAGGATCAACACATTGGGCTCGGCCATGAGCAACCGCAGGAACTGCAACCGTCGGCGCTCGCCACCTGAAAGGTCACTGACCCGGGTCTGTTGACGTCCGCCACTGAAGCCCAGCCGCTTGGCAAGCTGGCTGGCGCTGACCTCCTTGTCACCCAGGCGGGTGTACTGCTTGACGTCCTCGATGGCCTCGATGACCCGCCAGTCGGCGAACTTCTCCAGCTCGCGAACCTCCTGGGTCAGGTAAGCCATCGACACGGTCTTACCGACCTTGCGCTTGCCTGCGGACAGCGCGATGTCCCCGAAGATCGCCTGCATCAGGGTGGACTTGCCGGAACCGTTGACGCCGACGATGCCGATACGGTCGCCAGGTGCCAGTCGCCAGGTCACCCGGTCAAGCAGGCGCCGCTCGCCGAAGGTCACGGTGGCATCGATGAGGTCGACAACGTCCTTGCCAAGCCGGGTCGTGGCGAAACGCACCAACGACACATCGTCACGGGGCGCCGGCTCGTCGGCGATCAGCTCGTTGGCCGCATCGATCCGGAACTTCGGCTTGGTCGAGCGAGCCTGTGCACCGCGCCGCAGCCAGGCGAGCTCCTTGCGCAGCAGGTTGCTGCGACGCTCCTCAGTGACTTCTGCTACCCGGTCACGCTCGGCCTTGGCGAGCACGTATGCCGCGTAGCCGCCGTCGTAGGAGCTCACCCCGCCGTCGACGACCTCCCATGTCGTGGTGGCCACCTCGTCCAGGAACCAGCGGTCGTGGGTGACGGTCACGACAGCTGTGCCAGGACGGGTACGCCGGGTAGCCAGGTGGTCGGCCAGCCACGCCACGCCTTCGACATCGAGGTGGTTAGTCGGCTCGTCCAGGAGCAGCAGGTCATGGTCGGCCGCCAGCAGACCGGCAAGCGCCAGCCGACGACGCTCACCACCGGACAACGGGCCCACGATCGCCTCGAGCCCGCCCACGTCCGGTGCGTCGATGCCTCCGAGCAGGCCGTCGAGGATGTCGCGGATACGTGGGTCGCCGGCCCAGACGTGCTCGGGCAGGTCCCCCAGCACGGCCGTGCGGACGGTTGCCTCGGGGTCGAGCGTGTCAACCTGGGTGAGCATGCCGACGGTCAACGACCCGACCATGGTGACGCGCCCCTCGTCCACCGGCTGGAGACCGGCGAGAACCCGCAACAAGGTGGTCTTACCGCCACCGTTGCGTCCCACCACACCGACCCGGGTATCGCTGCTGACGCCGAGCGAGACGCCGTCGAGTATGAGGGTGGTGCCGAGCGCCAGGGAAGCGCGTTCGACAGAGACAAGATTGGCCATGGTGCTCAACTGCTCCTGAGTCCTGCGGGACCGGCATGCCCGGTTTCGTGCCCGGTTGACCCGAATGAGCCGCGGGGTCCGGATGCCGCGGTGATGATGCGGGCTCCGCGGACGGGCCCGACGGCGCGCTTGACGGCTGGCGCCACACCCGACGCAGTCAGGGCAACAGCCAGGTCCAGACTGCGCTCGGTGTCGTCGACCAGGAAGGCAACCGTCGGTCCGGACCCGGACACGATGCCACCCAGAGCGCCATTGTCCATGCCTGTGCGCAGCACTTCCTCGAGCCGCGGCTGCAGCGACAGGGCAGCGGGCTGCAGGTCGTTGCTCAGCGCTCGTCCCAGGGACACCGCGTCGCCCGAGCGCAGCGCGGTCATCATCGCGGCGCTCGGTGTGGGCTCGGGAACCCGCCGGCTGGGGCGCAGTCGATCGCATTCGGCATACACCTCGGGGGTCGAGAGCCCGACGTCGCTGAGGGCGAACACCCAGGTATAACGGCCTCGCCCAAGGACGGGCGCGAGCTGGTCGCCGCGCCCGGAACCCATCGCCGTGCCGCCCAGGAGTGCGAACGGGACATCGCTGCCCAGCTGGGCTGCCAGCTCCTCGAGCGCTGTCTTCGAGGACCACACGCCCCAGAGCCCATCGCAGGCCAGGAGCGCCCCCGCCGCGTCGGCTGACCCGCCGGCCATGCCCGCCGCAACGGGAATGTCCTTGTCGATGGTGATGTGGACCGGCACGTCGATGCCGGCCTCACCGGCCAGCAGACGAGCCGCCCTCATGGCGAGGTTGCTGCCGTCGGCCGGGACCAGATGGGCGTAGGGGCCGTTGATCGTGATGCCCCACTCTTCAGCGGGCTCCACACTGACATCGTCATGAAGACCAACCGCCTGGAACACCGTTGCCAGGTGGTGGAACCCGTCCGGGCGCAGCGGACCGACCATCAGCTCGAGGTTGACCTTTGCCGGGACCCGTGCCGTGACGCACTGCAACGGGACCGCTACGGAGCTCATCCGCTCACCATGGCCGACCGAGCCGCCGCGATCACCGCGAAGGTGTGGATATCAAGCTGCTCGCCGCGCGTCCGCGGGTCCACGCCCGCAGCGCGCAGGGCCGTTTCGGCATTCGCGGCCGAGCCTGCCCAGCCGGCCAGAGCCGCACGCAAGGTCTTACGTCGTTGAGCGAAGGCTGCGTCGATACAGGCGAACACCTCCTTGCGGGACGCCGGTGTTCGTGGCGGCTCGCGCCGGGTGAGTGTCACCAGACCGGAGTCCACGTTCGGGGCAGGCCAGAACACCGTGCGGCTCACCGTCCCGCTCAACCTCACCTCGGCATACCAGGCGGCCTTGAGGCTGGGGATCCCGTAGGTCTTGCTGCCAGGCGGTGCAGCAAGGCGCTCGGCGACCTCGAGCTGCACCATCACCAGAGCCCGGCGCAGGGTGGGGAACGCCTCGAGAAAGCTCAGCACAACCGGCACCGAGATGTTGTAGGGCAGATTCGCGACCAATGCCGTCGGCTGAGGGTCGGGCAGCGTGCGCACGGTCATCGCATCCGCGAGAACGACGCTCAAACGGTCGCTGTATGCCGGCGCGAACGCGGCCACGGTGTCCGGCAGGGCACTCGCGAGGTTGGCGTCGACCTCCACGGCCACGACCCTCCCGACCTGCGGAAGCAAAGCGAGCGTGAGGGAGCCAAGACCCGGTCCGATCTCGACCACGACGTCGCCGGGGCCCACCTCGGCGAGGCGCACGATCCGGCGGACGGTGTTGGCGTCGATGACGAAGTTCTGACCCCACTTCTTGGTGGGGCGTACACCCAGACGGCCGGCCAGATCACGGATCTGGCCGGCCCCGAGCAACCCGGCTGCGACGTTCTCACTCATGCGAGCAGACTAGGGGGGAAACCTGTCAGGCGGCCCAGCCGCAACCCCACGGCGCAAGTCCGCGAGCTGCATACACCTTGTTGGCTATGGCAATCTGCTGCGTACGGCTGGCCAGGTCGGCACGAGGGGCGAACGCCCCGCCGCCGTTGCCCAACCAGGTCTGGCTGTCGAACTGCAAGCCGCCGTAGTAGCCGTTGCCGGTGTTGGTCGCCCAGTTGCCGCCGGACTCACACTTGGCGATGCGATCCCACATCGCCCCATTGACCGTGGAGCCACCGCCGGACGAAACCGGACCCGAAGGCGCAGCCGGAGCGGACGAAACCGCGCGGGCCTTGGTGCCGACTGCCAGGACGAGCGCGACCGGACTGGTCGTGACGCGCGAGCTCCGGATCCTATTGGTCACCAGCTTGCCGTCGACCCAGACCTGCAGGTGGCTGACGACCTTGCTGCCTTGCCTACCTGCTTTCAGCGTCTTGGTTGTGCCGGTGGACATGCTGGCGTCATTGCGACGCTGGGTACCGAAAGCGACGGCCTCGGTCGTCGAGAAGATCCTCTGCCTGACGCGCGCGACGACGACCTTTTCACCGCTGTGGGTCAGGGGGGTTTTCAGCGCCGGGGTGATGCGGTCCCTGGCACCGAGAGTCACCTTGAGCTCAGAGAGCAGGTCGGCGACGGTGGGGCTGGTGGTCACTGCTTTCAGCGTCTTGCCATCGACGGCCACCGTGACGTTCTTCGGGGTCGTGACGGACATGGTCAGGCCCAGACGGCCCAGCGGCTGCGAACGTGAGACCGAGAGCTTTGCGGAGTCGGCACGAATGCCAAGCTCGGAGAGGGCGCCGGCGACGGTGGTCGACGTTGTCCAGAACTCCTTGGTCTGTCCATCGACGGTGACCGTGAGGAGACGGCCGTATCGCACGACGACCTTCTGGTTGTCCTGCAGCGGCGTGGAAACAGCCGGGGCAACCAGGTCGTGGCTATTGAGCTTGATGCCTTGATGGGTCAGCACGTCACCGACGGTGCTGCCGAACAGGTGGACTGCCGAGGTCTTCCCATCAACAGAGAGGGCCACCGACTTGTCGAAGTGGGCGAAGCCGACAGCGCCGGCAACGAGGGACACGACAACAACGGCTTGGGTAGTACGCCGGACAATAAGTCCTTGGGCAATACGCCGGACATGAAGAAAACTCACAGCGCTCCAGTGCTAGTTCGATCCGGGCATCGATGCGACGGAAGCGTCGCGCACTCATGAAAAAGGGCGCCCGACTTTGGTCGAGCACCCCAGTACGCGCCGTCCGAGAACTTGCAGACCCCGGCCAACAGCCCTTCACGATGGTTGACTAGGTTAGTCAGGTCAAATTCAAAAAGCGTTCACCCGCATGACATGTGATCAAGGTCACTTGTGGACATTTGGGGTTGACCCGGGTCCGGACCCGGCTCACCAGGGGCCGTAGAGCAGCTCCGAGTTGGCCGCCAATGCAGTGCATAACGAGGGCACATCCGTGCTCAAAACGGCCGCCATGGCCCTCACGGTCAGCGGTACGAGGTATGGCGCGTTGGTCGCCCCGCGATACGGCGCCGGGGTCAGAAATGGCGCATCCGTCTCGACAAGCAGGTTTTCCATCGGCGTGACCGCAAGCGCGTTGCGCAGACCGGTGGCGTTCTTGAACGTCACGGTCCCGGCGAAGGACAGGAAATAACCCCGCTCGGCACACTCGCGCGCCATCGCGATGTCGCCGGAGAAGCAGTGCAGCACCGTTTGCACCGGCGCCACCTCCTCCGCCAGGATCCGTAGGACGTCCTCGTGCGCGTCGCGGTCGTGAACCTGCAACACCTTGCCGGTGCGCTTGGCCAGATCGATGTGCCAGCGAAACGAATCCTGTTGCGCCGCAACACCTTCAGTACCGGTGCGGAAATAGTCCAGCCCTGTCTCACCAATCACCCGAACCCTGGGGTGGGAGGCGAGCCGCTCGATCTCGCTGCGGGCCGAGTCGACCTCGCCACGGTCGTGCAGCTTGGGCGCCTCGTTGGGGTGCAGGGCCACGCCACCCAGCAGTGCGGCGTACCGGTCGATGACCTCCACAGTGAAACGCGCGCTGGGCAGGTCGCAGCCGATCTGGACCATACGGGGCACGCCGACCGCGGTGGCGGCCCCAATCACGGCCTGGATGTCAGGGGCCTCATTGCCGTCACGCGACATGTCGAGGTGGGTGTGGTTGTCGACGACCGAGATCGGCAACGGGTCCGGAGCCGGCGGCGGCCCGCCCCGACCGGTCCCGCTCACGTCGGCCCGTCGCCGTCGCCCGCAGGCACAAGCCGCGCAAGCTCCTCGTCGACCACCGACGGGTCGAGCTTGGTGAAGATCGGGAACGGCTTGGGGATCGGGGTTCCCGCCGTGATCGGGCGTGACTCCCAACGCGGTGTACCGGTGTAGTCACCGGTAATGATCGGGTAGCTCTCGCCGCCGTCCAGATCGTCGACCTCGTCGATGCGCGGCATCGGCGCGATCTCGCCCAGACCACCCATCGTGGTGTGAACCTGGTTGCAGCTGTGCGGAAGGAAGGGACACAACATCGTCGTGCAGTCGCTGACTGCCTGGGCAATCACGTGCAGAATCGTCCCGAGTCGCTCACGTTCGTCATCAGCCTTGAGCTTGAACGGCGCCTGGTCGGTGACGTACTTGTTGACCTCAGCCACGACACGCATGACCTCGCTGAGCGCCTGTTTCTGGCGGTGGCGCTCGATCAGGGCGCCAACGGTCGCGAAGCCCTCATTGACCGTCGCCAGGAGAGCCCGGTCGTCGGCGTTCAGCTCGCCCGCCGCCGGGATCTGGCCAAAGCTCCGGTGAATCATCGTGGCCGTTCGGTTGACCAGATTGCCCCAGCCGGCGACGAGCTCACCGTTGGTGCGCTTGACGAACTCGGCCCAGGTGAAGTCACTGTCCTGATTCTCCGGACCGGCTGCCGAGATGAAGTAACGCAAGGCATCCGGCTGATAGCGCTCAAGAAAGTCGCGGACGTAGATGACCACGCCGCGGCTGGACGAGAACTGCTTGCCCTCCATGGTGAGGAACTCCGAGCTGACCACCTCGGTCGGCAGCTGCAGCACGCCATACGGTCCGGGTTTGCCGCCCTTGTCCCCCAGCCCGTCGTAGGCCAGCAGCTCAGCCGGCCAGATCTGGGAGTGGAAGGTGATGTTGTCCTTGCCCATGAAGTAATAGGACAAGGCTTCGGGGTTGTTCCACCACTCGCGCCAGGCCTGCGGGTCGCCGGACCGGCGGGCCCACTCGATCGATGCGGACAGATAGCCGATGACGGCGTCGAACCAGACGTAGAGACGCTTGGCCGGATCATCACGCCAGCCATCCAGGGGGACAGGGATGCCCCAGTCGATGTCGCGGGTCATCGCACGCGGCCTGATGTCCTTGAGTATGTTCTGGCTGAACCGGATGACGTTCGGCCGCCAGGTGCCGGCCGCCTCACGCCCGTCGAGCCACTCACCGAGCGCCTCGGCCAGCGCTGGCAGGTCAAGGAAGAAGTGCTGGGTCTCGATGAACTCCGGCGTCTCGCCATTGATCTTGCTGTGCGGGTTCTGCAGCTCCGTCGCGTCGAGCTGGTTACCGCAGTTGTCGCACTGATCGCCGCGCGCCTCGGCATAACCACAGATCGGGCAGGTGCCCTCGATATAGCGGTCCGGCAGCGTGCGGCCGGTGGACGGGCTGATCGCGCCCTGCGTGGTCTGCTCGACCATGTAGCCGTTGGCGTGGACCGTCCTGAACATCTCCTGCGCCACGGCGTAGTGGTTGCGGGTCGTCGTACGGGTGAACAGGTCATAGGACAGACCGAGACTGGCGAGGTCCTGCACGATGATGGCGTTGCTCTCGTCCGCGAGCTGCTTGGCGCTGACCCCCGCCTTGTCGGCCGCCACCAGGATCGGGGTGCCGTGCTCGTCGGTGCCGCTCACCATCAGGACGTCATGACCCGCCATGCGCATGTAACGACTGAAAACGTCTGAGGGCACGCCAAATCCGGCGATATGGCCGATGTGGCGCGGGCCGTTTGCGTACGGCCAGGCGACGGCAGACAGGACCTTGCTCATGGCCTGAATCCTATGGGGCCGCGGCAATGACGTTTCCCGCGGCGCAAGGATTCGGCCATGGCTGACCTCTCGCCACCGGCTGGAACAGCGATCCGAAAGCAGCGCCCCGAACGCCGATGGACCCGCCCCCTCAGGGATGCGGGTCCATCGGCGTTCTGTGGCTGGTCAGTGACCGATGGGCGCCAGCTCAGACTGGGTGGCGTCGACGTCCATGTCGGCCAGCTCCTCATCCCAGGCGCCGCCACCGTGGGCATCACCGGCAGCGAACGCGGCCTCGTCGAACGGGTCCTTACCGGTCAGCACCAGCTCGGCCCGCTCGCGGTCGAACTCATGGGTCCAGTTGCCGACCAGCACGGTCGCGATGGCGTTTCCGGTGAAGTTGGTCACCGCCCGAGCCTCGCTCATGAACCGGTCGATCCCGACGATCAGGCCCACGCCGTCCAGCAGCTCAGGACGGAACGACTGCAGACCGGCGGCAAGAGTGGCCAGACCGGCACCGCTGACTCCTGCGGCTCCCTTGGACGCAATGATCATGAATATCAACAACGAGATCTGCTCACCGATCGCCATCGGCTTGCTCATGGCCTCGGCCACGTACAGGGAGGCCATGGTCAGGTAGATCGCCGTACCATCCATGTTGAACGAGTACCCGGTGGGCACCACGACGCCGACGACGGAACGGGAGACACCGAGGTGCTCCATCTTGCCGATCAGCCGGGGCAACGCGGTCTCGGACGATGACGTCGAGACGATAAGCAGGTACTCGCGGGCGAGGTACTTGAGCAGCTGGAAGATCGAGATACCGCTCCCGGCTCGCAGAACTGTGCCGAGCACCACGAAGATGAACAAGGCGCAGGTGGCGTAGAACGCGATCATCACCTTGCCGAGACTGAGCAGAGCGTCGGTGCCGGTCGAACCGACCACCGCCGCCATAGCACCGAAGACACCGACCGGCGCCACCCACATGATCATCCCGAGGACCTTGAAGACGAGGCTCTGGATGTGCCCTATGCCGCGCAGCACCGGTACGCCGCGCTCGCCCATCGCCTGCAGGGCGAAACCGACGAGAAGCCCGACGAACAGCGCCTGGATCACCTTGCCCGAGGTCAGGGAGGACACCATCGTGTCCGGGATCAGCCCCAGCAGGAACTCGGGGAACGTCTCGCCCCCACCTGCCGACTGGGCCTGCCCGGTCTTGGCCACCGCATCGGTCAGCTGCAGCCCCGCGCCGGGCTTGACGATGTTGCCGATGAAAAGACCGATCCCGAGCGCAAAGGTCGACATCACCGTGAAGTAGCCCAGGGCCAGGCCGCCGACCTTGCCGACACTGGCCGCCTTGCGGACCGATCCGATGCCGAGCACGATCGTGCAGAAGATGATCGGCGTGATCATCATCTTGATGAGGTTCACGAACCCGGTGCCAAGCGGCTTGAGCCCGACCGCGAACCCGTCCTTGCCCGGAAAAGCGAAGCCGACCGCCATGCCCAGCAGCGCTGCCACGATCACTGCCATATAGAGCCAGTGCGTCTTGTCGCGCGGGGCTCGCGTGGCGGATGGGGGGCCGGGGGGCGTGGAATCCGGCCGCAAGGCTGTGGCGGAGTTGGACAAGGTGTTCCTCCTAGGGCTGACGATGGATTGATCCTGACGCTGGCCCCGTTGCTGACCAGGGTCAACGTTGCGTTCATTGCGTTCGCCGGCGAATACGGGTCAAACCGCACGAATACGGGTCAGGCTGCACAGTGACCAAACGCCACACTGGCCAAGCGCACGCCGGCCAAGCCGCACACTGTTGCTATGCACACCCGCCTTGGCCCTCGCGCGTGGAGCCTGGCGCGCCAGCTGTTCGCTCTGCAGGTGGTCGTCGTCGCGGTCGTGTTGCTGGCCGCAGGTGCGGCCGCGTACCTGCAGGCCCGACAGAGCAGTCAGGCCTCCGCCAGCGCCCGGGTTCTCGCGGTCGCTCGGAGCGTGGCGGCATCCCCGCTGGTACGGTCCGCCCTGCGCGCACCCGACCCGTCCGCCATCCTGCAGCCCTACGCCGAAAGGGTGCGCCGCGACACCGGCGCCGACTTCGTCGTCGTGATGACCACGAAGGGAATCCGCTACTCCCACCCCAAGCCGGACCTCATCGGCAAGCGGTTCAGCGGCCACATCGACGCAGCGGTCGCTGGTGGGGTGGTGCTCGAGACGTATGGCGGCTCGTTCGGTCCGTCCGAACGCGCGGTTGTGCCGGTACGGACCGACAACAACGGGAAGGTGCTCGCGCTGGTCTCCGTGGGCGTCACCCGGGTAGCCGTCGCGCGGGAGCTGGCTCGGCAGGTGCCCGCGCTGTTGACTGCCGGTATCGCCGCGCTCCTGCTCGCCGCCGGGGGATCCGCCCTGGTAGCACGACGGCTTCGTCGGCAGACCCACGGTCTGGGACCGGACGAGCTGGGCCGGATGTACGAGTTCTATGACGCCGTGCTGCACGCGATGCGCGAGGGACTGGTGCTTCTCGACCAGGACGGGCGTCTGATGCTGGCCAACGACGAGGCGCGCCGGCTGCTGGACCTGCCCGGGGAATGGGCCGGGCTCCGGCTCGACGAGCTCGGGCTGCCGGCACCGATGACCGAGGCCCTGGAAGGCGGCTGCGAGGTGAGCGACGCCATCCATCTCACCTCCAACCGGGTTCTCGTGGTCAACCAGGCGCCGGCCCGCTGGGAGGGCCGCGAGCTCGGCACCGTCCTGACGCTGCGCGACCACACCGACCTGCAGGCACTGACCGGCGAGCTGGACTCGGCCCGCGGGCTTGCCGAGGCGCTGCGCTCGCAGGCCCACGAAGCAGCCAACCGGCTGCACAGCGTGATCAGCCTGATCGAGCTGGGGCGCCCCGAGCAGGCGCTGACCTTCGCCACTGCTGAGCTCGCCCTGGCCCAACGGCTCACCGACCTGGTCGTCAACGCCGTCGACGAGCCGGTCCTGGCCGCGCTGCTGCTCGGCAAGGCGGCCGAGGCCAACGAGCGCGGCGTCGCGCTCGAGGTGGACCCGGCGAGCAATGTCCCCGAAAGCGTGGTCCCCGCCCGCGACCTGGTCACGGTGGTCGGCAACCTGCTCGACAACGCCATCGACGCGGCCGCCGGAGCGCCGGGGCCGCGCCGGGTGGGATTCTCCAGCTGGATCGAGGACGCGCCAAACGGCCGTGGCATCGCCGGCACCCTGGTGTTGCAGGTCAGCGACAGCGGCCCCGGCCTGGACCAGGCGTCCGCGGCACGGGCCTTCACCCGTGGCTGGTCGACCAAGCCCGACAAACGGCTGATCGGGCACGGCCTCGGTCTGGCGCTGGTCGGCCAGGTCACCCACCGCAACAGAGGCACGGTCGTGGTCGGCCGCGCCGACGACCCGATGCCCGGTCACCCGATGCTGCACGCCGCGGTGCGCCGCGAGGCAGCCTTCGTCGGCGCCGTGTTCACCGTCCGGTTCCCGCTGCCCGTCACGGTCGCGCCGTGAAAGAGATCGGGGTCCTGATCGTCGAGGACGAACCGGTCGCCGCCGACGCGCACGTGGCCTACGTCGAGCGGGTCCGTGGTTTCGACGTACGCGGAAAGGCACACGACGGTGCAGCGGCGATCAGGCAGCTGGGCGACCCGTCGTCCGGGATCGACCTGGTGCTCCTGGACATGTACCTGCCCGACATGCACGGCCTGGACGTGGTGCGTGCGATGCGCACCGCCGGGCACCGGGCCGACGTCATCGCCGTCACCTCAGCCCGCGACCTCGCGGTGGTGCGCGCCGCCGTCTCACAGGGCATCGTGCAGTACCTGCTGAAGCCGTTCACCTTCGCGGCGCTTCGGGAGAAGCTCGAGCGCTACGCCGCATACCGCCTGCAGCTCGCGGGTGACGTCGCCAGCAGCCAGCATGAAGTCGACCGCGTGCTGGCCACGCTGCGCGGAAGCGACTCGAGCAGTCTGCCCAAGGGCATGAGCCCGGAGTCCCTGGATGCCGTCGTCATGGTCCTGCGCCCGTCGTCCGAGGGCCTTTCGGCCACCGAGGTCGCCGCGGTGCTCGGGGCGTCGCGAGTGACCGCGCGCCGCTACCTCGAGCATCTCGCCGACGCCGCTCTCGTCGTCCGGCGCTCGCGGTACGGCGGTGCCGGGCGACCCGAGGTCGAGTATCACTGGGTCGACCGCTGAGCGCGTCGGGATCAGCACAGGAGTTGGAACATGACCCTATGGACAGGCATGCTTGATGACAATGTCCCTATTCGAGCGAGATACACCCAAGCACGTGGACTCCCCAGACGACTCGCGGCGCGACGCGTCGGGGACTTCAGGTTCGAGCTCCGAAGCCGAAGACTCCGCCGCTCACATCGCCGAGCTGGTGCGCCGAACCGCCGAGCGCAATTCCAGGCCGGGCCCCTCGTCCGTTGCCCGGCCCGACGCGACGGTTGTCCAGCCCCCGATACCCGCTTCGCCAGCCGCTCGGCCAGCCGCACCCCCTGTCGAAACACCTGTCGCACCGACCGTCGAAACACCTGTTGCACCGGCCGTCGCACCTTCGGTCGCGCTGCCGGTTCGTCCCGCGATGCGCCGGCCATCCGCACGGATTCTGATCGCAGGGGGGGCCGCCGCCGCCGTGCTGATTGCGGGCGGCTTTGCACTGTCACGCCCGGACAGCTCCCACGCCGGGCCGACGTCCGCGACCCCGCGTAGCTCCGCGCCCGCCGGTTATGCCGTGAAGGTCACCGACGTGATCACGGATTGTGCGAGCCACTCGCACGGCCAGACGAAGAGCTCGTTCAAGACCGAGAACTGTGTGAAGGCAACGCGATCCCTGGCAACCGGTCAGGTCAGCGGTCGGCCGACGCTATTTGTCATGTCGCGGATACAGATGGCCTCACCGGAGGCAGCCGCATCGGTCAAACAGGTCCTGGACGCAAGCGGAACCGGCAATCTCAACGACCTGCTGCGGGAGGGCAAGACCTTCCCGGGTGCGCCCGGCACGATGCCGGACTCGGGGTATGCCTCCGTCCAGACCGGCACTGACGTGGTGGTTGCGGAGGCAGGCTTCGTCAAGGGCCCTTCCGCAAGCTCCAACCCGGCGCTTCGGGCGGCAGCCGCGCGGGTGGCCGCACTGGTGACCGCTGGTAGCTGAGGATCGGTCCCACCTCAGGTCGCGTGGTCCTGAAGTCCTGCTCCTCACTCGTTCCAGCTATCGTCGGGCGGCCAGCGCCGCGTTGTACAGGTCGTTGCGGCTCAGTCCCGTCTCTGCGGCCACCTCCGCGCACACGTCCCTCAACCGTTCACCGCCGGCAACGCGAGCCTGTATCGCGGCCACGGCCGTCGCAGGGTCGCTCACCTCAGCCGGTGCCCCACCGACCACCACGGTGATCTCGCCCTTGACACCGTCGGCCGCCCAGAGCGCCAGATCGGCAAGACCGCCTCGCTTGATCTCTTCATAGGTCTTGGTCAGCTCCCGGCACACCGCGGCCGGGCGGTCAGGGCCGAACGCCTCGGCCATCGCCGCCAGGGTCGTATCAAGACGGTGCGGCGCCTCGAAGAAGATCAACGTCCGTCTCTCCCGCGCCAGCGCCCGGAAAGAACGCAGCCTCTCCCCTGCCTTACGCGACGGAAACCCCTCAAAACAAAAACGATCCACTGGCAGCCCGGACACCGCCAACGCCATCAGGACTGCGCTTGGACCAGGCACGCAGGTCACCTTCACACCGGCCTCGACCGCAGCGACAACCAGGCGATACCCGGGGTCGGACACTGAAGGCATTCCGGCATCGGTCACCAACAGCACACGCGCCCCACCCACCAACCGGGCCAGCAGATCCGCGGTTCGCGTCGCCTCGTTGTGCTCGTGATAGCTGACGACCGACCCCGACGGCCTGACCTCGAGCGAGCGGGCGAGACGGCTGAACCGCCTGGTGTCCTCGGCGGCTATCAGGTCGGCGGTCGCGATCTCCTGGGTGAGTCGCGGCGCCGCGTCTCGGGGGTCGCCGATCGGGGTGGCGGCGAGGACGAGGACGCCGGCTACGGAGTTGGTCACGCTGTCGATCCTCTCAGGCCGCGGTCTCGATACACCGACGCCTCGGCGTGAGCTTCGCCTTTGACAGGTTCGCGCAGCAGCGGCCGGTCTGCATACGATGGCAGCCATGACCCCCACCGAGCAGCTGCGCTCGCGACTGCTCGGATACCGGCCCACCGACGTCTTGTGGGGCTGGTTGGGGCCATTGACCGTCGCGGCCGTCGGCGGCTTCCTGCGGTTCTGGCAGCTCGGTCGACCACACCAGCTTGTCTTCGACGAGACGTACTACGTCAAGCAGGGCGTCTCGATGCTCAAGTATGGCTACGAGCGACGAGTCGCTTCGAGCATCAAGACCCCGGACGTCCTGTTCACCCACGGCACCCCGAACGTCTTTGGCACCGAGGGCGACCTCGTGGTCCATCCCCCGGTCGGCAAGTGGGTCATCGGGCTCGGCGAGCAGCTCTTCGGCGCGACCAGCTCGTTCGGATGGCGGTTCTCGGTCGCCCTGCTCGGCACCATCTCGATCCTGATGATCGGTCGCGCGGCCCGGCGGATGTTCGGGTCGACGCTGCTCGGCACGATCGCCGCCATCCTCCTGGCCTTCGACGGCCAGCACTTCGTCCACTCCCGCACCGGTCTGCTGGACCTCATCGTGATGTTCTGGGCGTTCGCCGCCTTCTGCGCCCTGCTCATCGACCGCGACCACTCCCGCGAGGTGCTGGCGCGCAAGGTGGGGGCGCTACAGGTCGCCCACAGTGGTGAGGCCGTCGCGAGCACCCTGGATGACGGGCGCACACGGCATACAGGCATGAAGTACGGTCCCTGGCTTGGCTGGCGCCCGTGGCTCTGGGTCGCCGGGATCTGCCTGGGGTTGGCGACGGGTACCAAGTGGTCTGGCATGTTCTTCCTGGTCGCCTTCGGTCTGATGACCGTATTCTGGGACATGGGCGCGCGCCGCGCCGCCGGGGTGCGCCGCTGGTGGTGGGGCGCCGTCGCGCTGGACGGGCTGTATGCCGGTCTGCTGATGGTGACTCTGACGGTCTCCGTCTACGTCGCCTCCTGGGCCGGCTGGTTCTTATCCAAGAATGCCTACGACCGGCAGTGGGCGGTCACCCACAAGGCAACCACCCTCACGTGGGTGCCGGACTCCGTACGTTCCTGGTGGCACTATCACCAGGAGATCTACAGCTTCCACGTCGGCGTGACCTCGGACCATCCGTACAAGACGAACCCGTGGTCGTGGCTGGTCCAGGGCAGGCCAACCTCCTTCTACTACGAGGGGCCAAAGAAGGGCCAGGACGGCTGCCTGGTCGCCCAGTGCGCCAAGGCGATCACCTCGATCGGCACCCCGACGCTGTGGTGGGGCGCGACGATCGCGATCTTCATCCTGCTCTTCATGTGGGCTCTGCACCGCGACTGGCGCGCCGGGGCGATCCTGGCAGGCTTTGCCGGTGGGTACCTGCCGTGGTTCAACTACCAGCACCGCACCATCTTCAGCTTCTACGAGGTCGCGTTCGTGCCCTTCGTCGTGCTCGCCGTGACCTATGTCCTCGGGCTCGGCATCGGCGGGCCCAAGGCCTCGCCTCGTCGCCGACGGATCGGCCTCCTGGCGGCCGGAGTCTTCGTGGTCGCCAGCGTCGCCTGCTTCGCGTTCTTCTACCCGATCTACACCGCGCAGGTCATTCCGGTCTCGCAGTGGCAGATGAGGATGTGGCTGCCCAGCTGGGTCTAGGTTCGGGTGTTTCGCAGTGGCCGACAGGCTTCCCCCCGGGACGTCGGGCAGAGCGACAATGGCCGGTTCGAGCGATGGTAATTCGCGACTCAGAACCGCTGTTACACGCATTATCTGACCCGACGTTGCGACCCGTTCAGCTCCGCTGTGCTTCGCTGGAGTCGAACGGGTCGCGATCAGGTGCACCCTCACACAGTCCGAGCCGGGGCCGGGACGAGGAAGTCGCCCAACAACCCTGGTACTGCATGGTTTCCGAGCGAAACCGCCATGGACAGCGGAATGTCCGTCACGGCATACCGCTGCCTGCCTGCCGCCGTCGTCGCAGTCAGTGTCGACAGTCCGGCACGACGCTGGAAGAAGGTCTGGCGCACGTTCCAGCCGATGATGCCGTCGCACTCGAGCATGTCGCGACGCCGATCGAGCGAGCCCGCCCGGGTGACAAGAAAGCTGCCGGCGATGGCATGTCCCAGGGATCGGTAGCGGTCGGCCCCGAGGATCACCGCGACCGGGACGGTCAGCACGGCCAGAAGGGCAAGCCATCTCGGAGCACCCCACCAGATCGCCGCACCGGCTGCCACGATCAGGACGAACGCAGCGAGCAGAGCGCGCATGAAGCGACGACGCCGAGCAGCCGGGCCATGGGCGGTGAGCGACACCTCGAGCGGGGCCGGGTCCCGCAAGATCTGAGCCGCGACCCCCCATGCCACCGCGCGCGGGGCGGGCGGCAACAGCAGCGAACTGCCACCGGCGGCGGCGCCCTTGGACGTCAGACCCGTCGTGATGCCGCTCAGCCGCGCCGCATGGACGGCCCGAAGCAGCAGCGGCTCTGCGAGCTCGACTCCGCGCAATCGCGCTTCCTCGATGCTGGTGGCTCTGGTCGTCAGCAGCCCACGGGTGATCTGGAGGCTGCCGCGTGGATGCCGGGTGAGGCGAAAGCCCCAGTAGGACAGGACATAGCCGCCGATCGACAGCACTGTGACGAATGCGATGAGCGAGACCAACCCCAGCAGGAGGTCAAGCCAGATCGGGGTACGCCCGACATAGTCAAGGCCTCCCCTGATCGCTCCCAGGTCACCGGCCGAGACGCCGGACTGGTCAAGGAGCCTGGAACCGATACCGAGGATCGCGGCGGCACCCAGAACCCCCGACATGGTGAACGGCGCGAACCGCACCCACCCGGGATCCAGCCGCGCCAGCTCGGTGTCGTGGTCCCTTGGCGCGGCCGCTTCTCCCGCGGGTAAAACTCCGAGCGCCTCGTCGCCCGGCGCATCCAAGGACGCCACGGCGCTGCGATGGAGCAGCTCGGCGCGCAACCCTGCGGCCTCGGCGACCGAGAGAGAGTCCAGTGACAGCCCGCTGCCCGGTGCGTGACTCCCGGTGCCGATATCCACCTTCGCCAGCCCCAGCAGCCGGTGCAGCGCTGAGGCGGTCACATCAACGCTACGGACCCGATCCGCTGGAGTGGCAATGGTCTTGCGCTGCAGCAGACCGGTACGCAGCTGAACCTGCTCGGGGGTGATGCGGTATCGGGTGGTCATCCAGCGCAGCACGCTGAACGCGATGATCACGACGACACCCAGAAGAACCAGCCACCAGGGCTGTCCGTTGCCGACCGCGCGGCCCGCCAGGACCAGGCCAATGAGGGCGGGGATGGACTGGCCCAGCTCCCGGACGGGTTGGACCAGCAACATCCGGGCGCTCAAACGACGCCAGGACACGTCCCGTTCGCCACCGGGCACGCTCACGTCGCGTCGCCTTCGCTGTGACTGGTGATCTCGGTGAGCTGGGCGACAAGACCCTCGGCCGTGACAAGGTCAAGCCCGTGGATGCGCAGTGGCCCGGCTGCGGACGCCGTGGTGACCGTGACGTTCGCCAGCCTGAACAGCTGCTCCAACGGCCCACGCTCGGTGTCGACGGTCTGAACCCGAGAGAGCGGAGCGATCCGTCGCTCCTGACTGAGCCAGCCGGACTGGGTGTAGACCGCCGTGGCCGTGACCTCCCAGCGATGAACGCGGTAGCGCCAACGCGGCATGACGATGAGGTGCGCCGCTGCGAACAGGACCGTGAGGCCAAGAACGGCAAACCGCAGACGAGAGTGATCCCCGGAGCTCCACAACCAGAACGACTCGCCGACCAGAACGAGAATCCACAGCGGCACCGCCCGCACCGTCCAGTAGGCGACCGCACGAGGACTGACGAGGTGGGCTGGATCACGCAGCTGCATGGCCCCAACCCTGCCACGCGGCAGTCAGATTCGTGACGCCCGACGGAAGTACTCGCGTCGGCTCCGTGTTGCCGTGATCGAGGATTCCGAGACGAGGGGTGCGACGAGACCGCGATCAACGACTGGAACGCAAAGACCATCGCCGAATTCATTGCAAACGAGGGCCGAGTGGGAGGGGCGTTTGAAGGTCGCTATCCCGGCTTCGCGGAGTATGCCGGACGTCCGGGGTTCGCACGATCCCGGTTCTCGCGCTGCGGTGCGACTAAGGGCGCTGCGGGCGCAACCGCCTGCCCCGCCCCTTGACGCTTCGGACCAGAGCGGCCCTGCGGGCGCGCGGGTCGACGCCCACGAGTGGCTGGCCGGCCACCGCAGGGTCTCGGTCCATACGGCACTGGCCGAAGAAACTACACATGGCCTCAGTCGCGCTGGGCCCGCGGGGATCTGTGTACGAGCCTGCGCCCGCACCCCCCGACCAGGCATGTCCCAGGCCTGAGACGACCCAGTACTGGACCACCGGGCGACCCGAGTTGTCGTTCCAGCTGCGCACCGAATACGAGAGCCCACCGGGCGCACGGGCCGCCTTGCTGACGTTCGGCCGGGCGAAGTCAAACCCTGACCCCTCCCCGCCGGAAAGCCGCGACGTGGTCAGCCACTGGCGCACCACGCGATCACCGTTACCTGCCCAGACAGTCCGGTCCGCGTCGCCCTGGAGCACGATCACGGGCACGACCCGTGCCCGCGGCCCCATGGCGGCATGGGCAAGCCGACCTTGTCGCTCCGGATCGGGCCCACCGTTCTTCATCGCCAGGAGCGCCGTCACCGGGCTGCGCGCGGCGCGGAACTGCGGGGCTGAATGGATCCCGACCGAGGCGTAGAGATCCGGGTAGGTGGCGGCGAGGATCCCGGCCATCGCACCACCAGCCGACAGACCCATCACGTGCACCCGGTTGCGGTCCAGTGTCACCCCGGCGTGCCCGCTCAGGACCCGCTCGGTGATCCGCGCGATCGCGGCCGGCTCTCCAGACCCGCGCACCTGATGGCGCGGTTCGAACCAGTTCCAGCACCGTCGCGGGTTGTCCGCGGCGCTCTGCTCTGGGTAGACGGCAACAAAGCCCGCCCGGTCGGCCAACATATTGACCTCGGTGCCCAGCGCCGCATCCTTCACCGACTGGTTGCAGCCGTGCAGGACGACAACGAGCGGGACAGCTCTACCGCGACGCAGACCCGCTGGCGTATACACGGCGTACGAGCGACTCCCCATGGGACCGTTGTCAACCAACTGATCCCACCTGCCCACCTCGGCGGTTGTCGGCCTACGTCGACCGCGACGGACGACCAGCCTCAGCGACGTCCGGCGTCGGATCACTCCTGCAGCCCCACGATGGCGCGTCACACCACCCCGCCGTACCCTGCGCGCGGCGAACCAGCGCCCAAACACCGACGACATGCGGGGTCCCCACCTCGACAGACACCCGATCGGTATGTCGGGAGACGTTGCTTCACCCTAACGGCCGTACAACGCTGCTGAACAAGGAGCCAGAGGCCCCTTCCCTGCAGACAGGAACGGGCCTCTGGCCTTGGGTGGAGCTGAGGGGACTCGAACCCCTGACCCCCTCGTTGCGAACTCGGGGCATGGCGGTCGACCAACCGCGGCCAGCCACACCAGCGTGGTTCGGTGCCTGCGGTCGCGGGGCAGGACCAGCAGCAAGGGGACAAAGGCCAGTGCCCAGGGTTTGGCGTCGGCCGAGGCCGCTAGAAGCAGGGCTGCCGTCGTGGGTCGGCACC
>Ga0209745_1000631_pt1 | contig 21535 bp, 17 predicted proteins | sample BarGraNGADG00312_FD_184495 | JGI IMG/M metagenome (GOLD analysis project Ga0209745, IMG submission 184495) | Arctic peat soil microbial communities from Barrow, Alaska - Barrow Graham LP Ref core NGADG0004-312 (SPAdes) (version 2) | ecosystem: Environmental > Terrestrial > Soil > Wetlands > Peat...
CGTTGCCATGGAGCCTCTCAGCTGGGGAATGGTTCACCCCGATGTCATTGCAATACAGGCAATAATGAAGGACGCAGGATTTGATGTACCTGAAATTAACATGGACGCCTACATGAAGGTCAGGTCGCTGACACAGGAGTTCATCGATGATTTCCTGGGATACTTTATTGATCCGAGGAATAAGCTGATGACATCGTTACTGATCGGATCGGGACTGCCTGGTGGCATGATGGGAAGCATGATGGCTGACCTCAAGGGAGTCCACCAGGGTATCAACTCCGCACTGAAAGCAAAGAACAAACCTGAGCTCTCAGAAGACGAGCTTGTTGTATGGCTCTTTAAAGAGGTCGGCCATATATGGCCCATGATGGGTTATCCCCCGCTGGTGACACCTTTCAGCCAGTACGTAAAGAACGTGGCACTTATGAATATCGTCTCGCTGGTCAACGGTAAAGACCGGTTCGCAATGATAGATCCCAATACCTGGGATATGCTGCTCGGCCGTGCCGGGAAACTGCCGGGACCACTGGCCCCTGAGCTCATCGAGCTGGCAAAACGTGAAGGGAAGGAGTTCTACGAGGGCACTCCTCAGGATAACTATCCCGATGCACTCGACACCTACCGGAAAGAGATGGAAGATAACAAATGGCCTGCGGGTAAGGATGAAGAGGAGTTGTTCGAGCTGGCAATGCATGACCGGCAATACAGGGACTACAAATCGGGAGTGGCTAAGACCCGATTCGAGAAAGAAGTGGAAGACAGAAAAGCTGAGCTGGCAAAGGCTGCTTCTGCAAAAGTCTCCCAGAAGAAACTCCTGTTTGCACCCGAGTCCGGTGTTGCATTTATTTATTACGGCACAACAGGCACCTACCGGTCTGAAGATGACCTGGACCCGGGAGAGGAAGTTAAAAAGGGAGAGATACTGATGTACATCATGATCAACAGAACGTTCAGGGAAGTGAACTCTGACCGCGACGGAAAAATTAGAAGAGTTATTGTAAAAAGCGGGGATAAGGTCAAAAAGGGAGATCCGCTGGTCGAATTCGAATAAAAAGAAGTTAATTAAGCACAAAAGAATACCACCTGTTATGCCTAAAAAAACAGCCACGACTCTGTTATCTCTTTTTCTCCTGCAATGCCTTCTGGCTGGCGCACCGTTGAAGGTTGAAAAAGGCGTCCTTGATCTGAGGCATATCAGGCAGGGAGACGCTTTCATCGTTAAAATGAACGGAGAGTGGGAATTCTATTTCAACACTTTCCTTTATGCAACTCCGGATTTCAGCAATGATACCCTTGCATCGAGCTGCTACGGTAAAGTGCCTGGTTACTGGTCTACATATAAGGTTAACGGAAAGCGGCTGCCGCGATTCGGCTACGGCACTTACAGGGCAGTTATCCTCCTCCCGCCGGGATACCGTGAACGCATGGGATTTGACATGCCCGTATTCGACACGTCGTACGAGATAGCTGTTAACGGCGTTAAAATGGCCGGGAATGGCAAGCCTGCACGCAGCAGGGCCGAATCAGTACCTGCATATGAACCCTTATTTTTTAGCTATGTTCCTAAAAATGACACCCTTGAGCTTCTGATCCGTGTGTCTAATTATGAGCATCGCAGAGGAGGCTTCTGGCTGCCGCTTAAGGTTGGCACTTTCCATACGATACAATCTAACTTCACTAATCACTGGGTCAGTTCCATAGCCGTGACGGGCATGCTCTTCGCCGCCTTCCTTTTCTTTTTTGTTTTTTATCTCTTTGACAGAAGAAACATCAAGCTCCTGATGTTCTCCATCCTCACTCTTTGTCTTGCCGTCAGACCGTTCCTCTCTACTCCGTATCTTATCTCTATTCTCGATAATACGAGCTGGTACATGATAGTAAAAGGCGAGTACCTGGTCCTTTACCTGATGGTTACGTCCGGCGCATGGCTCGCTTATTATATCTACCCGGTTTCATGGTTCAGGAAGGTAGCAATAGTAATTGATTTTATTTTTCTTGCAGGCGTCATCCTGGTAATTATTGCGCCGGCGTATATCTTCTCTTACTCTGTATTTTTTGTCCAGGCAGTGGCTTTCTTTCTGATGATCTATGCATTTGTGAAAAGCCTCAGGGGGATTTTAAATAAAAACTGGATTGACCTGATCAATTTCATTGCCGTTTTGGCAATTGGCGGTGGCGCTGTCGCAGATGTAATGCTTTCAAACGGATTTGAGCAAAAACAGCAGGTTTATATTCTTTCGTTCATGATGATGCTGTTTGTATTTCTACAGGCAGCGCTCCTGATACATGACTGGATCAATTCGGGCAAAGAGAGGGAAAAGCTATCGCTTCAGCTTGAAGAACTGAACCGTAACCTTGAAGACAGGGTTGATGAACGAACAAGAGAGCTGAGAGAGAAAAGTAACGAACTGAATGCCAAAAATGAACAGGTTGCCCTCCAGAATAAGAAACTTTCGGAAACAATTCATCTGAAAAACAAGGTCTTCTCTGTCATAGCACACGACCTCCGCAGCCCGGTAGTGAACATCCTTTATACCCTTCATATGCTCAAGGAAGAGGAGTTTAAGGATAAGACAGAAGCTATGGCAAACTCCTGCATACAGTACTCGCAGATGCTTATCAGCCTCATAGAGAATATGCTTGTATGGGGAAGAGGCCAGGAGGATATGATACGGTTCGCTCCTTCTGAAAATGACCTCGCAGATATTGTGCTTACAAACATGAGCATCCTGAAGGATAATGCGGAAAGGAAAAACATATCGCTCAATTTTACACAGGTCGGAAGGTCGGTTGGTTGGGTCGACAGGGATCTGATTGACATCGTGGTAAGGAATCTCCTTTCAAATGCCATTAAATACACTAATCCTGGCGGCAAAGTAACGATCAGCGTGAGGGAACAGGATAAAAATAACGAGGGTGTAATAATAAAATTTTGTGATAACGGTGTGGGTATAAGCCAGGAACGTCAAAAGAAGCTCTTTACCGGGGCAGATATTGATACCACCCCCGGTACTGATTCCGAAAAAGGCACAGGGATAGGATTGAAACTGGTGCATGAACTGGTCACCCTCAGCAAAGGCACCGTAACTGTAGAAAGCACACCTGGCAGCGGAAGCTGTTTCACGGTCAACCTGCCCTCCGCAGCCCCCGGAAAAAGATAAGATAGGATCACCTACAGCCTTCCAGTCACTTTTCAGTCAGCTTTGAGAGGCCTCCTATATCCAACAGCCTGACTTCACGCCTGTCTACTGAAATAAGCCCCTCGTCCTCCATCTCACCTATCGACCTGGCAAGAGACGGACGCGTCACTCCGAAGTACTCGGAAAGTTCCTTCTGCGTCCTGTCAATAACCACTCTGCCGGAAGCAGCACCTGGCAATCCGCCAAGATAATGAGCAAACTTACCCCTTATTGTACGGAAAGAGAGAAACCTCAGTCTGTCGGAAAGAAAAAGGGCTTTAGTGCATACAACATTAAGGTAATTGGATAAAATTCTTTCATCGTTCTTCATCATTGCGAGGAAATCAGTCCTGTCAAAGATCAGTAATTCAGAATCGGAATTTGCACTTACATTGACAGGGTACCGCGCTCCCGAACCATAAATGAAGGCTGCAGCAAGCGCATCCGGAGGATTGACATCCTCTATCTTTATTGTGTGACCGGCGAGGTCAACCATCTCCCCCTTCATACTTCCTGACAGGACTATCATCAGGGAAGATATCTCCTCCCCGCTCAGCACGGCAAGCGCACCGGCAGGGAAGTACCTCACCCTGTAATGCACACTTTCTGTAAGGGTTTCAATCTCAACATCCGTCAAGCCCCTGAACAAGGGGGATTTGCCTAAAACCGGAAATTTCATCTTGCTATTTTTTGATAAAAATAGAAAAAAAAGCTTAAATTGTAACAATTGTTACATAATATCCTTTGACCAACAGGTACTTTTGTAATAAAATCAAATAAAATAAGAGATATGAGTATGTTTTGTTTTCAGTGCCAGGAAACGGCAAAAGGAACCGGATGCGTCGTACGAGGTGTATGCGGAAAAACGGAAGACGTAGCAAAGATGCAGGATCTGCTGGTCTATGTAGCCAAAGGGATCTCTATACTCGGGACCATTGCCCGGGAAAACCACTATTCAAATGCGAAGGTTGACAGGTTCGTTCAGGAGGCCCTGTTCACAACTATCACTAACGCCAATTTTGACAAGGCGAAGATCATTGCCAGGATCCATGAAGGCATAGCCATAAGAGAAAAGTTCATGAGCGAAATAAAGAGCCATGGCATCGCTGTCCCCGAAAAACTTGACCCAGCCGCTACATGGAAACCTTCTTCAGAAGAAGATCTTGAGGAGATGGCTTCCAGGGTTGGTGTGCTGGCAACGGAGAATGAGGATGTAAGGTCATTGCGAGGGCTCATCACTTACGGTGTCAAGGGTATGGCCGCCTATGCGGAGCATGCTTCCAACCTCGGTTTTAACAGCGACACCGTCGATGGCTTCATCCAGCGGGCGCTTGCAGCTACTTTAAACGACAGCCTGACAGCTGATGAGCTTGTAGCTCTTGTTCTTGAAACAGGGAAGCACGGTGTGGAGGTGATGGCACTGCTTGACAAAGCCAATACGACCACCTATGGCAACCCCGAGATGACTGAGGTAAACCTTGGTGTAAGGAATAATCCGGCAATACTCATCAGCGGCCATGACTTGAAAGACATGGAAGAACTGCTTCGCCAGACAGAAGGAACCGGAGTGGATGTCTACACCCATAGTGAGATGCTTCCGGCTAATTATTACCCGGCATTCAAGAAATACAGCCATTTTGTCGGTAACTACGGTAACTCATGGTGGAGACAGATCACGGAGTTCGAGACCTTCAATGGCCCTGTCCTTTTCACCACTAACTGCATCGTGCCGCCACGCGAGACCTACAAGAACCGTATCTACACCACGGGCGCAGCAGGTTTCGATGGCTGCACTCATATCGCTGACAGGGAGCCCGGCAAAGAGAAGGACTTCTCAGTGATCATTGAACATGCAAAAAAGTGCCCTTCACCTACCGGGATTGAGACCGGGACAATCACAGGAGGTTTTGCTCATAACCAGATCAGCCTGCTAGCCGATAAGGTTGTGGAAGCTGTGAAGAGCGGTGCCATACGTAAATTCATTGTCATGGGCGGATGCGACGGACGCATGAAGAGCCGCGACTATTACACGGAGTTTGCCCAGAAGCTGCCGAAAGACATTGTGATCCTTACCGCAGGCTGTGCCAAATACAGGTATAATAAGCTTAAACTGGGTGACATAAACGGTATCCCACGGGTACTTGATGCCGGACAGTGCAATGATTCTTATTCGCTTGCGGTAACAGCGCTGATGCTTAAAGACGTTTTCAAAAAGAACGACATTAATGAACTGCCTATAGCTTACAATATTGCATGGTATGAACAGAAGGCAGTCATCGTACTGCTGGCTCTTCTCTACCTTGGAGTGAAGAATATACACCTTGGACCTACACTGCCCGGATTCCTGTCGCCAAACGTTGTGACTGTGCTTGTTGAAAAGTTCGGTATAACAGGCGTCACCACTCCAGATGAGGACATGAAAATCCTGATGAACTAGAGCATCAGGTTACCGGCTTTGAGAGGGCAAGTCCCGGCATCAAACAGAAAATAATTACCTGGATCAGGACAATAATGCGGGTAAAAAGCATGTTATACTGATTTATAATTATTTTTGTCTCCGATGATAAAGACCCTGTTGTTTACCTTATTGTCGTTTTTCCCTGTTTCTTTGCCTGGCAATCAAGCGATTGCAGAGAACCCTTCCGTTATCCCTCCCCGACCTGCCCAAAAGTTTATGTTTTTACAGCCGGCGGACAGTTCTGAATTTCCACCTTTACATTTGCTTCAGACAGCCCTGGCAGGTTATGAGATACTTGTTGAAGACAATTCAATAAGCCGTCCTGAGGTGATCACCATAATTGATTTCAGTCTTCAGTCTGACAGGGAAAGACTTTGGGTACTCGACCTCAACCAGGGGAAGGTGCTGTTTCATTGTCTTGTCTCTCATGGTCGTAACTCCGGTGAGCTTATGGCTGAGAATTTTTCCAATACTCCCGGTTCAAATGAAAGCAGCCCCGGTTTCTATGTTACAGGTGAGACGTATATTGGCAAGCATGGTTTATCGCTCATACTCGATGGTTTGGAAACAGGTATAAACGACAAGGCCCGGGAACGTGCCATTGTCATTCATGGTGCAGATTACGTTTCCGATAACTTTATCAGGAACCATGGCAGGCTGGGGCGCAGTCTCGGCTGTCCGGCTGTTCCTGTTGAACTAAGTGAGGAAATTATCAAAACCATCAAGGGTGGTTCATGTTTGTTTATTTATGCTCCTGCACCAAGCTATAAATCTAATTCACAGATTATCAGTAGAATAAATTCCATTACAAAAACCTAGCTTTTACTGTGCCGCCTTCAGGCTTTTGATTTAAAGCTTCCAATACTTTCCCATCGTTATTATAAACATCATTCCGGAATTGTACCCGGTCCTTACCATCAGTCCAGGCCGTAAGGTAGACCACCATAACATCAACCGGCACCTTCAGAAGTACAGTTTGTTCCTTAGTCTGTTCCATGGCATTCCGGATATTGTCAGGAGACCATTCCGGTTCATCAGACAACAGCAGCACAGCCAGATCAAACGGGTCTTCCACTCTGATACAACCGTGACTGACAGCCCTTGCGTCGCGGGCAAAAAAACTCTTTGACGGAGTATCGTGTATGTACACATCGTAATTATTCGGAAACATGAACTTGACCCTGCCCAATGAATTTCCCGGTCCCGGATCCTGCCGAACCATATAGGGAAAATTGGCTTTTGATATGTTTGACCAGTCAACGTCACTGTAAGCTAATTCTGACCCGTCATTTCTGATCAGTTTCATATTCTTTTTAATAAGGTACCCGGGGCCCTTGAGCAACTCAGGGATAACTTCTTCCTGCAATATGGTATTGGGAACAGTCCAGGTGGGGCTAAATACAATGTATGTCATGCTATCATCAAAAACAGGTGTTTTTCGTGTTTCCTTGCCAACGACTGCTCTCATCGTAATAAGTGTATCTGTTCCCGTTATCAGGTCGAGCTTGAAATTGGCAATATTTACGATGATATGTTTTTCAGTCACCTGTGGTGGAAGCCATCTGAACCTCTCCATATTCACTTTCAGTTGGCCAATTAGTTTGAAGGGCATGCAGTTTAGGTAATCTAAGGTTGACCTCCCGATCACGCCATCAGCGTTTAAACCCCAGTCATTCTGAAACACCTTAAGCTGTTTTTCCAGTTCTTCATCAACTTTAATGGAAATACTGTCGGATAATTTATATCTCAGCTTTATCAGCCTTTCCCTGACCTTAGGAACTATTTGACTCGAATCTCCGGGCTTAACGGGTTTATCAGAAAGAATTGCCGGCCAGAGTTGCTCATTCAGATTAAGAAAGAAAGCAAGCTCATTTTTCATCATCCAGTAGGATCTGTACCCCGGGGCAAGCATATTAAGCTCATTGTCCACTTCGTTTTCAATCAGAGCCTCTTCAAGCTTCAGGTCCATTCGTAATTCCGGATCCTTGCGCTGTATTTTCCAGTTGGCACCTTCTTTTTCAGGATTGACTTTGCCATAGTAAAGGTGTGAGCCCAGAAGCAGGAAAGCATCAGTAAGCAGTACGTCCAGTTTCATAAGGTCAGTTGTATCTGTTGCGGCCGAGGACAGTATTTTCTTAAAATACTTCTCAATCAGATACAGGTGATAATCATTAGGTTGCAGGCCCTGCTGGCCAACACTGCGGATGTAATTAAGCAAATCAAACCCATTATTGCTAAAACTGTTCCGGGTGAACCAGGCGGGATCATAGAACCTGTTCACATAAAAAAGATGAAGCTCTTTGCCACATAGAAGATCCTCATTGTCAATTTCATAGGTCAGGGATACAGCATCGTCCTCAATAAATTTCTTTATTGACCCGGAAATTTCACCAAAACCTGATGAGAAAGTTGCTACCAGCAAAATCGTTGAAAAAGCTATTCTTTTCATTACTGTAAGTATGATTTGCCTCATAACATCAATTGAGGAAAACTACTTACTAAAGATAAGGACTGGTTATTGTGAAAGTGTTACACAATTATGATTATGAGTTACATAATTCAGACTATAAATGGTTCATGCGGTCTGGTAATGATCAAGGCCTACTGTTTCCTCGAATGCTCTTACGAACCTCAGGAAAAAGTCTGAATAATCCTCCTGTTTGAAATAATGAGTGGTATCTGAATCTGAGGAAGGTATATCTTTCATGCTTATAACATCCGATGAATTGCATATTTCCTTTGCGCTGATATCAATACGCTCACCATTAATCCGGTTATAAAAATGCCTGCCTTTACTGTCTCGTGTTTTTAGGATTTCCCCGCCAAAGATATCGTTGATCATAACTGAGATTTCAATATCCTGGCTTTCTGAAGTGAGACCTGAGCCCGGCTCAAGCTTTGCCCTTGATGTCATTGTACGTTTCAGTGCCTCCCGTACAAAAGTCCAGTCAAAGAAATTGGTCGTCCTGTGTGTTTTTGTGTTCATTCATATGATGTTAAAAGATTATAAAGCTAAGTTCCCGCTTTTGCTCCACAGAACCGTTACACAATTCCATGAAAGAATTGCATATTTCCCACATCTGATTTAAGAAGAAATGGCACACCCATAGTAACGGGATGTGTCTGATTCGGGTATGTTCAACCCTGTAAGGGATATGTTGATTGTATATTTTACTTTTTGAAACCTGAAATATCGACTACGGATAAGAGGCATTTCCGGTCATCACCTAAAACAATGCCTTCCATATAAACAAGGCATAAAGGTTTATCATTATAACCGAGCATCAGCTCACATGATTCCTTAACATTACTGGCATATACATTTTTGAAAAACTTATTAAATACAGATTTAGAAGCGTCGGAAACGAACAATTTAAAATTGGTGTTAATCAGACTGAAGCGTTTATCACCCAATATTTCAGCACCCGTAAAATTAAGATCACTGATGCTGCCATCACTTTCAAGTGTGTAATAGCCTATCGGGGCAAAATCATACAGCATAGTATACTTTTTAAGGGCCTCTTCTGCTGTTTCATTTGCCTGAAGCAACTCTTCATTCTGCATTTCCAGTTCTATCTGGTGCACCTGAAGTTCATGAAGGAGCTTTTTTGTATCGGATTCCAAAACCTTAATGCCAGCTTTCCTGGACTGTTTTTTCAGTTTTTCTTCAGCTTTCGAACGCAGTATTTGATAATCTGTAAGATTCGGGGCTTTCTTACTCATGGTTTTGTAGTTTTTTAATTGATAATATCATTCCTTCTGCCTTATTAAGGCTATTAAGCGATATGGTTACGAAACATCCGACGACCAGTATATTCCCATTGGATGCTATAACATTAATTTTCAATTTGTCATTCAACCCTTTGCTCAGAAGCATTTTAAAGTTTTTTTCTGTGCTTATTTGCAATTCCTCAGGAACAAACATTTGAATAAAATTCTTGTCTATGCAATCCTCACGCCTTCTACCAAAAAATAATTCGGCATGAGGATTAAATTCCACTACTTTCATGTCGTCTGACAAAATTACTTTAGTATCTGAGGATGCACTTAACAGAAGGTGAAACATCTTCTCGTTTTCGAGTAGTTTTTCTTCAAGCCTCTTATGGTCTGACATATTGATAAAAGTGATGACAAGTCCGTCTATCCTGTCGTCCAAAGTACGGTATGGCATTATACGAACTAAAAACCACCGGCCGTCTCTGGCAGGTATTTCTTTCTGTATGAATACCAGTGTTCGCAGAACTTCGAGGGCATCGTCAGCCAATTCCGGGTAATTAAGGTCTGATGTCTGGTCCGTGAAAGGTCGTCCTATGTCGCTTTTTATAAGTTTGAAAATTTTAGTTGCCGCGAAGGTAAAGCGACGGATATTTAATTCTTTGTCGAGAAACAATGTGGCAATTTCGGTGCTGTTAAGCAGATTTTTCATATCATTGTTAACCCGCGAATAATCATCTACTTTAGCCTGCAATTCAGCATTCACTGTCTGAAGTTCTTCATTCAGGCTTTGCATTTCTTCTTTTGATGTCGTAAGCTCTTCATTTGTGGACTGCAGCTCTTCATTTGTGGACTGTAATTCCTCGTTTGCAGATCTTAGTTCTTCCTGTGTTGTCTGGACTTCTTCCAGATTACTCTGAATTGTGTCACGCATCCGTTGTAATTCGTTCTCCAGCTCCTTCTGCTTGGTGCTGTGCAGAGCTTTTTTACCTGTTTTTGAAGGCAGATGGATGTCTTCAACTTCTTTCACGTCATTAAAAATTATCATCACAGTGCCAGACAGGAGATCGGGCTTATCAATCCATTTGATGTCAATATTTATAAGATGAGTACTACCGTTTGTTTTTATTCTGACATTGTGTAAAACAACACTTTCCCTTTGGGAAACTGTACGGTGAAAGGCAGTGTGAAATTCGCTGCGCAGATCTTCGCGTAACATGGCAAAAATATTCAGGTTGGCTTTGCCTACAGCCGGTTCCAGATATTTACCCGTATGTCCGTGTATATAAATAATGTCGCCATATTCATTCACAAGTAGGCCGGAGGGAGCATAATGCTCCAATAAAAGCTGATCGGCAAGTGTTTGAATATTAAGACTGTGCCAGTCCGGTACCGGGTTTCTAGCAACGGGCGATTTGGACCTTGAAAATGAAGACGGGAAATCAAATGCTTCTGGTAATTGATTTGAAAGAGCACGTCTGTATATTTTCAGTTTACCATCAACGGGGGTAAAAAGATGATTCTGGTTTCCGGGCGTTTCAGAGCTGCCCAAAAGCATTATTCCATCCGGATTGATACTGTAATAAAACATTCCGATAAGCTTCTTCTGCAGCTCAGCATCCATATAAATCAGCAGGTTACGGCACGAAAGGATGTCGATCCTGGTAAAAGGCGGATGCAGGGTGATATTGTGTTGTGCAAAGATAACCATCTCTCTTATTTCGGTTTTGATCCGGTAGCCTTCATCGGATAAAATGAAATAGCGATTAAGACGATCAGGAGACACATCGGCAGCAATATTTGCCGGGAATAATCCTCTTCTGGCAATCTCAATAACATCGGCATCGATATCTGTAGCAAATATCTGTAACGAAGGGCCTCCATGCTGATTGCTCTTTGCAAGTGCCTCTTTAAATATTATTGCTAATGAATATGCCTCTTCACCCGTAGAACACCCCGGGATCCACGCCCGTAATACTGAACCTGGCTGGCTATTGGAAATGATATCCGGAATGATTTTTTCTTTCAATTTTTCCCATACCTGGGTATCCCGGAAGAAATTAGTTACGCCAATCAATAATTCTTTGAAAAGAATCTCTACTTCTTTGGGATTTCCCTGCAAAAAGTTGACGTATGAAACTATTTTATCAATTTTATGGATACTCATCCGCCTTTCTATCCGACGGTACAATGTGTTTTTCTTATATAAAGAAAAGTCGTTGCCTGTCTGATTCCGCAAAAGAATTATAATCTTTTCAAGAGAGCTTTTATCTTTTACCTCGGTACTCAGATTTGACCTGATAGCGGGCATATACTTAAGGCATTCAACAAGCCTCGCCGGCAGCTCTCTGGCCGGAGCCACTATATCAACCACCACGGTATCAATAGCACTGCGGGGCATACTGTCGAATTTAGCATCGGACGGGTCCTGCACCATCACCAGTCCGTTTTTTTCTTTTATGGTACGGAGTCCGGCGCTGCCATCAGATCCCATTCCCGAAAGAATAATACCAATACTGAGATCCTTCCTGTCATCTGCCAGAGAGCGAAAGAAAAAATCAATCGGAAGACGCATTCCTCTTGACTCAACAGGCTTAAACAGGTGCAGTACCCCATTTAATATTGACATGCTGGTATTCGGAGGAATTACATAGACAGAGTTTATTTTTACATGTAGGCGGTCTGTTACCTGGTACACTTTCATGCTGGTAACCCTCTGAAGCAATTCCGGCAACATCCCTTTTTGTGTAGGATCAAGATGCTGAATAACAACAAACGCCATACCGCTTGTCTCAGGCACATTAATCAGGAATTGCTCCAACGCTTCGAGTCCGCCTGCCGATGCACCGATACCTATTATCGGGAACTTACCGGTATCTTTAACTACAGTCTTTTCAGGTGATGCTTTTAATTTCGGTTCTATGGTTTTCGCTCGCATATATTATAAATCATTCAACTACAATTATTGAATAATACAAAATAGAAAATAAAATACCCTAGTCATAACAAACGGTCAGCTGTTTTTATAACCTGTCGGTTATTATTTATTCACATAGACCGAAACCCGGAATCTAATTGCTGGCGCTATAATATTTCATGGCTTCCGGCATAAACTTTTCCAGTTTCTTTAATCTTGTTGCATCGGAAGGATGAGTGCTAAGGAATTCCGGCGGGTTTCCATTGCCCGCTGCCGACATTCTTTGCCAGAACGCGATTGCTTCACGGGGGTCATAACCCGCCAATGCTGAAAATATAAGTCCGTATTGATCAGCTTCGGTTTCCTGTTGCCGTGACCATGGTAAGATAGCCCCCACCTCGCTTCCAATGCCATAAGTCGTCATGAACAGATCCCGAGTCTCCTGAGGTTTCTGGGCCAAAGCAATCTCCAGTGCCATACCTCCCATCTGCTGCACCAGGGCCTGACTCATTCTCTCGTTGCCATGTTTGGCAACGGAATGGGCAATCTCATGACCCATGACAATTGCCAGTGCTGCATCATTTTTAGTAACAGGAAGTAAACCCGTGTATACAACCACCTTTCCACCGGGCATGCACCAGGCATTGATTTCTTTGCTTTCCACCGTGTTGAACTCCCACTTATAGCCTGTAAGCAGCGATTCCTGTCCCTGGGTGGCAAAATACTTTGTGATTGCCTTTGATATTCGCCCTCCTACACGGTCAACGGATGCTGCTTCTCTGTTTGTTCCGGGATTTAAAACCTTATTCGCTGATAAAAATGTATTGTATTCGCTTGTTGCCATTAACTGCAGTTCAGATTCCTTCACCAAGCTCAGCTGTTTGCGTCCGGTAAGCAGATTTAAGGCGCATCCCGTCAAAACCAAAGTTGCAAATAATAAATAGGCAATTTTTTTCATGATGTTGAGTTTCATACATTCTGTTTTTTAAAATACTCTATGACAAAAGCTTGTCTTTGATCTTCATTCATCTGGTCAGATTGCTGCACTTCAATTTTTATCTTTTCAAAAAGATGATCTCCTTTTAACTGGTTTAATAATTCTGCTTTGGCATCCGTAGGACCGAAAAGAACAACCTCCTGATAATTTCTGATCGAATCACGTAGTTTTTTATAATAGTCAGATTGTTGTTGCTGCTCCTTATTATGATAACTTTTTTCATGATACTTCATGTCGTATCCGTTATCCTGCTGTTCAAATTTGGATTCAACAACATTTGTTACAATTGTACCATTTGTCAATTCCATCAGATAGGCATTTGAATGATCCATCCAGATACCCAGTTGTTTAGTATTTTTCATTTTATATATGTATGTCCTTCAGATAGGTTAAAACCCCAAATAGTTTTAGAAGCCAAACTATAACAACGATCACAACCACAACATTCAGGATGGTTTTGATTTTATGATCCATTGGAATGTAAGTGTTGACCAGCCATAGCAGAACGCCGGCAACAATCAGTACGATTAAAATAGTCAGTAACGGCATAATAGTATAGTATTTAGTTGATTTCAAAGGTAGTCAGGTGTCAGGCTGTACTTGTTACATAACTATAACAAAGAATTACAAGATTCACACATTTAAAGTCGCTGGCGTTTTCTTGCGCTAAGATTATTGATATAGAATCCTTCCGGGTTTCTCAATTTCAAAATCCCTGAATCCGAAATCAGTTGTCCTGATTGAATTCATTTTGAAAATACCTCGTCCAATGCCTGGGATTAACGGGTAAAATGAAATGGATATCTGAAATGTATTGAAAACCAGGTTTTCATTCTTAATTAAAACTCCAAGCCCGATTTGTGAATATAGTTTGCTGTTTTTTAATCCGTCTGCATCATCGCCAATCATTCCAAAAGAACAACTAAGAAATGGCCCAAAACGAAATCCTATTAAGCTCCATGGGGCGTATGATTGTGTCTGCAAAGTAAGTAACAGGCGCTTTGTTCCTGAGAGAACAGGACTTTTAAATCCGTCCAGTCCATAACCATCATTAAGTGTTAAGCTATCGTAAGGGAACCAGTTTATGCCAATAGTCATCTGCGGTTTTACAAATTGTCTGAATTTCCATTTCCCTATTTCAAATAATACTGTGGAATAATTTATGCCTGCGGTAAAAAGAGCCTGTTCAGAGTGTGATGCGTTAAAAAATGTACCGTATTCCAGATTTGAGCTCAGGTAACCCCATTCATGATAGTTGCCAAATGAAAAACGCATTCCTAAATAGAAGCGGCCGGTATTGTTTCTTACCTGGTAACCCGCTGTCAGGTTAAAAACTTTCCCTGCCGGCACATCTTCGGTTACACCAAATTTGAAGATATATTTATCCTGAACATATTTCCGGGAAGTAATACCTATGCTGCCCAGATAAAAATCTTCATCGGAATAAATATGGAACGGATCATTTTGTTCCAGTGGTTTTTCAGAATAGCGGATCCGCAGGTATCGTACCGTAAAAATTAAATTGGTAATAAGTTCTTTATCCCTGCTGTCTTTAAAGATCTCTATCGCTTTTCCTGCCCAGACGTCCTGAGTATTGAATCTTAAACTATATGGTATAAAATCCGGATTTATAGCATCCAGTGTATCTATCTTAAACTGGGACAGAACGATCACTCCTGCTGCCCACTTCGCCAGCGGAGAAAAAAACGGACGGTCAACAGCCAGTCCCATTGTGAAATTTCTGTCTGCGTCAAAGCCATAATGAAGCTTTGCGTTTATGTAGGTGTTTCGGATATTCGGGATAAAATAATCAGTATTAAATGAATTAACTCCGGTGGTGAAATTCCTTGAAAAAGTATTTTGAAAGGCATGGCCTGATCCCAGAAAGTTAATGTCGGTTATGCTGACGAACATTTTAGTTGCTGAAAGGTTTCCTGCCGGCGTGATGCTCCATCTATCCAATTCACGGATAAAAATATCCACTGAATCAGATTCTTTCCCGGTTGCTATAATTGAAAAACCGACGTCCTGGACATATTTCTGTGCCCTGATCAGGCGCTCCGATTCCTTCACAAGCAGTGAATTGAAAGGTTGATTCTTATGGAAAAGCAACAGGTTCCGGATTGCCATGCCACGTGTTTTTATATGCATTCCATTTCCCGCCTTTCGCAGGAAATTTTGGTTTGCAGCATTCGTGTCAGTTACCGAGTAACCAAAAGGATCGAAAGTTACAACGTCAATTTTCCTGATAATTTTACCTTCAAAGGTGCTGTATGGCTTTTGTATCAGGTTTTTATATGTTTTCTTCCTGACGCCTTTATTGTTTGTTTCCGGGGTAACCGGTTTGAAGATCAGCCTGTAAACAAATGTTTTGAACTTGCTTTGCCTGGAATAGGTTTCAATATTTTTATAAATAGTGGTTGAATCTGTTTTGGCAGGCGTTTGCTGACCAAATGCAAGATCAGTTATTAAAAATGAAATAATAAAAAGCAAGAAAATATTTTTGGGACATGCATGCATTTACCATTATTGTTGTTTTATTACCGGATACTTATTTTTTCTTATCATCAATTGCTTTCTGTTCAACTTCTTTTATTTCAAGTTTATCCTTTGCTGATTTTTCAGCTTCTTTTGCTTTCCTGTTATAATAACCTTTGAAAAGAAAATTCTCTTTGGCTGCGTTCATGTTTTCATCTAATCCTTTGCTGCTATTCTTTAGATTTACTATGGTCTTGTCAATGTTTTCTGCAATTGTTGAATCCTGAATTAATCTCCCAAGTGTGCCTTGCCCGCTGTTTATATTGACCATGATGTCTGCCAGCTGATCTGAAATAATTGCGGCATTATCTGCCGTTATTTGCATGCTTGACATTATGGCATCTGCTTCAACAGGCTCTTTTGACCCGATGTGTGCCCCGTCCTTTACCAGGGGGGCATCTTCGCTGCCTTGAGTAATTAATAAAATGCGGTCGCCAATTATCCCTGCGGAACCTATGCCTGCCTCACAATCATTTTTAATGAACTGCTGAACGCTTCTTTTAATTAACATATCAACGCGCACTGTTGTATCATTAATGATCTTAATGTCATCAACAGTACCGACATTGATGCCTGAGTAGCGTATATTACTTCCAGCCTCCAACCCGCTTACATTATGGAACGTTGTAGTGATTTTAAAAACAGGATCGAATAAATTTTCCTGCTTCCCTATTATAAAAATGGCAATGATGAAAATCGCCAATCCTCCTATTATAAACAGGCCTAACCTTACTTTGAATTTTTTTGTGTGCGTATCCATATTATTATCCTTTAAAGAATGATCTTATTGGGGGGTCAGAAGACTTTTCAAACTCATCCAATTTGCCTACCTTATATACCTCGCCATTGAGTAACATTATGATCCGGTTTGCGGTTGTCCGGGCACATTCAATATCATGTGTGATGATAATGGAAGAAGTTTTATATTTTTTCTGAACATCATTAATAAGAGTGCTTATCTCATCTGATGTAACAGGATCAAGGCCTGTTGTCGGTTCATCATACAACATTATCCTCGGGTCAACGACAAGGGTTCGTGCCAGGCTGATTCGTTTGCGCATTCCGCCTGATAGCTGTGATGGCATTTTATTCAGGGAATCAGATAAACCAACATTTTCCAGAACTTCTTCCACTTTTTCGGTTATTTCTTTCTGGCCAAGATTCTTTTTTATCCTTCGCAACGGAAATTCTAAGTTTTGTCTTACTGTCATGGAGTCATATAATGCTCCACTCTGAAACAGAAAACCGATTTTCTTTCTCAGCTCTCCCAATCCCTTACGGCTCAAGGCACTCACGTCTTCTCCGAGGACCTTAATTGTTCCCTCATCGGGATCCAGTAAACGAACAATGCATTTTATAAGGACTGATTTTCCTGAGCCTGATTTCCCAAGCACCACGAGGTTTTCACCATTATAGAGTTTCAAGGAAACATCTAATAATACATCCTCTGTGCCGAACCCTTTCCTGAGGTTATTGATTTCAATTACCTGTTCAGGGCTTTCTGTTTTGGCAGAAACAACAGCTGCAGTTTGTGTGGTATTCATATCATATCGGTAATTTGCACGGCAACCAAATCAATAATTATTATAAGCAATGAGGACAGTACTACAGCTGAGTTCGCAGCAATACCCACACTCTCAGTCCCACGCCCTGCCGTATATCCTTTATAGCATCCGACAAAACCGATCACTGCCCCAAAAAAGAAGGTTTTAACAAGTGCCGGTATAAAATCAATAAATCCAATATAGCCGAATGCCTGTGAGAAAAACAGAACAAATGTTACATCTCCTTTAATATTTGCTCCGGCCCAGCATCCTATAATACCAAGCGCATCGGCATATAAGACTAAAAAGGGTATCATGATGGTAGCTGCTAACACTCTTGTTACAACTAAAAATCTTACCGGATTGGTAGACGATACATCCATAGCATCAATCTGCTCCGATACCCTCATTGAACCCAGTTCTGCACCCATACCTGAACTGATTTTCCCGGCACATATCAAAGCAGTAATAACCGGCCCCATTTCTCTGATGAGAGATATTGCCACCATTCCGGGAAGCAGACTGACAGCCCCGAAGCTCAAAAGAGCAGGCCGCATCTGAATAGTAAGCACCAGGCCAATAATGAGCCCTGTCACTGAAATAAGGGGCAGCGTTTTATTACCGACCTGAAAACATTGACGCAAAAACTCCTTAAATTCAAAATTGCGTGAAAATGTTTCTTTTGTAACTCTTGTCACAAACAAGAAGCCATCAGCAATATTTGTCAGAAAGTTGCCGGCTCCAACGGTCGTTGCAATAGTTTTTTCGACGAGCCTTACAGATTGATCCGTTGCAATTTTTCTTACTTTAATGACAGGGTCGATTATTTTCATGGTAATGGGCCAGATTTCATCTGCACATGGTTAAAGCTCCATGATAATCTTGTATAGTTCCTCTTTTGTCTTACCGAGCTTTACCTGAAGTTTTCCAAGCATCTCATCTTTTTTGCCTTCTGCAAACATTAAATCATTGTCCGTAAGGATCGCAAATTTTTGCTTGAGCTTGCCTTTTTGCTCATTCCAATTTCCTTTAATTTCTGTTTTGATCATTTTCTTACTTTTTAAATTGTATAAATTTCCACTTTACAAAGGTTGATCCACTGATACTAAAAAGTGTTACATAACCTTTTAAATAAGTTACATCATTCACACATTTGACCTGATGTACCTTTACAATCAATGATTTTGCCATATCTTCGTAATATCTGTTCTAATAAGGTAAATTTTAAGGGCGGGCTTGCATGCAAAAACTCTTTTTATTCTTCATCCCCGGAATTTTATGGCCTTTTATGAATGCGGCATCGCAGAATTATTTCCAGCAGGAAGTGAATTATAAGATTCAGGTGACTTTAGTTGACAGCAGGCATGAATTGAATGGATTCGAATCGGTTGAATACATTAATAATTCTCCTGACACTCTCCGTTTTCTGTTTTTTCATCTCTGGCCGAATGCATATTCAAATAACAATACAGCATTAGCCAAAGAGATATTTGCAAGGGATGGGAAGGGAAAACTGTTCAATGATCCGGAGTTAAAAGGTTATATTGATTCACTGGATTTTATGGTTGACAGCCTTAACGTTCAATGGGATTTGTTATCAGAGGCGTCTGATATCTGCAAAATCATTCTTAATGAGCCTCTTAAGCAAGGCGATACAATACTGATAACCACTCCGTTTCATGTTAAAATCCCCAAAGGAGTAACTTCACGGTTAGGTCATATCGGTGAATCATATCAGATCACACAATGGTATCCCAAACCTGCAGTATATGACAAACTGGGCTGGCATCAAATGCCTTACCTCGATCAGGGTGAATTCTATTCAGAATTCGGCAGGTTTGATGTAAGTATTACCCTTCCGGCTAATTATATTGTGGGAGCAACAGGGAACCTGCAGAATGACGAGGAAAAGAAATGGCTTGATATCCTTTCTGCAGATTCCTCCTGGATGATAATGCCTGACTTCGGGGGTGGAAATTTTCCGTTATCATCAATTCAGCTGAAGACCTTACGCTATACGGAGGATAACATACATGATTTCGCATGGTTTGCTGATAAGAGATTTCATGTACTTAAAGGAAAGATAAAACTTCCTGACTCTGAAAGAGAAGTAATCACATGGGCGATGTTTACAAACCAGGAAGCACAATACTGGATAAATGCTATCTCATATGTAAACAATGCGATAGGGAGGCTTTCAGAATGGATCGGGGACTATCCTTATAATAATTTCACGGCCGTACAGAGTGCCCTTAACTCAGGAGCAGCGATGGAATATCCCGGCCTTACCGTTATAGGTCTGGCCAACGACTCTTATTCGCTTGATAAAGTAATAACCCATGAAATTTGTCATAGCTGGTTTTTCAGTGCAATCGGTTCTGATGAACGAACTTTTCCTTTTTTGGATGAAGGCCTTTCAAGTGCATACGAATCAAGATATTTGGAAGAAAAGTATCCTGAGAAGAAACTCTGGGAGGTTGTTTTCAAAAACCTGAAGCTGGCCAGGTTATTCCACATAATGGAAATGCCGGTACAACGAATGCAGGAAATCGAATGGCTTGTTCCTGCCCGCCGGAATCTTGAACAACCTGTTATTCTTCCGGCTACCGATTACAGCATTGAGAATTACAGCAGTATAATCTATAATAAAGCGCCACAGGGTCTTAACTATCTCAGGGCTTACCTCGGAGATTCCCTCTTTGATTCCATAATGCATGATTATTACCATACATGGATAAACAAACATCCCGGACCGGATGATCTCAGTGCGCTCTTTGAATCCCATTCGGATAAAGATCTCTCATGGTTTTTTGATGATTTTCTGGGCACTACAAAACGGCTCGATTATAAAATTGTCCGTATTGAGAACCAAAAGCTGCTTATTAAGAACAAAGGTGAACTGAACGCGCCGCTGCTGATAGCAGGTATAACAGGAGATTCAATCCGTTCAGAAAAATGGGAAGACGGATTTGAAGGGAAAAAATGGATCAATGCACCACCGGGTTATTTTTCTGAGATAAGAATTGACCCTGACCATAAAATGACTGAACTATTCAGACTCAACAACAATATACGGACATCAGGTATTTTCCGCAGAGCTGATCCTCTTCAATTACGGTTCTTGTATACTATTGATGATCCTGACAGGCGGTCTTTGATATATTTTCCTGTTTTCTACTGGAACCGTGCAGATGAATTCATGGCTGGTGTTGCAATAAATAATGGGACACTAATTCCAAAACCACTGGAGTATTTTGTCATTCCTTTGTATACCTTCAGTAATAAGGGATTTTCCGGCTATGGGAAGATTTCATTAAATATAACTCCATTTAACAGTTTCATAAGGCTTGCTACATTTTCCCTTGAAGGAGAACAATTCGGAGGACCGGGAAACCAAAACTATCGCAAAGCCAGGATAGGATCAGACCTTTATTTCAGATCCGGAAAAATGGTCAATCAAACCAGCCAAAAAATCTTTGGATATTATATCGCCGCATCAGACCTTCCCCTGATACTTGAGATAAAGGAAACAAGGATACGTTCATATGTGCAGGCCGGATACCAACTGGAGAAAAGCAGTATAATCAACCCGTACAAAATGCTGATCTGTTTTGAAGCAGGCAAATCGTTCCTGAAGACAACACTGGAGGTCAACTATAAACTTAGCTATTATGGCAAAAACAACGGATTGGAGAGCAGGTTTTTTGCCGGTGCCATGTTGAAAAACGATAATGCTGATCCGCTTTATGGTTTATCCGCAGGTGGCAGGGGCGGACGCGAACAGTACTTATATCAGGGGATTTATCCTGATCGTTTTGGAGAGTTTCCGAAAACTTTCGGGTCAAGACAGATGACTCTGTCTGAAGGTGGATTAGTAACTCCTGTAAATGGTGACCTTGGTTATAGCCATTACATTTGTTCACTCTCACTGACCAGCAGCCTGCCGGGGAAAGCTTCAGTGATTCCCATAAAACCCTTCGTCAATTTGTTGCTGAATGATCATGGTACCGGAATAAATAATAAATCACTCCTGTTCTTTGAAGCAGGGTTTAAGGCAGGCATTTGGAACCTTTTCGAGATCTATTTTCCCTTGCTTGTTTCTGACAACATAGATTCTATTACCGGATCATTCAAAGACAGGATCCGCTTTGTTTTCAAACTTGATACGTTAATCCTCCCCTTTTGAAA
>Ga0209745_1000632_pt1 | contig 21528 bp, 19 predicted proteins | sample BarGraNGADG00312_FD_184495 | JGI IMG/M metagenome (GOLD analysis project Ga0209745, IMG submission 184495) | Arctic peat soil microbial communities from Barrow, Alaska - Barrow Graham LP Ref core NGADG0004-312 (SPAdes) (version 2) | ecosystem: Environmental > Terrestrial > Soil > Wetlands > Peat...
TGACCGATCCGGCCAGCCTGCGAGCCGCCTGCGAAGGCGTCGACACGGTGATTCATCTGGTCGCCATCATTCGCGGTAAGCCCGGCGACTATCAACGGGTGATGGGGGCCGGTACGCGGGCGCTGGTCAAGGCGTCGAGCGCCGCGCGCGTACGCCGCTTCATTCTCGTCAGCGCTCTCGGCGCCTCCGAGGAAACGGCCGAGCTGACGCCCTATTTCCGCGCGAAGTGGGACGAGGAACGGGCCCTCGAGGCGGCCGACCTGGAGCACGTGATCTTTCGCCCGAGCTTCGTTTTCGGACGCTGCGGCGGCGCTCTTCCCACCTTCATCCGGCTCGTTCGCCGCTCACCGCTCACGCCGGTGCTCGGGCCCGGCACGCAGCTGATTCAGCCGATCGCAGTCCAAGACGTCGCGTCTCACTTGATCAAGGCGATCGAGCTCGAACAGGCGCGTGATCGAACCTTCGACCTCGCGGGGCCCGATCGGGTGAACTGGGATCAGCTCTACAGCCTGATCGCAAGCGTGATTGGCAAGCGGCGGCGGTTCGTCCACGTTCCGTTCGCGCTTGCCCACCCCGCGGCCGCACTGTTCGAGCGCCTGCCCGGATTCCCGTTCACGCGCGATCAGTTGAAAATGCTCGCCGCGGGCGACAACGTCGGTGATATCGCGACTACGCAGCAAGTATTCGGCCTTTCGCTGCAGCCGCTGGAGGAGCAGATCCGGCGCGCGGCCGCCTGACGCGGCCCGAGAAACCCCTGCTCAGGCGCAAAACGACGGAGGGCCACCGAGGCGGCCCTCCAATCCGGTTACCAACGTTGGATTTGGCAGAGGCGCTTCCGACGACCTCACGGTCGCGGCGCGATTCGCGAGCCCCCTACGCTGGCTAGGCGATTCCCGGTGGTCCCGGGGACACGCCCCTACCCGCTGGTACCTCCGCTGCCAGTACTCGAATCTCTCACTGGACCACCTCCTTTCCGCGATACGAACATCATAGGCAACGGGTCAAGACAGCGGTCGAGCAGCTAATAGCCGCCGCAGCCGACATGCGCGGCTGCGGCTCACCGAACGCCGTCCCCTGGCCGATCCACTCCGAACACTGATCACAACCACGGCTAGCCGAGTGCGCGACTAGGTGACGTGCCCACACACGTTGTGAACGGCCGATAGGACATCCGGGCCTCCTTTGAGGCTGTGGGTCTGCCACGACCTACGCCCAAGGAGGCACCGGATGAAGCTGCACCGTAACGCCAAGCTCGGACTGGCCGGACGCCACGCGCTGGTACGCGCAATCGAGGAGGGAATGAGCCTGAAGGCGGCTGCAGCCGCCTTCAGCGTCTCGCCGGCGACCGCCCACCGCTGGTGGCATCGCTGGGCGCAGGCAAGCGAGGGGGAGCGCTCGTCGCTTAGCTGTCTGCTCGATCGCTCCTCTCGCCCGAAGCGCTCGCCACGCGAGCTTGCAGGGCATCTGCAGGAGCGGATCTGCGCCTGTCGCCTGAAGACAGGCTGGGGACCGAGACTGGTCGCCGCTGCGACCGGCTTTGCCCACTCGACCGTCTGGAAAGTCTTGAAGAGAGCGGGTATCTCACGTCCGCCGAAGCCCGAGAGGGAGCCGGCAAACTCGTACGAGTGGCCTTGCCCTGGCGACCTCCTGCATATGGATGTCTCGCACTATGTGCGCTTCCTGCGCCCCGGCCATGCGGTGACCGGCAGTCGCAAGGGAAAGCTTTGGCACGCTCACGACCGCCACGACTACGCACACGCGATAGTCGATGACCACTCGAGGCTCGCCTACGTCGAGCTGCATTCAGACGAGAGGGCACAGACGGTCACGGGCTTTGTCGAGCGGGCGCTCCGCTTCTACGAGAGCCGCGGGATCTGCGTCAAGCGCCTGATGACAGACAACGCCTTCACCTACGTGAAGAACCGCTCGCTCAGAGAGCTGCTCGTCTCTCGACAGATCAGACATCTGACGATCGAGCCCTACCGACCTCGTACGAACGGCAAGGTCGAGCGCTTCCATCAGACGATGGCGAGGGAGTGGGCCTATGGGCTCACCTACTCCTCGCATCGACACAGAAACGATGCTCTGCCACACTGGCTCAGCCACTACAACGAGCGCAGACCACACAGCTCGCTCGGAGGCCTTCCTCCGATCAGCCGCGTTCACAACGTGTGTAGGCAGGACATCTAGGAGCAGACGAGTTAAAAGCGCCGCAGGCGCGCCGACTCGTACAACGCAGAGGTAATACCGGCGAAAGTCGTCACGCCTCCCGCAGGGAGGCTGACTTTCGTCGGCTATTCGAACTCGACTTCGTCGATACCGGCCCACTCCTCGGGGAGGGGCGTGCCGACGGACTTGTGCAGGGCGACCTTGAGCACGCCCAGGCCGAGTAGGGCGCACTTGAGCCGGATCGGTGTCAGTGGAGTACCGCTTTCGATCATCATCGCCACCAGCGGCGTGTCGTCCTTGGCGATCGCGGCTACCTCGGTCGCCTTGCGGCCGATGACCTCCTCGCTCAGCATCGAGGCCGCGGCCTGACTGATCGCGCAACCGTGACCGTCGAAGGCGATGTCCTCGATCGTCTCGCCGTCGGCGCCGAATCGGAGCGTGACCAAGAGCTCGTCGCCGCAAAGCGGGTTCTGCCCGTCGGCTTCGGCGTCGGCGGGGTCGAGCCGGCCGTGATGGCGCGGGCTCTTGTAGTGGTCGATGATCAGCTCGCGGTAGAGATTGTCGATGCTCATCAGGCGAAGACCTTCTGCGCCCGCTTGATGCCGGTAACGAGGTGATCGACCTCTTCGGGCAGCGAGTAGAGATAGAAACTGGCGCGGCTGGTCGCCGCGACTCCAAGCTTGTGCATCAACGGCTGGTTGCAATGGTGGCCCGCTCGCACGCAAACGCCCTCGGCGTCGAGGATCTGGGCGACGTCGTGCGGGTGTATCCCCTCGAGGTTGAAGGAGACGATTCCGGAACGGCGCTCGAGCGGCGGCCCGTAGAGAGTCAGGCCGGGCAGCTCGCTCAGCCGCTCCAACGCGTAGGCCGCAAGCTCGTGCTCGTGCGCGGCGATCGCATCCATGCCGATGTCTTCCAGGTAGTCGACCGCCGCGCCGAGCGCCACCGCTTCGGCGACCGGCGGCGTGCCGGCCTCGAACTTGTGCGGCAGCTCGGCCCAGGTCGTCTTCTCGACCGAGACGCGGCGGATCATGCCGCCGCCCGTCAGGAAGGGGCTGATCTGCTCCAGTAGCTCGCTCCGCCCGTAAAGCACGCCCACGCCGCTCGGGCCGCACATCTTGTGGCCCGAGAAAGCGAGGAAATCGCAACCGAGTGCCTGCACGTCGACCTTGCGATGGGGCACCGACTGCGCCGCGTCGATGACGGCGATCGCTCCCTGCTCGTGCGCGAAAGCGATCAGCTTCTCGACCGGAACGATCGTCCCGAGCGAGTTCGAGACGGCGGTGATGGCGACGATTCTCAGCCGGCCGCCGCTCGCCAGTTGCTCCAACCGGTCCAGCTCCAACTCGCCCGCGCTCGTGACCGGAATGACTCTGAACTCGGCGCCGGTGCGCCTGGCCAGCTCTTGCCAGGGCACGAAGTTGGAGTGGTGCTCGAGCTCGCTGGCGAGCACGATGTCGCCCGGGCCGAGATTGTCGAGGCCCCAGGAATAGGCGACCAGGTTCAAGCCTTCGGTCGTGTTACGCGTGAAGACGATCTCTCGCGACGAGCCGGCGTTGACGAAACCGCGCAGCTTCTCGCGCGCCTGCTCGAAGGCCGCGTCGGCGCGCTCGGCCAGCGCGTATACGCCGCGACCGACGTTGCAGTAGGAGTGCTCGTAGAAGTCCTCCAGCGCCGCCAGTACCTGCCGCGGCTTCTGCGCGCTAACCGCCGAATCGAGGAAGCTCAGCGGCTTGCCCTCCTCGAGTTGCTCGAAGATCGGGAAGTCGGCGCGGATCAGGCGCGCGTCCAGCTTGGCAGTTTGTTTCACGGCCATCGACTTATCGTACCGAGCGGGCTATTCCTTCCCGCTTTACTTGTCTCGGGCTTGATCCGGCGCCGCGACCCGGTGACTTTCCGCTTCCAGAGCGCGAACGGCATGCTCGAGATCCTGCGCGCGGACAAGGAGGTAGTCGGTGTCGAAGGTCGAGAGCGAGAAGAGCGCGATCTCGGCCCGTGCCAGAGCGCCGCTCAGCGCCGCGAGAATCCCGACCAGAGAAAAGTCGAGCGGGCCCGCGACCTTGAGGGCGCGCCAGTCCCGCTCACTCCTCACCGACTCCGGCACCGAGTCGGCCGCCGAGACGATCGACAGCTCCTCGGGCGTTCGGACCAGAGCCAGCAGCTCTCCCTGCGCCCACTCGGGAAGGGGCTCGTCTGGCGAAAGCCGGCTCACAGCGTAGGTGCCGGCAAGTAACTGGAGATCGAGACTGGTCACTTCGGCTCAGAGCCTGTACCGGTAGGGATGGGCTCAGAGATAAAAAGGACGTCCAGACCGGTGTTACCGCGCCGTGAACGTCCTTTTCGCTTCGAGCTTATTCCGCTTCGGAAGATCCTTCAACCCTTCTCAATCGTCGCGCAAACGGATGCTGATCCTGTCGCCCGGAGCGGCGCCGAACATGTTCGCCGCATCGCCGCCCGAGATGGCGACCGCGAGATTCTGGAACGAGTCCTCGTAGAGCATGATGTCGCCGCGCCTGGCGTCCGAGAAGGTGCGCGCCGTGATCGCGTAGTAGCGCTCCCCTCCGTGCTCTAGCTCGACTCTCTTCCCGACCGAGAGGCCCAGCGCCTCGAGATGCTCGTTGCGGATATTGAGCTGCATGTTCCCGAAGCGGTCGGTGTCGACGACAACGGCCTTGATCCGACCGCGACGCGCCTCCGGCTTCGGGATGTCCAGCCGCACGAGCTCGTCCGGCTCGAGGCTCGGGCCGAAATCTTCAATCGGCACGCCGAGCGCGAGGTGAGCCGCCGCCGGAGAGAAGAGGTCGCGGCCGTTGAAGGTCGGCGCGATCTCCTTCATCGCGTAGGCCGGGTTGGTGATCTGATGCGCCCGCACCAGACCGCCCATGCGGTCGGCAACAGGCAGCAGCAGCCCGTTGTCGGGACCGACGTAGAAGCGCCCACTCTTGTCCTCGAGCACGAGTGCCCGGCGATCGGTGCCGACGCCCGGATCGACAACCGCAAGGTGCACTCCGAGCGGCATGTAGGGAATCGTGTCGGCGAGAGTGAGCGCACCTTGGAGAACGCGTCGAGGCTCGATCCCGTGCGTGATGTCGATGATCTCGACATCGGGCGCGATGCTCTTGATGACGCCGTGGCAGGTGCCGACGAAGTCGTCCCGCAGACCGAAGTCGGTCAGGAAGGTGATGAAGCGGCAGCGCATGGTCTGCTCCATTGTCACCGCTTCGGCAGCGAATAACAAAGCCCTGTTCGCGCCACGAGAAGGCGAAGCTCAGACCAGGGCATCGATGACGGCGAAGGTGAGAAAGACGATCGCGATGACGCCGTTGACGGTGAAGAAGGCGTCATTCAACCGGCGCAGGTCGTTCGGCGAGACAATCAAGTGCTCGTAGAGCAGAAGCGCGGCGACCGCCGCGACACCGAGATACCAAACGACTCCGGCTTCGCCCTGGGCGCCCGCGACGGCCAGCGCCGCGACCGTGACGAGGTGAAGGACGCGGGCGACCCAGAAAGTCGCCGGCACCCCGAAACGCACCGCGAAGGAGTGAAGGCTCTGATCGCGATCGACCTGGAGATCGAAGAGCCCGTAGAGAAGATCGAAACCGGCGACCCAGCAGGCGACACCGATCCAGAGCGCGAACGGCGCCGCGGTGAGTGATCTGCCGACCGCGATCCAGGCGGCGAGCGGCGCCAGGCCGATGGTCGCGCCAAGCCAGAAGTGGCAAAGCCAGGTCACGCGCTTCAGGTACGGGTAGATGACGAAAGCCGCAACCGGAATCGGCCAGAGATAGCGAACGACATGCGCCAGCTGAAATGCCGCTGTCACCAACAACGCAAGCGCCGCGAAGCAGAAGACGGTCACTTGCCACAAAGCCAGCCGCCCACTCGGAAGCTCACGCCCGGCCGTGCGCGGGTTTCGCGCATCGATCTCGCGATCGACCACCCGATTGATCCCCATGGCCAGCGAGCGAGCGCCGACCATGGCCAGCGTGATCCAGAGAAGCTCTCCCCAGCCGGGAAGCTCCTCCGCCTCGCGATAGGCGAGCAGCGCGCCGACATAGGCGAACGGAAGAGCAAAGAGCGTGTGCTCGAGCTTGACGAACGAGACCAGGCGCCGGACGACCGGCGTTCGTGAGCGCGCTCCGGGTGCCGTCATGCGCCGTCTGCCGGCTTGGTCGCGGAATCGCCCGCCTGGGCTCCGCTCGCCTGGCAGTTGTCGAGATCGTGCAGGAGGCCGTCGATCCACCAGCTCAGATCGTGCTCGCGAACCCAGGAGCGAGTACCGGCGATCCAGTGTCGTCGCACCTGCGCCGGCATCGTCAGCGCCTCGCAGATCGCGTCCGCCTGACCGCTGATGTCGTAAGGATCGATTGCCAGCGAGAAGGGTCCAAGCTCCTCATGCGCTCCGGTGTTCTCGGAAAGGATCAGGACGCCGTCTTGCTCGTTCGCCAGCGGAGCCTCCTTCGCCACCAGATTGAGCCCGTCGGAAACGGCATTCACGAACAGGGCGTCGTACTGCTTGTAGGCGGCGATCGACTGGTAAACGTCGTCCTCGATCTGCAGATCGATCGGCGTCCAGCCGGGTTGCTGGAAGCGCTCGTTGATGCGCCGCGCCTCGCTCTTAATCGCCGCGAGGTAGTCCTCGTACTCGGGGATGTTCAGGCGGGAGGGATCCAGGCAGGAGAGCATCGATACGCGCTTGTGGAACTCGCGATGCCGCTCGAGGAAGAGCTCATAAGCGCGAAAGCCGCTCACGATGTTCTTGGAAGGGTCGGTGCGATCGACGCGCACGACCAAGAACTCGGGTCTTGTCTCCACGATGCGGCGCTCATGCTCCAGGGTCCTCGGGTCATCGGCGAGCGTCGCCAGCTCCTCCGGGTCGATCGAGACCGCCCGGGCGCTCAGACAGGTTCGCGCACCGGCGTAAGAGAGGGCGACTGTGCCCGGGACGCGCTCGGCGCCGGCTATCGACTGTGCCGACTCGATGAAATTGCTGCGCCAGCGAGTGGTGTGAAAGCCGACCACGTCGTTCGCCAACAACCCGTCGTGGATGGCGAGAGTGATCTCTCCGGGCAGGACGTGCCAGCAGTTGGGCGGCGGCCAGGGAATGTGGACGAACTGGAGCAGGGCGGCTTCGGGAACTCGCGTCCGCACCAACCGCGGCGCCAGATATAGGTGGTAGTCGTTGAAGAAGACGATCGCTTCGGGTCGTCGTGACAGCTCCTCGATCGTGGCCTCGGCGAACGCCGCGTTGATCGGCAGATATCCGTCTCGCCAGGCTTCGAGCAGCCTGCTTCGCTCGTAGTCGCGCTTGCGAATCAGGTCCCAGAGGCAGTGCTGCGTGAACCAGAGCGTCGGATTGGCGACGACGTTGTAGAACAGGTCGTAGGCCGGGCGCTCATGCGCCAACAAGCGAAGGCGATAATCGGCTCCGTTGGCCAGACGATCCTCGACTGCTCGACCCTTGCCCTCTTCGGCGATCTCACGGTCGACGTCGCTCATCGCGCTGGCGATCCAGGTCACGTCGTGATGCAGGGCCAGGCTCCCAAGCGCCGTTACGAGGCCGCCACCTCCGCGTCTAGCCTCGCGAGCCTGCTCGGGACCGCGCTGGAAGGTGACCGGACCCCGGTTCGAGACGATGATGATCTCTCGCCGCTTGCCCACGTAGCGAAAGCCTACTAGCTCGGCTTTCGTGTTAGGCACCGCGCCGCATCAGAGCCCATTTCGGTAGAGATGTGCGACCGAGGGGGTCAAGCCGTGGATGCCAGCGGTCGCAGGGTTGCGAAGGCGCACTGGTAGTGCGGAGAGCAGCTCTGCGGGCGTTGGCGCCGCGGATCGGCCGCGTCGGGCGTACAGACCTAACGGAATGGGCTCTCAGTTGTTGGCCATCAACTCGTTCTCGGCGCCACCGGTGTCGTTACCGAGCATGTGATTGAAGAGCACGAGCCAATCGCGGAGAAGGCGCGGGGGGAGGAACTTACGCCTCACGTCTTCTTTCCCAAGCAGCGCGCCCCGCCGCGCCTGCGCCGGGTCGCTCAGAATCTCCAGGCAGGCCGCCGCGCACTCCTCCGGCGAGGACACCAGGTAGCCGGTCTCGCCGTCGCGAATCTGAGTCACGATGCCGCCCACACGTCCGGCTACGGTCGGGCGCCCCTTCCAGAGCGCTTCCGAGACCGTCAGACCGAAGCCCTCCCGGATCGACTTCTGAATCACGACGGCGGAGAGGACTTGAAAAGCGTTCACCTCCACCGAGCCGACGTTGTTCAGATTGGAGAGGATGTAGATGTCGGGATCGTCCCCGGCGTAGGCGACGGTCCTGTTGTAGTAATCCCAGCCCTCGGGGTCGTCGTGCGCCATCGATCCCACGAGAGCCAACTGAATCTCCGGGTACTCGCGCTTGACGATCCGGTAGGCGTCGATCACGCCGAGCGGATCCTTCCAGGGGTCGAAGCGAGAGACCTGTGTGAGAAGCGGGCGCTCTACGTCGATCCCGAACTGGTCGAGGATGTAGGCGGCGTCCTCTTGCGACAGGGCCATGTTCTTCGGTGCCAGCGGGTCGATCGCAGGGGGCCAGATCCAGGCAGGAGGCAGACCGGCGCGCGCGGGAACGTACTGCTTGAGGTGGAAGATCATCGCGTCGTACTGCGCGATCGACGGCGCCAAGAAGTCGAGTACCTCGGGGTTCGGCTCGGATAGATCGATATGGAAGCGCCAGACCCACTTCGCCTTCGAGGACGAGAAATGGTCGATCACGCCTACCGGCTGTGGATCGTGGACGATGATCACGTCGTAATCCGTGTCGTCGAGTTGAGCCGCGTTCAACTGGTTGTAGCGACGGAAGATCTCGCGATCCTCCTCCGAGAGGCCGCGGCGATCGCCCTGAAGCGCGTTGTGAACGGCCTTCGTAACGTTGAAGAACTCCTCCTGGCCGTAGATGACTCGCCATTCGACTTCGAGCCCAGCGTCGCGCATGATCGGAACGAGCGTGTACAGAATCTCCGCGACGCCTCCGCCGAACGCAGTTGCCGATAGATGCAAGACTCGTAGACCGCGAATCGGCTCGGCCAAGTGCTTGATCTCTTCCATCAAGCCTCGAGGGGCAAGGGATGCATAGTCGGCGAGCGACTTGTGCCCTGTGTTCACGAGCTGCAACATCGTCCCCGAGCGCGCGCTCCGAGACTTCCGCTTTTCGCTCGGGTGAGCTTCTTTTAGGAGTCGAGCCTTTTTACGAATCGCAGACGTGATCCGCCGCCCATCTTCTCGCTGATCTCCAGGTCGTCGACGATCGCTCGAATGATCGCGATCCCGAGCCCCCCTTCGCCAAAATCGATCTCCTCGAGGCCGCTTGGCGGCACGAAGCCGCGCCCCTCGTCGCTTACCTCGACGATCAGGCGGTCGGGTTGGAGCTCGTAGAGAATCTCGACTGTCCCCTCTGCGGAGGCGTAGGCGTGCCGGACCGAGTTCGAGCAAGCCTCGGTCAATGCCAGCTTGAGATCGGCGAGCGTCTCTTCCGGGAACTCCCGAACGCGCGCCATGGCCGTCAGAGCCAAGCGCCCAAGCGTGATGTACTCGGCCTTCGCCGGGATCGTCAGGTTGATGATTGCGCTTTCCGAGCTCATCGTAGATTCCGCGTCGCTATTCGACCCCGAACGAACTTCGTCTCAGGATACGACAAACGCGGGCAGTGTATTCCCTCGCTGTCCGGCAAGCATGCCTTCAGCTACTTACAGCGGGCTCCTGGGGAAGAGCTATCGGCGGCGCGAGAACCAACTCCGTCTTCTCCTCGCGCGTCGTTTTCACGTGGAAACGGTGGCCGCTCAAGCGTCCTCCTCGCCCTTCGCCAGCGGCAGTGAGAGCACGAAGCGCGTCGATCCGGGGCGCGACTCCAGCGTCACGTCGCCGTTCATCCGTTGCGCCCATTCGCGGGCTATCGCCAGTCCCAAGCCGCTGCCCGACGACTTCTCTCCTTCCAGGCGGAAGAAGCGCTCGAAGATCCGCTCTTGCTGGTCGGCCGGGATTCCCTCACCCTCGTCTTCGATGATCAGCAGGGCACGACCGTCCTCCTGCTCCGCGCGGATCGACACGGCGACGCCGCCAGGCGTGTGTAGGAGCGCATTCTCGAGCAGTATCCGACCGATCTGGAGTGTTCGCTGCTCGTCGGCTTCGGCGATCGCCTCGGCCAGATTGGAGATCGTGAGCGGGTGCTCGGAGAGCTCCGCCGCGGCGTCGAACTCCCGCTTCAGCGACTCCGCCAGAGGCCCCATGGCCAGCGGTTCGAGAACCAGGTCGAGCTTGTCGGAGTCGAGACGAGAGAGGTCGAGCAGGGCCGTCGCCAACCTGTTGAGACGATCCACTTGGCCACGCATCGTCTCCATAAACTCCTGCCTGTTTTTCTCGTCCATCTCCTCTTCACAGAGAAGCTCCAACGAGCCTGACAGGGCGAAGATCGGCGTTCTGAGCTCGTGCGAAGCGTTGGCGATGAACTCGCGCCGGGCCTCGTCCAGATGCGCGAGGCGCCGGCGCATATGCTCGAAGCTGCGGGCGAGCTGCCCAAGCTCGTCGTCGCCTTCGGCCTCGATCGGCTGCTCCAGTTCGCCCGCGGCGATCCTGTCGGCGCCACGCTCAAGGCGGTGGATGCGCGCGGTGAGCCGGCGAGCACCCGAGACGCCGATCACGAGCGCGATCAACAGCGAGGGGATCGCTGCGATCAGGAGTTGCTTACGCACGGTCGCCACGCTTTGTTTCGCCTCGGCGAGAGAGCCCGACAGAAGCACCAGCTCGGATGTTCCCGCTATCGGCACCGCCACCTCGGCGAGCTCGCTGCCGCCCCGACGCACGGTTCCCCGAGCCTGGCGCCCATTTTCGGCGGCTACGAGGGCAACGGGGTCGGTCTCGATCGTGCCCGAGCTGTCGAGTCGGGAGTCGGCGACCACCGCCAACCGGACCGGCGGCCCCAACGTCTGAAAGACGATTACCCGAGCGTTGAGCGCCGACGCACTGCTCTCAACACGGGTCGGGAGAAGGAGCTCGTCGCCGCTGGTTACGCTTGCAGCAATCCCTTCGGCCGAGCGCTGTAGCTCGTCCAGCCGATTCGATACGAGCTGGTGATCCAGCCTGGGCACGACGACCAGATAGCTCGTCGCCAGCGCGACCAGAACGAGCACGACCAGCGCACTGATCAGTTGCCCGCTGACGCTCCTCAGCGCTTTCATGGCTCCCGTAGGCGGTAGCCGACCCCGCGCACGGTGAGAATCAGCTCGGGCTTGCTCGAGTCACGCTCGAGCTTCTCGCGCAGGTGCCGCACGTGGACGTCCACTGTTCTCGGATCCCGAAACTGCGAGCTGCCCCAGATCTTCTCGAGCAGATCGAGGCGGGAAAAGACGTGGCCCGGTTGCTCGGCGAGGAAGCGCACCAGCTCGAACTCCACGTAGGTCAGCTCTTTGACCTGCCCTTCCACTTCGACGCGCCGCCGGGCGGGATCGACGCGCAGCGGGCCGATTTCGATCGCCGCGCCGGAGCTCGCCGGCGGCGACAGGGAGGCGCGTCGAAGTAGCGCGCGCACCCGGCTGCGAAACTCACGGATCGAGAAGGGCTTGGTGATGTAGTCGTCGGCTCCGATCTCGAGACCGATCACTTTGTCGATCTCCTCGTCGCGGGCGGTCAGCATGATGATCGGGACCGGGCTGCGCGCGCGCAGGCGGCGGCAGACCTCCAGCCCGTCCAGCTTCGGTAGTGCGAGATCGAGGACAACCAGATCGATCTCCTCTTCCTCGAAGCGCCGGAGTGCGGTTTCTCCGTCACGCGCGTCGACTACTCGATAACCGTCTTTTTGCAGCGGATAAGTAAGTAGTTTCTGGATCGCGTCCTCGTCATCGACGAGAAGGATCGTGGGAGAGTCCTGCATACCTAGTCCCAGCCTGATGCCTACTATAGCCGCACGGTGAGAGTCCCAACGCGGCCCAGACCACGGCCGGCGAGACCGCGACCCGGTTCGCTCGAGCGGCCGCTCAGCGCGCGAATCTATCGCGGCGCCTGGTTCATCGTGGTGATCCCTGTTCTGATCGTCGCTTTCAGCGTCGCTCGACAGGAACCGCTCGCAGTGCCGTCCTTGACTTCCAGTTTCGATCGTGACGCGGTTGTTGCGACGATGATCAGCGACGACGGGCTCGCCAGGTCATATCCCGATCGCAGCCCCGGTGCGGCGAGCAGCGGGAGGCTTCACGACTGGATTGTCGATCAGTTCGCGACGCTGGGCCTCAGCCCTAAGACCGACCAGTTCGATGCTCGTGTCCCCGGTCTGGGCAAGGTCGAGCTGAGTAACGTCAGCACAACGGTTCGCGGCCGCTCGGCAACCGAGATCGTCATTCTGGCTCACCGCGACAACAGCGGTCTGGGGCCCAGCCCCAACGACAATGCCTCCGGCACGGCGGCGATGCTCGAGTTGGCGCGGGCGTACCAAGACCGTCAGATATACGTCTCGCCGCCCGAGCCGGCGCACACGCTCGTCTTCCTCTCCACCGACGGTGGAGCCTTCGGCGCGATCGGAGCCGCCCGATTCGCCAAGCGTCACAGCGTCGAGCACCGCATCGCCGCGGTGATAGTGCTCGACTCGATTGCCGGAAGCGGAAAGCCGCGCGTCATCTTCAACGGCGACACGACCAGCCTGCCCTCGCCCGTCCTGGTCGCGACCGCGAACGAGATCCTCGCCGAGCAACCCGACGCCGTCATCACGCACACGAGCCCCTTCCTTCAGCTGCTCGACCTGGCCTTTCCTTTCAGCCTCTACGAGCAAGCGCCGTTTGTCGCGCGCGGAATCCCGGCTGTGACGCTCACCACCGCCGGTGAGAGATACCCCAACCCGCTCACCGACACGGTCGAGAAGATCAAAGCCGAACCGATCACGAAAACGCATCTGACCCAGATTGGACAGGCCACCGAGCAACTGGTGGCCGCGCTCGATCAGGGTGTTCCGGAGCCGCGCGTCAGCAGCGCCTCGTACATCTACCTGGGCGGCCGCTTCGTTCACGGCTGGGCGATTCAGCTGCTACTCATCGCTGCGCTCGTTCCCGCGTTGGTCGCCATCGTCGATCTCTTCGCGCGTTGCCGCCGCCGCGGAATCGAGCTATGGCCGGCGCTGCGCAGCTTCGCACGGCGGCTCGGTTTTTGGTTTTCGCTACTGGCGTTCTTCTGGCTCTTCGCTCTGGTCGGATTCTGGCCCAGCGGCGCGGGCCGACCACTGTCGCCCGATAGCGCCACGGCCAGCTCCGCGCCGCTGGCGGCGCTCGTCGGCTTCGCCTTTCTCACCTTTACGGCTTGGCTGATCTCCCGCGATCGGCTACTACCGCGGAAAGAGACCATTCCGGAGCAGGAGTTGGCGGGGTATGCCTGCGCGTTACTGGCAGTCGCGGGTGCCACGTTGGCCGTCGCATGGCTAAACAGCTACGCGCTTCTTTTCCTACTGCCGCCGCTTCATATCTGGATCTGGATGCCCCAGATACGCCATCATCGACCCTGGGCTTCTCTGGCGCTGCTCGCCGCCGGACTTCTTGGCCCTCTTCTCATCTACTGGGAGTTGGCGGTGCGCCTCAATCTCGGTCTAAGCGTGTTCTGGTACGTGCCCGCACTGGCGGCCGTCGGCTTTCTCAAGCTTCGCCTGCTGATCATCGCGGCCGTTCTGGCCACCGCCAGCGCGCAGCTCGCAGCTCTCGCGGTCGGTCGCTACGCACCCTATCCGGCTGCGAGCGATCGTCCCGAAGTGCTGCTGCCGCAGCGGCTCGTCCATCGCGTCAGCGAACTGGTGAAGCACTGGAGCGAGCCCCGGGCAGAGCGGCACGCTCACAGCGACTAGCTCTACTCAGGGGCTTATCGTGACCGGCGGCGGTGCGGTTGTCGTGACCGGCGGCGGCGCCGTTGTCGTGACCGGCGGCGGTGCGGTTGTCGTGACCGGCGGCGGTGCGGTTGTCTTCGTGGTCGCCGCGTGCGTCGTCGTCCGCTTTGTCGTCGTCCGCGCTGTCGTGGTCGCGCTCGTCGGCGTGGCCGGGGTCGTACTGACCGAGCCGAGGTAGCCGTAGTTCCCCTTCGTCCAGGAAACGAACCTCGCCGGCGTTTCGGGAGCTGCAAAGTCGCGCACCGGCATGCTTGCCATCGCCGGTGACATGAAGTCGTGCCAGATCGAGGCCGGAATGTTGCCGCCCGCGATTGCGACTCCGTGCACGTACACGGGTCTCTCCGCGTCCGGGTAGCCAACCCAGACCGCCGTCGCCAGTTGCGGCGTGTAACCGCAAAGCCAGCCGTCGGCGTGGTCTTCGGTGGTGCCCGTCTTTCCGGCCGCGGTGCGGCCGAAGTAGGCGCCGGTGGCGGTGCCGCTGGTCATGTTCGACTCGAGCACCTTGGTCACTTCGTAGGCGACCCAGTCCGGGATCACGCGCTCGCGCTTCGGCTTGCCCCAACCGACGCTCTTGTCGATCTTGCCGTCGGGAAGTACGACCTTAGTTATCGCCAGCGGCGCGTTGTATACGCCGCCCGCCGCGAGAGTGGCGTTGGCGCTGGCCATCTCGAGCGGCGAGACGGCGTCGGAGCCAAGCCCCATGGCGGGAACGACGTCGAGTTTCGTCTGGCGAACGCCGAGCTTGTATGCCATATCGGCGACGTTCTGCGGACCGGCATCGAGCGTGAGTTGGGCGAAGACCGTGTTGTCGGACATAAGCGTGGCGCTCGCCACCGAGACCGAGCCGACGTAGGAGTTGCTGTACGTGTGCACCGACCACGGCTCGAGGGCCGAATCGGGCTGATACGTAAAGGGTGCCGAGGTGTAGTAGGTCGAGTAGGGGTCCATGCCCTGCGCGATCGCCGAAGTGAGAACCATGACCTTGAAGGTCGAGCCGGGTTGTCGCTTGGCTTGAGATGCGAGGTTGAACTGGTTGTTCTTCTTGCCCGGAATGATTCCGGTCATCGCCTTGATGGCGCCTGTTCGCGGATCGATAGCGATGATCGCCGAGGCCGGATCGGTTCGGTAGTAGAGGTTGTCCCGGATCGCCTTTCTGGCCAACCTCTGCATGCGCGGATTGATCGACGTGTAGACCCTGAGGCCTCCGGATCGTACGGTCTCGGATCCGTACTCCTTGACCAGTTGCTCGGTGACGTAGTCGAAGAAATACGGCTCGCGGATGTTCTTGTAGATCCTTCCGGATTTGAGGAGGATCGGTGTGGCGACGGCTTTCTTGTACTGGGCGCGGTCGATGTCCTTGGTGTCGAGCATCGCCTTCAGAACCTCGTTTCGACGCTCCAGCGCGGCCGGCTTGTTGTAGAACGGGTCATAGCGGCTGGGCGCCTGGGGCAGGCCGGCGAGGAGCGCCGCCTGCTCCAGCGTCAGTTGGGTGGCGTGCTTGGAAAAGTAGGTCTCGGCCGCGGCCTCGACGCCGTAGGCGTTGGCGCCATAGAAGACCTGGTTCATGTAGGCCGTGAGGATGTCTTGCTTCGACCAGGCGTTGTCGAGCTTGCGGGCCAGGCAAACCTCTTTCAGCTTGCGGCTCACGGTGCGTTCGTGATTGGAGATGTAGAGGTTACGGGCCAGTTGCTGGGTGATCGTCGATGCGCCCTGAACGGTTTTCCGAGCTCGGAGGTCGGCGATGGCGGCGCGGGCGATTCCGACGTAGTCGACGCCCCCGTGCGCGTAGAAGCGCTTGTCCTCGATCGCGACCACGGCCTTTGGCATCCAGGGCGAGATCTCGCCCCATTTCACCACCTGGCGGTTTTCCGACGTTTGAATCGAGCCGAGAAGCGAGCCGTCGGCCGCGTAGACGAAAGAGTTCTCGCCTATCGCCAGCGGGCTCAGCGAATCAAGGCTGCAGTTGGTGAAGATGATCCCGCCGCCGGTTACGCCGCCGATTCCAAGCAGAAGTAACGCGCCGCCGAAAACGCCGAGGATCATCCTCTTCGTGCGGCGGCGGCGCGACAGCCGCGCGCGATGGCGGCGCTGACGGCGCCGCATGTCGGCGTACTCCTCGGTGCTTCGTGCGCGGTGCGCCGGGCTCGGGCTCTTCCTTTTCGAAGGCGGGCTCAAGCGAATGCCCCGCTGCTACGCAACTGTTCGTGCACGCGCAGTCTCAGCTCCTTTTCGAGCGCATCGGCCGATACAGCATCGGGAGCCACCGCTCGAATACAGATCGTTGCTTTGTCGCCCAGCTCGCCAACGAATATCTCAAGCTCCTTCTGGTCTGAGAGCGTCTCCTTAAGGCCGGTAACGACCTTCTCGAGCTCGAGCTCGATCGGAACCTGCACACAGACTTCAGCAAGCGTTTCATGCCTTCGGATCGAGAAGTTCTTAATGGTATCGGAGGCGAGCTTCTCGTTGGGGATCACGAAGCGCGAGCCGTCGCTCAAGCGGATGAAAGTGTAGTTGAGCGTGATCTCCTCGACCACCCCGCGCTCGCCGCCGGTCTCGATCACATCGCCGATTCTGAGCGGTTGAGTGGTGGCGATCATCAACCCGGCGATCACGTTGGCGATCGTCGATCTTGCGGCGAAGCCAAAGACGATGCCGACGATCGCCGAGGAAGCGAGAATTCCGCCCGCGACCGCTCTCACCTGGGGAATCACGAGCAGAGCCGAGAGCAGGCCCACGAAAACGATCCCCGCGCGCACGCTGCGCCTGAGGATTCGATAGCGCGTATTGGCGCTCGGATCGAGCTTTCGCCGCCCCAGTGCGCGATCGACGATCTCCGAAAGGATGAGCGTGAGCACGATGACGACGCCGACTACGGTCAGGCGGTTCCAATCCCAATCGGGCATGACTCCCTATTCAACGACGGCAGGCGACTTCCTCAGCACTTATCGCAGGCTCGCTTCGAGACCGGCGCCGATATCATCGGGGCGAAGTGCGAACGCATCGTGCAACTCGTCGCCGGCCCTTACGGGCGGTGCTTCTGCGCCGGCTACCTCTGCTCGCGCTTCCGCTCGCGCTTGCCTTGCCCTTCGTCTTGAGCGCGTGCGGGGAGAAGTCGGAGCCGACCGGCACGAGCGTTCGCCTCTACCCGCTGTCGGTTCACGACGCAAACGGTCACCTTGTGACTCTCAAGGCCAAGCCCGAGTCGATCGTGGTGGCCGGAGGAGCGTCCGCGGAGCTGGCCTCGACCTTGGAGCTCGCGGTCACTCGAGTCGGAACGGGTAGCGGCGGACTCGACCTGGGCCTGATCCGTAAGTTGAAGCCGCAACTCGCTCTTGTCGGCTCGGGAATCGACGCGATCGCCGTCAGGCGGGCTCGGGCTCTCGGAATCGCCGTATATGTCGTGCCCGATCTCACGCTCGACGGGATCGAGCAGGCGCTCTCTGACGTCAGCTTGCTCGTCGGTGAACCGGTGCGCGGCCGAGTAGAGAGGGAGCGGCTCGCCGAAGGACGTGAGTCGGTGCAAACCGCGCTCGCCGCCGCGAAGCCGGTGCGCGTCTTCATCGATCTCGGCAACTTCAGCACCGTTTCGGACAGCTCCTTTATCGGCGGTCTGATCAGCGAAGCGGGCGGCATCAATGTCGCCGGGCCCGACGTGCAGGAAGGACCTTTCCCGCTCAAACGCCTGCGTCGGCTCAAGCCGGAGGTGCTCGTGATCAGCACTCACTCTCGCCTGACTCTCAACAAGCTGCGACACGATCACGCGACGCGCTGGCTCCCGGCTGTTCGTACAGGCCGCGTCGTACGGGTGGACTATCAGCTGCTCGAGCCGGGGCCCGGCGCCGTGAACGGACTACGCGAGCTGGCGACCGCCTTACATCCCGATGCGTTTAGCTGACCTCGACTGCGTCACCATCGACGCTTACGGAACGCTGCTCGCGCTCGAAAATCCCGTACCCGCGCTCGAGAGCGGACTTCTTCGGCACGGCGTCGCGCGCTCCTCGGATGAGATAACAACCGCTCTCAAAGCGGAGATCGACTACTACAGCGAGCGCGCTTCCGAAGGACGTGACACTGACTCGCTCGCTCGACTCCGCCGCGACTCCTGCGACTTGTTCCTCGGCTCGCTCGCAGTCGAGCTCGATCCCGAGGATTTCCTGCCCGATTTCGTCGCTTCGCTTCGCTTCCGCGTCGAGCCCGGCGCGATCGACGGATTGCGCCTGCTGCAGAGCGGCGGCCCCGCGCTTGCCGTCGTCTCGAATTGGGATTGCTCGCTCGAACAGCGGCTCGAAGAGGCCGGTTTGCTCGGCTTTTTCGACTGCGTCGTCAGCTCGGCCCGGCTCGGCGTGTCGAAGCCCGACCCGAGACTCTTTCGCTCTGCGCTCGAACAACTCTCGGCTGCGCCGGAGCGCTCGCTGCACATCGGAGACTCCGAAAATGACCGTGAAGGAGCGCTGGCGGCGGGAATGGGGTTCGCCTGGGCACCGCTCGAGCGAGCGGTGAAGGGGTTGCTCGCGTGAACGAGCGATCGTACGGAGGTCGCCTCGTCGCCTGGTCGTCAGTCGCAACGGCCTTGATCGCTCTCGGCTTCGCGAGCTACTTCAGCTCGAGCTCGACCGACTCTGCGAAAGACGCGCTCTTCAGCTGGTCTTTCGCAGTCGGTAACGCCTCTCTTCTCTGCTTCTGGATCGCGATCTCGTTCGCCATCTCGAATGGGCGTCCCGAGCTTCGCGCCCTGCGCCCGGCGCGAATCGGCGGCGGCTCGATCGTCGCGTTGGGATTCCTTGCGGTCGTGGGGATGTTCGCGGCGAGTTTGATCGTCAACGTTCTCGGCGGCCAGCCCGCGCGCGAGCAGAAGCTCCTCACCGGGGACTGGCAATCGGGGAAGCTCGCGCCCTTCATTGCCGGCGTGCTCGTTCTCACCGTACTCACTCCGTTCACCGAGGAGCTGTTTGTGCGCGGCCTCGGCTTCAGCCTGTTTTCTCGTTTCGGACGGGTGGCGGCGGTAACCGTCCCGGCGCTCGCCTGGGCCTTGATGCATGGCCTTCCGGCCGCGATCTTTCCGCTCTTCGTGTTCGGGGTCGGGCTCGGCTATTTGCGCGATCGCTCCGACAGTTGCGTCCCCGGAATGGTCGTTCACGGCCTCTACAACGGGCTCGCGGTAGCGCTCGCCTACACGACCTGACCCTTACTCCCGGCGCGACCTCCAGCGCGCCGACTATTCTGCGCACGAATGCGCTCCCCCCGTTCCCTTTTTCTCATCGTTTTCGCCGTCGCAGCCGCGGCGATAGCGCCAGCTTCGGCGACTGCTGCCGGCGCCGTCGCCAGCGTCGGCGACACTCTCACTCTCTCACAGCCGGGCGTGATGACCTTCGGAACACCTGGCTCGATCGCCGGCGTGCTCGTCCCGGCGCGGACGGGCGTGAGCGTCGAGCTGATTCGGGCAGGCGCCGCGGTCGCGCAGACGAATACGAACGCGCTCGGCGGCTTCACCTTCAATCTTCGCTTCGTCAGCCCCGGGCCGTATCAGGCTCGCTCGGGCTCAGTCTCTTCCGCTCCTGTCAGCGCCCGTATACGGCCGATTCTCACGACCTCGCTACGCGGCGATCACGTGATTGGTCAGCCTCTCCGGCTTCGCGCGCGTCTTCAGCCTGCTGCAGCGGGCAAGCTGCGCCTGATCGTCATTCGCGGTCATCACCGCCCGCTCAGCCGCTTCGTGGCGGCCAACAAGCCCTTCACGTTCGCTCTTTCGAGAGCAGCGCGGCACGCGGTCTGGGTCGAGCTCAGGCCGAACACGGGCTACACGCAGGTCGCCCGCAAGATTCGCGTCAGGGTGTCGGCGCCGGCACTTTCAATGGGCTCACGCGGGCACGCGGTCCGGATACTCGAAAAGGCGTTGATCGCTCACCGCTTCGCCCTCCTGCACGCCGACTCGTCTTTCGGCGCCGACACCTTGGAGGCCGTTTACGCACTGCAGAAGTTCTCGGGTCTCTCGCGCAGTGGTCGGATGAGCGCCGCCGGCTGGCTTGCGCTCGGACGCTCCAAGCCGCCGCGGCCACGCCTGCACGGAAGCTACATCGAGGTCGACAAGACCAAGCAGGTCCTTTACGTCGTGCGGGGTAGCAAGGTGACGCTGATCGCTCCCGTCTCGACGGGAGCGACGGGTAACACGCCGATCGGGATCTTCCACGTCTACAGCAAGGTTCCGGGCGGGGCGGTCATGTACTACTCGAACTACTTCACCGGCGCGTTCGCCATTCACGGCTACGTCAGCGTGCCTCCATACCCCGCCTCGCACGGCTGCGTCCGCGTCCCGATGTGGCTCGCCACTCACCTTTACGGCCTGATTTCGTACGGCATGCGCGTCTACATTCATTACTGACCCGCGAAAAGTCGGCCGGTAGAACCGGCTAAGACTTTTCGCGGTACGAGCACCGTGTACGAGTCAACGCGCCTACGGCGCTCTTGACTCGTCTGCTCCTATTCGCGCACTCGGCTAACCGTTGTTGTGATCAGTGTTCGTTTTGTACGGGCCAGGGATGGCGTTTTGTGGGCCGCGCCCGCCATGTCGGTCGCGGCGGCGGGAGAAGCACAGCGGTCGTTTGCGTCGGTACTCCGCCTTGCTTGGGTTACGATCTGCGGCCAATGAGCATGAACGACGTTGATCCGGTTTTGCTGGCGCTACGCGAGGAGATCACGGCTGCCGATCGCGATCTGCTCTCTGCTTTCATTCGCCGGCTTCAGGTTGCGGTGACGATCAGGGGCCACAAGAACGACCGTGGATACGAGTTGATCGATCCGGAGCGCGAGCAGGAGTTGCTCGCGGAGTGGCGTCGGGCAAACGACGGAGCGATCTCCGACGAGGTGTTGCTCGAGCTGTTCGAAACGGTGCTCAGGCTGAGTAAGCACGAAGCCGGGCGCTAATAACGCTCGCTAAGACAGCGGCGGCTCGTCTTCGCCGCCCTCTTCGGGCTCCTCGCCGAGCGCGAACTCCTCGGGCGAGACGGTCTCGAGGAACTGCTTGAACTGACTGACCATCTCTTCCTCGCTCACTTCCTCGCCCTCGAACTCGACGGCGGATTCCTCCATCACCTCGTCGGCAACGAAGATCGGCGCGTCGAGGCGAATGGCGATTGCGATCGCATCGGAGGGGCGCGAGTCGATCTCGATCTCGTCGCCGTTCTGGCGCACCGTGATCGACGCGTAGAAGGTGCTGTCCTTGAGATCGGTCACGGCGATCGAGACCACTTCGCCGCCCAACTGCTGGACGATGTCGGCGACCAGGTCGTGGGTCATCGGCCGCGGCACCGGAGCGTCCTGCATCTTCATCAGGATCGCCGCCGCCTCGGGATGACCGATCCAGATGGGCAGGAACTTGTTCCCATCGACCATCTTCAGCAGGACGATCGGCGTCTTGCCGACGAGATCGAAGCTCACCCCGTAGATCTCCATCCTGACCATCGTTCGGCTCTCCCCTC
>Ga0209745_1000633_pt1 | contig 21456 bp, 18 predicted proteins | sample BarGraNGADG00312_FD_184495 | JGI IMG/M metagenome (GOLD analysis project Ga0209745, IMG submission 184495) | Arctic peat soil microbial communities from Barrow, Alaska - Barrow Graham LP Ref core NGADG0004-312 (SPAdes) (version 2) | ecosystem: Environmental > Terrestrial > Soil > Wetlands > Peat...
TGCGCGGACTGCCTGACGATCACCAAGTGGAAGGAACTGCCCGGGACCGGAACGCTCGAGAGCTTCTCCGTCTCGCACTTCGTGCCTTCGTTCATGAAGGTCGAGGTCCCTTACGTGCTGGCGCTTGTGAAGATGGACGGGGCGGACACCTTGTTCACGCACCAGCTTCGCAACTATGGCGATTCGACCGATAGCATCAAGGTCGGCATGCCGGTGAAGGTGGCCTATGCGACCGAGCCGGTGAACCACCCGATGCTGCTCATGCACTTCGAGCCGGCGTAAAGACAGAAAAGTAAAATGAAAAGGCGGGCTTCCGAGCCCGCCTTTTTTAATGAGGCGTCTTATTGAGCGTAGCCTATCGAGCCCGTTCCACCGCCGCGGTTGTTCCAGTAGACCGCGCGCTCGGCGGCTACTGGAGCGGAGGCCTCCACGCGTATCGACATGTTCCCCTGGTAGTAGTCGTTCAGCCTGAAGGTTGCTCGCCGGCCGGCCTCGAGGGTCACGTCGAAGAGCTTCTTCTCGCCGGCCCCCGTCATGGCGTACACCGTCGCAGAAGACTGGGTTGCGCCCGGGTTCTGCAGCAGCAGCCAGGTCTCAAAACCGTAGGCCGTGCACCCCTCGGGCATGAAGATCTCTTTCGAGGGGGCCGTCATGCCGACGGTCTCGTGCCCTGCCCTCCCGCCGGGAACGGGCCACAGCATCGACCGCTCGGCGACTATCGGGATATCGGAATGGACGGCGGTCGCGACGTCCACGCCTGAGGCCACGGCGTTCAGCTTCACCGTGCGGCGCGTCCCCGCGGGGACGACAAGGTTCTTCTTCTTGCTGCCCATGCTCTTGCCGGCCGAGGTCATCAGGTCCATCGTCACGTTTGCGCTCGTTGCTTGCGTGTTCAGCAACAACACGTACGTCTCGAAGCCGGAGTGGGTGGCGCCCTCGGCGAAGTACCAGGTCTGCGACGGCGCTGTCACGCCGTTCGACCCCATGCCGCCGCGGCGGTTGTCCCAGTAGAGCGAGTGCTCGGCCACCACCGGGGCGGCCGACGTCACCCGCGTCGAGACGTCACCCGCGGCAACGGTGTCGTTCGCCCTTACCGTGACCCGCGCGTAGGGAGCGATGCTGACGGTCGGTCCGGGGACCTGGCCCGCCGGCGTGAGGTAAGTCAGCGTCGCGGTCGTCGGCGACGCGCCCGGGTTGAGCAACTCTGTCCATGTCTCGAAGCCGTCGGATGTGTGCCCGTCGGCGAGGTACCAGTCCTTTGAAGGAGTCGAGGTCCCTATGGAGTCATGGCCCTCCACCCTGTTGTTCCAGTACATGGCCCTCTCGACGTACACCGGCCGGTCCGAACCCACGCGTATACCCGTGTTCATCGCCCATGCGTCGGAGGCGGCGTTGACCGTCAGGCGCGAGTGGGCCGGCACGACCACCGGGTCCTTGTTGAGCGCGCCATTCTCCGTCAGATAAGTGATGGTTACAGTGGCATCCTTGTCGTTCGGGTTCGCCACCAGCGCCCAGGTCTCGAAGCCGTACGCGGTGCACCCCTCGGCGAGGTAGTACTTGTAAGCGGTCTTCGGCGGCACGTCCGGGGTCCAGATCTTGTAGACGTTCATCTTCGACTCGTCGGACGTAACCTGCTTGCCGCCTGCGAGCAACACGTCACGGGTGGTCGTGAGCATCTGGCTGAAAGCGGGCGAAGCGACAGGGTCGTGCGCGGAGTTTCCGCTCACGGGCTCCAGCACGTACTTCCCGCAATAGTAATCTAGAGCGATAGGGTCCTGGCTCGCTACGAGCCTGTTCAACCTCACCGCCTTGTCGTATGGCGCGTTGGGTCCGCCGGCCGGGGTCACCCAGATGCAATCGGAGATGTTCAACTCGGGGTAGTGGCTCTTGAGCATCACCTTTCCGAAGATGCCTTCGGTCACCATCGGCGTGTGCGGAGCGTCGTTCGTCCGCTTCCACAGGTCCTGGACGCCCATCCAGTGCTTGACCGCGTTCGTGGGCATGTTTCCGTGGTCTTTCAGTACCGGTACGTTCAGCATCTTGAGGCGGGATCCGTCGTAGGACGAGCCCGTCCACGGCCCGTAGCGCAGTGAGATCTGAGTGCCATAGACGGTTGTGAACTTCGGGTAGCCTTCCTCTATCTCGGGCACGTAGACGTACCCGTCGCGGGCATCGCCCGTGTTGAACTCGTTCACGTCGTTCGTCTGCACCGCGGTCCAGTCGTAGACGGAGACCTTATGGCCGGCCGCAGCGAACATGTTGGCGACGTCGTTGAAAGACTGGTGCGTGTCCTCGGCGTTTGTCGCGTCGGGGTTCTGGTTGTCGGGGCGGTTGTCCATGTAGGAGTCCCACTGGCCGTTCTCGACGATGACGACCTCGCCGGTGAACCCGTCCGGGTGGTTCACTATCGCGTTGATCAGGCCCTTCACCACGTCGCTGTTGGTCTCGCCGCGCCAGCGCCACTCGCCGTTAACCTTTATGAGCACGACGTCGTTCTTCCCGATGAGGCCCGTGGGACCCGCGGCCTTGCCGGCGGTCGCCGACTTGAAAAAGTTCAGCCCGTTGCCGGCCATCACCTGTATCAGGGAGTCGACGCCATGCTCCGATGCTGTCGGGATGTTCTCGGCGGCGTAGATGTTGGACGCGTCCGGCGCGCTCGAGCGGAGCGCGGGAAGGCTCAGTGTCGCGGCCGCGGCCTTCATCTCGCTCATGGACCGCCCGCCCGGGCCTCCCAGGCCGGTGAGCGTGAGGACTATGGCCACGACGACAGCGGCCGCCGCCACAATCTCGATCGCGCCGACAACCTTCTTCACCCACGCGCGCTCTGTGCGATCGCGGAGGACATACCTCGGTAGTCGGGCCGCTATCGGTATGGTCACGCCGCCGAGCAGCACGGTCGCGTTCGCGAGAGCCGCGCGCTGGCACGGGTAAGTCATGCGGGTGGGCCTCGTCCCGGTGCGGACGATCAGCCAGATAAGAGAGAGGATGCCGAGCACGGTCATGTTGCCGTACGCGTACTTCCGTATCTTCGCCTTGAGCCCGCGCGGCTTCGGGGCCGCGAACGGCCCTTCCTGACGGCTTGCGCAACAGGCCTGACAGCGACAGGAATCCTTGTGGGCGTGGTCCTCGTGATCCTTCATAGGTGCTTCCCTCACTGCTTCAGGGCCGCCCCCGCCGGCGCCGGGACGGGCCGACTCGAGGCCGGCAACGGTCATGAACGGCCGGCGCTCATGTTATCGACAAGACTACATTGCACGTTAACGCGAGCAAGCAACCCCGGCCATGAGTTATCTCAAGCTTTGCCTTTACGCATGAGGTCTCCGTGGAGCTTTAGAAGCTTTTCCTTCGGGTAATCGTCGACCATCGGCCCGTGGCCGCAGCAGACCATCCTGACGCCTTCGTCCTCGACAGTGTCGACCAGCTTGCATATTGACCGCGCGGCCTCGTCGAAGTCCACCGAGAACCCGACGGTAGGCAGGGTCAGGAAGTGATAGGTGTTGATGATCGAGTCGCCGGTGAACAGGATCCCCTCCTCTTCCCAGAAGAAAGCGACGCTGCCCGGCGTGTGGCCCGGTGCGTGGATGACCCTCAGGCCTCCGAGGATGGGGATGACCTCGCCGTCCGCGCAGGCCACGTCCACCTCCACGGGCGGGACCCGGGTCAGTGCGGCGGCCGCGATCGGCAGCAGTGAGGCCGCGCGGCCGATGACGCCTTTCGGGTATATGCTCGAGATCGAGTCGTCCCCCTGGATGTAGGGCACGTCGTCGGCGTGCGCATAGACCTTTGCGTGCGAGAGTCTCTTGAAAGCGGCCGCAGAGCCCGCGTGATCGACGTGGAAGTGCGAGAGGAGTATGTGCCCTACCTCGACCGGAGAGCGCCCCAGGCTCTTGATGCGGTCCACCAGCAGCCTGTAGTCCTGGGGGACCCCTGTGTCGATGAGCACCAGCTCGTCGTCCGTCTCGATGATGTATACGTTGCCCGTGCCGTAACCGGTTACCTTGTTTACCGGGCTGATGGTTTTCATTCGACCTCCAATAGCGCTCATCAAATGCCCGCCGATCTTATCATCCGCTACTCCTCGAGCCCCAGGACCTTGCACACGTAGGCCGGCTCGTCCACGGAGATCACGTAAGCCCTCTGGACCCCGACGAATGCCAGCTTGACGCCAGAGCCCCCGCGCGTGTTATATGCGACGGTCTTGTCCATGCCTATCCTGATACCGTAGCCGTAGTAGTTGCTGAACTTGATCTCGTAAGCCTCACATGACTTCACGCTCTGGCGCGGGAACCTCTTCTTGACCAGCCCGAAGCCGAAGACGACCTCGGTCGGGGTGATCTCGAAGACGAGCCTCCAGAAGTTCACCATGACCACGAGGATGACGAAAGCGATGATGCCGATCCAGATGGCGATGCTGCCTTTATGCTTCGAGATCGCGCCGACGGTCACCACCACGTAGAGGGCCAGGAGCGCCAGCATCAGCAGGCCGAAGACCGGACCCATGGTGTGGGTCTCTCTATAGGTTGTCGCCTGTGGCTCCAGGGCGCTTGTCTCATCCATTCCAGCCACTCTCCCGTGTAAATTCGGGGTCTCCTCTCCCCTATTTTGCGTTTGCTAAGCCGGCGCCATCTCTTCGATGAAAGCGACCGTAGCCGCGAAAGCCCTGGGGTCGAGGGGCATGGCATGCCCGAGCGGCCCCGAGATGATCCTGTTGCGCGCCCCGGCGAGCCTCCCGCTTTCGCGAGGGACCACCAGCCAGTCGTGCCTCGAGTAGATCGAGAGCGACCTGCCGGTGAGTATCCTGCCGAGCCCATCGGTGTCAAGCTCCCCGATAAAGCCCGAGCCCGGAAACATCTGCCTGCCGGCCCGGGTGAAAAAACCCGACCAGGCCGCGCGGGTCCCCTGGTGTGGGGTCCCGAGGAAGACGACGCTCGAGACGGCGGCGCTCCTGCTCAACTTCTGGATATAGTAACGCGCGATGAGGCCGCCGGCGCTGTGGCACACCAGGTTCACGCGAAGGAACTCGCCGGCGATCGCTTCGACCTGGGTCTTGAGCTCGTGGGCGAGCTCGACCATGTCTCCGGTCGCCAGACGGGGGAAGGCGACATGGTGAAACGGGTACCCGTCGCTCTCGAACATGCGCTTGAAGCGGGCCGCGAGCGTGAATGGTGACATGAACCCGGGAACGTAGACCACGGGCAGCTTCAGGACCTGGTCGCTCACGACCGGCGATACCGGGCTCTCGAGGAGTGCCATTCGCCTCACCCGCTCACCGGACAGCCCGCTCTCAACAGGCGCTCCGCTCGGCCCTTGCGCCGGCGAGGAACCTGTCCACCGCCGCGTTGAAAGCCTCCGGCTGGTCGAGCTGCGGGACGTGGGCCGCCTTTGGTATCGCCACCAGGAAAGACCCCTTGATGAGCCTGTTGATGCGCTGCCCGATCTTGATCGGGAGCCCGATGTCGTTCTGCCCCCAGACGACGAGGACCGGCTTGGTGATCTCGGCGAGGCGCTCGTCATAGCGGTTTCCCACCACCGCCAGCGTGGTGCGGAAATAGGTCTCGAGGTATTCGGCGAGGTCGGACCTCGCCGCCGTGTCGATCGCCTCCTGGAGCAGGACCCTGGTGTACTCGTTGAGGTTGTAGATGCCCGCCATCCTGTATGAGAACTTGAAGCGCACCAGGTACGATACGAAGACCAGCATCATCCGCTTGACCCAGCGGGGCGGGAGCCGACGCAGGCCGACCTTCAAGAGCTCGGGGAACCCATGCGTCCCGGCCGAGTCCACCAGCACAATGCTCTCTACCATGTCAGGGTGATTGAGCGTGATATGCAGCGTGATGAGCCCGCCCAGGGAGTTGCCGATGATGCATGCCTTCTCTACGCCGAGGTGCGCGAGCAGGCTCCTTATCGCGGCGACGAACGACTCGACCGAGCAGTCGCCGCCCGTGCACTCGGACTTGCCGAACCCGGGCAGGTCGATGGCGATGACCCGGTTCGCGCGCTTCAGGTGCTCGATGGTAGGGGCCCAATTGCACATCGAGCCTCCCAGGCCGTGCACCAGGAGGACCGCCGGCCCTTCGCCCTCGTCTATGTAGCAGATGCGGCTGCCGTCGATCTGTGCGTATTTTTCCTCTTGAAGGTACTCTGTCAAAACAACCTCCGCTCCGATGCCGCGCCTCGGCGGTCCGGAGGCGCCGTTCAATCGTATCAGTCAAAAGTGCCGAGACGCTTGTGCCTGTTGACTTCTCTGCCGACGCCGTCGACCGGCTTGTCGACGTCGTGGAAGCACGCGCCCGGCTTCTCTATTTCCTTCACCTGCCGGTAGACCACGTCGCGGACGAAATCCATCGCCAGCTCCGGGTCCTCGTCCATCATTATGCGCTCGAGCGCCATGCGCTCACTCTCACCGAAAGATATCGCCCAGACTCGTGCCATCAAGACCTCCGTCGATCATTTTGCAGGATTCTATTCGACCGGGCCTGGCACGTGCGGGGCGGCCTGATCTAATGCAGGCCGATCACGCCCACGACGCGCATGCCCGATGCAAGTGCGGCCAGCCGGCAGACACCCTTTTCGTCAAGGCCGCCGGTGAGCACTTCCGGCGCGTAGCCCATGGATGACGCCATGAGAGAGATGTGCGACATCGCGATGGGCACGTCTATGTCCCAGAACGGCTTGTCCATCAACATGTTGCTGATCTTGCGGTCCTGGCCCGCGGCGATGATCGCCGCGCTCCAGTCGTCTCCCGCCGACGAGGTGCACAGACCTGAGAGCTCCTCCAGCCTGTTCCTGTCCTTCACAACTACGAACTGCCATGCCTGCGCGTTGTTTCCGCTCGGGGCCACGCGCGCGGCCTCGAGACACGCGTCGATGGCCAGCGGCAATGGTGCTCGCGCATCGGCGGGGCCCGCGGCACCGTCGCGGAGCATACCGAGCAACCCCATCACGTCGGCCTGCACGGCCGAGAAACTGCCGGGTGTCTCCTCGAGGGGCTCGTAGGGCGTGCGGGCGGATTCGATGCACGCGATCCTGGAAAGTGGTTTCCTTCGCCTCGACATGGCGTGGTAAGAGATCCCCCCGTAGGATGTCCTGCGAGGGACCTCGAGCGCCGGCTTCCCGACAGAGATAATCGAGGGCACCGCACGCCCCGAGCCCAGGTCGGCGGCCTTGATGACCTCGCGCTCGCTGACCCCGGCCAGCCAGCAGGAGCCCAGGCCTCGCTCGGTCAGCCAGAGCACCATGTCCTCCGTCGCCATCACGGTCTTCGGCAGCTCCACCGGCCTCTGGGCGTGCACGTCGGGGCCCGGCAGGTCGAGCACAAGGACCGCCGCCAGCGGCGCGCGGCCGAGCCACACGTTTATCTTTCCCGAGATTCCCTTGTATGCCGAGCGCTTGACCCTGTCGACGGCGGCCTGCTCGGTGACCGCGACAATGCTGCCGCGGGCGGCTCCCCGGGCGTCGCAGGCGAGCGCGATAACATCAGCGAGCCCAGAGGTGAGCTCATCGTCCCTCTCATAAGGGAGGTACTTGCGGTGCGACCTGCGCCCATAGAGCGCGTCCCAGAGATCCCACGGCGTATCCGAGAGCGCCTGGTAGTCCCTAGTCGGTGTCTTGCTCGGTGCGAGCCTTTCCATCGTCTTCCTCTTTTCTTAACCGCCTCCGGGCGGACATCTTCCCATAGTCTCTCATCCGCACGGCGAGCGCGCCGGCGGCAATCACCACGTAGAGGATCAAGAGCGACTTCATGATCTCGGACGTGGTGTCCACCGTCACGACGTCGGAACCTATCATGACGGCCTTGATGAAGATCCCTACGAATATCACGTAGTTTATCTGATGGATGACCCGCCAGATATGCGCCAGCCTGCGCTTGTCGATCGCGGCCCATATGGTCACCGCCAGAAGGCCGAGCGCGATGGGTCCGATGATCCATACGCCGGAGTGTCCCACGTAGTGCCTTGTCACGAGCACTATGACCCCGTGCGCGATGGCGAGACAGAAGCCGAGCGCGCCGGTCGCGATGTGGAACCAGTAGACCCTGGTGGGCTTGTAGACCATGTAGAACTCCGGCCTCATGGCGCCGGTCAGGATGCTGAAGAAGATAAGGGTGAATGCCAGGAGCGCAAGCACGCGGAGCGCTGAGAAGGAAACGTTCGAGAAGCCGCCCGGCGACAGTCCCACCACGAGGATCGGCGCCGCCAGGGCAGCCGCCGCCAGGCAGATGCCTATTACCTTCAGAGGTCTCTTGTGCGCGATCAGAAAGCATCTCTTCGGCGCGGCAGATGCCATATCCCCTCCTGGCCTCCTGAGGTGTCCGCGAAGCCCTGTCCAGGGCCGCGCGCCTCGTGAGTTTCTTCTTGAAGGCGTCTTTGATTCCTTTGCCCTCCGGACTTTACAACAAAGCAACGTTTGTTGCAGGACAGAGGCGTGCCGCGTCGTATCAGACACGCAAAGGAGAAGGTGAGAGGATGGAAGACCTGTCTTCAAAGAAAGTGCTGATGCTCCTCGGGCCTCAGTACCAGGACGAAGAAGCGAGCAAACCCCTCGCGTTCCTCAGGGAGCGCGGCGCCGAAGTGGACGTCGTCGGCCTCGAGAAGGGGACGCTCAAGGGCCTTCACGGCCGCGCGAGCATCGAGGTCGGCAAGAGTATCGACGAGGCCGACGTGTCGAAGTACGATGCGATGGTCATACCGGGCGGGCGGGCGCCCGCAAACCTTCGAGAGCACCCCGAAGCCGTCGACCTGGTAAAGAGGTTCTTCGTGACGGGCAAGACCGTCGCGGCGATATGCCACGGCCCGCAGATGCTGGCCGCCGCCGGCCTGCTGAAGGGAAAGAATATCACCGGTTATTACAAGATCAGGGACGAGATGCTGAGGGCGGGCGTTAACTGGACGGACCAGCCGGTAATGATCGACGCCAACCTGATCACCTCGAGAGACCCCGGCGACATCAAAGAGTTCACGGAGGCGATAGAGCAGGCTCTGTCCAGACAACCGGTCCACTAGCGTGAGGCCGGGTCGTGCATCGTGCATGCGTGCGAGTTCTCCCCAGTGACCTGCGCCAATATGCACGACGCACGTCCCGGCTTCATCATGCAAAATGGGGTCAGGAATAGTCTTGATAACGCAAAATAGGGGTCTGACCCCTATTTTGCGTTATGTATCCTCGAGCTGACTTCTTTTGTCGTTTTTTCAATCTGATAGAATCTTGCGTGTATCTGTTCCAGGAACCCGCGCGCCGGCCGGTTCAGGCCGCATGAGCTCCCGAGGTGACTTCAGGAATTGGCGCTTTTACGACAGACCGACCTGGTGCTGCTGCATCCGCCAAGCGTCTATGACTTCCGAAAGATGCTGGTTATCCCGAGCCCCATCGCGGACCTGGTGCCTTCCGGGCCTTTCTTCGAGATGTATCCTGTCGGCTTCTCGTTCATCGGCGAGTATCTTGAGGGGCACGGGATGAAGGTCCGCGTCGTGAACCTGGCCGCGCGCATGCTGGACGAGCCGGGGCTCGACGTCGAGCGCCTTATCGCACGGCTGAAGCCCCGGGCCTTCGGGATCGGTTTCCACTGGATGCCGCACGCACACGGGGCGGTCGAGGTGGCAAGGCTATGCAAGAAGCTCCACCCGGACATCCCCGTGATCATGGGAGGCTACTCGGCGAGCATCTTCCACGAGGAGCTCATGGGTTACCCCGAGATCGATTACGTGGTCAGGGGAGACTCGGGTGAGGAGCCCCTCCACCGCCTCATGACGGCGCTCTCCACAGCCGACGGCGACCTCTCGACGGTCCCCAACCTCACTTACAGGGGCCCGGAAGGCGGGGTCGTCTCCGCGCCGCTCACTTTCGTTCCACAGAATCTTTCGCACCTCGGCGACAACTACCGGTACATGGTTCGCTCCGCGGTGAGGCACCTCGACCCCAGGGGCATCAAGGCTTTCAAAGGATGGTGGTCTTATCCGGTGAGCGGCGTGCTGACCGTCAAGGGCTGTCTCAGGAACTGCACGTTCTGCGGCGGCTCGGCGTGGTCGATGGACAGGTGCTTCGCCAGGAAGGGTATCGCACTCCGCAGCCCGGTCGAGGTCGCCCGCGACGTCGAGACCCTTGCTTCTATCACCGGCGCGCCCATCTTCATCATCGGCGACCTCCGCGAGCCGGGCGAGGACTACCTTTCCGAGGTCCTCGACAGGCTGAAGAGGTTGTCCCTTTCGAACCACGTCGTCCTCGAGCTCTTCGAGCCGGCGGGCGGCGATTTCTTCGAGAGGGTTGGGCGTGCGCTGCCTAACTTCGACATCGAGCTGTCCCCCGAGACGCACGACGACTCGTTGCGGCGCCTGGCCGGAAAGCCGTACACTTCTGAGGCCGTCGAAGACAGCGTCGCGCGGGCGCTCTCATCCGGTTGCAAGAAGTTCGACGTGTTTTTCATGATAGGGATAGAGGGGCAGACCGCTTCATCGGTCATGGACACGGTGGCTTACTGCGACAGGCTCCTCGAGAAGTTCGGCACCAGGGTGAACCCGCTGGTCGGGCCGCTCGCGCCGTTCCTCGATCCGGGCAGCATCAACCGCGAGCTCGCGGAGAGGCATGGTTACATCCTCCTGCTGCACACGCTCGAGGACCACAGGCGGGCCCTGCTCGAGCCGCACTGGCGGGACCTCCTGGGATATGAGACGCAATGGATGACGAGACAGGAACTGGTCGACGTGACGTACAGGGCTCTGGGCGCACTCAATGAAGTGAAGGCCCGGCACGGGCAGATAAGCACACGTTTCGCCTCTTCCATGAGATCGTTTCTTGACGATAACGTGGCCCTTCTGGATAGATTGGACGCGGCCGGGAACATCGAAGACGCGAACCTCCTCGGCGCCGAGCTCGTCTCGATAAAGGAGGAGGCCGACGGCCTCCGCGTCCGAAGCGACATCGTCAAGGACGAGCTCGCATGGCCGGTGGAGGGTGGAAGGTTCCACTATTGTTCGATCGCAAAGATGCTGCTCAAAGGGAGGAGTTCGGCTTGAGTGACGACGCCCCGGAGCGCCTCTCGCCAGGCAGCCTCCTCGAGCGAGCCCGCGAGCGATATCGCGAACTGCTTTCGCGCGCGGGAAAGAGCGGCTCGTGGAACTACGGGTGGATGGTCGGCATCGCCGTGATAGTCATCGCCGCCCTCGCGTTCGTTCTCGCCTTTACCAACTTCATCTACGGGCAGGCTGCCCACTCCACGGTACTCGGCAGTGCGGCGTACCAGGTGCGGGTCAGCCAGGCGGCCTCGGCCGACATGAAGCCCATCGTAGAGAGTTTCCTCAAGAACAATGGAGGGCGGCTGAAGCTCTCGGCCGGCGGCAACGCTGACGTCTACATCGACGTCCGGCCAAAGAAGGGCTTCGACGCGGTGAAGGTCACGGGTCTTCCGGCGCTGGGGCTCCAGGCCGGCACCCTGCACAAGGTCCTCAACCCGGCGCATGAATACTGGTTCTCTTACAAGAGGACCGGCATAATCCTCAAGGAGCAGAACCCCGACGTCGAGTCCCTGGAGCATTACGTCCAGAGCTACTACGGCGAGCCGACCGCCACGACCATGACCGTGGTCGGCGACATCATCCCGGCGCGCCACGTGGCCGAAGCGATGGCGAAACACGGCACCGACTTCCCGTTCGCGCCTGCCCTGCCCCTGGTCAAGGGAAGCGACATCACGGTTGGCGACCTGGAGTGCCCGCTCACCGACAGGGTGAAGCCGCCGTACTCGGGCATGGTCTTCGCGGCGCCGACGAAGACGGTCGCGGGGCTCGAGCTGCTCGGCCTCGACGCGGTGACGCTGGCCAACAACCACAGCACCAACTTCGGACGCCCTGAGTTCATCGACACGCTCAAGGTGCTCGATGCGCACGGCATCAAGTACGCGGGCGGAGGCAAAGACTACAACGAGGCGCACCAGCCTGCTGTCGTCGAGCACAACGGCGTCAAGTACGCTTTCCTTTCTTACAACAGCATCGACGGCAGCCTGGACGCGACCTCCAGCGAGCCGGGCGTCACGTGGATCAGGATGCCACCATTCCACCCCGACAACCCTGACGACGTAGCCACTGTCGTGAGCGACATCAAGAAGGCGAAGCAGCAGGCGGACGTCGTCATCCCCTGCTTCCACTGGAGCGAAGAGTACAAGTACCACCCGAACGCATCGATGGTCGCCCTCGCGCACAAAGCCTGCGACGCGGGCGCCGACATCGTGATAGGGCAGCACCCGCACAGCGTGCAGTCGATCGAGCTCTACAAAGGCAAGTTCATCGCGTACAGCCTCGGCAACTTCATCTTCGACCAGCGGGTCGTCGAGATAAACGGAGCCCAGGTCGGAGAGCAGGCGCGCAGCGGGATGGTCGTCAAGTTCGACTACCGCAGAGACGTGCCTGTCTCTATCAACATACTCCCCACCCGCATCAACGACGCCTGCCAGACCCAGCCTCTGAAGGGAGCTGCCGGCCAGGCCCTCCTCAACAAGGTCTTCGACATAAGCGGCTGGAAGAAGCAGGGCGACGCCATCCAGTGAGGTCCCCGATGAATGCAAGACGGTGTGCGCTGGCGGCGACTTTCATCGCCATGGCGTGCCTGCTGGTATCCGGGTCGGGCTGCGCTCGCCTCAGGCAGGCCCGGCGCGCCTCGAGCTCCGGTGAACGTCGGATAAGCTCGGGCGGTCTCGTCAGGACCTACTCGCTGCACGTCCCTACGTCATATTCCGGGTCCCGCCCCTTTCCGCTGGTCATCGCGTACCACGGCCACGGCGGAGACGGCAGCGGCCAGGAGCGGGTTGGCGGGATGGACGCGACCGCCGACGCCAACAGCTTCATCGTCTCCTACCCTGACGGCCTCGACAAAGGCTGGAACGACGGTCGCTCGGGCGCGGTCAACTCGGGCGTCGACGACATCGGCTTCACCTCCGACCTCATTGCGCGGATCGAGAAGGACTATGCGATCGACGCGCGTCGCGTCTACGCCACCGGACTCTCCAACGGCGGCATGATGTGCTACCGGGTGGCCATGGAGCTCGGCGACAAGGTCGCCGCCATCGCGCCTGTGGCCGCGCTTCTGAGCCAGGACCTCGCGAACCGCGGCGCCCTGCGGGTGCCCGTTTCGGTCATGGTCACAGAGGGCACTGACGATCCACTGATGCCGTTCAACGGGGGCGAGGTCGGGCTCTTCCTCCAGGCGAGGGGGACTGTGATCTCCACGGCGGACACGATCTCTTTCTGGGTCAAGGCGGACGGTTGCACGACAACCCCGGCGATCACACACCTGGCCGACAAGGACCCCGCCGACGGCACGCGGGTGACGTTCTCCGATTACACCGGCGGGACAAACGGCACCGAGGTCCGCCTCTACACGGTCGAGGGAGGCGGGCACGCGTGGCCGGGCGGTGTCCCGTACCTGGGCCCGAGGATCATCGGGCAGACCTCGAAGGACTTTGTCGCAAGCCAGGCGATCTGGGATTTCTTCAAGTCACACAAGCTGGCGCGCTAAGCTGCCGCCGCGGCGCTCGCCCTCTTCCCCTGGAAGAACTTGAGCGCCTCGAACCACGCGATGCTGAGGACCCCTGCGATGACCGCTATAACTACGTCTAGCGCGCTCAGCCTCGAGAACTGGAACAGCCTCATGAGCGCCGGCACGTAAAGCACGAGCGCCAGGAAGACGATCGTCCCTCCCAGCACGAACCACAGCGCCTTGTTCGGCGCGCGAAGGGTGCTTGTGATGGTCCTCGTCCATGAGCGGTTTGTGAGTATCAGGCCCAGGTTCGCGATCACGAGCGTGGTGAACGTCATCGCGCGCGCCTCGTTGACCTTAAGCCCGGCCCACCGCGCCCCGGCGAACACGAGCATCACGATCACCAGGACGAAAAGGCCCTGAAGCAGGCTCAAAGCGAGGGTGCGCCTGTTGAAGAGCGGGTCGTCGAGGTCCCGCGGCCGGCGGGTCATTACGTCGGCTTCCTCCGGCTCGGCCTCGAAGACGACCGAGGACGCCGGGTCGATGATGAGCTCGAGGAACGCTATCTGAACGGGCAGCAGTACGAGCGGCATCTTGAACAGGACAGGTATAAGCGACATCCCGGCGATAGGAACGTGTATCGCGAGGATGTACGCCATCGCCTTCTTCAGGTTGTCGTATATGCGCCTCCCGAGCCTTACCGCCGCGACGATCGATGAGAAGTCGTCGTTGAGCAGCACCAGCGCCGCGGCCTCGCGGGCCACGTCCGTGCCGTGGCCGCCCATCGCGATGCCGATGTTCGCGGACTTGAGAGCGGGCGCGTCGTTCACCCCGTCTCCGGTCATCGCTACGACTTCGGAGTTGTCCTTCAGGGCCTCCACGATCCGCAGCTTCTGTTCCGGCACCACGCGCGCGAAGATCTCGACGTCATCGATCCTCGCTCTCAGCTCCTCGTCGGACATGCCATCCAGGTCCGGCCCGGTTATGTAATTGTCCAGCTTGGTGAGCCCTATCTGCCGTCCTACGTTCTGCGCCGTCCCCGGGTAATCCCCGGTGATCATAACGACCCTGATGCCGGCCGTCTTGCACTCATCGATGGCCGCGGGCACGTTGGGGCGCACTGGATCCGCGAGCCCCAGCAGGCCCAGGAACTGAAAGACGAACTCATGCTGGTCGGACGGCATCTCCTGAGGGACGAACAGGGCGCGTGCCACGCCCAGCACCCTCAGTCCATCTTCAGCCATCGCCGATACGCTCTTCATCACGGCGTCCTGGTCCGCCGGCGCGGAGTGGCACAGGTCGAGTACGGCCTCGGGCGCGCCTTTGGCCGCGATGAGATATTCCTTGCCGTCCGGCGAGCGCCAGACGTGCGACAGCGCAAGCAGGTCCTGGGAGAGCGGGTACTCGCGCATGAGCTCCCAGTCCTCGTGGAGGTGCTCTGTCGCAAAGAGCTTGCGGTCCCCCAGCCGCTTGATGGCTTTCTCGATGGGGTCGAACGGGTCGCGCTGGCTCGCAAGGATCGAGAACTCGACAAGCCTGTGGAACTCCTCGGGTAGCGGCTGGCGCTTGTGGTCCGCGAGGTCGTAGGAATCGCTTCCGGCCACCAGCCTACTGACAGAGATGCGGTTGAAGGTGAGGGTCCCGGTCTTGTCCGCGCACAGCACGGTTGCCGAGCCGAGGGTTTCCACCGCGGGGACCTGCCTGGTGAGTACGTCCTTCTTCGATATCCGCCAGGCGCCGGTGGTCAGGAAGATCGTGAGGACGACCGGGAACTCCTCGGGCAGCAGGGCCATCGCCAGGGTGAGCCCTGCCAGGAAGCCCGTGAGCCAGTGGTTCGGCTCGCTCCTGGTGAGGCCGTAGACGACAATCACAATAGAGCACAGCACGGCGCCGAGCAGCCCTATGTTCCGGACGACCCGCCGCGTCTCACGCTGGAGGCGCGTCTCCTCGGGCTCGATGCCCTGCAGAGCCTTCCCGATCTTGCCCATCTCGGTGCCCGCGCCCGTCGCCCTGACACGGGCCACGCCCCTGCCCTGAACGATCAGCGTGCCAGACCATACGAAAGGAAGGTTGTCGCCGCCGGGCCTCTCCATCTCCAAGGAGGCCTCGGCATCGATGGCGCAGGCGGCCTTGTTGACCGGTACGGACTCTCCCGTCAGAAGAGACTCGTCAACCTCGAGGTTGGTGCAGAACAGCAGCACGCCGTCGGCGGGCACGCGGTCGCCCTCGGCCAGCAGCAGGATGTCACCCGTGACGACGTCGCGCCCGGCGATCCTCTTCTGCTCCCCTCCCCGGATTACGTTCGCGCGCGGGCTCGACAGGTCGCGGAGGGCCTCCAGGGCGCGCTCGGTCTTGCGCTCCTGGTAGAAGGTGATGCCGATGACGACGACCACGAAAGCGAGCAGGACCACTGCCTGCTTCTTGTCGCCGAGCGCCAGGTAGATAGCTCCTATCGCAAGCAGCAAGAGGAGCATCGGCTCTCGGATGACGTCAAATGCGATGGCGAGGATGTTCCTCTTCCGCGCTGAGGGGACCTCGTTATAGCCTTCGGCCTCGAGATGGGCGGCCGCCTCTTCCACGGACAGGCCTTTGATGTCGCGTATGTCGAACTCGCTGTGCATTCTCGCCCTCGACTCGCTGTTGATTCTCGTCCGCTTCAGACCGGACGCTCGATAAAAAAAGGCCCGACGAGAAGCCGGAGGATGTCATTCGCGCACCACAGGGGTCAGGCCCCAGTGGTGCATTTTTTAACATCATTTATTGTAGGGCCTGCTGTTCCAGTGTGCCACCTCGGACCGGTTCCATGCGCGGCCAGCGATGGCTGTGCCTGACCCCCTCTGCAAGGAAGATGCAAGACTTTCGGGTTTGACCCTTATTGCGGGATCAGCCGCACACCTCGCGGAAGACCCGCATGAAGTTCGACCCCAGGATCTTCTCGACATCCGCCGGACGGTATCCGCGGTCGAGGAAGAGCTGCGTCAGCCGTGGAAGCGCCGCGGCATCCGGCAGCTCGGGCGGTGTGCTGATGAAGCCGTCCCAGTCCGACCCCAGAGCGACGTGGTCGACGCCAACCAGCTTTCTGATGTGGTCCGCGTGGTCTACGACCGCGTCGAGGTGCACGTCGCTCCCTCTCGGGCCCAGCCACTCGGTCGAGTAGATCACCCCGATGACACCTCCTGTCCGTGCGACGTTCCTGATGTCTTCGTCGGACAGGTTCCGGAACGTGGGCCGGATGGACTGGGCCGCGCCGTGGCTCACAATCACCGGATGGGAGGACACCCTGCAGACAGAAGCGATCAGGTCCGGGTGGACGTGCGCCACGTCCACCATCATGCCGAGGGCATTCATCATCTCGACCGCGGCGGCGCACGCCTCACCGAGCGGGGCCCGCTTCTTGAGCTTGTCCGCGGACGAGACCGCGAACCTGTTGGAGGTGAAGTGCGCGAGCGTTATGTAGCGCGCTCCGAGGTCGTAGAGCTCCTTTATCCGGTCGAGCCGGCCGCCGAGCATGTGCATCCCCTCGACGCCGAACAGGACCGCGATCTTCCCCGACGCGTTCGCACTCTCGATCTGGGCGGGCGAGGTCGCCAGCGCGAGCGACTCCGAGTTCTTGCGGATCACGAACTTGCCGTAGTCGAGGTTGCGGTGCGCTCGCTCAAAAGCTTTCCTCGGCCAGGGATGAGTGACGATCCCCAGGCAGACGGCGTTCAGGCCGCCTTCCTTCAACCTGGGAACATCCGCATGGAGCATCCACGGCTGAAACCCCTTTGGCGGTCGATGCGTTTTTGAAAGGTCGCGCCCCAGCGTCCGCGCCGTTATCAGGCTGTCGGTGTGAAGGTCGATCACGAACGCGCGGCGGTGCAGCTCGAGCGCCTCGTCGCTCACCTCGATGATCCGCGCTCCGTGCGCCATCGTTACCTCCGTAGTGTCTTTCGTGACATTCATGCGCTCTTCGTTGACCGATTCCGCAGGGCTTGCAGGCTATGGGCAATCGCCATCGTATAATACAGGAGGTGGGGGTACTTTGGGCTTTCTGAAAGGAGTGGAGGACATGATAGATCTGGACTGTCTCGAGCAGGTGGAAGGCACAAAGGGCGACCACGAAGTCGTGCTCTTCGCGCTTAGCACGTGCCCTCACTGCAGGCACGCGCGCGATTTCCTGGACGCGAACGACGTTGCTTACAAGTACGTCTACCTGGACTCCCTCAAGGGTGACGAGCAGAAGCGCGTCCTCCTCGAGTCCGAGAAGTACAACCCCAACCACACTTTCCCGACCCTCGTGATAGACGACGGCGACGTGGTCATAGGCTTCCGCGAGGACCAGTACAAGGAAAAGCTCCTTTGACCGCGGCGGAAGGCAAGAAAGTAGACTGTACGCTGCTGCTCGAGCAGTTGAAGCAGGACGCCGAAGCCGGCGGCTATTCCCTCAACCCCGATCCCGATTTCGCGTTCGAGCTCGCACAGGGCATCGCGACCAACATCGAGCGCTACGGCTACCCCCTCTGTCCCTGCAGGCTCACCGGGGGAAGCAAGGAAGCCGACCTTGACATCATCTGCCCGTGCGACTACCGCGATCCCGACCTCGACGAGTTCGATACCTGTTACTGAGGGCTTTACGTGTCCAGGCGTGTCTTGGACGGGGGAGCGTTGGTCGAGTCCATACCCGAGAGAAGGCCTGCTCAGATGCCGGCAGCGCCAGAGGAAAAGAAGCCCGAAGCGAGCGCGGCGGGCGAGATCACCGTCTGGCGCTGTAAAGTGTGCGGCTATCTGTGCGCCCGCAAGAACCCTCCCGAGGTCTGCCCGATCTGCAAGGTGAGCAGGGAAAGGTTCGAGCCGTTCCCGTGGAATAAGAGTCCTTAGACTACTTATATCCACCGGGGGGAGGTTCCGCTTGGACAGGCTCGTTGTAATCGGGGGCGTCGCAGCCGGCACGACCGCGGCTACCAAGGCCAGGCGTTGCTGCGCGGACGCGGAGATAACAATCTACGACGAGAGCCCGTACGTCGCGTACTCCGCGTGAGGCATGCCATATTTCATCAGCGGCGTGACCGCTGACCACAACGACCTGGTGGCCAGGCAACCCTCGGAGTTCAAGAAGCTCAACGACGTGGACGTCCTCACCCGCCACCGGGCCCTGGGCATAGACGCGGCCAACCACACTGTCAGGATCGCCGACCTCGAAGGCGGAAGCGAGTTCGACGCGCACTATACCCGCCTGCTCATCTCCACGGGGGCGCGGGCCTTCGTACCCCCCCTCGACGGCGCTTCACTCGAGGGCGTCTTCACCATCCGGCGGCTTGCCGATTCGATCCGCATCAAGAAGTTTGTGAAAGACAGGCATCCCACCAGGGCGGTGATAGTCGGAGCCGGGCCGATCGGCATGGAGATGTGCGAGTCGTTCCGCGGCATTGGTCTGGAAGTGACGCTGCTGGAGATGTCTGAGCAGGTGATGCCGTTCATGGACGCGGACATGGCCGCTCGCGTTCAGGCCCGCCTGGAAGAAGAAGGTGTGAACTGCATGCTCGGGCAAGGCCTGACCGGCATCGAGGGTGATCCCTCGGGCTCGGTCAAGAGCGTCGGGACCGGCGGCGGTTCGATCGCTGCGGACATCGTGCTCCTCGGGATCGGCGTGCGGCCGGAGAGCGATCTCGGCGCACAGGCCGGAGTCGAGCTCGGCGCCAGAGGCGCCCTGAGGATAGACGGCCACATGAAGACGAACGTGCCCGATGTCTACGCGGCCGGCGACTGCGCCACGACAACCCATGCGATCACGGGAACCGAGACCTGGATCCCTCTCGGCTCGACCTCCAGGAAGCAGGGGCGCGCGGCGGCGGACAACATGTTCGGCGCGGACGTCGAGTTCCGCGGGGTCCAGGGAACTGCTGTCGTCAAGTGTTTCGACCTCACCGTCGGGCGAACGGGTCTCGACGAACGCGAGGCCGCGGCCGCCGGGTTCGAGCCCACCTCCGTAGACATCGAGGCGGAGTCCCTGCACGAGTACTATCCCGGGCGCGGTGCTATGTTTCTGCGGCTGGTAGCCGACCGGCCCACCGGGCGCCTGCTGGGGGCCCAGATCGTGGGCGAGATGAGCTCCGTCGCGGAGAAGCGGCTGGACGTCCTGTCGGTGGCGATATCGGCCCGCATGAGCGCCGACGACCTGCAGTACCTCGACCTCGCGTACGCGCCGCCCTACTCGACTGCCATCGATACACCCATTATCGCGGGCAACGTCCTGGCCTCGAAGCTCCAGGGCAAGATCTGCTCCTGCACCGGAGCGGGGCTAGACTGAACGGCGATGCGACCGGTCCTACGATGATTTGAATCCGTTGGTGCTCCCGTGCGCCTGTAGTAAAATAGCCGGTGTTCCCGAACAGTCTGGCTGGCGGCGCAAGTCCGAGGGAGATACTGGAGCGTTATGAACGTCTACGCCATCATGTCTCTTGTTGCCCTCGGAGTTGACGTTGCCGCCGGAACATACGTCCTGAGCAGAGGACCGAGGACCACCCTCAACAGGCTCTTCTTCGCTCTCATGATGTGTCTGGCCGCGTGGAGCGCCGGAGAGTTCGTCATGCGGGTGTCTCTGACCCTCACCGCCGCCACTTGGGGCAGCCGGCTCGCCGCCCTCGGATGGTGCTTCGCGGGCGCGTTCTTCGTGATCTTCGTCCTCGCATTGACTGACAACACACGGGGGCTACACAACCCTCGAGTAGTCGGCGCCCTCTTCGGCCCGGGCGCCGTCTTCTTTGTGCTCACCATGACGACCCATACGGTCTTCAAGACTTTCACGCCGAGCTACTGGGGCTACGAGGAAGTCGCCGGCGTCCTGCGCATCCCCTCAAAGCTCTACGTCGTCGCTCTGTTCGTCATCGGCGTGGTCATCCTTTACCGCTTCTGGAGGACCTCCCCCTCCCGCCACAAGCGCGCGGGCGCGGGTTACGTCCTGCTGGCGGCAATGGTGCCTCTTGTGGCAGGTATCATCACCGACGTCATCCTGCCCGCCGCCGGGGTACACGTCGTCGAGATGCCCGTGTTTGCCACGACTCTCATCGGGCCGTTGATAGGGTATGCCGTCATAAGCCGCGGGTTGATGTCAACGATCGCAGGCTCTCTCGGCGGGGCCATAATCACCAAGATCAACGACGCGGTAATCATCTCCAACTCGGAGGGCTCGATCGAGACGGCGAACCCTGCGGCGACGCGACTGACCGGCTGCGAGGCGGCGGAGCTCGCCGGCACCGCGCTGGACCGTCTGTTCATCGAGAGCCCTAAGGCCGGAGCGAAATCCGCCCAGCCGGTCGTGCCCGAGAGCACGAACTGGAGCCTTTGCGCCAGCAAGAGCGGCGAGGTAATACCTGTCACCCGCAGCTCGAGCGAGGTCCGCAAGAAGAGCGGGAGGCTCCTCGGTTCGGTGACCGTAGTACACGACATGCGTGAGGCGCTCCGGCTGCTCCAGGTCGAGCACGAGGTCAAGGTCGTGTCGGCGCAGGTTGTCGAGGAGCGCGACCGTTCCGAGGTCCTCAAGCATTCAGAGGAGGAAGTCAGGAAGCTGTCCAGGTTTCTCGAGAGCGTGATCGAGAACATCGCGGAGCCGCTGTTCATCCAGGACAGGCAACACCGTTACATCTACATCAATTCTGCACACCGACGTCTCACCGGCTACGACAAGGACGAGATCGTGGGCAAGACGGACTACGAGCTCTACTGGCATGAGCAGGCGGACACGTTCTTCAGCAGGGTTGAGCGGGTATTTGAAACGGGAGAAGGCGATGAGTTCCCCGAGATGAGGATGCTCGACAGGGAAGGCGTTCCTCATGTAACGAGGACCCTGACCGCGCCGATGAAGAACGAAGCCGGAGAGGTCGAGTACATAGTGGGTATTATCAAGGACCTCACCGAACAGAAGCAGCTCGAGAACGCCAGGCTCGACTTCATCCGGATCGCGGCCCACGAGCTGCGCACTCCCCTCACTTCTCTCAAGCTCGGGTTCGAGATGCT